>Ga0302319_10003905_pt1 | contig 30846 bp, 24 predicted proteins | sample Bog_T0_2_FD_203319 | JGI IMG/M metagenome (GOLD analysis project Ga0302319, IMG submission 203319) | Peat permafrost microbial communities from Stordalen Mire near Abisko, Sweden - Bog_T0_2 | ecosystem: Environmental > Terrestrial > Soil > Wetlands > Peat | place: Sweden: Abisko, Stordalen Mire... | reverse complement strand
CCGATCCTCGAAGCCAACATCCAAACATCGGAAATCGCCTTTCGCATGCAGGCCGAAGCTCCGGACGTTTTCGATATTACGAAAGAACCTGAAGCCGTCCGCGCGCGTTACGGCGATAACGATTTCGGGCGCGGCTGTTTGATGGCCCGCCGCTTGGTGGAACGAGGGGTCCGCATGGTTCAGGTCTATTACGGCAACGGCCAACCTTGGGACAATCACGACGATATCCTGATCCATCACGAACTCGCCAACAAAGCCGACGCCCCCATTGCGGCCCTTTTGCAAGACCTGAAAGCGAGCGGCTTACTGGATGAAACGTTAGTGATTATTGGCGGCGAGTTCGGCCGAACTCCGGTAGTGGAAGTGAGTGGCTTAGTCAAATTTCAGAACGGACGCGACCATAACAGCTGGGGCTTTTCCACCGTACTCGCGGGCGGCGGCGTCAAAAGAGGCACCACCTATGGCGCTACCGACGATTTCGGTTTTAAAGCTATAGATAAGCCAGTCCATATCCACGATCTCCACGCCACAGCGCTGCATATGCTTGGCATGGACCACACCAAACTCACTTATCGCTATAGCGGCCGAGATTTTCGGCTTACGGATGTCGCCGGCAACGTAGTTCATGACATTGTAAGTTAGTAAAGCAGAATTATCTTCGGAGACTCAACGTGAACTGGCTTACACTTTTCGCGCTGCTCGGCCTATTACTGGGGCAACCTGTATCCACGCATCGTTCTATTCGCGTCACCGGTCGAACCACCGCTCTAAAGTCGTCTCTTGTTCAAGTGCCACGCCAATACGGTACTGGCGGCCAGTTGACGCTCCTGCATCTGGTCGATAATGGCGCGCATGTAAAGGCAGGGGATCTGCTCGCTGAATTCGATTCTACCGAGCAACTTAAACAAGCGCGCGATGCCGCCGCTAAGTTCGATGACCTGTCTCACCAAGTTGAAATGAAACGCGCTGAGCAAGCTGATGCCAGGGAAAAACGGCATTCGGAACTTATCCAGGCTCAGGCCGATTTGGAAAAAGCGGAGATCGATATCAAGAAAGGCCCCGTGCTGAGCGATATCGAACAGCAAAAGAACCAAGTCAAGCTCGCAGATGCGCGCGCCCACGTCGCCAGCCTACTGCGCTCCAGCCATTTTCACGAACAAGCCGAAGCGGCCGATATGCGCATCCTCGAACTCCAGCGCGACCGCCAGCAGCGCACCGTGGAACGCCAGAAACAAAACGCTGCCCTGCTCACTCTTCGTTCCACCATCACGGGCATGGTGGCTCTCGAAAACACTTTCCGTGGTAACTCCATGGGACACGCGCAAGAAGGTGACCGCCTCTATCCCAGCCAACCCCTGATGCGAGTCTTCGATCCTTCACTAATGGTTGTCATCGTGTCCATCGGCGAGCCCGACGGCGCGCTCATCAAGCCCGGCTGCAAGGCCACCATCCACTTAGACGCCTTTCCCGATCTCAAATTCACGGCGCACTTCGATTCCGCCAGCCCCGTTGCCACCTCAGCGCTCGATAGCTCCATCAAGAACTTCACGGCACGCTTTATTTTGGATCAGACAGACGACCACTTGCTTCCGGACCTTTCTGCCGCCGCCGATGTTGAGGTCGATAACTAGTGAGACCTTCTCCTTGGATCCGCGTGGGGGTCGCTGCTCTCGTCATCGCTGGTTCGGTGTTGGCCTGGAAGCAATACGGCCGCCATCAGTCCGTGGTCGATCTTCCCACTGCGCCTGTTCGCAAAGGCGATTTCGCCGTCTTGGTTCATTGCCGCGGCACTCTCTCTGCTCGCCGCTCAGAACAGATCATCGCACCCATCGGCGTCCAAGATCTGCAAATCGTCTGGCTCGCGCCGAATGGCGGCAACATTAAAGAAGGAGATCCTGTTATTCGCTTTGATCGAAGCAAGCTAGATCAAGAGCTCCTGGAAAAACGCGCCGCGCTCCGCCAGGCGCAAGCCACTCTTGATCAGGGCGAAGCGCAAGCGCACATGCGCTCGGAACAAGACAAGGTTGACGTGGCGGGCGCCCTTTACCAAAGCGAACGCGCCAGGCTGGAAGCCTCTAAACAAGCCATTGTCAGCGTGTCCGATGGCAAAAAGAGTGCGATCGATGAGCGCATCGCCGACGAAAAAGTTCAGTTGCAGGGATCGAGCGCTAATCTGCATGTGAAATCCGATGAAGCCAAGAATGCCTCATACCGCCGCCTCAGAGATGAGGCTCGCGCGGAACTTGAGCGCGCACAATCGCGTCTTACTTTGATGGAGCTGAAGTCCCCTTTGAACGGCGTGGTTACTTACCTCACTAACACCTCCCAAGGTTGGATGAACGCTCAACCTTTCAAAATTGGCGATCACGTTTCGTCGGGCGCACCCATCGCCGAAATTCCCGACCTATCTACGTTAGAGATGGAAAGCAAAGTTGAAGAAACCGACCGCGGCCATATCGCTGAAAACGACGCGGTCCAAGTTCACGTCGATGCCTTCCCCGAAAAAGTATTCAGCGCCACACTCATGCGCATCTCTCCGCTCACCGAACAGAGTTTCGAGGAATGGCCTCCGGTTGCCACGTTTCGCGCATTCGCGCGGATCGACCCGCCTGATCCCCGCCTCCGGCCCGGCATGAACGCAGCCGCTGATGTCGTCCAGACCAAGTTACCCAACGCCCTCAGCATCCCAGCCAAAGCTCTATTTACCTTCCAAGGTCAGCCCGTGGTCTACCTCAAAATAGAAGGCGCCTACCGAAGAACTCGCGTCACCGTACGCGCCCGCAACATAGACGAAATCGCCATCGAAGGCCTCAACTCAGGAGCCATGGTCGCCCTGGTTGATCCGGAACTGGCAACGAAATGAAGAGGCCCCTGCAAGCTCTGGTAGCCGCGGCTACTATCGCCAGTGTGGGTGGCCTCGGCGCTTGGGGCGTCCGCGCCTTCACTGCTACGAAAGAACTCCCAGTACCCACCGTGAAAGTGCGCCGTGGCGATTTGAGTCTGGCACTCACTGCGCGCGCCGAACTTCGCGGCGGTGATCCCGAAACCTTGACCGTACCTATGGTTGGCGGCGAACAACACATCACTTCCCTGCTCAAACCCGGCGATCAAGTCAAGCCCGGTGATGTGGTTGTCCAGCTGAATATCAGCGAGCAAGAATACAAACTAAAAGAGGCAGAGTCCGATCTTGCGGAAGCCGAACAACACCTTCTCCAGGCCAAGGCCCAAAACGCCGCCGATTCGGAAGAAGATGCGTACGCCCTCTCCAAAGCCAAGTCAGATGTAACTTTAGCCGAACTCGACGTCCGTAAGAACCCTATCAAGGCCGCCATTGAAGCGCGTCAGAACGATCTTGCCCTGCAGGCCGCTAAAGACAAACTGGCACAGCTCGAACACAACATCGGCAATCGGAAAACAACCAACGCCGCATCCGTCGCCATTCAAGAAGCCACCCGCACCAAAGCGCTCGAATCGATTAAGACAGCCAAGCAGAATATTGAATCCATGACTCTCAAGGCTCATCATGCAGGCTATGTCTCCATTAAACAATCCAGTCCCAGCTTCTTCGTTTATAGCGGCATGTCCCTGCCCCTCTTGCAAGTGGGAGATTCGGTCAATCCAGGAATGGCCGTCGCGGAGATTCCGGATCTTGAAAAATGGGAGGTTGTCGCCCGCATGGATGAGCTTGACCGCGGACACGTTGCGCTTGGCGATAAAGCTGAAATCACGGTCATTGCCGCTCCCAACCATAAGTTCCATGGCCGCGTCAAAGATTTGGGAGGGACCACCGGCAATTTTTGGGACCGGCACTTCGAATGCAAGATCGCTTTGGACGATCCAACTCCCGAACTCCGCCCCGGCATGAGCGCGCTGGTTCTGATGACGACCGACGAATTACACAACGTGCTCTGGATTCCAGCCCAAGCCTTGTTTGAAGAAGCGGGCCGGACTTTTGTTTATGTTCGCTCCGGCAAAAGCTTCGTCACCAAAGATGTGAAGTTGGTGCGCCGCAATGAGACGCGCGCCGTCATTGACGGAGCCACGGAAGGCCAGGAAGTTGCACTTACGAACCCGATCGAACTTGCCAAGAAGAAAGACGCCGCAACAAGTAATCCCTTGCAATCGGTGCAGAAATGAGCCAGACGCTGAACGTGGCCCGCTACGGCTCGGACCTGTTGCAAGCGGGCCAGAACCTGCTGGCGCAAAAAACGCGCAGTATTCTCACCGCCCTTGGCATAATCTTCGGCGTCGGGGCGGTCATCGGCATGTTAGCCATTGGCGCCGGTGCGCGCGCCGAATCTCTGCGTTTCATTGAGCAGCTTGGTGTCCGCAACGTACTGGTAGAATCGCGGGCCGCCACCAGTGACCAGGAGTTACAGCAGCGCCGGCGCTCCTCGCCCGGGTTAACCGAACGCGACGTGCGCATCCTTGAATCAAACGTCGATTCCATCGAAGCACTCTCGCCGCGCAAAGGGCTTCATCCCACGGTGGTCCTTCCAAAACCGTCAAAAGAGATGCCCGAGCTATATGGAGTCCGGCCCTCGTATTCCGTCATCCACAACTGGCACTTCGCCGAAGGTCGAAATTTCACCGATCAAGAAGCTGACGCAGCATCTTCCGTTTGTGTGCTCGGCGAAGCGGCGAAAGTCTCACTATTCGGCTACAGTGCGGCGCTCGATAAGTTCGTAAAAGTCAATGATCAATGGCTTAGAGTCGTTGGCACGCTTAAAGCCCAAGTGGCTTCCGGTTCGAGCGTGGCGCAGGACCCCAACGCCATCATCTACATTCCGCACCGTACGCGCCAGTACCGCTTTTCCGACGTGGGCGGCGGCCTGAAAGATGACCTCGACACAGTGGATATTCGTCTCAAGCCCAACGCCGATAGCGTAGAGATCTCCAAGGTTGTCGTTGCCATTCTCAATTCAACTCATCACAATACGCCCGACTTTACAGTTACTATTCCCGCCGAGCTCCTGGCGGAACAGCAACGTTCGCAGGCTATCTTCACTTACGTCATGGTGGCGATTGCCGCTATCTCACTGCTAGTGGGAGGTATCGGCATTATGAATATTGTGCTCGCCACGGTGCTCGAGCGCACGCGCGAAATTGGTATTCGCCGTGCCACCGGCGCACGCCGCGCCGATATCGTTCGTCAGTTTCTCTTCGAATCCATTTTGATCTCCATCAGCGGCGGCATTCTGGGCATCGGCTTCGGTTACTTTCTTGCCTGGCTCATCGCTGCCTCCGCTGGTTGGAGCACCATTGTTACTCCCACCTCAATCGTGATCGCGTTCGGAGTTTCGGCTGCGGTCGGTTTAGTCTTCGGCATTTATCCGGCGCGAAAGGCGTCGCGTATCGATCCCATTGAAGCTCTCCGCTATGAATAGATTCCGTGCGGTAACACTCATTGCTGCCGCCGTCTGGCCCTGTTTGGCCGCGGACTTTTTGAGCAGCCCCCTCACCCGCAAGATCGAAAGGCAACAGGTCAAAGTTCGGGATGTGGAGGGCATCCAACAACACATCGTCGATGGCAAGCTACACCTTCATCTGCGTGACTTTCTGGAACTGCTGCTGAAAAACTCCACTACCGTGCAGATCACCCGCATGGATGTCTACTCCGCTGCAGACGCAGTGATCGCGGCGAAAGCGCCGTTCGACCCTTTGCTACAGCCCAGTTTCACTACGCAGCGCACCTTAACGCCGCCCTCGCCTTTTTTTCCAACTCTCGGGGCTTTTAGCAGTTTGAACCAACAATCGTCCATCACCTATACCCAGTTGCTGCCGAGCGGCCAGACCATCGGCTCTTCTTTTCTGATCGACCGCATCTCGGGCGATGGCTACACTACACCCGCACTCTTCGGCAATCTCAACTTCTCGGTCACACAACCTTTGCTTCGCAATCGGACAGGTATTGAAGCGCGCGCCCCGCTCATGCTTGCTCGCACTCAACTCAACATCACCTCCGAACTGAGTGAGTCAGTCATCGGCGATGCCATGGCGCAGGCCGGTCAGCAATATTGGCAAGCGGTGCAGTTTCGCGATGGCATCCACGTTGCGGAACAAGCTGTCGCCCTGGCCGAGAAAACCAACGAGCGTGATCAGAAGGCGTTAGATCTAGGCGCAATCTCTAAGCTCGATATCTATCAATCACAAGCACAGGTGGCCGATAGCAAACGAAATCTGATTCAAGCGCAACATCAATACACCGCGGCGCTGGATGGGCTGCGACGTTTGATTGGCGCCGACCTCACGCCTGCCCTGCGCGCCACCGAAATCGTATTAGAAGACGATGCCGCGGCCATCAGCACAAAGGACATCCTGCCTTTCGAAGAAGCACTTTCGAAGGCTTTAGCGGCGCGGCCGGAAATGCAAGCGTCCGACCAGCAGATTTCCATGGATGAGCTAAACGCAAAGGTCGCACGCCAGACATTCCTCCCAAGGTTGGATCTCACGGCGAGCGGAGGCTCCAGTGGACCAGCGGCCAATTTCGGCTTGGCCGGCTTGATCTACCCTGGCTTGTCTGACACATTGAGGCAAGTTCTCGGCTTCAACTATCCCAGCTACGGACTTACTTTGAGTATGAATATCCCGCTGCGTAACAGCACCGCGCAGGCGAACCTGGCCGATGCACTCGTCAACAAAACACGTCACACCTATCAGAAACGCCAAACACAAGAGCAGGTGATCCTGGATGTGCGCCAGGCGATCAACGCCATTGATTTGGCGAGAGCGACCATTGACGCCGCTATCACCGCCCGTGACTTTGCGCGGAAGAACGTAGACGCGGAACAACAGAAGTTTGAGTTGGGAACAATTCTGGTTTTTGAGTTGCTCGATTCACAGACCAAGCTGGCGGCCTCTGAGACAGCTCTCTTGGGGGCTTACGTCAACTATCAGGAAGCTTACATCAATTATCAGCGCGCCACTTGGACGCTGCTGGATGGCCTCGGCATGGTTATCGAAAAGCCCCAAGTCCACTAGGGCTTGACCAGCGGTTTTAAGATTTCGTCTAGCAGCGCAGGCGCCGTAGGTTGCCGCACCAAGTGCGGATACTTTTCACCATCGTGATAATCGAGCTTCACAATTTTGAAATAACCGGCGTTTTCGACAATCAACTCAATCGGCTCTTTCGAAGTTTTCGCCTCGCGGATCGCTGCGTGCAATAACTCTTCGCTGGCCTTCCTGCTGTTGACCGCAACCAGTTTCATGCCCGGTCCGAGGCCGGCTTTATAGGCGAGCGAACCCACCAGAACGTCGCGGATGGCCCCTTCCGCAGTCACGAGCCCTAGCGAATACCAGGCATTCACGCCTTTATCGCGGGTTTCCAGAGCGCGCCCATATTCGTTCGGCTGATCGGTATAGTCGAGCTTGTAACCACCGCCGACGATTCCTCCTAGCGGCGCGTTAGGAGATTTCGTTGTTAACCGTTCATGGAGAAAGGCACTCCAATCGTAAGGAACAATCGAGTTCAAATCCTGTACGATCTCGGGAAATTCGTACGGAATCACCTCCGGCCGCGTGTTGCCGCCCTTCCCTAAGAAAAGCGCGGCAAAGTCATCCAGGCTATGCTTGCCGCCCGATACCTTCCGCATAGTTGTATCCACATCAAGCCAGACTAGTTCGCCTTCCGGGTAATAATCCACTGACCGCCGCCAGTTATCCCACTCACTCGTCGTGCTGTAAAGAGTCTGCGCAGCCGTGGCCGTATCCTGCAAATTGCGCCACGTGCGCCCGGGCCGGTGATCCATCTCCGCGGCAGACACCGCTAGAGCGTCGCGATATTGCTCCGCGCTCCAGATACCACTGCGCGCCGTCAATACGTCGCCATAATATTCAGTGAGACCCTCATAAACCCACAGCAATTCGCCCTTCATCGGCTGTTGATAGTTAGGCGTCGCGAGCCCGGCAGGGCGCCGATATTTACCGTTCCACGAATGCGTAAACTCATGCGGCAACAGACCGCCGTTAATGAGTTTCAAGTCTTCATCCAGAAAATTACGCGCATCCACCCGGTCGTCGCTCGATTGATGATGCTCCAAACCGAAGTGCGCCACGCTGTCACTCAACGTGAAAAGGAAGTGGTACCGGTCGTAATGCCTTGATTTGTAGACCGCGCCCGCTTCTTTCACTAAGTTGCTGAACTGCGCAATCTCTTCAGTTGATAGGTTCAAATCTTCCGGGCCGTCACCCACCATGTCGAGAAAGTGCTTGGGCGAAACTTCAGGCGCCAGCGCAATCTCTTTGAAAAACCTTCCAGCCAGAACCGGCGAATCCACCAAAGTCTCTAGCGAAACATTTTCGAACTGTGTTGTGCCTCCTGAGCCACCAACTTTGACAAGGGAAGTTCCAAAATTCCAACCTTCCGGCAATTTGATGGAAGGTGCAAATGTAATCTCTCCCGAAGGCGTGCCCGCCGGATACAGCGCGACTTCATTCCAAGCCACCACCGCCAAATTCGGACTCGTGGATGCACCCGCCGAAAAGCCGGATGGCGCGGCCGTCGCCAGAAAGTCTACACTCGCCTCAACCTCTGTGACGCCAGCCGGTATTTTCAAGCGGAACGCGAACATATTCACGTCGTCGCGCTCCCAGGGAATCGTCTTCCCGTTGGCGGTAAAAATAATGCCTGCAAAATTATCGATAGGTCCTGAAGGCGCGTGCTCGCCGGGAATCCATTGAGCGTATTCCAATGTCACTGGTCCCGGCTGAACGGGAATCACTAGATGCGCATGCAGAATCTTACGCGGCGCATCTGTCAAATCCAGGTCCAGCTTAATGACCTTACCCGTCTGCGCCAATGTCACAGTCACCGAAAGAGCGAACAATAAAAAGGTTCGTTTCAAAATTTAATGCACCCTTAAAGGAAAAGAAAAATGGCCGCCCTCAACTTGCGCTGGCCTAGCCAGTTTTGCCCGATATTTACAGAGTACTAGTGTCACATTGTGGCGCCCCGAGCGGCGACGGCACCATCGCCGGTACTAACATTGATTGATGGCTCAGCTCGCTCAAATCAACATCGCTCGGTTGCGCGCACCTATAGGCGACCCGTCGATTGCCGACTTTGTGGCCCAATTAGATGAAGTCAACTCACTCGCCGAGCAGAGCCCCGGATTTGTGTGGCGTTTGAAATCGGAGTATGGCAATGCCACAGATGTCGCTTATAGCGATGACCCATTTGTGATCGTGAATATGTCTGTTTGGGACTCTGTCGAAAGCTTAAGGGACTTCACGTACAAGGGACACCATCTCGACGTATTTCGTAACCGGCAGAATTGGTTTGAAAAGATGACATCGCCCCATTACTGCCTTTGGTGGATACCCGAAGGTCACGTGCCCAGCGTAAAAGAAGGGCGTCAGCGATTGGAGCACTATCAACTTCGTGGCGCCACGGCTCAAGCATTTTGGTTCTCGCAGCTATTCCCTGCGCCCGGCTTGGAAAGAGTTTCGGCCTAACCAGTGTGGTCTATCTCAATTCCCGTCACTCCAGCGACGATCGAACAGCTAACTACCGACCTTTGGGAGATGGGCACCGCTGGCATAGTAGAAGAGCCGAAAGCCTTGCGGGCGTTTTTTGAAGATTCCATCTCCCGCGAGTCCGTCTACTCGAAACTCGCGGCCACTCTCGCTGATACGCGCGATGAAGTGCCGTTTGATACAAGTCAAGCCATTCCCATTGAATGCGACCCCATCCTGATAGGACAACGATTCTTTGTAGCTCCTTCCTGGGTGAACAATCCAACACCGGCCGGACGAATCCGCCTTACGATTGACACCACAAATGCATTTGGCAGCGGTCGGCACGAAAGCACGCAACTTTGCATGGAGGTGTTGGAGAAGCATCTCAAACCGGGCAGCTTCGTCGCCGACATTGGTTGCGGATCGGGCATACTCTCCGCCGCGGCATTAGCGCTCGGCGCGCGTGCGGTCATCAGTTGTGATATTCACGAAAGCTCTATCCTTACGGCCAGGAGCTTTCTCAGGACACCAATGTTTATCGGCTCGGCCGACGGCCTACGAAACCACACGTTCAATCTCGTCGTCGCCAATTTGAGTCTCAGGGTTCTCGATGTGGTCGCGCGCGATTTACAGCGGATTACCAAGCCAGATGGAACTATCGCGATCGCCGGCTTTCTGCATGAGAATCCGCCTAAGTATTTCAAACGCGGCGAGGCATTTCGAAAGGGCGATTGGGCGTGCTGGGTATGCCGTCCAGAAGATATCGATGCGCCAGCATCGCCCACCGAACCTGCAGCCCATACGCAACAGTGGTGGCTGTAAACCTTAACGCCGCCCGCTGGACGCGAATACAATGATGACCAGCAAGACTGCAAAGGCCGCGGCGATGCCGGTCTTTAGGTTGTTCCATGCATCGGCTTCGATTAGAATCCTTAATCTCGCGCGCGCCGGGGCCGCCGTCGGCACAGGCTCCGCGTAGAAAGGAGGCGCAAGGAGCGGCATCAACTCCTGCGTAGGTTCGGGTTCCTCCTCCGCTACGATCTGCGGTTCGGGAACAAGATCGACAATTTCGGGAGTTAGCGCCATCTCATCCATCAGCGCCGGCTGAAACGTGCGCGCGCCTTCTGACTGATGCTTGAGCGCCGCACAATGCAGAATTTCAGAAGCGAGCCCCGGTTGGTGAGGATCAATTTCGCGCAGCGCCTCCCATTCTTCCAACGCCTCCGCGTATTGCGCCTTCTCTTCAAAAGCGCGCGCCCGTTGCGAGGTGGAAGAAACCCGCCGCACAATCCATTCGCGCGACTTGGCTTTTTCCTCCAGTGCGCAAAACAGCACGTTCTTCGGCCTTCGGTGCAGCACCTGATCACAGATCAACATCGAATCCCGCAGCCGGTTCTCGGCCAGCAGCGACTCCGCACTGTCGTACTTCGACCGCAAATCGCGCACTTCCTCTGCGATGGCCACAAAATCCGGGTCCGCCGAATATGGAGCAGCGAAGGGCGCCGCCAATTCCGCAAACCCGCGCAACGTTTCAGGTTTCGCCGTCAAATCCAAGCGATCGCGAAACAGTGCGAGCCGCCGTAAATTCTTCTCTCTTTCCTCACTCACCCACTGCGTCAGAAGCCCGTCCAATACACGCAAACGAGTCTCCAGCGGTTCAGCATTCGGGTATTTCTCGGCCAGATCAGCCAGCCGTTCCCGTAAATGCGGCAGATACGCGGTGTGTTCAGCCCGTCCAGATTCATCCAGCGCCACTCTCACACACTGCTCGCGCTTTTGCTCTTCCACGGCGTCCCAAAGCGCGCGCGGCCCAGCCTTTTCGCCGGCCACAGCACTCACTTCGTCAAGCAACACTTCCGCGAAGCGCCAATGCTGCTGCACTTGTTTGCCGGCAACGTTCACAACTTCTTCGTTGATTTTTCGCGCTAACACCTTATGCCCGCGGCTCAGCGAAAGAGCCTCTCGAAATTTTCCGAATGCCGCTGTAAACCGATCGTCACTCAACTCATTCAATGCCTCTTGCAACGCAGCTTCAAACTGGGCCTTGCGGCGCGCCAGCTTTACACAGCGCCCACGAAGCGGCGCAAAAGCGGCATCGCCGGGAAAGGTACCGTCTGCTTCATGCAGCAAAACCGCGGCTTTTTCGTGATCGCCATCGGATAGCGCCGCACCGATACGCACGCACAAATCGTCGCGCAAAGGCCCGGCAAAAAGCGGAGGAACAGAGGCTTGTTCCTGCGGAACGGAATCAGCGTCGTCGGAATGAGTATCCAGCAATGACATGATTCAACCGAATTCTTAACATCTGTTCCACCTATTTTAAGCCAACTTGATTGAGTTGGTAAGCTACCCTGAGCGATGATCACCCAGCAGACCTCCCAATTGAGTTCCGCACAGATCCGCGGATTTTGGGCGGCTTGGGGTGGCTGGACTCTGGACGGCATGGATTCTTTCATCTATGCGCTCGTTTTAGCTCCCGCGATGACGGACCTTTTGCCGAAGTCTGGTATCGCTGCCACCCCCGCCAACACAGGCTATTACGGTAGCCTCTTGTTCGCGCTCTTCCTGGTGGGTTGGGGCATCTCCTTTATTTGGGGACCGATCGCGGACCGCTTTGGCCGCGTTCGCACGCTGATGCTCACCATCCTTTGCTATTCACTGTTCACTTTCTTGGGAGGTGTCGCGGCGAATATTTGGCAGTTGGCGCTCTTTCGATTGCTGGCAGGTATTGGCATAGGGGGTGAGTGGACTTTGGGAGGCACCCTGCTGGCAGAGCAATGGCCCGAAAGCAAACGAATCCAAGGCGGCGCGTACATGCACAGCGGTTATTACGTAGGAACGCTGCTGGCAGGATTGCTCAATTATGTAGTGGGCGCACACTGGGGATGGCGCGCCATGTTTTTAGTGGGAGGAACGCCGGCTCTGCTCGTCGCTTTCATTCGCTGGGGAGTGAGTGAGCCGGAACGCTGGCAGACTCGACACAAGCTGAGTGCATCTGCGGCGTTCTTCGATCTCTTCTCAAAACAATTTCGACGCCGAACAATTTGCAACGGAGTATTCGTACTCATTTCGATGATTGGCCTGTGGGCCGGTTCCGTGTATGTGCCCACGGCCGTTAAGCAGCTCGCCACTCGCGCGGGTCGCGCTCTGGAAGCGCCGTATTTGGCCTCGTACGCCACTGTCTTGCTCAGCGTTGGCACCATTCTAGGATGTTTTCTGACACCTTGGCTGATGAACACCTTTGGGAGGCGCGGTGCGCTCGCTTTCTTTTTCCTCCTTATGGCTGTGTTTATCACTCTTGGGTTCGGCTATTCCTTTTACCTCCCAAACAACGCCTTACAGTGGTTCTTGACGTGCCTCTTTTTTCTAGGTGTGGGAGGAGCCAGTTTCTGCGTCTACACGATTTGGCTGCCGGAACAATACCCAACGGAGTGCCGGGCCAGTGCGTTCGCGTTCGCCACTGCATTTGGCAGGTTCATCGCAGCCGGCGCTACATTTTTGGTAGGAGCGGGCGTCTCTTACTTCGGAACCCTTGGCAAGCCTGTGGCGCTCACCGCTATCGCCTTCGTAATCGGCCTATTGCTGTTACCGCTCGGCCAGGAGACCAAAGGACAAGTGCTGCCTGACTAGCTATGAACCTTACAGATCTGTTCGACCTTTCTCTGCGTGGCCAACGCGATAACTCCGTGGCTCTCGAATTCGAGGGGCAAAGCTTCACCTTTCGGCAGTTAGAAGAACGCAGCAATCAACTCGCGCATTTTCTGTTGAACTCAGATTTCCAAGCCGGCGACCGCCTCTGTGTCTATCTTGCCAATTGCGTGGAGATGATCGATCTTTATGTGGCCTGCGTCAAGACTGGAGTCATTTTCGTACCGATCAACATTCTGTATCGCGACCGCGAGATCAGTCATATCTTGAACGATGCCAAACCAAAGGCTGTTATCGCGGAAGAGTCGCTCGACACTGGCGGCATTGCGCTTTGGAGTCTCGAAACACTTCGCGCCAGAATGCCAGCGCAAGAAAGTAGCCGCCCGAACGTGAGTCTCGATGGCGACGCTCCTGCAGGAATCATTTACACTTCAGGCACCACCGGCACCTCCAAAGGTGCCGTACTCACTCACAATAACTTCGCGGTGAACGCGCTCAATCTGCTTACTTGCTGGCAGATCACGGCTGAAGATCGCCTTCTCTTGGGGATTCCGCTTTTTCATATCCATGGACTGGGCAACGGCCTGCATTGCTGGCTGATGAGCGGCTGTCGCCTTAGATTATTGAAACGCTTTGAGCATCAGAAGGCAGAAGAGACGTTTCTCGACTTTCGCCCCACGCTCTTTTTCGGCGTGCCTACCATGTACGTTCGAATGCTGGAAATGAACGCGCAATCCGCTGCGGAGATCGGCCGCTTCATGCGGCTTTTCGTTTCGGGCTCCGCGCCGCTCGCCGCGCATATTCTCGAACAATTCAAAAATCTGTACGGCCATACGATCCTGGAACGCTACGGCATGAGTGAGACGCTCATGAACATTAGTAATCCGTATATCGGCGAACGGCGCGCGGGCACGGTCGGGTTGCCCTTGCCTGGCATCTCGGTCCGGCTCCTAGATCGATCTTTAAAGACCGTGGCCGAAGGCGAGACGGGTGAAGTCTACTTGCGCGGACCGAATGTTTTCTCTGGCTACTGGCAGCGCGAAGAAGCCACGCGCGCCAGTTTTGTGGATGGCTATTTCAAAACGGGCGATCTAGCTACACGCTCAAACGACGGCTATTACACACTGTGCGGCCGCAGCGGCGATCTCATCATCTCGGGAGGCTTCAACATTTATCCGCGCGAGATGGAGGAGTTCTTGCAGGAACAGGCGGAGGTCTCCGAAGCAGCTGTGGTCGGCCGTCCCGACTCAGTGCGCGGCGAAGTGCCGGTGGCTTACGTGGTCTTAAAAGAAGAGATCGCGCTCGAAACGCTGGAAGCGCGCTGCAAAGACAAGCTCGCCTCATTTAAGGTGCCCCGCCAGTTCGTCAAGGTAGACCAATTGCCGCGAAACGCCATGGGCAAAGTGCAGAAGCACCTCCTACCTAAGACTTGAGCATCACCAGTTGCTATGCGTCGCTGTTTCGTTTGACCAGCGCACAATCTCTATCAAATTATTAAAGCTATCTGTCCACGGCCGCATGCCATCGCGTTTTTCAATGGGAGACGAGTGCAAACGAATCGCGGCGTTATCCAAAACCGCTGGATTGTTCGTCACGAGAACCCAATCTGCCGCATTCACACTGTTGTCCTCGTCTTTCTGATTTTCGACTTGCACCGCCTGATAACCCGCCTCATTCGCTAGTTGACGCACAACCGGGGCCAGCGCCAAATAATGATTGGAGACATGAAACGCAATAACCCCGTTAGGCTTAAGCAAACGCAAATACAGCGCCACTGCTTCACGCGTAAGCAGGTGTACGGGAATCGCATCTCCCGAAAAAGCGTCTAAAACCAACACATCGAATGGTTCATGTTCGCGCTCGAGAGACAGACGCGCGTCGCCCTCCACAACCTGCACATGGGCCGCAGACTGCCGGATAAACCAGAAAAGCGAATTCGCGATCGTGATCACTTGCGGATTGAGTTCATAAAAAACGAAATTGTCACCCGGCTGCCCAAAAGCTGCCAGCGTTCCCGTGCCCAATCCGATCACGCCCACCCGCCGCGGCGCACTGGGCAAGCACTCACGCAGCAAGATGCCGATGCCCGAATCACGTCCGTAATAGGTCAGCGGCCGGCGTTGCTTGTCCGCCCACAAAAATTGTGCGCCGTGTTCAATGGTTCCGTGAAACAGCGTGCGCGTCTGCTCCGGCCCGGCATGCGGTGATTGCACCACGCGCAAAGAACCGTAGAAATTCCGCACCAGCAGCAGCGCATTTTGATGATAGGAGTTCACATTCGTCACGAACACCGCCGCCATACAGGCCGCCACGCCCACCCAAAGAACGCGCAAAGGCCAGCCAGAACCCCAGGTGGAAACCAGCGCCAGCACGGCTGTAGCGCAAAGTGTAAACGGTAATTCGTAAACGCCCTCAAAGAAAGTCGGGGCTAAAATGCCCACGAAAATCGCCCCCGCCGCACCACCAGCGGCCATGATCAAATAAAAATCCGTCAGTCCCGACGGCTCGGGCCGGCTGGCATACAGTTCACCTTGGCAAAACATTAAGCAGACGAAGAGACCGCCCAGAAAAATAGGCAAGCTCTTCTCCAGCGCATCCATCTTTTCGATGTTGTAAACGGAATAACCGAGCAACCCCAGCGCAATAGCCAGCAGCCGCAGCCACACCGCGCGCTGATAAAAACCGCCAGCACCGAAGCCGAATACAAAGCTCAGCAGATAAATCGCGAGTGGCAACACCCAAAGCAACGGCACGGCCGCAACATTTTGCGTGATGTGATTCGTAACCGATAACAGCAGCATCGAACCTACCGCCGATAACGAAAACCAATAGAAGCGCCGGAAAATCGGCAATGGCTCCGCCTTATCTTCAACCGCTGGAAGCACGGAATCACGCCGGCCCTGCCAAGCGAAAACTCCGCACACCACCACAAAGCCAACAAACCCTGCTGACCACCAAACCCGTTGCGCCGCGATATCCAAAGATGGCTCAACCAAAATCGGATAGCCGAGCAAAGCAGCCAGCGAAGCAAAATTCGAAAGCGCAAACAAGCGGTAGGGCGCCGGCTCTCCCGTGCGCGCCAGCCAGTACTGCAGCAGCGGACTCGTCGCCGAAAGAACCACGAACGGTAAGCCGAGCGTCGCAGTCAGCATTAACAGGATGGCCCACGTCGGCTGCGCGCCAACCACTGGTTGCCAGCGGTCCGACGGCCCTATCGGCAGCAGCAAAAGTGCCAGTAGCAACAACGCAATATGCACCACCGCCTGCGTGAATGCACTTCCATAACGCGACAACACACGCGCATATAAATACCCAAACAACAGTGCGGTTTGATAGAAAACCAAGCAGGTAGACCACACGGCCGCCGACCCGCCAAACCACGGCAGAATCCGTTTGGCAAACAACGGCTCTACCATGAAAAGCAGAAATGCGCTGGCAAAAATAGCAATAGCGGCCAACACTCGACGGGCATTTAACATATCATGTTGTTCGAGTCCTTTTTCGGAGCGCATATGCAAATCACCAGACGCCAAGCGCTAGCATTAGCGCCCACACTGACACTCCTATCTTGTACGAGCGATAAGAATAACAAACCCATGAGCGGAATCACTGAACAGGCCTGGGGCGTTCTGCCCACCGGCGAAACAATTAGTCTTTACACGTTGCGTAACGCGAAAGGAATCGAAACGACCATCAGCAATTTCGGCGGCCGCATCGTAACTCTCAAAGTTCCCGACCGCAATGGCACCCTTGCCGACATCGTGCTCGGCTATGACAGCCTGGAGCCCTACACCAAGCCGAATCCGTTTTTCGGCACCTTGGTAGGCCGCTACGCTAACCGCATTGCTAACGGCGCATTCACGCTGAATGGCAAGAAGTACACCTTGGCGGTAAACAATGGCCCTAACTCGCTCCACGGCGGCACTCTCGGCTTCGATAAAAAAGCCTGGGTGGCGGAGATTAGCAAAGACGGTCAGTCGCTGCAACTCACCTACTTCAGCAAAGATGGTGAAGAAGGCTATCCGGGAAACTTGACCTCCGTGGTTACCTATTCAGTTGGAGATGACAATACGCTCACCATAGACTATGCGGCCACCACCGACGCGGATACCGTGTTGAACCTGACGAACCATTCGTATTTCAACTTGGCTGGCCATGGCAACGGCAAAATTCTGGATCATCAATTGAGCATTGCGGCCGATAGATTCACTCCAGTGAATGCAAATTTAATCCCCACTGGCGAACTCAAAAGCGTGGAAGGCACTCCATTTGATTTCCGCCAGCCCACAGCCATCGGCGCGCGGATCGATTCGCCCGATCAGCAAATGCAATACGGCGCCGGCTACGATCACAACTTCGTTCTCAATCGCGCGGGAGATAAGCCCACTCTCGCCGCTCGCATCACCGATCCAGGGTCCGGGCGCGCCATGGACGTGCTCACCACTCAGCCAGGAATGCAGTTCTATACGGCTAATCACATCAACGGTGAAATCGCCGGCAAAGCAGGCGCCACCTACCGCAAGCGCAGCGCTTACTGCTTTGAGACGCAGCATTTCCCCGATACGCCGAACCAACCTACATTTCCCACGGCAGTCTTAAAACCGGGTGAAAAGTATCACCAGATCACCCAGTTCAGATTCGCCACCGTGTAGGCTTGCGCAATTCGTCCTACAATTCAAACAGATAACGATGCTGCTACAGTTTCCCGGACCGAACCCGAACGAAGTTGACCTCTCACCGACTTACGATGCCGTGGTTGTCGGCTCGGGCGCGGCTGGCGGCATGGCTGCCTATGTATTGACCACTCACGGCTTCAAAGTGTTGCTTTTGGAAGCCGGCAAGTATCAGGACACCAGCAAAATATTGCACTCCATGGAGTGGCCGTACGATCATCCGCGCCGCGGCCGTATGCCTTCGGATCATCACGCGCTCACGCTGAACGAGTACAACGTGCGCGACCTCCCATACGCGCAGAATTCGCCATACAATAAGGTCCAATCGTACGTGCAAGGCTGGTCCGGAACCGATTACAGCAAGACGCTCGTTGTCGATGAGAAGCAGAATCCGTACACGGGCACGCGTTATGCCTGGGTACGCGCACGGGCAGTGGGAGGAAAGACTAACATCTGGGGACGGCTCGCGCTGCGTCTCTCCGATTACGATTTTAAGGCCAAAGATCGCGACGGTTACGGAGAGAATTGGCCCATCTCCTACGCCGACATCGAACCTTACTATGACAAGGTTGACCTATACCTCGGCATCTCTGGCCATCCTGAGCACCTCCCATACCTCCCAGACAGCAAATTCCAGCGCCCCGTTAAGCTGACTTATTCAGAAATGCATTTGCGCGAAACGCTGAAGGGCATGGGACGCGTTCTCACTCCCTACCGCGCGGGTGTCACCACAGACGGCCTCAAACACAATAAGTACCGCAGCCGCTGCTATGGCCGCGGCGCTTGCGACAGACACGTGGGAGGTTGCGACATTCACGCCGCGTTCGACTCTCCCACCGGACTCATCCGCCCTGCATGGGATACCGGCAACCTCACCATGCGCACTAACGCCACTGTCTATGAAGTGACCGTGGATAAGGATTCCGGCAAAGCCACCGGCGTTTCGTTCCTCGACAGCGAAACGAAGAAGAGCTATCAAGTCAAAGCCAAGACAGTCATCCTCGCCGCATCCACTCTCGAAAGCGCGCGTCTGCTGTTGCTCTCTAAGTCATCTCTATATCCCAATGGCATAGGAAATTCGAGCGGACACGTAGGTCACAACTTCTGCGAACACATGATGGGTCCATCGGTCTCCGGATTCATGAAGGAACTTGTTGGCAAGCCCAAGACCAATGATGACGGACGCCCCGGCGGTTTCTACGTTCCGCGCTTCCGCAACCTCGACGGCAAGAAGTCCGACTTTCTGCGCGGCTACGGTTATGAAGGCAGCAGTGGCACCACCATGTTGCCCAGCACTGCTTATTCCACGCCCGGTTTTGGCGAAGAATTTAAAAAGCACGTCCGCGAATACGCGGGCGCCACCATAGAAATGGGTGCTTTCGGTGAAGTGCTGCCGCGCTACGAGAACTACGTTGAAATTGATCCGAACGTCAAAGATGCCTGGGGCGTGCCCGTCCTACGCTTCAGCTACAAGTTCGGCGAAAATGAGCAAAAGATGGCGAAAGACATGGCCATCGCTGGCCGCGAAATGTTCGAAGCCGCTAAGTTTGAAGTCTTGTCTACTTCAAACGAGATGCTGCCCGAAGGCTGGTCCATTCACGAACTCGGCACCGCGCGCATGGGCAACGATCCGAAGACATCTGTCGTGAATCAGTTCCAACAATGTCACGACGTCAAGAACCTATTAGTCGTGGATGGCAGCACGCACGTCAACGCCTCCTGCCAAAATCCCACTTGGACGATTATGGCTCTGTGTTGGAGGTCTTGCGACCACTTGGCTGATCAACTGCAGAAAGGAGAAGTGTAATGAGTACGCATCTCGACCGCCGCGACTTACTCAAACTCTTAAGTGCCACGGCACTCGCCATGCCTCTGCAGTTGAAGGCTGCCGGCATCGACAAACTGTACTTCACAGCTGACGAATTCGCCCTGCTGGACGTGTTGACCGAGCACATCATCCCACGTGACAAACACTCTCCGGGCGCTCACGACGCCGAAGTGGCTGCTTATATTGATCGCGCGGTCGCCGAATCATTTCTACCTGAAGAAAAGCAATCGTGGAACAAAGGCCTCGCCGAGATTGATCGCCTCTCTATAGAAACCCACAAACGTCCCTTCTTGAAAACAAGCAAGAGCGAGCAGGTCGCGCTACTCAAGAAACTGGCAGAACCGGACGATGATTCCAAAACCGACGGCGAGAAGTTTTTCCAAAAACTCAAGAGCGCCGCTGTTTTCGGCTACTACACCACGAGCATTGGCATCCACCAGGACATTGAATATCAAGGCAACATAATTCAAGAACAGTTCGCAGGCTACGACGCGGTGTAACTAAATACGGGGGGCGCCATGGCGCTGGAACATTTCGACGTAATCATAATGGGCGCGGGCCTATCCGGCATTGACGCCGCCTATCATCTGCAGAAATTCTGCCCGAACAAGAGTTACGTCATTCTTGAGCAGCGCGAACGCATTGGCGGCACGTGGGACTTGTTCCGGTACCCCGGCATCCGTTCTGATTCAGACATGCTCACCATGGGTTATTCCTTCCGCCCGTGGACCCAGCCTAAGGCGATCTCTCCCGGCGCAGACATCCGCGAATACATCTCGGCCACGGCTCGCGATTGCGGCATTCAACCCCACATCCGCTTCGGCCACAAAATCCTGCGAGCCGCTTGGTCCTCCCAAAACGCGCAGTGGGAGGTGACGGCGCTCCGCCAACTCCCAGCGGGCGATGAGTCAGTCACACTCACCTGCAACTTTCTTATTTCGTGCGCTGGATACTATCGTTACTCGGCTGGCTATTCACCCGAATTTCCCAACATCGAGCAATTTCAAGGCCGCGTGATTCATCCGCAAGCATGGCCCGAAGATTTGGATTACGGCGGCAAGCGCGTGGTCATCATAGGCAGCGGCGCTACCGCCGTCACGCTGCTTCCCTCGCTTGCCAAAACAACTGCCCACGTAACTATGTTGCAGCGTTCGCCCAGTTATGTAGTTTCATTGCCTGAACAAGACCGTATTGCCAACTGGCTGCGCGGCAAACTCCCGGCCTCAGCGGCCTATTTGATAAGTCGCTGGAAAAATGTAATCCTCGGTTTCTATTTCTACCAATTCGCCCAATTTTTTCCAGATCTCGCCAAGGCCGGCATTATCAAGCAACTCACTCAAGCGGTCGGCCCCGACTGCGACGCCGCCACCCATTTCACCCCTAACTACAATCCATGGCAACAGCGCCTCTGCATTGTTCCCGATGGCGACATGTTTAAAGCCATCCGCGCCGGCCGCGCCAGCGTCGTCACGGGCCACATTCAAACCTTCACGGGCAAAGGTATTCAGCTCGAATCCGGAGAAACTCTGGAAGCTGACATTGTCGTCACCGCCACTGGCCTCGTTCTCCAATACATGGGAGGAATCGATGTGTCAGTCGACGGCCGCGCCATCGACTTCAGTCAGACCGTCTCCTATAAAGGAGTGATGAACTCCGGCGTCCCCAATCTCGCATCCGTCTTCGGCTATATCAACGCCTCTTGGACGCTCAAGGCCGATTTGATCTGCGGCTATGTCTGCCGCCTTCTGAACGCCATGGACAAAAAGGGTATGCGCCAAGTGACCCCGCAACTTCACGGTGAAACCGCAGACGCGCCGTTCGTTCAAAATTTCAACCCCGGCTATATCGAGCGCTCGGCGCAAAACTGGCCTAAGCAAGGCGCTCAATCCCCGTGGCGTGTGTATCAAAATTATTTCCGCGACATCGTCAGTCTTCGCTGGCAATCGATGAACGACGGTGCGTTGGAATTCACCAATCCCGTCTCTAAATCATCATCTGGTGCAGCGACTGACTCTTTCGCCAAAACCACCGTGGGCGGATGATACAGAGAATGCGCACCAAGTCTCAAACCCCGCTCGGCCCTCCTACCGCCACACCGCGCAGCGATGTTGATTTACTCTCGCGCATCAAACGCCGCGAGCCCGAAGCGCTGGGCGAACTTTATGATCGCTGCGGCAAGACTGCGTATTCGATGATCTTGCACATTGTTCCAGACGAAGATAAAGCCGAAGATTTGCTCGCAGAGACCTTCGTTACCGTCTGGAATCAAATTGCCCGCTGGAAAGACGCACGCATCGAAGACCTGCGCCTCTGGCTGCTTCTGCTCGCGCGCGACCATGCCGTCGAATATCTGCGTTCCCGCAACGACCCGCTACCCAAGGCACTCCCCCGCCCCACCGCGCTCATCCAGCCCAGCGTCCTGCAGGATTTCCCCAGACCCAGAAACAACGAGCACTGGAACCATCTGCAAACCGCCTTCTCCGCACTTACTGAAAAAGAGTTGCGTATCTTGGAAATGGCCTGCTTCGACGGCATGCCGATCGCCGAAATCGCCGTGAGTTTAGGCGCGAGCGTCGGCGCCGTGAAAGAAGCCGTCAACGAGGCCCTCCGCAAACTCCTCGCCGTTTAGCTCGCATAGGCTCTTCTCGCAGCTCACCCGTAAATCGCCTTTTCTTCGCCTCCGCTTCGCAAAAACTCGCCTAAATCCGCCTCCGCCAGTGCTATCCTTAACTTCGTACCCCCTTGAAAATTGGATTTGTAAGTCTCGGCTGTCCCAAGAATCTCGTCGATACGGAGGTCATGATGGGCCAGCTCGTTGCCGACGGTCATGAACTCACGCCGCAACCCGCTGACGCCGACGTCATCGTCATCAACACCTGCAGTTTCATCGACCCCGCCAAACAGGAATCCGTTGACACCATCCTGGAAATGGCCGAATACAAAAAGACAGGCAAGGCCCAACGTCTGGTCGTCGCCGGATGCCTTGTCGAACGTTTCCGCGCTGATATTCAAAAGAACATCCCCGCTGTGGACGCTGTCCTCGGCACCAACGAACTAGAAAAAATCACCGCGCTCTGCGAAGGTCTTGAGCCAAAGCAGATGCCCGCGGGCCCTTACCTCTATCACGATCTCACCGAACGCGTCTTCACCACGCCGCGCCATTCCGCCTACATCAAGATCGCCGAAGGCTGCGATCACCCCTGCACCTTCTGCATCATTCCCCAGTTCCGCGGCAACTTCCGCAGCCGCCGTTTCGAAAGCGTCATTAACGAAGCCACGCGCATGTTCGCCATGGGCGTTCGTGAAATCAATCTCATCGGTCAAGACACCACTTGCTACGGCGAAGATCTCGGCCTGAAAGACGGCCTCGCGCAGTTGCTCGCGCGTCTCGCGGAGATTCCCACTGAACTCCCCAAGTGGGTCCGCTTCCTCTACGCCTATCCGAACAAAGTTACTCAAAAGCTGCTCGATACCATCGCCACTCACGAATCGCTGGTGAAATATATCGACATGCCTTTGCAGCATGCCAGTGCCAACGTGCTCAAGCGCATGAAGCGCGGTGCACACGCCGACATCTTCTTAAAACTCCTCGAACGAATCCGTGCCACCATTCCTGGCGTCGCCGTTCGTACTAGCATGATCGTTGGCTTCCCCGGCGAAACCGACGCCGATTTCGAAGAGCTCTGTCAGTTCGTCGAGGCCGCGCAGTTTGACCGCCTCGGTGTGTTCTCCTACAGCGACGAAGAAACCAGCAAGAGCTTCGCGCTCGATGCCAAAGTGGACAAGCGCACCATTTACCAGCGCAAGCGCAAGATCATGGCTCTGCAGCGGCGCATTTCCTTAAAGCGCAACAAGCGCCTCATCGGAACCGAGCTTCCCGTTCTAGTCGAAGGCCTCTCGAAAGAAACCGATCTTCTGTGGGAAGCGCGCCTTTCCACCCAAGCCCCCGAAATCGATGGCGTCTGCTATATCAACGACGCCGAACTCGGCGAACCCCGCCCCGGTGAAATGCGCATGCTCCGCATCACCGAAGCGCACGATTACGATCTGGTCGGCCACCTCACAAACCTGCCCGAGAGCGCCATGCAAGCCGCCGTCCGAAACGCGAACCCGTTCCCTATTCTGAGCGCCCAGCCTGTCCGCGCTCATGGCATCCCCGTTCGATAGCATGACGGACCTCGTTCGATAATAGTATTGTGCGTTGCCCTATTTGCCAGAAAGACGTGCCGTTCGACGGCCCTGAAATGCCCTTCTGCAGCGATCGCTGCCGGATCATTGATCTCGCCAACTGGGCCGATGAGAAATACCGAATTTCGACACCCACCCATCAATCCGAATTCTCAATCGTGCCCGACGACGAAGACGAAGACCTATCTGAAAGCAGCGGCAAGCGTTGAACCGCCTCGCCCTCGCGCTGTCCACATGGTTCGGTTGCGGTTATTGGCCTTGGGGCCCAGGCACCGCCGGCTCCCTAGCCGCCGTCTTAATCGCAGCCGCGCTCCACTCTTGGTTGGGTGCCGGCCGCCTCATCATCGCCGCCCTGCTTGTCGTGTTTTTACTCCCCGGCATCTGGGCCTCCACGCGTACCGCGCGCCTCTGGAACACCGAAGATCCGGGCAAAGTTGTCGTTGACGAAGTTCTGGGACAATGGCTCACCCTCCTTGGCGCATCCACCTTAAATTGGAAAACATTTTTAGCCGGCTTCCTCCTCTTCCGCCTCTTTGATATCTGGAAACCATGGCCCATTCGGCGCTTGGAGAATCTTCCCGAAGGCACCGGTATCGTGCTCGATGATCTGGGCGCGGGCGTGTACGGAGCAATTTTGTTATCGGTAAGTGGTAGTTTGGGAATTTACTAGTATGGCGACAAAACAACCGGGGGCGCAGCCGCCCTCAACCCGTCCGGTCATTGCAAAGGTAGAGCCTACGGCCGCCATCACCGGCGGCGAGTTACATATCCGCGGAGAGCATCTGGCCACCGACGGTCTGCCCACAGTGCGTTTAGGCAATCAAAAAGCGCACTTGATTGTGGCAGGAGATTCGTACATCATCGCGCGCGTGCCCGAAGCCGCAATCGTGGGCGAACTCCAGGTCTCGGCCGGCGGCACCGCCAGCGCCATTTTCGAAACCCACGTTGGCATCCAAGTCGCCGAAAGTCTCCATCCCGTGGCCAACCCCGCCGTCGACGCAGAAGGCAATGTCTACACCACCTTCAGCGGTTCACGCGGCCACAAATCGCCCGTCTCCATTTACAAAACTGACACCAGTTACAACACCCGCCCTTTTGTAACCGACCTGATGAACGCCACCGGTCTGGCTTTCGATCGCGAAGGCATTCTCTACGCTTCCAGCCGCCACGACGGCATCATCTACCAGATCACCCCGGGCGGCAACATGTCGATTTATGCTGAAGGCATGGGCGTCGCCACTGGCATGGCGTTCGACCGCGACGAGAACTTATATGTCGGCGATCGCAGCGGCACCGTCTTCAAAATCAGCCGCTCGCGTCAGATTTACGTCTTTGCCACTCTCGAGCCCTCTATCTCGGCCTATCACTTAGCCTTCGGTCCCGAAGACTATTTGTATGTTACCGGCCCCACCACCTCAAGCTTCGATTCCGTCCATCGCATCTCTAAGGCCGGCGAAGTGGAAACTTACTATCGCGGCTTGGGCCGTCCGCAGGGCATGGCTTTCGATTCCGATGGCCGCCTCTACGTTGCCGGTTCGGTCGCTGGCCGCCGCGGCATTATTCGCTTCAGCGCGGGCCGCAAGCCGGAACAGTTTCTCTCAGGCCCCGGCATCGTCGGCCTCGCCTTCACGCCCTCGCGCTCCATGGTCGTCACCACCCAAAGCGCCTTGTTCCGCGTCGATGTCGGCATCACCGGTTGGCCGCTCCTCTAGCATCCGCATGATTTAATAAAAACACCTAAATGTCCAACCCTTCCTCGGCGCCGAAGCCGAAGCTTGCGGAGATCATTGCCATCGGTAGTGAACTCCTCACCCCTCAGCGCGTAGATACAAATTCGCTCATCATCACCCAGAATCTCAACTTGCTGGGGGTTGAGGTGTTCACCAAACAAGTCATCGGTGACGACCGCGAACGCCTCACCGATGCCATCCAACGCGCCCTCAGCCGTGCCGATATCGTGGTCCTGATCGGCGGTCTTGGTCCCACCGAAGACGATCTCACGCGCGACGCCGCTGCCTCCGCCCTCGGCCGCAAACTCTTACATTCGCCAGAGCAAGAAGCCATCCTCGCCGCGCGCTTTCGCCAAATCAACCGCCCCATGGCGCAGAACAATTTACGCCAGACCTATTTGATCGAAGGCGCCGAAGTCTTACCTAACCCCAACGGCACCGCACCCGGCCAGTTCATCAAAACGCCGCGGGGCGCCATTGCCTTGCTGCCCGGCCCGCCCCGCGAACTCAAGCCCATGGTGGAACGCGAGTTAGTGCCGCGCCTCAAGCCGTTGCTGCCGCCGCAAGTCATTAAGGTGCGCAGCTTCCGCATCACCGGCATCGGCGAATCCGATCTCGATACACTCATCGCCCCCATTTACAGCAAATACACCAACCCGGTCACCACCGTTCTCTCCGCCATCGGCGACCTCTGGGTTCATCTGCGCGCACAAGGCAACACCGAAGCCGAAGCCGACCGCTTATTGAAAGAAGTAGGTGATCCTATCGCCGCCGTCTTAGGTGAGCGCGTTTATAGCACCGATAGCGAAGATACTTTGGAACTAACCGTAGGCCGCTTACTGCGCGAACGCAAAGCCACAGTAGCTACCGCGGAAAGTTGCACTGGCGGCATCATCGCCTCTCGCCTTACCGACGCGCCCGGCAGTTCCGATTACTTCATCGCCGGCTACGTCACTTACACAGATCAGCAAAAGCACGCGCTTCTCGGTATCCCGCAAGATTTGCTCGACAAGCACACCGCCGTCAGTGAGCCCGTCGCGTTAGCTATGGCCGAAGCCGCGCGCAGGTTGAGTGGATCTACCTTCGGCTTAGCCACCACTGGCTACGCAGGCCCATCCGGCGGCACTGAAAGCGATCCTGTCGGAACTATGTATCTCGCAATCGCTGGACCCGACCACGCCAATCCCCGCTGCGTGCGCGTCCGCCATGGGGCCGACCGTTATCGCAATCGCGCCTTGGCCACGCAATTTACCTTGGATCTATTGCGAAAAACTCTTCTGGGAATGCCTCTCCCCAGCTGACTATTGCGCCACTACGCCAAACGCCTCTTCTGGAAAAGTTCCGCCCGCCGCCTCAGTCGCCTTCACTGACGCCGCCACATCCACATCGCCCACCGGAATATGTTTGCTATTCGCTCTTGTGAAGTCCCAGAAAAAGCCATTCATAATCGCGTAGTTCTGCACTTCCAGTTTTTGGCCATTCTTGAGCACCACCGTAATCGGCGAACTCGGTGGCGGAGCCGGATCGCTCATCGGCTGCTGTTGCTGATTTGGATCCGCTGCGTAAGGAACCGGCGGATAACCCGCATACGGTTCCGGTCCCGCATCATAATTTGGCTGATACTGCGGCTGTTCCTGCGGCGCATAATACGGAGCGGCGTCGTAGCCGCCATTGCCGTAATAGTCGTTGCCCAAATAGTTGTCCCCGTAATAGCCAAGGCCATATCCGTATCCAACAAACGGATACAATCCCACGCCGCCGTAATATGGATACCGACCGGGTCGGCGAATCGGTGGTCTCGTCCAAACCGGGCGTCCACTCACAATCGGCGCTCGGTTATAACTGCCCACATACGGGCTCGGCGTTGACAATGTTAAGTGCCCGCTGTAGCTCGGCGGCGTGATTGATGTTTGGTAACCACTATGAAAGCCGGGGCTTGCTGATCGCGCCGGAGCCGAAGCGTGAAACCCTCCGCCACCGCTGCCTCCTCCCCCATGGTGCCCACCGCCACCGTGCTGCGCCATCAAAAAACCGACCGCACTCAAAGCCAATACAGAACATTTCACAAGCATGCGCATCGAATCGTCCTCACCCTGCTTCAAGCCTAGCGCCTTTTCGACTTGCCCGTATACCATACGAGTACTAGCCCTCTGCTTGCCCGCCACGCCTCTCTAAGAAATATGACGGGCGTCTGGTTCATTCTGCGCAGTCGCTGATGCAGGAAACTCTTTGCCTGGGATCGTAAGCCCCCCGTGTCGGTACAACTACCACGAGTCCTGGGGCTCTCCAACACGTCCAATTTAGTGGACACAAATGAAAACCTCGAATGATCGCCTCAGAGTACTGGTTGCCCTCCTCGCTGCCACAACCTGCATTTTCGCCCAAGCGCCAAGCGCTTACAATAATCCACCACCGTCGCAGATGCAACCCGGCTCGATGCCGCCCGGAGGGATGCCCCCCGCCGAAATGCCGAGACCTGGGTCGGTGAACTACGTGCAAGGTCAAATCTCGTCGGCGGGCCAGCCTTTGACGCCACAATCGGTCGGCCACTTCGCGCTGCAACCTGGCCAACCGCTCCAGACCGCCAGCGATGGCTATGTGGAGGTGCTGCTGACACCCGGAGCGTTTCTTCGCGTCGGCCCGAATAGCGAATTCAGCCTAACCGCTGTTGGCTTGGCGGATACTCGCATCAATCTCACACGCGGCAATGCGTTGGTTGAAGTTGATCAATTTGTTTCCGGCACTCACCTGGAAGTGACCGCCGCGTCTACCTCAGTCGACATGCTGAAGAAAGGCCTCTACGGCTTTGCGACTACGCCCTCAGACGTGAAGGTATTCGATGGCAAAGCGGACGTGGTTGGAATGACTAACCACGCGGCGGTCGGTAAACACGATCAGATTATCATCGACGATAACCCAAAGCTAAAGCGGACCAGCTTCGATGAGAATCAAGCCAAGCAGGATCCCCTGTATGTATGGAGTGCCGCGCGTAGTAAGTCCGAATCCGAGCAAAACAAGTTAGTCGCCCAGAGCCCCGCCGGTTACTATCCGGTGGGCGATGGTTGGTTCTGGGACCCCTACACCAGCTTCTACGGTTTCTGGGGGCCCGGCTTTTTCTATAGCCCGTTTGGCTTTGGCTTTTACGGCGGATTTTATCCCGGCTTCTACCACGGATTCTATGGCGGCTTTCGTAGTGGGCGTCCTATTGGACATGCCTATGTTGGCATTCACGGAAATGGCGTAAGCGGCGGCTTCCACGGCGGTGGCTTTCACGGCGGTGGGCGCGGCGGCGGCGGCGGGCGTCGATAAGCCGTAAGACCGCAGGGCCTGGACCAATCGCTCAATTAGGCCCCTTTACTTCGATTTGCTTACGTTCACCCGGCCCTACTTCAAACTCCAAAGCATCCTGGGCGAGCGAAGCAATATCCACCGCGCTCATGGTTTGGTCTGCCGGGACCACTGAGTAACGGCCTGGCCGCAAATCGGGCAAAGAGAACGTTCCATCTTTGCGAACACTGGCCCAGCGTAGATCGCGCCAGTCATCCGGCGTCCAGCCGTTGGGTATAAAGTAAACGCCCGCGACGTGTCTTTTACTCAGTACGCCCGCCACCGAGGCGGTGCCGCGCTGATATCTCACCGACACCGCAGTGCTGCCGCCTGTCGACAAATCGATAAATCGGCTGGACGCTGGCTTTCCATTCACATTCAGCTCAGCCGGATAAATTCCGCCAATAGATCGAAATCGCAACTCATAGCGAGCAGGTTGACAAGCCGCGAACAAAAACGAACCGTCCGCCGCCACCACGGCCGTTCTAAACTCATGGATACTGAACGGCTCTGCCAGCGTCACCCCCGGTGAGAGTGCCGCGAGTTCTCCCACCGTCGCCCGGTCCAATTCGAGGCGGCCCATAATCGTGCTCAACGGCAAACTCGCAAGCATCAGATCTGTCACATCCGAGTCACCGATCGAAACATCCTGTTTCTGTAAGATCTGCACCGCCAAGTCCGATGGCTGACGTATTCCGAAACGCGGCGCTTCCAGCACAATGGTGTAGTCACCCGGAGCCACGTTAGAAAAAGCGAAGTGTCCGTTCTCTTTCACTTCCACGGAACGCGCGCGTGCATCATCAATCTCGAAGCTATGGGAAAAAAGCAACAGACGAAGTTTTCCAGGTTGTGCCGATTCATCAATACCTTCCACCTTCCCTGCTATGGCCTGCAATCGATCCGCCCGTAGACGAATGTCGCCGCTCTCAAGATCCTGCCCATTGTTAATTTGTAGTGGCTCAGCTGCATCTGGATCGACAGTTCCAGGAGAAAAGAAAATCGCTGAGTCACGAAGCTCCACCGCAACCAGATAAGTACCGGCACGCAACTTCGACAGCGTGTACAAGCCTTGCGCATTCGTTCTGCTGCGGCTGACAACAGCGAAGTGATGCGGCATCGTCTGCGATAGCGCTTCAATATCGGCGCCGCTCACTGGCTTACCATCAGCACCCAAAAGACGGCCGCGAATCGACCCTGCACCCTGCAGCTCAATCATGATGAGGCTGCCCTCCTGCCCCGCGCTCACAGAAAAAGGTACACGCTTCTGAGGTTCTAAATGTCCAGCCGCCGCAGCATACGCATCATAGGGCCCAGCAGCCAGGTTGTCGATCCGAAATACGCCATCGCCATTCGTTCGTGCCGTCAGGCTGTCGCACTTGGGCTCAGGAACATTGCGCCCGTGACAAACCGTCACTGTGGCGCCTATGACCGATTGCCCCGTGGAGGCATCCACCACGCGTCCCGACACAGAACCCGTAGTCTCCTGCGCCGCGAGCATCATAGCAAGAATGGGCAACAGCATAACTCTATTTTCGCTTGATTATTTGCCGCGTGCGGATTTACGGAAAGGCATAAACCGTAATTGAGGCTAGACTCAAAGGAGAGGACGGTACGAATGGACTCCAACCAAACCCCAACTGCGGCCAGCCTGGAAAAAGTGGAAAAACTGGTGAGAATCTACACCGAGAAAACCGGCACGACCACCCATCCAGACGCCACCGTGACGGCTGCCATTGTTACCGGCCTAGCCCGAAATCTCGACGAGTTGGGTCGCCCTCTGTGCCCCTGCAGATTCTACCCCGATCGCGTCGCAGAGGCCAAACACCGCACTTGGATTTGTGCCTGCGACGACATGCAGATCTACAAATACTGCCACTGTCTCCTCTTTGTGAATAGTGAAGGAAAGCCTATTACTGAGCACTTGCCTCCTAATCATGAAGGTCTGCAAGCCTACGGATTGGTGCTTGACCCCGCCCCAGATAAAGGACGTCCGCTG
>Ga0302319_10003903_pt1 | contig 30856 bp, 30 predicted proteins | sample Bog_T0_2_FD_203319 | JGI IMG/M metagenome (GOLD analysis project Ga0302319, IMG submission 203319) | Peat permafrost microbial communities from Stordalen Mire near Abisko, Sweden - Bog_T0_2 | ecosystem: Environmental > Terrestrial > Soil > Wetlands > Peat | place: Sweden: Abisko, Stordalen Mire... | reverse complement strand
GACCGCTACCCTTTCCCAAGGCAAGCATCTTGCCGAACTGTTTGAAACCCTCGAATCCGGTCAGCTTCAAGCATTGATCGCTTCCGGACTTCTCACCGATCTTCGGCGCTGCGCTGCGGAACTCGACCCGACCAAGGTCAACCGCGACGAGTTCCAGAAGGTTCTCGGCCTCGATCCCTCCGTCTTCAGGGTGTTGATGAGCGGTGCGAACAACACCGACGAGATCACGGCCGCGCTGGGCTTTCCCTTCAGCGACTGGATCACGCAGAAGAACTTCCCGCTGACAGCCTCCGAAACGCCGACAGAAGACGAGATTGAAATCGTCGACCCCGGCAAGAGCTTCAGCGAAGAAGAAGAAGGTCTCGCGATCCTGAAAGAGAAGGGTCTGCTTCGTCCGACCTACGAGCACGGCATCCGCTTCGCCGAGCAGCACGGGAAAGCGACGACTTCCGAGAAGAAGCCGTTCGTGATCTTCCTGCACGAAGCTTGGCAGGACCCGAACCGCGACCGTCGCTTCGTGTGCTTGTGCCGCGACGCTGAGTGCCGCGAGCTCCTCCTGGACTATCCCGTCGACGGGTTCCTCGACGACTGCGTCCTCGCTGGCGTCCGCCCGCGCAAACAGCCTCAGAACTGAAGTGCTTTCACCCTCTGGATTTTTGACCCTCAGTCACTTTGCCCGTTCCGATTTTGGAACGGGCATTCTTTTTTGAACTTCTCTTCGAATTTTTCGGGATTTTCTTTTTTATGAAAATGGCTCACAATATTACTAGGAAGTAGATTAGCATGCCTGCGGCTACGGTTTCAGGCGGTCGAACCCGGCATCGCAAGCGTCCGGAGTGGAATCGGGTACGCCTTGTTCCAGTGTGACGCTTGATGTTTTTGAAATTGAGGATGCTTGGTGCGGGAAGTTGGAGTGTAGTGGACCCCTTTCTTTAGACAGTCACTCGACAAGTTTTCTTGTCGCTTTTTGATTCTCTCACGCCGCTATCTTCTCCGCAAATACGGATGGTGGCATCCGAAGCGCGGAATGAATTCGCGTATGGTTGTACTCCCACGCGGTCCGATAAATCTCAGCCACGAGCTCCCCCAAGGTCTTGCAGCGATTGGGATCACCAAGATCCATTTTGAATTTTCCGTAGAACGATTCCTGATAGCCGTTTTCCCATGGGCTGCCGGGCCTGCTTCGTGAGATCGTGATGCCATAGCGCTCAAGCATGGCGATGAATACTTTCGCCTCGTATTCCCTTCCGTTGTCTGAATGGAAGATGGTTGGCCGTGGATGGTGGAAGAGCGCGTTCGCCAATGTAGCCACGGTGAGCGGTGCTCCCTTTCGCGTCCCCACGTGCAGACCCCTGAGCTCTCGCGTAAAGAGATCGACGATCGTACTCACGTAGACCTTCTTTCCATGGAAGGCAAGCTCAGTGAAGTCGGTCGCCCAGATATGGTTCGGATACGTTGGCATGATACCGAGCAGGAGGTTCGGGAAGTGCCGTTCTGTCTTGCTTTTCCGATATTTTCTTCCATGTCTGCGGTAGGGTTTGATTCCGTAGATCCGCATGACGCGCTGCGTTCGTTTCCGGTTCACGCCTAAGGCCTGCGCTAATCGCCGCGCACCATACGAGGGATGCTTTTGTAATTCTTCTTCCAGTATGACGCTTTTCGGAAAAAGCTTATAATTCGCTTATGGCAACAAAGAACGCGATTATCCTGCATGGCACCGGCGACAAGCCTGATGACTTTTGGTTTCCGTATATCAAAGCCGATCTGGAAAACAAAGGTTATTCTGTTTGGCTGCCGCAGCTCCCTAATGCAGAAAAACCTAACCTGAAAGATTGGCTCTCTTTCGTGCTCGAAAATGGAACGATCTCATCCGACACAATTCTTATCGGCCATTCTGCCGGAGCTCAACTTATTCTTACGCTCCTCGAAAAAATTGATTGCCCAGTGAAGCAAGCGATCCTCGTTTCGGGATACGCCGAAGCGTTGCCGAACGATGCAGAAAGCAAGGAGAGAAGCGAGCTGAATTGGGAAGCGATGAAGCCTCATGCCAAAGATATTATCTTCATCAATTCCGACAATGATCCGTGGGGATGCACTGACGTGCAAGGAAGAATCATGTTTGATCATCTTGGTGGCATGCAGATCATCCGCCATGAGGGACATATGGGATCAACGACGCATAAGCAGTCGTATAAGGAATTTCCGCTTCTTACCCAGCTTATTGCGGAATAAACCTATGCCCAAAAAGCTCTTTACCTCCACCGCTAAATATTACGCCCTCTATCGTCCGGGATATCCTACAAAGTTTTTTAAGCACATAGCAAAAACTTTTTCCTTGAATGGTGAAGGACGCTGCCTTGATCTTGGTGCTGGCACTGGCCAACTCGCAATTCCACTCGCCCGATATTTCGATGAAGTGGTTGCTGTTGATCCAGAGCAAGAGATGCTCACGGAAGGAAAGAAAGCCGCGCAGAATGCTCATGTTAAAAATATTCAGTGGATAAAAGGCAGCTCTGAAAATCTACGCGAGTTGGGGAAATTTCGTCTAGTTGTTATGGGGCGATCCTTTCATTGGATGAACCAGAAAAAGACTCTTGCGATGCTTTATAAAATGATCGAGCCGGGCGGCGGCATTGTGATAGTTTCCGAGCGGCGAAAAGATACGTTATGGACACCGAGCAGTAAATGGCGCTTGGCGGCAAGTGAAGTTATTAAAAAGCATCTTGGCGAACAGCGACGCGCTGGCAGTGGCTACTTCAAAGTTTCAGAGAAGCGATTTGAGGATTTTATCCGCGAATCGCCATTTAAGAAATTCGAGATTTATCGGCAGAATGTTCGGAATCAATGGGATATGAAAGGCGCTTTAGGATTTTTCTATTCCATGTCCTTCAGTTCAAAAGCGGTACTCGGTAAATCCGTGCGAGCATTCGAGCGAGATATGAAACGCGAGTTGTTGAAAGCAAATCCATCGGGGAGATTTACGGAAAACACAGTACTCGAAGCCCTCATCGTAAAGCGTAAGTAGTCTGGACGGCGCTTGACGCGCAGGTGTAAAATTAAGGGATCACCCCGTGCCGCGAAACTTCTGACGTTGGGCGGCCGGAAACGATCCCTTAATTTTAACTTTCGGTGAACTATTTTATACCGAAGACCGCTCCAATTCCTCCTTTCCCAAATTTGGCCACACCTCGATGAATTTTAATGTCTCACCGTAAAGCCCGACAAGGTATAAGGCTGAAAAAGGAAATTTCTCGAAATCAAGAGTACTGCGTATTTGCGTAAATTTTGTTGGCTCGCCGGTTTCTAATAAGATTACTAAGGCCGTATCTGTTTTTGCATAGCTGAGCCCTTGGATATATTGGATTAAGGATCGCAAACCAAGCGACCGAAAAGGATCGCTGGCTTGAATTAACGGAGCGGACATTCAATTTTGCGAAGTATGCTCGCTATCACTTTGCGAATGGTGATCGAGAAATGCGCCGTAGCGTTTTCGCCGCACTCGGTTCGTACCTCTATCTCGCAGACCAGAAAATCAATATCGAATTACATTATCCCTTCAAGACCATCATGCAGAACAAAGAAGAAATCGAAAGAGAGCTTTTGCAGGTTCGTACCTTGCAAAACACTGAAAACAAAATGCTTTTCATGCAGATTCTCGCAAACTGTCCTACGTTGCGGAGGCGGAAGGATTCGAACCTTCGAACCGGTTTCCCGGTTAACATCTTAGCAGGATGCTCTTTTCAGCCACTCAAGCACGCCTCCAATGCGTATCGTGATTCTATCATTATTTCACATATCTTTTCAAATGTTTTGAATTATGGGAATTTATTAGTTGGAAATATTGCCATACGTCATTTTTACTATCTATTATTTCTTTGCCGGCACCTTTATCCCGCGCTTGCGCGCTTCGGATAGGCCGATGGCGATGGCTTGCGTGGGGTTGGTCACTTTCTTGCCACTCCGATTGCTCTTAATCGTGCCATGTTTATATTCGCGCATCACTTTTTCTACGTTTTTCTCTGCTTTAAGGCCATATTTTCTGGGCATAGAGTAAATGTTATTTTTATAACACTCCTTGTATTAAAGCTGATTTTTTACTATAATATCTTGGAGTTTGGAAGTTTACTTTCTTTTAATATTTCCACTTTATTCTATTTATGCCAAAAGAAACACTCAAAAATATCGCTATAGAATCTGCAGTCAAAACCCGTCCGCCGATCGTCGTCGTGATGGGGCATGTTGATCATGGCAAGACGACCTTACTCGACTACATCCGCAAGGCGAACATCGCCGCGCGTGAGGCGGGCGGAATCACGCAGGCCACTGCCGCGTACGAGATCGTGCATGCCGATCGCAAAATTACTTTTATTGACACGCCCGGACACGAGGCGTTTACCGCGATGCGCTCGCGTGGCGCACAGGTCGCCGATTTGGCAATTTTGGTGATTGCCGCCGACGAAGGCGTGAAGCCCCAAACAAAGGAAGCGATCAAGATAATAGAAGATGCAAAGACACCGTTCATCGTCGCGATCAACAAGATCGATAAGACGGGCGGCAACCTCGACAAGGCGCGCAACGACTTGATGGCGGCGGGTGTTTTACTTGAAGGCTACGGTGGGCAGGTGAGCTACTGCGCAGTTTCCGCAAAGACGGGCGAGGGGGTCTCTGACCTTTTGGATTTGATTGTTCTCTCTGCGGATTTAGAAGACTTGACGTACGATGCGAGTGCTCCGGCATCCGGTTTTATTCTCGAGGCGAAGCGCGATCCAAAGCGCGGCATCGAGGCGACGGTCATCATAAAGAATGGGACGCTCTCGCGCGGCGACGTGGTGCACACCCGCACCGCGTTCGGCAAAGTAAAGATCCTGGAAGATTTCTTGGGAAAGACGGTTTCCGAACTCGAACCATCCGCGCCCGCGATCATTATCGGTTTTGAAAAAATCCCGAAGGTAGGCGAGGAATTTTCGGTCGGTGCATTGATGGAAAATGTGGTGCACGCCGGTGCGATATCCTCCGGCGGGATTACGGCTCCGGTGATGGGCAAGGCAGTGAATCAGATCGCAAAGTCAAAGCCGAATACGCTCAATTTGATTCTTAAGGCCGGCGACGCCGGATCGCTCGAGGCGCTCTCGGTCGTTTTGCGCGGCATCGATCAGAAAGGCGGCAAGGAGATCAACATAGTAGAGGAGGGCGTGGGCGATATCACCGACGGCGACATCCGCCATGCCATCGCCACAAAAGCGACGATCATCGGTTTTAAGAATCGTATGGAAAAAGGCGCAAAGGTATTGGCGGACGCGCAGACAGTGACGGTTATCACCTCGGAGATTGTCTACGATCTTTCGACGGCGGTGGAGGAGTACTTTAGTGGCGCGCGCGGGCCGGCGGGAGCGGGCGAGCTTGAAGTGCTCGCGCTCTTCAATCAGGAAAAGCCACAAAAGCAGCTGGTGGGTGGGCGTGTGATTAATGGAACGTTCCACGGAAAGACGTCGTTCGATATCGTGCGCGGCCATGTGGGTTCAACGCCGGTGGGCAATGGAAAAGTGCTGGGCTTACGCGAAAAAAAGAGCGAGATTTTTCAAGCGGACAAGGGAAAGGAGATCGGCGTGTTGCTCGATTCGCAAATGGTCATTCAGGTGGGGGATAAATTATTGATCCGCAAATAGTTCGCGTGCGGCGCATCATCATATGAACTTTCGTTCCGAGCGGGTGGGAAAATTGATACGCGAAGAGCTTTCGAAGATGATCCTTCGCGAAGTGGAGCTTTCGGCGCTTGCGACGATCACCGAGGTGGAGGTGGATAAAAAACTGGAGGGCGCGCGCGTCAAAGTGAGCGTCTTGCCGTCCACGGCCGCCGCCGAGGAGCAGGTGCTCGACGCGCTCGAGCAGAAAGCGGGATATCTCCAACATCTCCTGCTTAAAAAAATAAATATCAAACCGATGCCACGGATCGTGTTCGTCATCGACCACGGTTTTGAAAATGCCGCGCTGGTTGAAAAATTATTAGGGCAGGATACTATTAAGGCTCGGGAGGAGGATGATGGCGAGTCAGCAGAGTAGGGTTCGGTAACTATGGCCACGTGGTGAAGCAGTAACACAGCCCTCTGCAAAAGGGCGATGCGCGGGTGCAATTCCCGCCGTGGCCTCAATTCGAAAAGATATTAGTAAGTGATAGCAGTTTTCAGAGCTTTAAATTAAAAAATAGACTATTTGCAGTTGGCCTGAAATTGCCATATTGTGAAGAGTGTGGATGGGCGAAAAAATCTGACGATGGCCGAATTCCTTTAGAACTCGACCATGTAAATGGCAATAGGCATGATAATCGGATAGAGAATTTACGAGTGCTTTGCCCAAATTACCACAGTCTAAAACCAACTCACAGAGGAAGAAATCGGAGAAATGCCCGGGTGGCGGAATGGTATACGCGCGACACTTAAAATGTCGTGGTCTATGGCCATGTGGGTTCGAGTCCCACCCCGGGCACACAATAGATAACGGCGCGCTTGTGTGAGCGCGCCGTGCAGTTAGGATTCCAGGGAATATCCGTCGGGAGAAAAATCTTTTGGGATGAAGCGTTCCGGCAATATGGCGAAAAATCCTTTTGCGACGTCCGGATGATATTGATAAAGCAGGTCTACCGCAAGGATAAAAACTTCCTCCGAAGCTCTATATAAACTGGTGAATGCGTCGGATACCAACTCGGGGGAACTTTCGGGGTTGCGAATGACATCAAGTGGTGCATCTTTCATACTATTCTTCACTGCTACTACCTCCACGGATATTTTTGGTGCAAGAGCAGCGCATAGTATACCATGTGGAAAAAATAATTTCAACGGCCTATAATGAAAATAAATTACCATGTCTCCGTTTGATTACACGCAGGGTCAGGCTTTTCTTCGCGATACATTTGTGCCGTTCGCGGACGCGAATGTGAGCATCGCGAGCTCGCCGGTGCTCTACGGCCTCAGTATCTATACCGTGTTCAGTGTCAATTGGAACGAGGTCGAGAAGAAGCATTATGCCTTTCGATTAAAGGATCACTATCGTCGACTGGTAAACTCCGCCAAGATCATGGATTTCAATAATTTTGCGCCGGCGTGGCCGTACGAAAAGTTCGAGGCGACGATGCGCGAGCTCATCACGCGCAACAGCGTGGAAGGGGAGGATGTATTGGTGCGCGTGACGGTGTTTGTGGACGCGCTCATCGCGGGAACAAAGATCCACGACCTTCCGCATGCGTTCGCCGCGTACATCTATCCGGTGGGGGCCATCCTGCCGCAATCCGGCGTGCATGTCTGCGTGTCGAGCTGGACGCGCAACGCCGATAATGCAATCCCGTCGCGCGCTAAAGTGAACGGCGGATACGTGAACTCGAGTCTTATAAAGAACGAGGCGTTGTTGAACGGATACGACGACGCGATCGTGCTCGACACGCATGGCCACGTCACCGAAGGCACCGTCGCGAATGTGTTCATCGTGCGGAATGGTGTTTTAATCACGCCGGGGGTAAGTGGCGATCTTTTGGAGGGCATCACGCGGAACAGTGTCATTGCGATCGCGCGCGCGGCGGGCATTCCTGTTGAGGAACGCGCGGTGGATCGCACCGAGCTCTACATTGCCGACGAGGCATTTCTTTGCGGCAGCTCCGCGCGGCTCGTTCCGATACTCTCAGTGGACAAGCGGCCGATCGGTGGTGGTGCGGCAGGTCCGATCACGAACAGTCTTTTAGAAAAATGCAAAGCTGCGCAAAGCGGCGCGGACGGCGGAACATATGCCGCGTGGAGGATGGAGATATAAAAAACCATCAGTGTGAAGTCATAGTATATCCCTCAAGGGAATAAAAAAAGGCACAAACGTTTGAAAATGGTTTGTGCCTTGACCTACATGGCCCTAATCCGAAACTTCGATATATTCGGCATCCAGGCGGCCGATTTTACTCGAAGAAAAAACTGTCTCCAGTTTTGATTGTTTAAAGACGTGGAGATCGATCGGGAAGCTTACCTTGGTGCCATTGGTAATGGCAGAGGCGAGGCCGACGATCGATTGCTGGCGTTCTCCTCCGTCGCTCCCAAGCACCTCAATGGTGTACGTTCCATTATTCGTTTTCACTTGTAGCACGAGTGTCGCATCGCCGATTTGGATGGTGTGTCCGCTCGCACTTGCACTCATTCCCTTGCCGAAACTCGCAGAAAAGTGGATTTCCGACCGCAGGAGCGCGGGCAGCGTTCCGCCGATTCCCACCACTGTTCCTGTTTGATAGTGAACGTAATGGTTCAATGCCATCAGATCGTCAGCGTTTCTCAGGATGTCCGTGTCGACTATATACCAGATTGCGCCCTTACTGACAGAGGTTACGTGCAGAACGCCGCCTAGGAAACAGTAACTCCCATCGGCATCGCCATAGTAAGCGTTTGGATCGCTGCCGGGTCTCGCGTGAGGGATCGATAACAATCTGCAATTACGCCCATAAAATTCGTGGCGTACTTCTTTTTTGCCTTGATAATAAATTGACTCTTCAGGCTCTTGAAGTTTGATGATGTCGCCGGAAGTACTGTTGAAGGTGCCTCGATACATATACCCAGAATGGTTGGGAATGCGCATCTCTTCACCGAGCTTGGTTTCGATGATCGGCCCTTTTGTGCTCATCGTGGCGACATAGGACTCCCACGCCGCTTCTTTTTTAGCCCCATCTGGATCGCTGCTTTTGCATCCTGCACACATTGTGATAGCTACAAACAACCCCATGAGTCGCAGAGTTTTTCCTACATTGCTGAACATGATCTCCTCCAGTCTTTTGATGTGGATGTGAAAGAACAATTCCTACGTGGAAAATAATATATAATTTGAGTTGTTTTGTCAATCTCTCCGTAATGGTTCAATAGGCTGGAACCATTCGACTGGAAAACTCTAGCGGAAGTTTTTATAATTACTCTTTCTAAAAAGTTCGACTCACGTCTTCGTATCTATTTTGAAAACTCAATAAAAATTTGGCTTGAGGAGAAGTGTGCCCTTGACGTTCGTTGAATCAAAACCTCTCTTGGAATTCCTTTTTGGCTTGAAAAACCTAGAGTCGGTGTTCGGCTCACGTATAGGTTCAAATTCCAATGTTATACTGTCGAAATGAGGTATTTCATAGGATATTTAATCAAAGGTCAAGCCGCAGAGTGGCACATCAACTTATCAGATGATATTGCTGAGAGATTTAATATTTGGAAAATTACCCAAAAGAATCCTCCTCATATAACGATTTATTATCCATTTGAAACTGAAAATGTCGATTGTGTAAAAGATTTGTTGAAGAATTGGTTGAGAAAGAACGATTTCGCTGGAAATGTGATCTTGTCTGGGTTTGATCGTTTTGATGATCGAGTTGTCTTCGCCTGCGTGAAAATAGATGATGCCGTAGAGAAGAAAATCGCTGAGCTGAGGAAAGATTTGGAGGCGGTTGTTCCATCTAAAGATACTATATTGCCCGATCAAACGACTTGGCATCCACACGCTACCTTGGCATATAAAATACCTTCAGAAAAAATTCAGGAAATATGGAATTATGTTAAGACGTTAGAAGTCCCAAAATTTCAAATGTCGTTCGATAATGTAACCATTTTCAAATGGGATGAGAATAGATGGGTTATCGAAGAATCTTTAACCTGTTAAACGGAGTTCGACTAACGTATAGGTCTTTATGTGCCCGAGGAGGGAGTCGAACCCTCATGACCTTGCGATCGAGGGATTTTGAGTCCCTTGTGTCTGCCATTCCACCACCCGGGCATAAAACATTTTGTGCCGCTCATCAGCACAATTGATATTAGCCATTTATAAAGGTAAAATCAAGGTAATATGGCGCGTGTTATTGCTGTCTGTAATCAAAAGGGAGGAGTGGGGAAGACGACGACCGCGGTCAATCTCGGCGCGTATCTTGCCGCCGCGGGCAAACGCGTGTTGCTCGTCGACTTTGATCCGCAGGCGAACGCGAGCTCGGCGCTCGGCCATAACCAGATGGCGAACGAGGGGAGTGTCTATCATGGCATCCTTGATCAACTGACACCGGAGCAGATCATCAAGCCGAGCGTCATCTATAATTATCACTATGTACCGTCGGCGCCGCACCTTGCGGGGGCGCTTGTTGAGCTTGTGAATATTCCCGAGCGCGAATATTTCTTGCGCAAGTTTATCAATCGCGTGCGGCACGACTACGATTATATTTTGATCGATCTTCCGCCGTCGCTCAGCCTGCTTACCGTGAACGGCATGGTTGCGGCGGACGAGGTGTTGATCCCGGTGCAGACGGAATATTACTCGCTCGAGGGAATCGGGCAATTGCTTGAGACGATCAATCTGATCCGCGACAACATGGCCCATCCGATCAGTGTGGCGGGCGCCGTGATCACGATGTATGACAAGCGCGAACACCTTAGCCGTGAGGTTTCCAAGAACATCCGCCGCCATTTCCCGCATCACGTCTTTGAGGTCGAGGTGCCACGCGCGGTCGCGCTCGCCGAGGCGCCGAGCTTTTCGAAGCCGATCATTCTCTATCGTCCCGATTCGCCGGGAGCGCAGGCATATGAGCGTCTTGCGCGCGAGGTGATTGCACAGGAGGCCGCACAGGCCGAGGCTGCCGCGCCAGTCGCCTCGGAAAATTTTGGAAATTTTAATATTTAATTTTACGAATTACCATGTTAGGCAAAGGACTTGAATCGCTGATACCGAAGAATAACAATCAGGGCCAGGGGCAAGGCGTTGATGGTAATAACGGCCGACCGCCAGAGCAGGGTTTGCAGCCGCAACCACAGCAAAGACCTGCGCAATATCAACCCGCGTCGCTGCAGCCCGTGCAGTCGCAATTTCAGCCACAACCTCATCCGAGTTTTGTTCCGCCAACTCAACCAGCTCCGCTGACGCAGCCGATATCTCAGTCCGTTCAACCTATCATGCGGCCACAGCCGACGACGCAGCCAGTCGCACAGCCGCAAGTGTATCAACCGCAGTCTCAACCGCAAAAGCGTGACGAGCTCGCGCAGGAATCGATATTCCATATTGAGATCGAAAAGATCACGCCGAATCCCGACCAACCGCGCCGGCACTTTGATCAGGATGCGTTGCGTGAACTCGCAAGTTCTATCCGCGAGTTCGGATTCCTTCAGCCGCTTGTGGTGTCAAAAGTTGAGAAGGAAACATCGACTGGCATCGCGGTGGAATACCAAATCATCGCCGGCGAACGTCGATTTATGGCAGCGAAGCTACTCGGTTTGCCGCGCGTTCCCGCGATCGTCCGCAATGTCAATTTAGAAAGAGAGAAGTTGGAACTTGGTGTCATTGAGAATATCCAGCGCGAGAATCTGAACCCAATCGAAATGGCGCGCGCATTCCAGCGTCTCCAGGAAGAATTCCGCATGACGCAACGCGAGATCGCAGCCAAGCTCGGCAAGAGCCGCGAAGTGGTGGCGAATGCAGTGCGCTTGCTCGACCTTCCGGAATATATTCAACGCGCGGTGGAGGACGGCCAGCTTTCCGAAAGCAATGCGCGGCTATTGATCGCAATCAATGATCCCGTTGCACAAAAAGCGATGCTTGATGATATTGTTCAAAACAAGCTTACGACGCGCGACGTCAAAGAGCGCATTCAGCGCACTATTATTAGTGTTGGAGGAGGGTCGGGAATGCCTGGCGCGCCTCGCCGTGGCAGACCGCCGCTACAGAAAGTGCATCTTGCGCCGGAAGTGAAAACAATGCAGGAAGAGCTGAGTACCTCGCTCGGTGCGCCCGTCGAGATCAGCAAGAACGCGAACAACGGCAAGATCACGATTACGTTTTTCTCGGAAGAAGAGCTGGAAAATATTTTAAGAAAGCTGGGCAAGGAGTCTTGAAGAGTTATAGCATAACGCGGAAAAGTGACGTGAGGGCTGCTTTTTATAAGATTCGATAACTAACTTCCTTTACTCCCTTTACCCCGCGTAATTTTGCGGCAATTTTTTCGATCTTCTTTTTGTCCGTTGATTGGATCTCAATCTTATTGAGATGAAACCGCCCACTCTTTACGCTCTCGGTATGAAAACTCATGATACCAATGTGCGATTGCGCGATCACTCCCGAGGTATCCTTAATGAGCCCGACGCGATCTTCGACGGTCAGCTTAAGCTCGGCATGCGTCGGCAGATTAATCGATTGCGCAAATGAGTTCTTCTTACGCAGGGTTAGGCGGATGTGGTCGCGTGCGATCGTGGTCTTCGCAAAGCGCAGCCAATCGTCCGAGGGCTTCTTTCCTTTCTGGGTGATGATCTCCACAACATCGCCAGATTTCAACACATGGTCGAGGGTACTCATGACGCCGTTCACTTTTGCGCCTGTCGCGGAATTGCCGATTTCGGAATGAACGTGATACGCGAAGTCGATGGGCGTGGAGCCGACAGGGAGGTCTATCACGTCGCCGCGCGGCGTGACGGCAAAGATGCGATCGGTGAAGAAATCGATCTTCATCGCACGCACAAATTCCTCGGGGTCCTCGGCATTCCCTTCGAAGTGCTCCTGCCAATTCTTGAGTTGTTGCACCCATGCGATCTCCTGCGCGAGCTTCTTGCCCGAGACCGCCGCGCCGCCTTGTTTTTGTTTATAGAGCCAGTGCGCCGCGACCCCGTATTCATTCTCGTCGTGCATCTCTTTGGTGCGGATCTGGATCTCCACGCGTTTGCCGTCGGGGCCGATGACGGTGGTGTGCAGGCTTCGGTACGCGTTCGGTTTTGGCATGGCGATGTAGTCTTTAATGCGGCGCGGGAGCGGCGGCCACGCCTCGTGGATGACGCCGAGCGCCGCATAGCACTCCGGCAGCGTGGCAACGATAATGCGCATGGCCACCAGGTCGTGTATGCGCTCAATATCCATGTCGCGCTTTAATAATTTTTTATACAGGCTGCTGTAGCGCTTGGCGCGAATCTCGATGTCGAGTGGTTTGATGTCGTGGTCTTCCAGAACTTTCTTTACCTGCGGCTTTATCTTTTCAAGATATTTTTCGCGTGACGCGTAGCGTTCCTTTGCGATAGAGAGCAGCCATTCGTATTCGCGCGGATGGAGATAGGGGAACGCGAGGTCCTGCAATTCGCCGCTCACGTTGTGCATGCCGAGGCGGTAGGCGAGCGACGCATAGATCTCGTCGGTCTCGAGCGCGATACGTTTTTGTTTTGCAGGCGGGAGCGACGCGAGCGTTTGCATGTTGTGCATCCGATCGGCGAGTTTGATGAACACCACGCGCAGGTCCTGGCTAAGTGCGAGCACCATCTTGCGCAGATTTTCCGCCTTAATCTCTTCGGCAATCTGTTTGACGGTGCCTTTTTTTAGCGCGCCATCCGCTCCGGCTTTTCCGTCGCCCTTCGCAGGCGATTCGCGATACTTAATATGCCCGAGCTTTGTGACGCCATCCACGAGAAATGCCACCTCCGGGCCAAATTCCTTTTTTATTGTGTCGAGTGCGACGCCGGTGTCTTCCACGGTATCGTGCAGGATTCCCGCAGCGATCGTCGCGTCATCCAAATGCCATGAATGGAGGATCTCTCCGGTGGCAAGCGAGTGATTAAAGTATGGCTCGCCGCTCTTTCGTTTTTGCCCCGCGTGCGCTTTTTCCGCGAAGGCATAGGCGTGGCCGATCAAACTGGCAGGATCTTTTTTTGCGATTTCTTTGACCGTCATCAGGGTGGATTATTTCCCGGCGTTATACATCGTTTGGATCTCTGCTACCGGAAGCGCGTAGTCGTAGAGGCGAACGTCGCTTATAGTTCCGGGGAAATATGTCCCGTTGCCATATGAACCTATATACAATGTGCCAGTTGAAGCTACGCTCCCCGTATGGGTAGTGACGCCACTATAGATAAGAGCGCCATCAAGATAGATTAAGATGTTTGAACCGGCACGCTCTAAGATAACGTTGTGCCAATTCATATCAAACACGTTATATGCCGCAGATAGTGATGGCCCTGAATAACCGGTAGCGTCGCCAACAAGAACGCTCGGACTGCCATTGGTTAGAGACGTTTGTATCTGATAACCAACAGTTTGACTTGCACCACCACGCTTTGAAAGCATCGCTCCACCAGTCGAATAGGTGGTGGTGGAGGTTCTGAACCACAAAAAGACAGTGAAGTCATTCGAGAAATCGAGTGCTGGCGCGTCAGGGACGCTGATTTTATCATCCGTTCCGTCAAACGTTCCTGCCGAACTCCAAATATGTCCAGCGGAGTAATAGCCTGAGGCTCCCGACTGAGTTCCGCTCCAGGTGCCTGGATCCCCATTTCCGCTCCAGTCAATGGTCGTGCTCCCCGTGCCCTCATTAAGCGGCCAGTAGCCTGCAAGGCCGCGCCCGGATGCGAGGGTGAGATTACTTCCTTTTTCATAAAGCTCTGAATCGCCGCCGCTGTCTTTCTCCATTTGGGATGCATCTTTTTGGGATTCGAGAAATGATGCGACTTTAAATCCTCCTATGCCATCGGCGCCATACGTATAATAGAGGTTTGTGGAGGTGGTATTTGTTGGATCCACGGGAAGTTTTGATATCACCGATCCACCCTGTCCCGAAAGATAAGAGTTGAAGTTGATGGGAATCCATCCTGTGCCGTCGGTTTTTGTGTATGTGGAAGATGGTGCGCACTGATAGCTAAACCCATTCGGTGCCGTAGGAAGTCCGAGCCCCTGGCATTGATTGCCAGCGGTGGAGGTCGCCTGCGGATCGGGAACGGAAACATAGATGACGGATGATGTCCCCATAAACAGTGTTGTCGGGTTGCTCATCGCATCCTGATAATAGAGCGAGATCGCCTTATTGAGCGTGCTCATGTCGGATATGCGGGTGACGTCGCGCCCCTGCTTGAGCAGTTCGGAAGGGTTAATGGCCAGAATGACGACCACTGAAAGGATTAAGATGACCGCAATGACCGCAAGAAGCTCAATAAGCGTGAATCCCTTTTTCATATGGATATTCTTATTATACATCGCGAAATAAAAAAATAACCTGTACCGGCGATCGAGTGGACGTTCCTACGTTGGAGCGAGGCGGTGTAGGTTATTTTTTTATTTTCTTTGGTTTTGGCGGATTCTCAATCCAATATTTGAGGGCAGCCTGGAGTTCTTCTTCCGATTCCGGTTTTTTGTTCATCACGAACGTGCAGTCAGGGTAACGCGTGCAGGCAAAGAACGGCTTGCCGCGTCCGCGCGATTTCTTTTCCACGATGTCGCCGGGCTTGTCGCGGCGATCGGGGGAAGCAAGACAATTCGGACATTTGAACCCGGTCTTGTTCCAGATCTTCATGATGCCCTTGCACTTTGGGTAATCGGTGCAGCCAAGGAAGAATCCAAAGCGTCCACGCGTGACCTTCATCGGCTTGCCGCAGATAGGACAGCGCTCGTCCTTTGTCTTTTCCTCGAGCGCTTTTATCTGCGCCGCTTCCTCTGGCATTGGGAGCGTGACCTTCACGCCCGGCTCCGGACAGGCGAGGAACTTTCCCATGCGGCCGAATTTGATGAGCATCGGTTTGCCGCAGTGCGGGCACGGTGTGGTGGAAACCTCCACCTGCTTTTCCACGCTCGCTTCCTTTTCCGCCAGGTTCTTTTTGAACGGGCCGTAGAATTCGCGGCAGACTTCCGTCCACTTCATTTTCCCTTCGGCAATCTCGTCAAATTCTTCCTCAATGCGCGAAGTAAATTTAATATCCACGATCTCGGGGAAATTTTCCACGAGCAGATCGTTCACGAGCACGCCGATTTCCGTCGGCACATATTTTTTATCAACTTTTTCCACGTAGCCGCGTTCCTGGATAGTCGAGAGTGTCGGGGCATAGGTAGATGGACGGCCCACGCCTTCCGCTTCGAGTGCCTTAACGAGCGTCGCGTCGGAATATCGCGCGGGCGGTTCGGTAAAGTGCTGGATGCCCGCGGGATTTTCTTTGTGCCCGCCTGCATCTTCGCTCTCGCCGGTGGGAACGCTTTCGGCTTTAGCGAGCGTGAGTGTCATCTCTTTTTCGAGCTTTGGAAGGCCGCCTTCGATCTCATCGCTTGCGTCATCATCGCGGCCTTCGGTATAAACGCGGATGAATCCGTCAAAGATAACGGTCTGGCCATTGGCGCGGAAGATCTCATGGCGTGGCGTGTTCGCCTCGATGTCCACCGACGTCTGCTCAAGTATTGCCTCTTTCATTTGCGATGCGATCGTGCGTTTCCAAATAAGATCATAGAGGCGGATCTCGCCACGATCCTTTAGCCCGGAGCCGACGCCGGGGATCATCTCGAGGTTTGCGGGGCGAATGGCTTCGTGTGCTTCCTGCGCGCCTTTGCTCTTTGTGGAATAGATGCGCGGAACGGAGAGCTGGTATTCTTTTCCAAACTCATTTCCGATCACAGCACGCGCCGTTGCGAGCGCGGATGCCGCAAGGTTCGTGCTATCGGTCCTCATATAGGTGATATGTCCGTTCTCATACAAATGCTGTGCGATGACCATTGTTTGCTTTGCGCTAAAGCCGAGTTTGCGCGCCGCTTCTTGCTGGAGTGTGGACGTGGTGAACGGCGCCGCCGGATTCCGGCGCACTTCCTTTACCGTAATGTCCGCGATGCGATACCCCGCGCTTTTCAATCCCTCTATAATAGTGGCCGCCTCGCCGGCGTTCTTGATGCCCATCTTACCAACCGCTTTCCCGTTGATGGAGTTGAGCACGGCAGGGAACGGCGCCTTTCCTTTTGGCGGCAAAAACGACGCTTCAATCGTCCAATATTCCTCTTTATTAAAAACCTGGATCAGGCGCTCGCGTTCCACGACGAGCCGTACCGCCACGCTTTGCACGCGTCCGGCGGAAAGCCCATAGCGGATCTTGCGCCAGAGGAATGGCGAGAGCTCGTAGCCGACGAGTCGGTCAAGGACGCGCCGCGCCTGCTGGGCATCCACCAGATTGATGTCGAGCGCGCGTGGATGCTCGAGCGCCTCCATGATGGCGTTCTTCGTGATCTCATGGAACGCGATGCGTTCGTACGGCTTCGGCGGCGTCGCCACGCCGCCTTTTTTTGCCGCCTTTTTGCCGTCGAGCTCGAGCGCATTTACAAGATGCCACGCGATCGCTTCTCCTTCGCGGTCCTCGTCAGTTGCGAGAATTACGCGGTTTGCCTTCTTTGCGAGCGCCTTTAAATTGGCCACGACCGGCTCGGCCTTCTTTGGGATCGTATAACTCGGCTCGAAGTCGTGGGCGACATCAATCCCGATCTTACTCTTGGGAAGATCGCGGATATGGCCGTACGACGATTCGACGACAAAATCCTTGCCGACAAATTTACCGATGGTCTTTGCTTTGGTCGGCGATTCAACGATGATGAGGTCCATGTGCGAATAATATAGAGTACATTAATTATATTGTATACCCTCCACCCGATTCCTTGATGATTCCTCTTATCGCAAGGAAGCTAAGCGTTTGGTTTACGACTCGGGGTTCAAGTCTAGTCATTGTGATTATTTTGTCAACATCGGCCGGCGCGGATATCTGCGCAAGCACTTTTAGAATAAGGGTTTCTTCGGGAGATGAGGCCGCGTCATGTGCTGCCACAATTGTCTTTTTATGGATATCGTATTCGTTTAAGATATCGTCGGGCGATGTGACGAGCTCCGCCCCTTGACGGATAAGAGTATGGGAGCCTCTAAAGTTGCTTGCGCTCACCGCGCCGGGCACCACGAACACCTCGCGGTTTTGTTCCACGGCGTAGCGCGCGGTGGCAAGCGCCCCGGAGGATTCTGGCGCCTCCACAATAAGCGCGCCGCGCGATATGCCACTCATGATCCGATTGCGTTCGATGAATCGGTACGCGAGGGGCGCTTCACCCGGCGGATATTCCGAAATAAGCGCACCACCGTGTTCGAGTATCTTTTCCGCGAGTGCCCGGTGAGAGTACGGAGAAACGGCATCCAATCCTCCGGCGAGGACGGCGATGGTAATGCCGCCCGCGTCGAGCGCGCCTTCGTGCGCCGCCGCGTCGATGCCGAATGCGAGGCCGCTCGCAATCGCGCAGCCTGCCGCAGCGAGCTCGCGCGCAAAATATCTCGCAGTTTTCTTTCCTTCCATACTTGCCCGACGAGTGCCAACGATGGCGAGTGTCGTCGTGTCTGCAGATATTGTCGTTGTAATCTGCGGTATTGCTCCGCCGCGAATATAGAGGGCGAATGGCGGATAAGGAATATGGCGGAGCGCCTCCGGAAATTCTTTTTGCCCGGTGAGCGCGAGCCGTATGCCGAGCCGTTCCATACGTTCATACGCTTCGCGGGGATCGGGAAACGGTGTGGCGGTTTCTCTTATGAGCATCGCGTTGTCACGCTGCGCGACGTCCTTTCGAAACGCGTGATATGCCCCTTCCCAGCTTCCGCCGCCCGCAATATGATATCTTTTCATCGTCGCATAGCCGCTATGCGCGGCAATCGAGACTGCATGATAATAGTGTGCTTCGTTCATTGAGGTATTTTTTTTGAGCCTAACAGGTTTTCTAAAAAGCAAGAAATAATATTTTATCGTGATTTAATTTTCTATTTTAGCTATAATAAAGGGACGATGGTCAAGGATCGCTTTACAAGACAACTATTGATAAGCGGGGGCATAATTCTCGCGAGCGTTGCTATCGCCGCAGGCGCGTTCTTTTTCTTGTCCGGCAGATTGGCAGCGCAGGCAGCGGTTATCGAAAATGTTCGTACGATGACCCAGAATAAGACCGACCTCGTCGCCGAACTTGTTCAATTAGAAGCGGCAGTGCCGCAGGCGGCGCAATATCAGGCGGCGATAGACCAGCTTCTTCCGAATCAGTACGACCTTCTGACCTTTCCTCAGTGGCTGTCCCAACTGGGGCAAAAATATAATGTTACGGTGAATGCAGCATTTCAGGGCTCTATGACGCCGTCAACAGGAATTGTGCCGGGAACCGCTCCGTTTTCCTTCAGCGCCGAAGGGGCGCCCAGTGACCTTGCTTCCTTTCTTGATGGCATGAACGCCAAGTCGTCGGGATTTCTTGTTTCCCTTACTTCGTTTAATGTTGCGATCACCGGCGGGACTGAAAAATTGACCGGGCAAGGGGTAGTATTTTTCCAATAACGCATTTTTATGAAAAATTTTTTTCACGCACACCCCAACTTCATGATCAGCGCACTTGTCGTCATCTTTCTCGGTACCCTTATCGCTTTCTCCATCTGGACGGTTGGCGATGTCTTCACTCAGATTCATCTTGCACTCATCTCTCCACTGCCGCAAAGCGCAGGGGGGTTTGATATCACCAATGCGGCAAAATTGGATTGGCGCGGCCTTGTGAACGGCGCGCCTTCGATGCCCATTTCCACTTCTCCTTCGACTTCGACCATAGGCGCCACTTCCACGGCACCATAAGCCTTTCTTCCGCGCGTTGGTTTCCCTCTTGAAAAAATAGTGGCGAGGCCGTATCATAAACCATGCCTGCGGCCATGTTCGGCGCGATTAGCTCAGTGGTAGAGCGTCACATTGACATTGTGAAGGCCGGAGGTCCGATCCCTCCATCGCGCACCGCTTCGGCTGTTGCGCGCGCGTAGCTCAGTGGTAGAGCATTTCACTGATAATGAAAAGGTCGAAGGTTCGATTCCTTCTGCGCGCACAAAACAAAACACACTCCGTATTTTCGGGTACGCGTCGCGGCCTGCTGGCCGCGCGCTCCCTCTCGGCGGCCTTCGCCGCCTGCGAAGCCCCTCAAATACGGAGGGTGTTTTGTTTTGTGCGTTACTAGCAAAAGAGGGTAAGATGAATGATATGCAAGAGCCGACAATTATTTTTGAAAACGACGATTTTCTTGTTTTAAACAAACCGGCGGGGTTGGTGGTGCACGCCGCGCGGGTGAGCGAACGACGCCGCGCCGACGCCGCGCGCGCGGCGGAGCCAACGCTCGTGGATTGGCTCCTTGTCCGCTATCCGCAGATAAAAAATGTCGGCGATGATCCGGCATTGCGGCCGGGGATCGTGCACCGGCTCGATAAGGCAACGTCTGGCGTCATGCTTGTCGCAAAGACGGCGACCTTGTTCGAACATTTAAAAAAATTGTTTCAGGAGCATCGGATGCAAAAAACATATTTTGCGTTGGTATGGGGCGTGCCGAAAAATAAAAAGGGAACCATTGACGCGCCTATCGGGATAAAAAATGGATCGCTCAAGCGGAGCATCCATTCGTCAAAAATGGCAAAGCCCGCGGTGACGGAATACGTCGTAGTGAAAGAATTTGCCGGAAACGAGAGCGGAAACGGGAGCAGCAGCAGTAAAGAGGGCTACGCCTTATTAAAGGTGAGCCCAAAGACCGGGCGTACGCATCAGATCCGCGTGCATCTTGCGAGCATCGGTCACCCGATTGTGGGGGATATGTTATATGGAAAGCGCTCGCCGGCCGCCGTGACGCAACGCCTTATGCTCCATGCCGCCGCCATCGCGTTTTCCGACAATCGGGGAAATAGCTTCGAATTCGAAGCCGCGCTGCCACCCGATTTTACTTATCCACAGGGTTGATTTTGGGGAGTGTCGTATACTTAAACGTAAGAGAAGAATAGAAAGGTCGAGTTTCTCTAAAAAACGCAAATATTTGTTATGAAAAATAATAAAAAACAGAAGGGCTTTACCCTCATCGAACTTCTCGTCGTTATCGCAATCATCGCAATCTTGGCAGTTGTGGTCATTTTGACCTTGAATCCTGCAGAACTTTTGCGCCAGGCGAGGGACTCAAATCGTGTTTCCGACTTTGCTACGCTCAAGAGCGCATTGTCTTTATACGCGACGGACGTCACAACGGCGACCACGATGTATGGATATAACTCTGCTGGAAATGTTGGAATCGGGGGTATCTTTACCCTCTACACCGGGAATTCGGGTGGATTGTTGATCGCCTCGTCGGCAATCAGCCAATTTACGACAACATCCACGCTTAACCAGTGGGGATTCTTAGGTGGTGAAACCGGCGCTAATATTGCCTCGACTACTTCACGTGTGATAACAGGCGCGGGATGGATTCCGGTCAACCTGGCGGCGATCAGCTCGGGAGCTCCAATCGCTGTGTTGCCGGTGGATCCGGTGAATAATGGACAACTCATGTACGTCTATGCCGCTTCTACCACGGTATTCAAGCTTGCCAGTAAAATGGAAAGTTTAAAGTATGGGAATAGTGGTTCGAATGACGTCGTCAGTAATGACGGTGGAAATAGCACCACTACGTATGAGCAAGGAACTAATTTAAGTCTCTAAAAGGTCTCTTAGATCCTCCTTTATAAAAAGCGCCGGCATTATCCGGCGCTTTTTATTTTGCCGCCGGTTTTGTTATGATGAATAGACTACCATTCAATGAAACTTCCTATTTCTCCGGATCAGCTTAAGAAATTACTGGTTGAACAGAATCTGATCGCTCCGGAACGGTTCGATGAACTGTATCAAGAGGCGGAACGCAAGAACCAGAGCGTGATCGATATTCTTGTTTCCGAAAAGATCGTTGAGCGGAATTATCTGAGCGATCTCATCGCGTCGCTCCTTGGCGTGCCGCGTGCGGATTTTAGTGTTCGGCCGCTCGACAAAGATATTGTAAAGCTCCTCGCCGAGGACACCGCCCGCCAGCGGCAGGTCATCGTTTTTAATAAAGAAGAGGATGGCACGTACGACGTCGCGATGGTAGATCCCTCCGACCTCGAAACGCGCGAATTTTTGGAGCAACGGTTGAATGGAAGGATACGGCCGTTCCTTGCGTCTCCGGGCGATCTCAACCGTGGGTTCTCCGTATACGGATACGAGCTTGGGCAGGATTTTAAAAGGATCATTGAAGAGGATGTCCGTGCGTCACTGGTCAGCCAATCGAAGGATGTAAAAGAAGCGGCGGGCGATCTCCCTATTGTCGGTATCGTGGATAACATTCTTTCCTACGCGCTCGCGTCGCGAGCCTCGGATATTCACATAGAGATATTAGAGGAGTCGACGTTCATCCGTTATCGCATCGACGGCATTCTCTATCAGGTGATGGATATCACGAAGGCGGTGCATCCGGGGATCGTCGCGCGTATAAAACTGCTTGCCGGCCTCAAGATCGATGAGCACTTTGCGCCGCAGGATGGCCGCTTCCGCTACGAGATCGGTGGCCAGGAGATCGACGTTCGCGTTTCTACGATGCCGACGTTTTTTGGGGAAAAGGTGGAAATGCGTTTGCTCGAATCATCGCAGAAGCCGCTTTCACTGGAAGAGCTTGGCATGTCCCCGGAGGTGACAAAGATCGTCACCGAAAATCTCAAGAAATCCTACGGCATGCTCATCTCGTGCGGCCCGACCGGTTCCGGAAAGAGCACTACCCTCTATGCGCTGATGAACATATTGAACCGCCCCGAAGTGAATGTGACGACCGTGGAAGACCCGATCGAATACAATATGCGTTACGTAAATCAAACGCAGATCAACCCGCAGGCGGGCGTCACCTTTGCTTCCGGACTCCGTGCGCTGATGCGTCAGGACCCCAATATCATCATGGTCGGCGAGATCCGTGATGACGAGACCGCCGACATCGCCGTGCAGGCGGCGTTGACCGGTCACTTATTGTTGTCATCGCTCCACACGAACGACGCGCCGACGGCCATCCCGCGCTTTTTTGACATGAAGATCCCGCCGTTCCTTGTGAGCTCGGTGCTCAACCTGGTGCTTGCCCAGCGCTTGGTGCGAAAGATCTGTTCGACATGTATCTATTCCTATGATGCCGACGCCGCGATCGTGGCGACGCTAAAAATACAGATCAAAGAGAATGGTCTCGATCCGGAGCGCGTGCATATTCCAAAGACGCTCTATGCCGGCAAAGGGTGTTCGTCGTGCGGAATGACTGGCTACCGCGGCCGGCTTGCTATCTACGAAGCGTTCGAAGTGGATGAAAAAATGAAAACGCTGATCATACAGCCGCACTTTGACCTGCAGGCCGTGCGCGTGCAGGCACAGGCATCGGGGATGAAAACGATGTTTGAGGATGGCCTGCAAAAAGTGGAGGTGGCGGAGACAACGCTGGAAGAGGTGCTGCGTGTGATCCGGGAATAGCGCGGCGCAGGATTTGTTTTCTCAACCCGCTTCGCGCGCTCCTGCCATACCGCACGTGTGCCTATGCTATCATTTATATATGCTCTTCCATTACGTCGCGGCGGATGATTCGGGAAAGATGACAGAGGGGGATTATGAAGCCGATACCCTGAACGCTGCCTTGCAGTTCCTTGGCAGCAAACAGCTGCGACCTATTTCGGTAAAGCCTCTGCAGCAGGTCAAGGTAGGGGTTGTTGAAGGATTCTTTGGTGGTGGCATCAATACGTCCGACAAGGTATTCCTCACGAAATACCTCGCATTAATGTTGCACGTAGGGACGGATCTTCTTTCGGCAGTCAATATTCTTATTCTTGATTTTGACAAGCCGGCGATGCGCAATTTTCTCCTTGAGGTGCGGGATGACCTGAGTAAGGGCCAGCCGTTCTATAGCGCGTTCGCGCGGCATCCGAAAGATTTTTCTCCCACGGTCATCAACCTAGTAAAGGCGGCGGAAGCATCGGGAACGCTCCAGAAGACGTTCGAGGATTTGAGCGTCTCTTTGGAAAAAGAAGCAGAAATACGGAGCAAGGTAAAATCGGCAATGATCTATCCGATCATTTTACTTTGTATGGCCATCGCGATCCTTACCTTCCTGGTAACGTTTGCGTTGCCGAAGGTGGCGAACGTGTTCTCGCAAAGCGGCATCAACCCGCCGTGGTTCTCGCAGATCGTATTTACCGTCGGACTTTTTATCGGAGCGAACATTTTTATCTTACTCCCGGGATTGCTCATCGTGGTTGGGGCGGCGGTATGGATGGCGACCAAGACGGAGGTCGGGAGGAAGGCGTTCAGTAAAGTACTCACCAGTCTTCCGCTCGTGCGGACGGTGTATAGTGAGATCGCCGTTCAGCGCATGGCGTCCACGATAAGCTCGCTCATGCGCGCAGGATTGCCTATCATACAGACCATCACGATTGCCGCCGACACCGTCGGCCTGGATTCGTATCGCACCGCACTTCTTCGGATCGCGAACGAAGGGCTGGCAAAAGGATTGACGATCGGCGAGGCGTTCCGTCGCGAGACGGCGTTTCCCAAGATGGTCTCCAACCTTGTTTCCATTTCTGAAAAGGCGGGCCACCTCGAAGAGGTATTGGATACCCTCGCCCAGTTTTATGAATCGAATATCGACGCGAACATCAAAGCGCTCGTTTCGCTCCTCGAACCGGCCATGCTTCTTATCATGGGTGTCATGGTCGGCGTCATTGCGCTCTCTATTATCGTTCCAATTTACCAGTTGACCACGTCGTTCTGATCGCATGCGCAAAGGATTTACCCTTATAGAATTACTCGTAGTGGTTGGAATTATAATCGCGTTTTCGGCAATCGTGTTTGCCGTGCTTGCGTCGCGCCGGAGCACTGCGGACCTTACCGCCACGAGCGAACAGATCGCAACGCTTTTACGGCAGGCGCAGAGCGACTCGATCGCTCAAGAGAACAGCGCCACGCAAGGAGGCACCATCTCGTGGGGCGTGCATTTTTCGAACCCCACGCCGCCCGCGGTGCCGTTCTATGCGTTGTTTACGGGAAGCTACGGCGTTACCACCACGGTTGGATATTATCCGTTGCCGTCGACGGTGGCGTATCAAACCTCCACGCTCGCTTCCGGCGCGACGCTCGACGTCATCTTTTCCCCGATCACCGGCTCCCCATCCGCATCCACGACCATCAGGCTGTATATGCCAAAAGAAAACACCGCGTTCTCTTCCACCATCTCCATTGCCTCTTCCGGAGTCATTAAATATTGATAATTCATCGCACTCTCTTTCCGGGCCGATGTGATAAAATAATATCATGAAGGATCTCCGGCGCGGGCAGTCCATTACCGAGCTTTTGCTCGCGATCGCGGTTGGCGCGATCTTTATGGTGGCAACCGTGTCCGTTATCGTGCCGGCGCTCCAGGAAAATAATCAGGCGGTGAACATACAGCAAGGGGCGACGGTGGGGCAGGATCTGCTCAATAACGTGCGCGCGTGGTCGGAAGGGGGATGGAGTAATATCACGGCGCTTGCCACGGGAACGGCATATCAATATTATTTGATCACTTCTTCCTCGCCCTATACCGCAACATCGGGCGTCCAGTCCATCGCCATCGGAACGACGACGTACACGCGTTATTTTTATCTTTCCGATGCCTATCGCACGATTGTGGGAGGCGTTACCTCGACGCCGTCCGGCAATACGTATGATCCTTCCACAAAGCAGGTTTTTGTGGTGTACAATTGGATCAATGGGACGACGAGCACGATAAGCACCTACATCACCCGGAACGGCGATGTTGTGCTCGATCAGACCGATTGGTCGGGCGGCCCCGGCGCGACGAGCGCCGCGACGTCCGCTAACAGCAAATTTGCCTCATCTTCCAACATTGATTATTCGACGTCGACCGGAACGCTCTATGTTTCCATCCCGGGATATTAATCACTCGCATTCACATGAAAACATTTTTTATCTATGGCTGGATCGTCGCAGGAGCGCTCGCGGCGTTTATCTTCATTCCCGCGCATGCGCTCGCGGCGACGAACATCAACTCGACGACGTCCCAGCACTTTGCGTGGAATGACGAGATCGGCTGGATCGATTTCTATAGCACCGGCAATGTAAATGTATCGTCATCACAGCTCTCGGGATACGCAAGCTCGTCGGTTGGATCCGTATCGCTTGATTGCGCCACGAGCCCGAGCGGCAATATTTGCGTCACTAGCAATTATAAGGTGGCGAATAACGGCGGCGGAAGTCTTTCGGGCTGGGCGTGGAATGACGAGATCGGCTGGATATCGTTCTATTGGGGGAACACCTCCGCGAATCCCGCAGTATCATCCACATCGATGTGTAATACCTATTCTGCCCCATATTCGTCATGGTGTGGCGTCACTATTAATAGTAGCGGCGTATTCCAGGGGTTTGCGTGGAATGATGTTGTCGGCTGGATCTCGTTCAATTGTAATAATACGTTGAGTTGTGGAACTTCGAACTATGAAGTGGCGACGTCGTGGGCCGCGACGTCCGCGACGGGAACGCTCGATTCCCAGACCTTCGACACCGGCGTTGCGAGTGGCGCGCAGTTGAACTCGATCACATGGAAGGGAGGCGCCATCCCGACGGGAGCGTCGGTCGGGTTCCAGATCGCCGTGAGCAACAGTTCGAGCGGTCCGTGGAACTTTATCGGTCCGGGTGGGACGTCGGGGAGCACCTATGTCGCAAGCGTCTCCGGTGCGCCAATCCCGCTTGGCAACTATGTGTCGCTCGCCGGCAGATACTTCCGTTATCGGGTCATCCTGTCGACGAATCCCGCGCAGACCCAAAGCCCGAGCGTCACGAGCGTTATCGTCAACTGGAGTCCGTAGGCCGCGTGCTATAATTAAAAATATGAAAAAGGGATTTACGCTCATTGAGGTGCTTCTTGCGGTAAGCATCTTTACGGTCATCGTTATCGCATTCATCGGCATTCTTTCCACAATAACGGAAGTGCAGGTGCAGTCGTCTTCCGGCGCTGCAGTGAATCAAGAAAGCCAATTCCTTTTGCAGAAGCTTCAGTATTATGTACAGACGGCGAGCCTTATTGACATCCCTACGTCTACGGCAACCACGTCGCTCAAGTTCGATGTGGCAAGTAACGCGCTTGATCCCTCCTATATAAAGCTCGCCACCGGTACGGTGTATCTACAGCAGAATGGCGGACCTTTGCAACCGCTTACTTCCAACAGAGTTTTTGTTTCCGGTCTTTCGTTTACGCGCCACGCGAACCCACCCGGGCATGATTCGGTAAGTATCTCGTACACCATGTCCTATTTCGCAACGTCGAGCGTCGCCCAGGCGTTCAGCCAGCTTTTCCAGACTTCGATCGAACAGGTGTCCGCCGCCACATTCGATACCGCGTTATATGCGTCATCCAATCCGGAACCGTTGGGAAGTTCCGCCGATCTATGGAGCCCGATCAACAGCATTATGTATTTTGTTGGCACGAACGTTGGGATCAATAACTCGAGTCCGGCCGAGCAGCTTTCGGTGACCGGCGGTGTGCAGTTGGTGAGTACTGCAACGTCGAGCATCACGTGCAATGCGACCGCGCGGGGGACGCTCGATTTCTATTCCACGGGCGGCACGACCCAGGATCATCTTTCGCTTTGCGCGCAAGCCGCGGGCACGACGACGGTTTCGTGGCAGACCATCTATTAAGACGTATAATACGGAATACGCCCAATATTTCCAATACCTCGATATCCATTGTGATATACTATTTTTATGGATGACACGAAGAAAATCATCAGCGTAGTAGTCATAGTCATTGTTATCGCCATCATCGCGGTGGTATGGTATCGATATCCAAGCGGGCCTGTCATCTCCGGTACGCCGGGATCCGGCACGGGCGTTGCATCAAGCTCCACCACTCCAGCATCGACATCGGCCTCTTCCACGCGTGCGCCGGTTCCCGCGAACATTACGGTTCCCAATCAAGGAGCGACCGGAACTCCGGCGTCGGTTGCGGTTCCCACCGCGCAGGTGGCGGGAGATCCTTCGGGGAGTGTGAGCTATCGCAGTTTTAATATCAGCATTCAAAATAATGCGTTCTCTCCGAATACGGTGGTGGTAAATCAAGGGGATACCGTCAACCTGGAGGTCACTGCAGTCGATGCGGCATATACGTTCACTCAGCCCGATTATGGATTCAACTCTCCGATCGCCAAAGGCAAAACCCAGCGTATTCAGTTCCAGGCGCTCGAGAACGGTCAATTTACCTTCTATTGCGGATCGTGCGGCGGGCCGTCGAAAGGCCCCGTTGGGCACCTTATTATAGTGGCGCCAAAATAATAATCACCGCTATTAATATGAAAAAAAGTTCTACCATTATTCTTATCATCGTCATTGCCATTGTGTTTGTGGCAGTTGGCATTTGGGTTGGTATAGTCGTGAGCGCGAACAGGACGCCGAGCTCGGGCGTTTCGCTCTCGCCATATTCTGCGGTATATCTTTCGACCGGCGATATTTATTTCGGCAGGCTTGTTTGGTTCCCGACGCCGCATATCGAAGACGCGTGGTTCCTTCAGCGCGGCACGGACGCAAAAGGGAATCCGACGGCGGGCGTATATCCTTTTAGTCAAATAGCGTGGGGTGCCGCGGGTGACGTCTACCTCAATTCAAAGCAGATCATTTTCTGGACGCGGCTTTCGGCCACGAGCAGCGTTGCGCAGGTGATAGAGAACCCAAGCGCGGCGGTGGGCACAGCAAATCAGCAGGTCGAGACCGCACCGCAGATTCCCGTCCCCGCGACATCAAGCACATCACCATAACGTCACTATAATAACGTAACGCGATGAAAAAAAATTTATTTTATAAAAATTCTCGCATCCTTGCCCTTGCGGCAGGGGCGTTTGTCGGAGGATTGGTTTTGACCTTTGCGCTCGAAGCATTCGCGTTCGTGGGGCCGACGCAGAATCCTCCCACCGGATATGGCGCGATCGGCAGTGACAGTTCAAACAACATCGCCGTCGGCACGTCGACGACGATCTCCGGCACAAAATTTCTTTCGCTTGGCGCGACGAGCGATAGCTCCACCTACGGCGGAAAATTTTTAGAAAATAATACCACTCCCATTCTTCTCTTGCGTGATGATGGCGCCGTTTCTATCGCGACCAGCACCGTCACTGCGGGCGATACCATCATCGGCGATAACCTTATCGTCGGCGGCTCACTCACCACAAACAGTGTTGCCGGCTCGGTTGTTGCCGGCAACGTTACTCCCGGCGTCTTTAACTCGAATATCGCTCCAGGGTCGGGAATCTATACGTTCCCGGTCAGTCTTGGGGTTAATACAAGTACGGCGAGTGGCCTTCCGCAATCACTCTCGGTCTATGGCGGCGGATACTTTAGCGGCAGCGTCGGCATCGGCACGACGACGCCTTCCCAAAAACTTGATGTAATGGGAAATATTCAGATTGAAAATGGCGCCGCGCTCATTTTGCAACCTGGCGCCGCCGGTAACAATTGGGCGATTACGGCCTCATACAATTATACAAATAGCGATTTGCTGTTTATGTCGGGTGGCGCTGAACGAATGAGAGCTGATACGAATGGCCAATTTTGTATAGGGTATAACGGCGCTGCGGGGTGCACAGGGGCTTCTGGGCTATTGGTCAACGGATATGTCGGCATCGGCACGACGACGCCGGCATATCCGCTTTCGGTAAGCGGCCAGATCAACGCCACGACCGGCTACTGTATCAACGGTGCGAACTGTATCTCGTCATGGCCGAGCGGCGGAGGTGGCACCGTCACGAGCATCGCCGCGGGATCCGGCCTTTCCGGCGGCACGATCACGAGCTCGGGAACGATTTCACTAAACCTTGCCGCTAATGATACCTGGACCGGCACGCAGACCTTCAATGGCACGACTACCGTGATGGGAAAGCTTACTGTCAGCACCATCGATCCGGTGTATGCCATTAATGGACAAAACTACGCAACGTACAACGCCGCAATGACGGGAGAAAAAGAAGAGAGCGCAGGAACCTTTAACCTTTTGTGCGCGGGCGGCACGTGCTCAACCATAGTCGACTTCAATGCGCTCGCGCAAGGCTCCGATCTCTGGCTCTTTGGCAAGGCAACGAATCTGCCGTCCAATCTTAACAATCTTATTGTGATCCTTACACCGTCATTCGATGGGAACGTTTGGTATACTAAAAATGTGGCAAAGGGGACGCTTACCGTGTATGGCAGTCAGGCGGGAGAGGTGTCCTATCGGTTGACCGCGCCTCGCTTCGACGCGAGCCAGTGGCCGAACACCGCGCCAGCAGGTGAAACGCCGAACTTCACCATCTATTAATTATTAATTAAATAATATTACTTGCGCCATGAAAGCATCGAGTAAAAAAAGCATTATCATCGGGGTTGTTATCATTCTGATTGCCGCCGTTCTCGCCGGCGCAATTATCCTTTTGCCAAAAAGTCTCTTGGCACCGACGCAAAAAATGGGAATAGCTACGACAACGCCTGGAGGTAATCAGATCGCCGCAGTTGCCACAACCACTCGTCCTATAAAGATGGCTCCGATCCCGCAAGGTTCGCAGACATATCAGATTATGCAGGCGAATGGAGTTTTGCCAAAGATCGTGCAGGCGACCGTGAACCCCGTGAATGTCGATCCTGGAAATAAACAGACGCTCACCATTATTATTTCGGATCCAAATCCGATTACTTCTATAATAGCGACTATTCGCACAGATAATGGAACCACCACAGTGCCGTTATCTCTTGCTGGCCCCGCAGCATTGAATGACGTTCTTCCGCAGAAATATTTTGTGAACGCCAAAAATCAATTGGCGCTTGTGAATCCGAACGGTAATGTTGTCTCAAATAGTAATATCGCTCAAGCTGCCGAAGGGGATGAAACGTATTCCGCCACATGGATCATCAAGGATACCCATGTTAAAAGATACTATACGAAATTTACTGCAACGGATGCCAAGGGCAACGTGAATTCTATTAAAATTCCATGGACCGATCTTAATTGTATGTGGAGTAGTAATAATTATGGAGGGGGAAATGTGTCTGTCTCATCAACTTTTGGCTCGGAGGGGTGTAGATTTAATAATAGCCTTGACCCGCTCGACGGACCGGAAAATGGCAATCTTATTGTAGACGCACCTATTATTATATCGCAAGATACTGCTTTAGTATTTAATCCAAGCACCACGATCAGTTTTTCGGGGTCCGGCTATATATTCATTCAATCTATTAATGCCCAGATAACACCATCCGAA
>Ga0302319_10003902_pt1 | contig 30860 bp, 27 predicted proteins | sample Bog_T0_2_FD_203319 | JGI IMG/M metagenome (GOLD analysis project Ga0302319, IMG submission 203319) | Peat permafrost microbial communities from Stordalen Mire near Abisko, Sweden - Bog_T0_2 | ecosystem: Environmental > Terrestrial > Soil > Wetlands > Peat | place: Sweden: Abisko, Stordalen Mire... | reverse complement strand
ATTGCTGCTGGGAGTCTTGTTCCGCTGTCTCGAAACGGGCCATCACAGGATTCCTCCTAAAAGGTACAACGCCCAACCACACCGCTGCTCCAGCGGACGACGATCAGGCAACAACATCGATCGCCGTTATAATGCGGTTGCGATCCTGCGCCTTGGAAGAGCCGGAAAATACTCAGCCACCTGCCGGCCCTTCGGTCAAAAAGCGACCGGCAGCCGGCGGGCGCCCCTGATCCACAGTGACGGCAGCCAGTCGATCTCATCCCCGAGAAGACGGATTTCCGGCATGCGTTCAAGCACGGCATTGAGCGCGATCGCGCCCATGCGCTTGCCAAGCGAAGCGCCCGGGCAATAATGCGGCCCATGCGCAAAGGAAAGATGGCTGCGGGCGTCGCGGCCAAGCTCGAAGCGGTCGGGCTCAGGGAATTGACGCTCGTCGCGGTTGGCTGAGCCGATATAGGACAGCACATAGGAACCGGCCGGAATCGAGATGCCGCGCAGGGTGATGTCATGGGCCGCGGTCTGAAACACCAGATTGACCGGCGACCAATAACGCAAGGTCTCCTCGATGGCATTGTCGGCGAGCGTCGGATCGCTCCGCACCGCGGCCAGCGCACCGGGGGTGTGCGACAGTGCGATCAGGGCGCTGCTGATCAGATGCGATGGCGTTTCCGAACCGCCGAAATGGGTAATCACCGCGATGCTCAGCACCTGGAGGGCGGACAGCATGTCGCCGTCGGCTTGGGCGGTCACCAGATGCGAGATGAAGTCGTTGGCCGGCGCGCGCCGGCGTTCGAGGATGACGCGCTCGAGGTAGGCGCGCAATTCTGCCACGCTGGCACGGATCCGTTCGATTTCGGCGGGCGGCAGGCTGGCGCGGTTGGCAGCGTTCAACAAGTCCGCGGTCCAGATCTTGAAATTTTCGCGCTGGCTGCTGTCGACCCCCATCAGTTCCGCGGTAACGCTCACCGGCACATAGGCGGCGAAATCACGCACGAAATCGAAGCTGCGGCCGCGCGCCATGATCTCGTCCAGCAGCCCATGGACGATGGCCGTGATGCGAGGCTCCAGCGCGCGAGTCACCGACGGCACGAAGGCGGTGCCGGCCAACTTTCGCAGCGGCGTGTGTTCGGGCGGGTCCATGGCAATCAAGCACGGCGTTTCCGGCACCGGATCGAGTTCACCGAACGCCTGAGCGATGAAATCCCGCGCCGAATAGCTTTCCGGATGCAGGAAAGCGTTCCTGCAATCCTCGTAGCGGAACAGGCCGAAGGCCTTGAGAGCTGGAATCCAGCAGACCGGCGCCGCGTCGCGCAACCGGCGATAGAACGGGTAGGGATCGCGCTGGACCTCGCGCCGGGTCGGGTTGAAGTCGAAATCTCGCATCTTGGGGGGATCCTCACAGTGCTTGCGTCGCCGATGGCACGCGATGTTCGCTTTTGCAGCTTGGCTTGCGTTCGCCCGCATCATGATGCCGCCCTCTTGACCGCTTGACCAGGAGGCTGTCTGCTGGTCGGCGCGCTTTTGTGGCATCCCCAAGCAGGCGGAATGACCGCCTTGCCGGGCCAGCCGGTGTGATTACCCTTGCAATTGACGTCCGCCATTCGCGTTACTGCTCCGCCGGCTGTTGGCCGCCTTGATGACCGCCGACAGCGCGACCTGCGTCTCGATTTCTTTCGCGGGGCAGCGCTGTTCTGCATTTTCATCGACCATATCCCCGGCAATCTGCTGACCTGGGCCACATTGCACAATATCGCCTTCTGCGACGCCGCCGAGGTGTTCATCTTCATATCCGGCTTCGCCGCGGCGATGGTCTATGGGCGCGCCCTGACACAGCGTGGTGTCCTGTTCGCGACCGCGCAGATCTATCGTCGGGTCTGGCAGCTCTACGTCGCACATGTGTTCATTTTCGTGGTTTTCATCGCCGAGGTTTCCTACACCGTCAGCGCCGTCAATAATCCGATCTATAACGACGAATTGAGGGTCGGCGACTTTCTCGAACAGCCGCACATCGCCATCCTCCAGGCGCTATTGCTGCGCTTCCAGCCCAATTTCCTCAATATATTGCCGCTCTATATCGTTCTGCTTGGCATATTTCCAGCGATCCTGATCGGACTTCGGCGCCATCGCCGGCTGGTTTTGGCCGCCTCGCTGCTGCTCTATGGCGTCAGTGTCGGACGCGGCTGGACGGTGCCGGGCTATCCCGACGGCGAAACCTGGTTCTTCAATCCGTTGGCTTGGCAATTGCTGTTCGTGATCGGCGCCCTGTGCGGCCACAGCGCGGCGGAAGGCCGGCCCTTGCTGCCACAGACCCCCTGGCTGCCGCGCCTGGCCACCACCGTGGTGCTGGTGGCCGCGCTGATCAGCCTTTCCTGGGGATTGCATGAAGCCTACGAGCCGATACCGGCCTTGTTGCTGAAGTCGCTCTGGCGCTTCACCATCGACAAATCCAACCTGGCGCCGTTGCGTCTGGTCAATTTCCTGGCCTTGGCGATCGCCGTGATAAGGGTGGTGCCCCGGCATGCCCGCTTTCTGCGTTGGCGCCTGGTTTATCCGGTCATTCTGTGCGGCCAGCATTCTTTGCATGTATTCTGCCTTAGCATTCTGTTGTCGGTCACCGGACATTTCATTTTGGGCGAGTTCTGGCCCGGCCTGGCGGGGCAGTTGCTGGTCAATCTGTCGGGGGTCGCCCTGATGATCGCCACCGCCGCCGTTCTCGGCTGGTATAAAAACGCCACCGCTTCGACCCGCTTCATTGACCCGGCGCCGGCGCCTTCGGGTGACCCATGAGCGCGGCGCCCCGCTGTGGCGGCCTGCTGCTGTTGGCGTTGACGCTGGCTCTGCCGCTGTTGAAGGCCGCCGCACAGCCGCAAGCGCCGTCGGCGGCGTGTGCCGCGCCCGCCGACTTGCTGCAGAGCGAAACCACTTTGCCGGGGTTGGCGCCGATTCTGGCCGGCCATGGCAGCTTGACGGTGGTCGCCATCGGCGGTGCCTCGACACTGGGCGCCGCTGCCGGCGATCCCGATCGCGCTTTTCCGCACCGCTTGCAGGAAATATTGCGCCGCCGCTTTCCGACCTTGTCGGTTACTGTGCTCAACAAGGCGATTCCGCATCAAAGCGCCGAGGAGATGGTGGCGCGCTTTGCCACCGACGTGCTGCCGTTTCAGCCGGATCTGGTGCTGTGGGAGACCGGCACCACCGATGCCGTGCGCGGCGTCGACCTCGATACCTTCGCCATGACTCTGCAAGATGGCGTCGACCAGTTGCGCCGTCGCCATGTGGCGGTCTTGCTGATTGACCTGCAATACGCCCGCGTTACCGAGTCGGTGATCGAATTCGAGCCCTATCTCGACGCCCTGCACCAATTTGCCGACGCCAACGATGTCGCTCTGTTCCGTCGCTTCGAGATCATGCAGCTGTGGAGCGAAAACGGCGCCTTCGACCTGCATGACGTTCCCAAGGCGGCCCGAGCCGCGCAAGCCGCCCAGCTCTATGGCTGTCTGGCCGAGCGTCTGGCCGACGTCATCGTCGGTGCGAGCCGCTGATCGTCAAGGACTCTGTGTCGCTTAAGCGGCGCAACTTAGCGAAATGTGGTCGAAGGAGAGTCGATCGCGTCACCCGCAGTGCCGGTCGGCGGCTAATCCGCAAACAGATAGCCGCAACCGCGGTCGGCCGGATCATGCGCCAGCAGTCGATCATAGCGTCCGAGATTTTCGGCGATGGCGCGGGGGACATCTTCGTCGAGCAGAAAACCGGCGGCGCGCTGGGCGCTCGCCGCCTGCCGCAGCCGGGCGATGAAATCGTCGCGCGAGGCATAGCGCTCGGCCAGACTGGGTCGCGGGTCGTGCAACGCTGCGCGCTCCTCCGCTGTGCGGGCGAAAGGGATGAAGCTGCCATCGAAGCGCGCCGTCGCCCAGGGAAAGCCGATCGCCGCGCTACGCTGGTTCCACCCGGTATAGGTGCCGATCGGCACCATGAGTTCAATCATTCTGACGCCGCCTTTGTCATTGCCATCAGCGTCCGGCGCCGGCACACGGGTGGCAAAGGCCGGGCCATGCAGCGGCGGGACTTCGGTCATGATGCCGAAGCGCGTGAAATCGGCCCCAAAATCAAGGCGTGGTTCGGCCAGCGGCTGCTCCGGCGGCGTCGCCCCGATCTCGGTTGGAAAGAGTGCGCGATAGATTTCGGCGCTGACCAGCGTACCGTCGCCCAGTTGCGGATAGGCACTGGGTGGCGGAGGGACGCCTTGCGCGGTCCATCGCTCCAGCGCCAGAATCAGGGCGCGCATCGGCAGATAATGGTCGATGGTGGAGACGCACTGGGTGAACGGCGCCCGTCCGTGCAGGCGGCCGACATAATGCTGCGCGCCCATGAAACCGTAGATCCGGGTGTTGTCGGCGGGCGCCAGATCCTGAGTGGCATCGGCCAGAGTAGCGATCAACGAAGCGTCGCGATTCCAGAACTCCGTCGAGGTGTTGGCGATCATCAGCTTGGGCAGCCGGCCGGCCGCGTCGGCGGCGCGGTCCAGCCGGGACGCCGTGACGCCGCTCACCGGATCCCGGCTCGGCGCGGTGGAGAAGGGAAAGGCGTCCGACGGCGCGTCATGGTCCTCGAGCAGCGAGGGATGGCGGGTCGGCTGTGCGAAACGGCTGTTGAAGCCGGCCGCGCCGCCACCGCCCGGCACTTGGAGAAAAGCACCCTGGAAGGCCAGCCGGCCGCTCTCATCGACATCGAGGCCGTCCTGCAGCATGCGGCCGATGGCGCGGGCCGACTGGCTGATGCCGAAAATCAGCAGCTGATCCGGTGGCTCCATGCCTTCGAACGGGGTGTCGCGGAACCACGCCAGCAGATCGCGGATGCCAGCCAACCCTGTGCCGGTGACGAACGGGTCCCTGGCGGTGTAGCTGACTTCATAGATCTGACCCGTCTGAAAGCCGCCATCCAGCGCAATGCGGCCGGGACCGCCCGGGTCCGCCGGCGGCAGCAGCCGCCACACTTCGCGCGCGAGTGCGCGCCGCGGGTCGTCAGGACGGGCCCGTGCGGTCAGCACTGCCGCCGGGTCGTCAGGAATCATCGGCTCATAGGTCAGCCCGCGCAGGCCGGCATAGCTCGCCACTGAAGTCGCAGCAGTGACGGTGAATTCATTGGCCACCCTGCCGGTAATCGACACGCCGGCCGGCCCATGCGCCACCGGCGGCGCCAGCACCAGCGAACGATAAGCGGGCGATGCCGGCGCCACATCCCAAGTCCAGGCGGAAAACAACAGGGCGAAGCCGTGCCGCAACAAAAACCCGTCGCCGGCGTCGGCGGCGCTGGTGGGGTCGTTATTGGCCGGGTTGACGCCCTGCAACTGTCCCAGCATGGCGATGTTGCCGCGGTTATTGACGTCGTAGAGCAGAGTCGCGGCGCGCGCCGCCACCGGTCGCAGCAGCAGAAACTCGGACTGGAAGGTAACCCGCCCCCTGGCGTCCTTGGCGGCGTGCGCCAGATCGACGATGGCGGCGTTGCCGGGTGCCCTGGGATCGAGGGCAAAATGGGCGATCCCGCGAATCTTCTCATAGGCGCCACCCTCGCCCCAGCTTTGGCCAAGCGCGAACGGCGCACGCTCGAGGATATCGATTTGCTCGACCCGCGCCTGGCCTGCCTGCGGCGCGACGCTCAGCAGCAAAACCAGCCAGCGGGCCAAACGCGGCGCAGCGAAACATCCTGCCGGTTCCGTCACCGATTCCATCCCCCACCCCCCCGCGTGAACGAGACAAGTCTATCGATGCCGCGCCGATTGGCCAGACGATTCCTACCAGGAGCCTTCCCTAAGCCGCGACTATCGGCCAAAATGCCGCAGCATTGCGGGGGGGGACTCCATTCCGAGCGACATCGAAATTGCCCAGGCGACCCAGCCTTTGCCGATTGCCGAGGTGGCGGCGCGCCTGGGAATTCCCGAGACGGCGATCGAGCCTTATGGCCGCGACAAGGCGAAATTGTCGCTCGACTTTCTGGCCGGGCTGGCCGACCGGCCGCCCGGCAAGCTGATCCTGGTCACCGCGATCAGCCCGACTCCTGCGGGCGAAGGCAAGACCACGACCACCATCGGCCTCGGCGATGCCCTCACCTTGCTGGGCAAGCGCACGGTGATCTGTCTGCGCGAACCCAGTATGGGGCCGGTATTCGGCCAGAAAGGGGGCGCCACCGGCGGCGGCCATTCGCAGATCATCCCGATGGAGGATATCAATCTCCATTTTACCGGCGATTTCGCCGCGGTGGCGGCGGCGCATAATCTGCTGGCGGCGATGATCGACAACCACCTGACCCAGGGCAACCACCTGGGACTCGACAGCCGGCGCATCGTCTGGCGCCGGGCGATGGACACCAACGACCGGGCGCTGCGCGACATCATCGTCGGTTTGGGCGGCCCGGCCAATGGCCACCCGCGCCAGGACGGCTTTGACATCGTGGTGGCCTCCGAAGTGATGGCGATCCTCTGCCTGGCCGATGGTCTGGCCGACCTCAAACAACGCCTGGCGCGGATCGTGGTCGGCTATCGGGGCGACGGCACCGCCGTCACTGCCAATGACCTCAAGGCCGCGGGCGCCATGGCGGCACTGCTGAAACACGCCATCAAACCCAATCTGGTGCAGACTCTAGCCGGCAATCCGGCCCTGGTGCATGGCGGACCGTTCGCCAATATCGCCCATGGCTGCAACTCGCTGCTGGCGACCCGTGCCGGCCTGGCGCTGGGCGATTATGTGGTGACCGAGGCCGGTTTCGGTGCCGATCTTGGTGCCGAGAAATTCATCGACATCAAATGCCGCAAATCAGGCCTGACGCCGGCCGCCGTCGTCGTGGTGGCAACCTTGCGGGCGCTCAAATATCATGGCGGCGCCGCCTTGGCGGTCGTCGATCGGGCCGATCTGGTGGCGCTGGAGGCCGGCCTCGCCAATCTTGAGCGCCATGTCGCCAATCTCACCGGTCCGTTCGGTCTGCGCGCCGTGGTGGCGATCAACCATTTCACCCATGACACCGATGCCGAACTCGATCTGGTGAAGAACCACCTCGCCCGCTTGGGCGTCACGGCGGTGATGGCCTATCACTGGGAGCAGGGTGGGGCGGGCGCACTGGATCTGGCCGGCGAGGTGGTGCGCCTCGCCGAATCCGCACCGGCGCCTGTTACGCTACTCTATGACGACGCGCTTCCCTTGCTCGACAAAGTCCGCCAAATCGCAACCAGACTCTATGGCGCCGCCGACATCGCCGCCGACGCCAAGATCGTGGCCCGGTTGGCCGCGTTCGAAGCGGACGGCTACGGTCATTTGCCGATCTGCATGGCGAAGACGCAAATGTCTTTTTCTACCGATCCCAAGCGGCGCGGTGCGCCCAACGGCCATATCGTGACGATCCGCGAGGTGCGTTTGGCGGCCGGCGCCGAGTTCGTGGTAGTCATTTGCGGCGATATCCTGACCATGCCCGGCTTGCCGCAACATCCCGCCGCGGAGAAAATCGACATCGACGCCACCGGGCGCATCAGCGGGTTGTTTTAGCCGCGCACCGGCACAGCGGTGCCGACCCATAGGGGATGCAAGGGGGCGGCTCGGCGCCAACTGGCGCCGGGCGCAGCCAGCATAGCTGGCCTGGTTTGCCCGAAAGCTCCAATATTAAGGAGCTTTCGTCCGGCTTTGCCGGACCGCTCACCAGCGTTGCGCGGAAGCCAAGCGAACGGCGTGAGCGCCCGGCGCCTGAGGGCGATTTTAGCCCAGCCGAACTTCGAAACGGCAGACCTTGCCCTGCTGTGCTGCGCAGTCGGTTTCCGTAACCCGGGCATGGCGCCACACCAGTACGCTGAAAAGCCGCTGCAACACCGCGGCGTGCCAGACGCACACCGGGAGTGTCGCAGATTCGCCGGCGCAGAGCGGATTGTCGGCAATCTCGATGGTGACAGTGCCTCCGCCTACCCATGCCGAAAATTGACCTGAACCGGCGAAGGTCCAGGCATGCGCGGCGATTGCCTTCACCAGCAGCCGCGCCGCCCACGCTCTCGGCAGCATCTTCAGCAGAACCTGCGCCAGGCGCGGAATGCGGGCGCGCAACAGATAATCCGCCGTCAGGCGGCCGGCGCGTTGCAACAGCGCGACCGCCTGATCGGGGGCTAGGGTAGCGCGCACCGTCTGATGCAACCGGGCCACGCGGCGTTCATCGACCATGCGCTCGGGCGGCGCGCCGAGCCAATCGCTGACCTCCGCCCTGGCGAACAGCGACAAGGTCTGGCGGTTGGACGCAGTTTCCGCCAGCGCGGCAATCAGTTGGGTGACGGCATTGGGCCCAATCTCAGCCGTGCCGGTGCTCACTCAGATCCTCCATTTGCTCATGCCCGCCACCGCACGCCATCGCCACGGCGGGATTGATGGGAACTTGCGCCTGAGCCTTCCGGGTGCCGTCGGCGGCAGCCCGCCATTCGCCAGCCGCTGCCGCCTCGGTGCGGCTCGGGTCGAAATGGAAATCGACCTTCTTCTTCGATTGCGGCCCCCAATAGCCGACCTTGCCGAGGTCGTAGAATTTGCGCTCGAAGCCGGATTTGAGGAAGGCTTTGAGGCAGCCCAGCAGATAGCGCCGCCGCTGCCCGCTGCCCGACCAGGGATAGGAAAACAGCGCCTTTCGCATATAAAAGCGACGGTAATTGTTCATCACCCGGTCGAGCAGTTCGCCGCGCTCCATTGCCTCCGGGCGGATGATCGGCGTCACAAAATTATATTTCTCAAAATCGAAGATTTCGACCTTGTCCGACAGCGCGCGAAACAGATCGGTGAACGGCCAAGGCGTATACATCGACCAGTTGGCGAGGTCGGGCTTCCAGTCCATTGCCATGCGATAGGTTTCTTCCAGAGTCTCGGCCGTCTCGTTTTCCAGGCCGACGATGAACTGGGCTTCGACGACGATGCCGGCCTCGCGCAAAAGTTGTATCGCCTTCTTGTTGTCGGCGACTTTGGTCTCCTTGTTGAAGCGGTCGAGCTTGAGTTGGGCTGCCGCTTCGGTGCCGAGCGACACATGGATCAGCCCGGCACGGCGATAGAGCGACAGATATTTCTCGTCGCGCAGAATGTCGGTGACCCGCGTGTTGATGCCCCACAGCACCTTGTCCGACAGGCCGCGCGCGATCATCTCCTCGCAGAATTCGATAAACTTCTTACGATTGATGGTCGGTTCCTCGTCGGCCAGAATGAAAAAGCGCACATCATGACGGTTGAACAGCGTTTCGATCTCGTCGACCACCTTCTTGGGGTCGCGAATACGATAGTCGCGCCAAAATTTCCATTGCGAGCAGAAGGAACAGGTGAACGGGCATCCGCGCGCCATGTTGGGGATCGCCACCCGCACATTGAGCGGAATATATTTGTACTTTTCCCAGGCGAGAATGTCCCAATCGGGGTCGATGGCGTCGAGATCCTTGATGGTCGGTGCCGCCGGCGTGGCCGTGATCTTGCCGTCATCGACAAAGGCGATGCCCCTGATCTCGGCGCGCTTGCTCTGCCAGCCACCCGCATCGATGGCGCGCAGCAGCGCCACCAGCACTTCCTCGCCCTCGCCGCGCACGATGGCGTCGATCCAGGGCGCCTCGGCCAGCACCTGCTGATACATGAAAGTGGCGTGGATACCACCCAGCACAGTAATCGCCTGGGGGTGCAATTGCTTGGCGATCTGCAATGCGCGTTCCGCCTTGTAAATCGACGGCGTGATGGCAGTGGCGCCGATCACGTCCGGCTTCTCGGCCGCCAAAATCGCCGACAGCTGCTGGTCCGACAGATTGTCGGTCATCGCGTCGATGAAGCGGACATCGTCATAGCCGGCGGCGCGCAGCGCGCCGGACAGATAGGCGGCCCAGGCCGGCGGCCAATTGCCGGCGATTTCGGCGCCGCCTGAGTGGTAGTTGGGATGTATCAGCAAAATTCGCACGGCGGTGTCCCCTCGATATGTCCAATCAGGATGACAGCGCCCCCGTTCCGGAGAATTGACTTAGATCAAGGTCGGGAGGGGACGGTTTGACGGAGGACGCCAGCTCGCTCATGCTGGCTGTCGGCGTGTAAAACCAGGGCTGGAGCACAAAATTGATTACTTTAGAAGGACGTAGTTTGGCCGCACGACATGCCGGAAACTCTTTATGCGGGCGCCCGCTCGGGATGATTTGGCCCTTGCGAAATCGTCTGGAGCGGGTGCACAAGCGAGCGCGAGAGAGAGTCTCTCGCATCGCCGCAAGGCGATCCACAGCAGAAAGAACAGACGCCGCGGTGGGAAGTATTCGCCTGGCGGCGAAGCGAGAGCTCGCGCTCTCGGTTGCGCTCTGGAGCATAATTTCGCAAGGGCGAAACTATGCTCCAGAGCGCCTTGAATGAGATCCGTGTTGGCGTTGGGACGCTTCATGCGACGAAGTAATCCGTGCCTTTTGGCCGGCGCCGTGTTGGCACTGGCCAGGTCGGGTCCGGCGTCGGCGGGGCCGCCCTTCGTGACCGACGATCCGGAACCGGCCGCGTTCCAGCGTGTCGAGCTTAATATGGCGGCGCAGGCAACCCTGGTCAAAGGCGCGCGCGGCGGCAATTTTCCCAATCTCGACATCAATTACGGCGCGGCTTCCGACCTGCAGCTGCATTTCAGTCTGTTCGTCCCCTTGCAGCATGTCAGGGGCGCCGGCACCGCATTCGGTTATGGCGACACCGAGCTGGGCGTGAAATATCGCTTCATCGCCGAGGATGAGGAGGGCTGGCGGCCGCAAGTGGCGCTCTATCCCAGCCTTGACTTGCCGACCGGGCGCGCCAGCCAGGGGCTGGGAAGCGGCCATGACCGCGTCTATCTGCCGCTCTGGCTGCAGAAATCGGTGGGCGATTGGCAAAGTTTCGGCGGTGGCGGCTATTGGTTCAACCGGGCCGGCGACAGCCGCGATTATTGGTTCGCGGGCTGGGCGCTGCTGAACAAGGTTACCCCGCATTGGACTCTGGGCGGCGAACTGTTTCATCAGAGCGCCGATCTCGAGCGTGCCCCCGCGCAGGGCGGCAACGGCATTTCGACGCGCGCCAGTTCCGGCTTCAATCTCGGCGGCTATTACAACATCGATGACGACCGCCACCTGATGTTCACCTTTGGCCGCGGCCTGCAAAACAGCAGCGAGACCAATCAATTTTCTGTCTATGTCGGCTATCAGCTGATTCTGTAAGGCGCCGTTCAGACCGACGGTCCGTTCAGAATCAGCAGCATCATGGCGTAATGGCAAGCACTCGCGGCGACCACGCAGCCATGCCAGATGGCGCTGTGGTAGCGCAGCCCCGACCAGCGGTGCAGCGGCGCGCCGAGCGTAAAAAGCACGCCGCCGGCCAGCAGCAGACAGAGCCCGGCGGTGGTCATCCGGGTAGCGATCAGATCGGCGTGGATCATTCCCGACCAGCCCATCAACACATAGAGCGTGATCAATGCGTGCTGGAAGCGCCGATGCAGCGCCACCCGCAATACCACGCCGAGGGCAGCCGCCAGCCACATGATCAGCAGCAGGCGCAGGCCCTGGACGCCACCGATCACCAGCAGGCAGAACGGCGTATAGGTGCCGGCGATCAGGCAATAAATGAAGGCGTGGTCGAGCAGGCGGATCACGCTTTGGCGCCGCGGGTCGCGGATCACCGTATTGAGCAGCGAGAAGGTAAACATGGTGACCAGCGTCAGGCCGTAGATCAGGCTGGCTGCGACCGCGGCGCTGCTCCCCGACTGCGATGCCTTGAGCAGCAGCGCAACGACGCCGACCAGGCTGGCCAGCAGACCGGCGGCTTGCACGGCCCGGTCGATCGCTTCATCGCGCTTGATGGTCATTGGTGACTCCCTGTTTCGACACCAGCATGGCATGCAGTCGCCTCCCGATCGAGAGGTTCGTGGCGCCCACTCATCGAATTGGCGGGGCGAGCGGCACATGCCCGATCTCTACCCGATTGCGGCCGGCTTCCTTGGCAGCATAAAGCGCGTGATCGGCAGCGTTGATCAGGTCGGATGGGTCCGGCAGCCGACGCCCCTTTCGCGCCCCCAGCGTGGCAACGCCGGAACTGATGGTGACCAGCGGGCCGATCGGCGAACCGGCATGCGGCAGCGCCAGAGCTTCGACATGTCTGCGCATTTTTTCCGCCACGGCGTACGCCGCCTTGGTCGTGCAAAACGGCAGAATGGCGGCGAATTCCTCGCCGCCATAGCGCGCCACCAATTCACCCGGACGTTCCACCGCGGCGGCCAGCGCATGGGCTACGTCCTTCAGGCGGTCATCACCGGCCTGGTGGCCGTAATGATCGTTATACAGCTTGAAATAGTCGATATCGATCATCGCCAGTGACAAAGGCGTGAAGTTGCGCCGGGCACGGCGCCATTCCTGCGCCAGCGCTTCGTCGAAGGCACGCCGGTTGGCCAGGCCGGTCAGGCCGTCGATCGACGCCAAATGCAGAAGCTGTTGGGTGCGCTGGCGAAGAATGAGGTGCGTGCGCACCCGGGCCCGCACGATCGGCGGGCTGGGCGGTTTCATGATGTAATCGACCGCACCGGCTTCCAGCCCCAAAGTTTCGGTATTGACGTCGTGGTGGCCGGAGACGAACAGGATCGGCAGATCGGCAAAACTGGGGTCTGCCTTGATCCGGGCGCAGACCTGCAAACCGCCGAGATCCGGCAAATCGACGTCCAGAAGCACCAGATCGAATGATTGTTCGCTGAGCAGCCGCAACGCCTCCTTGCCTTCGCCGGTACAGACGATGTCGCCCATCGGCGCCAGTATGCCGGTCAGCAGCCGCAGCATGATGGGGTCGTCATCGACCACCAGAATGCGGGCGGGCGGCGGCGCGCTGCTGGTCACCCTGGCCCCCGCGGCACCCCACAGCCATTGGGATGAGCCCGACCGCCTGCGTTTCCCATCCCCTGGCCTCCTTTCCGACCATTATAGTGCCGGCCGGCGCGCTAACCCAAGCTTTATGCCGGACGATTTCGCCAGTCGACCACGGCACGGGCGTTAGGGTAGCATCGACAATCCTTTGCGATCGTGACCGTCCATGGCGCCGCCGAACCTCTACGAGATTCTTCCCGTCCCCAAAGACGCGAGCGAGTCCGCCATCAAGGCGGCTTACCGTCGCCTGGCCAAACATCTGCACCCCGATCACGGCGGCAACCCCGAACAGTTCCGGCTGCTCAAACTGGCCTATGACGTGCTGTCCGATCCGGCGCAACGCCGTCACTATGACCTTACCGGCGAAACGCCGGTCGACAGGGCCGAGCAAGCCGCCGAGGAAGGTCGCTTTCGCGGACTGGTCGGCGATCTGCTGGTCAATACCATCGCGCATGCGGCGGCACCACAATTCACCGATATCGCCGAACTGGCGCGCGTGACTGTGGCGCAGCAGATTCAGCAGCTCGACGGGCAGCTGACGGCGCTGACCGCGTTGGCCGCCCGCCTCGCCGAGGCGCGGGCGCGGCTGCGCAGCCCCGCGCCACAAGATCTGTTGGCGGAGATACTGGTCGAGCGCATCAGCGTGCTGCACGAGACCATGGAAAACATTCGGCGGCAACGGGCGCTCTGGCACAGGCTGCAGGCGACCCTCAAGGATTATGGCTATGAGGTTAGTGTCGAAAGCATTCCCTGACCGCGTCGTGATCGTGAGGTTGCTGGTGGCGCTCACTCTGGCCGGCTGTCAGGCGCCGGCGCGGCACACCGTGCCGATTGCCGTACCAGGCGCGCTGCCGTCGCCATCGGCCGAAACAGCGTCGCCGTCGTCGGCGCCCGCCGACCCGATGCCGGCCAACGCCGATTTGGTCGCCGATCCGTCCCGCTTTCGCGGCCTCACCGCACCGCAGGTCATGGGGCTGCTCGGCGCTCCAAGCTTTCAGCGCCGCGAAGCCGAAGCCGAGATCTGGCAATATTACGGCCCGCTCTCGGCCTGTGTGCTGGATTTGTTTCTCTATCCGGAACAGGGCACCCAGCGCGTTGCCCATGCCGAATTGCGCCGGCGCGGCGGCGCTGCCGGCGCTTGTCTGGCGCAGATCATAGACGGCAAGCGTGGGTGAAATCGCATAGATTGGCGACCGGGCATCGTTCACAGTCGGGTTTGCGGGCTTTGCAGATATAACGCCCGTGCAGGATCAGCCAATGATGGGCATGCAGCTTCCAGCGCGCCGGCACGCGCCGTTCCAATCCTTGTTCGACCAAGGCGGGCGTCTTGCCCGGCGCCATGCCGGTGCGGTTGGCGACCCGGAAGATGTGGGTATCCACCGCGATCACGGGTTGTCCAAAAGCAATGTTCAACACCACATTGGCGGTCTTGCGGCCGACCCCCGGCAAGGCGGTCAGGGCATCACGGTCGGCCGGCACCGCGCCGCCATGCCGGTCCAGCAACAGCCGCGACAGGGCGATGACATTTTTCGCCTTGCTGTTGAACAGGCCGATCGTCTTGATATGGTCTTTCAGCCTGTCCTCGCCCAAGGCCAGCATCTTGGCCGGCGTGTCTGCCAAAGGGAACAGGCCGAGCGTCGCCTTGTTGACGCCGCTGTCGGTGGCCTGTGCCGACAGCACCACCGCCACCAGCAAGGTATAGGGGTTGAGATAGTTGAGCTCGCCCTTGGGCGCGGGGTCGAGCGCGGCCAGACGCGTGAAAAACTGGTCGATGGCCTGCCGGTTCATGCTTCTATGGTCCTCCGCCACCGCTTGATGGTAGCATGACCCGGTTTTTGCGGAAGGGTGAGACAGCGTGAAACCGGCGATCGTGACCCTGCTGCTGGCGGCGATGCTGTCGGGCTGTGCCGACCAGCCGGTGACCGTGGCCCGCGCCCATCACCGCAATCATGTGTCGCCACCACCGGTAGCGCCGCCAACGCTGCCCGATGACAGCTTCGACCAAGCCAAAGCCGAAGCCGCCCTGGCCACTGCGGTCGCCGCTCGCCGGCAAGGCGATCTTAGCGCCGCCCGCGCCGCCAGCGAGGCCGCGCTGCAGGCATGGCCGGTCAGCATCAATGCCTGGGAGGAACTCTACCAGCTGTGCGGTGCCGAAGGCGACGCAGCCTGCCGGCGATACGCGATGTTTTTCCACGCCAAACTGCTGGTGCTGGCCGGTTTGCCGATGCGCGCGGCCAGCCTCGGTTTCGAGACGATTGCCGAAAGTCCCGAGGGCACGCATGTCGAAAACAATGTCTATGACCGTCAAACGCTGGCGATGGCGAGCCGGCTTTGGGTGTTCTGCAGCCAACAGGACCCGGCCCACAGCAAGGCCGGCGAACCGATGCAGGAAAGCTTCGACGACGCCTATCCCTACGCCCCGGCTTTGCTGGTGATCGGCGTCGGCGCCGGCCTGCTGACCGGCATCAAGTCGCTGGCAAATAAGTGATTTAGGCGTGAAATCGCCCTCAGACGCTCGGGCAGGCTGTTGAAAAACCCGCAGCCACACCAACATTGCTTTGTCGACCTACCTAAGGTGGAAGGCCCCGGACTGCCATTCGAACGGCGGGCGATCTTCAGCATCGCCAGCAAATTCCGACAAAGTGGGCCGGCCGGCGCCTTACTTCAACACGTCGGCCATGGAATAGAGGCCAGGCGGGCGGGTGGCCACCCACAGCGCCGCGGTGATCGCGCCTTGGGCAAAGATTTGCCGCGACGAGGCCTTGTGGCTGAGTTCGAACCGTTCGCCGTCGGAAGCGAAGATCACGCTGTGGTCCCCCACCACATCGCCGCCGCGCAGGCTCATTATGCCGATCTCGCCGGGGGGACGCGGACCCGTATCGCCGTCGCGGCTTCGGCGCTGGACCTGGTCGAGGGCGACGCCGCGCCCGCGCGCCGCCGCCTCGGCCAGCGCCAACGCCGTGCCGGACGGCGCGTCGCGTTTGTGGCGGTGATGCATCTCGACGATCTCGATGTCATAGCGGTCTGGCGTCAGCTGGAGCGCCAGTTTTTCGACCAGCATCGTCAACAACGTCACGCCGATGCTCATATTGGCGGCGCGCACCACCGGCACTTTGGTGGCGGCCTGATGCAGCGCGGCCTCGGCCTCGGTGTCGAGGCCGGTAGTGCCCATCACCAGAGCGGTGCCATGCAGCACCGCCAGACCGGCATGACGCGCCACCGCGTTGGCCACGGTGAAATCGATCACCACGTCGGCGCTAGAGAACAGAGCGTCGGCATCCTCGCCGACCGTCAGACCGCAAGGCTCGGCGCCGATCAGCGTGCCGAGGTCGCGGCCGATCCAGCCACTGCCAGGCGAATCGACACCGCCGGCCAGGCTGGCCCGACCCGACAATTCCTGCAGCAGCATGCGGCCCATGCGGCCGCCGCAACCGAGAATGCCAATAGTCGTCACGCCGCCCGCCGGCACATCGTCGGCTTCTCTCAATCTTTGAGATCTTCCCAAAGCTCGCGCACCTTGGCGAAGAAGCCGGAAGATTGCGGGCTTATGTCGTGACCGCCCTCACCGTCGAACTCCCGCAACAGTTCCTGTTGGCGCTTGGTCAGATTGACGGGGGTCTCGATTACCGCTTCGACAAACATGTCGCCTCGCGCCGGGCTGCGCAGCACGCTCATGCCCTTGCCGCGCAAGCGAAACTGATGGCCCGACTGGGTGCCGGGCGGGATGGTGAGGCGGGCCCGGCTGCCATCGATGGTCGGCACGTCGATGGCGCCGCCCAGCGCCGCGCTGACCATCGTCAAGGGCACCCGGCAATGCACATTGGCACCGTCGCGTTGGAACAGGCGATGCGCCTTGACCGAAAGAAAAATATAGAGATCGCCGGGTGGCGCACCGCGCATGCCGGGCTCGCCCTCGCCCGCCATGCGGATGCGGGTGCCGTCCTCGACTCCGGCCGGCACGGTGACCGACAGTATACGCTGCCGCTTGGTACGGCCTGAGCCGCCACAGCTGCGACAGGGTGTCTTGATCATTTTGCCCATGCCCTGACAGGTCGGGCAGGAACGCTCGATGGTGAAAAAGCCCTGGGTGGCGCGTACCTTGCCCGCCCCCCGGCAGGTGGTGCATTCAACCGGCGCGGCGCCACCGGCACCGCCGGTGCCGTGGCAGGATTCGCAAGGGACCGCGCTCGGCACCTCGATCTCCACAGCCTTGCCGGCGAACGCCTCTTCGAGCGTAATCTCCATATTGTAGCGCAGGTCGCTACCGCGCGCGGCAGCGCCGCCGCCACGCCGTCCGCCCATGAATTCGCCGAACATCTCGTCGAAAATATCGGCGAAGCCGGCGCCGAAGTGGAAATCGCCGCCACCCCCGCCACGGCCCTGCTCGAAAGCGGCATGGCCGAAGCGATCATAGGCGGCGCGTTTCTGCTCGTCCTTGAGAACGTCGTAGGCTTCGCTGACTTCGCGGAATTTCTCTTCGGCCTTGGCGTCGCCCGGGTTGCGGTCGGGATGCAATTGCATGGCGAGGCGGCGGTAGGCCTTTTTCAAGTCCTCCGCGCTGGCGCCTTTGGCGACCCCGAGTATCTCGTAAAAGTCCCGCTTACTCATCCCGGCTTATTTTTCCTTGCTGCCAGGATCGACTTCTTCGAAATCGGCGTCAACCACGCCGTCATGCGCTGCGCCGCCGGCCGCCGGCCCGGCCGCTGCCGAGCTTTCCTGTTCTGCCTTGTACATCGCCTCGCCCAGTTTGATCGCCGATTGGGTCAAGGCGTCGGTCTTGCTTTTGATCAGATCGGCATCGCCGCTGTCGAGCACGGCCTTCAGCGCGGTGAGATCGGCGTCGATCTTGCCTTTCTGGTCGGCCGGCAGCTTGTCGCCATGTTCGGTCAGGTTCTTTTCCGTCGAATGGATCAGGCTGTCGGCATGGTTGCGAGCCTCCACCGCTGCCTTGCGCTTCTTGTCGTCGGCCTGATGCGCCTCGGCGTCCTTGACCATGCGGTCGATGTCGGAATCCGACAGTCCGCCCGAAGCCTGGATGCGAATCTGCTGTTCCTTGCTGGTCGCCTTGTCCTTGGCCGAGACCGAAACGATGCCGTTGGCGTCGATATCGAAGGTCACTTCGATCTGCGGCACGCCACGCGGCGCTGACGGCAGCCCGACCAGGTCGAACTGGCCAAGGATCTTGTTGTCGGCCGCCATCTCGCGCTCGCCCTGAAAGACGCGAATGGTTACCGCCGTCTGGTTGTCCTCGGCGGTTGAAAATACCTGGCTCTTGCGAGTCGGGATGGTGGTGTTGCGGTCGATCAGCCGGGTGAACACGCCGCCCAGCGTCTCGATGCCGAGTGACAGCGGGGTCACGTCGAGCAGCAGGACGTCCTTGACTTCGCCCTTCAGCACGCCGGCCTGAATGGCGGCACCGATTGCCACCACCTCGTCAGGATTGACGCCCTTGTGCGGTTCGCGGCCGAAGAACTCCTTGACCGTTTCCATGATCTTGGGCATGCGGGTCATGCCGCCCACCAGGATCACTTCGTCGATCTCGGAGGCTTTGAGGCCGGCGTCCTTGAGAGCGGCGCGACAGGGTTCGACGGTGCGCGCGATCAGATCCTCGACCAGCGCTTCCAGCTTGGCCCGCGTCAGTTTGATGTTGAGATGCTTGGGACCGGCGGCATCGGCGGTGATGAACGGCAGATTGACTTCCGTCTGCATCGACGAGGACAACTCGATCTTGGCCTTCTCCGCCGCTTCCTTGAGGCGTTGCAGCGCCAGGCGGTCCTTGCGCAGGTCGATACCCTGCTCGCGTTTGAACTCGTCGGCCAGATAATCGATGATGCGCGCGTCGAAATCCTCGCCGCCCAGGAAAGTGTCGCCGTTGGTCGATTTCACTTCGAACACGCCGTCGCCGATTTCCAGCACGCTCACGTCGAAAGTGCCGCCACCCAGATCATAGACGGCGACCGTTCCGGCACCCTTTTTCTCGAGCCCGTAGGCGAGCGCCGCGGCGGTCGGCTCGTTGATGATGCGCAACACCTCGAGCCCGGCGATGCGTCCGGCATCCTTGGTGGCCTGGCGCTGCGAGTCGTTGAAATAGGCAGGCACCGTGATCACCGCCTGGGTGACCTTTTCGCCGAGATAGCTTTCCGCGGTCTCCTTCATCTTTTGCAGAATGAAGGCCGAGATCTGCGACGGACTCATCTTCTGGCCGCCGGCCTCGACCCAGGCGTCGCCATTGTCGCCTTCGATGATATGATAAGGCACCAGCCCCATATCCTTCTGGGTCATCGGATCGGTGAAGCGGCGGCCGATCAGGCGCTTGATGGCGAACAGCGTGTTGGTCGGATTGGTCACCGCCTGACGCTTGGCGGCCTGCCCGACCAGTCTTTCTCCGGAATCGGTGAAGGCCGTCATCGACGGTGTGGTACGGGTTCCTTCGCTGTTCTCGATGACTTTGGCCGTCTTGCCTTCCATGATGGCAACACAGGAATTGGTGGTGCCCAGGTCGATGCCGATAACTTTACTCATGCTCGCCTCTTACCGATCGCGGCCGATTGACCCCGGTCCCCAGTTTCTCGGGCAACCGGCCCAACCGCCTAGGGTTGAATCCTGGCGTGCCTTCACGGGCGGCACGCCGTTTGCTGTCGATATATAGGTGAGCCAGGAAAGCTGCGCAACCGACCGAGTGCCGGAGATCGGATTTTCGAATTTCGGAATCGATCTGGCGGCTTGGTCGGTTGTTGCAGGTTGGCGGTGGTGTGGTGCTGTAGCGGGATATTTAAAGGGTCATCATCGCGGAACCACAAGGGTCGGCCTATATCTTTATCGGTTATGACATTCGTGTTGATCGCACGGAAAAACGCGAATCGCCTCCGACAACAGAATAAGCCCCCGAGACTGCTTGTTCTTTGCACGGCGTCCGCCAGTCTCTAAACTCGCGCGGCAATCGAAAGGGGTCCGCCTTGCTGTCGATCGTCGTTCCGGTTTTCAACGAATCCTTAAATCTCGAGGGTTTTTTTGCTCGCCTGCTGCCGGTGCTGGAGAGTCTCGGCGAGGCCTGGGAAGTGATCTGCATCGATGACGGCAGCCAGGACGACACCGCAGCCAGAATAGGCGTCCGCCATCACGCCGATCCTCGCATCAAGCTTCTTGTGCTGTCGCGCAATTTCGGCAAGGAAGCGGCGCTGTCGGCCGGACTCGCCTTCGCCAAAGGCGACGCGGTCATCCCGATCGACGCCGATCTGCAGCATCCGCCCGAGTTGATTCCTGCCCTGATCGCCAAATGGCGGGAAGGCTTCGACGTGGTTTATGCGGTACGCCACCGCCGCACCGGCCAAAGCTGGCGGTCGCGCCACCTGGCCAAATTATTCTATTGGCTGTTCGACAAGCTGTCCGAGGTACCGCTGCCGCACGAAGTCGGCGATTTCCGCCTGCTTGACCGCAAGGTGGTCGACGCCATCAACGCCATGCCCGAACGCACCCGATTCATGAAAGGTATTTTCGCCTGGGTCGGCTTTCGTCAGACCGGCATCCCCTACATACAGGAGGAACGCCAGCAGGGCGAAAGCCGCTATGGCATCATGCATCTGTTCCGCTTCGCGTTCGACGGTCTGGTGGCCTTCTCCGACATGCCGCTCAGGATCTGGACCCTGGTCGGCGCGGTGATTTCCGGCTTCGCCTTCCTCTATATCGTGGTGCGGCTGGTGCGGACCCTGCTCTATGGCATCGATGTGCCGGGCTATGAATCGATCATCGTCACCATTCTGTTCCTGGGCGGCGTGCAGCTGATCACGCTCGGCATCCTTGGCCATTATCTCGGCCGGGTATTCAATGAAGTAAAAGGTCGCCCGCTGTTCATCGTGCGCGATCGTCACGGCTTCGAGGAGCAGCCGCAAATCGGCAAAAGCAGACGGGTCCGATTGGAGAAATAGCCGTTAACGATAGATTAACACCAATGTGAAACCTTCGTTAAATCAACACGGATCCAGAGTGATTTTTCGAAATCCGGGCGCTTCAGTGAACCCGGCTCCCGAACCCACCACACCGACTGGTCTGAGAGAATCCCGCAGCCGGAAATTCACGTCGGCAGCGCATCGAGAAGCCGACTGAAATCGACCGTGAGGCGAGTAATGAAATGCTCGAAAGCCCTGTTGCCAACCGTTACTCTGGTGCTGTTGGCAGCGTCGCCGCCGGCGCAGGCCGGCTTTGATGCCAAGGCGATCCTGGTGGTGGCGCGCGCGCTCGGCTTCACCAAGCCGCCGGCTCCCGCCGGCGCCAAGATCGCCGTGGTCGGCGCCGCCGCCGCCCTGGCCGATGTACAATCGATCCTGTCGGACTTTTCCGTCTCGGCCGGTGACGGCAACGACGCCTATGCCGCCCTGGTCTCCAACGCGGCCGAAGCAAAGGCGGCCGGCCGAAAAGTCTTGACGATCGGGCCCTTGGCCTGTGTCGAGGCCGGCGCCTGCGTGATGGGTATCGAGACCACGCCGAGAGTCACGATCACTCTGTCCGCCGCCGCCGCAGCGGCGGCCGGGATAGATTTTGATCCCAATTTCAAGCTGATGGTGACGATAAAATGAGGACACCATTCCCGCGCAAGGGATCGCTGGCCGGCATGGCGGTGATGCTGCCGGTATCGGTTTGCCTTGCGAGCGCAGCTGCCATGGCCCAGGAGTTGAATTACGGCCGTCTGGAGGCTTTGTTCGGCGAACCGGTGACGACGTCCGCCACCGGCGCGCCGCAGAAGGCAGCCGACGTCCCCGCCAACATGCAGATCATCTCGGCCGACGAGATAAGGCGTTCCGGCGCGACCACCATTCCCGATATTTTAAGGTACTATGCCGGCGTCGATGTGCGCTCGGACGGCATTGCCGGGGCGCAGGTAGCGCTGCGCGGCTATGCCTCGGGGTTGAACCCGCGCCTGTTGGTGCTGATCGACGGGCGCCAGGTTTATAGTGACGATTACGGCTATGTCGCCTGGGCATCCCTGCCGGTCCAGTTGGACGAAATCCGGCAGATCGAGATCGTCAAAGGACCGGCCTCGGCGCTGTTCGGCTTCAACGCCGCCAGCGGGGTCGTCAACATCATCACTTATGGCCCCCTGACCGACAATGTGAATGTCGCGACCGCGCGGGGCGGCACCGATGGCTATGTCGGCGGCGACGGCGTCGCCACCTTTCATGTCGGCGACGCGTTCGGGTTGAAACTCGCGGTCGGTGGCTATCGTGCAAATGAATTCTTGAATAGCGGCCAGGGGGCGGCCTATGGACTCTATGCTGGCCAACCCTATCAGCACAGTTTCAGCGCCGATTCACGCTATGCGGTCAACGCCGACAGCGAGCTCAGCGCGGAGTTTGCCATCTCCGATTCAAGCAATAGCAGTCTATTGGAAGCCGGCTCGTTGAATGATATCACCAGCTATCGCACCGACGCGGTCAAGCTCGGTTATCTGATCAATAGCGATATCGGTCTCATCAATCTGACCGCCTATCGCAATGAAACCAAAAGCTCTTTTGCAGCGGCCGCCAACTATGAAGACTTTTCCAATATCATCTATGTACTACAGGCCAATGACACTTTCCGTGTCGGCACCAACAACGTGCTGCGCGTCGGCGCGGAATTCCGCAACAACTATGCCGGCGGGACGGGCGTTTTCCACAGCTCGATCGGCTATGACGTTTTCTCGGCCAACGCCATGTGGAACCGGACACTGGGCCCTGACCTTGCTCTGACCAATGCCGTGCGCCTCGACCATCTGGCGCTCAGCCTGTCCAACCCCACGCCGGCCGGGTTCCCCTTCAGCCAGGCCGATTATAACCGCGCCGGCATCACCGAACCCAGCCTGAATTCCGGCCTGGTCTATAAACCCGACGCCGACGACACCATCCGTTTTCTGATCGGGCGCGGCATTCAGGCACCCAGCCTGTTCGATTTCGGCTTTGCCATCGTCGAGCCCACTGGACCCACCACCAGCGTGGTGGTGGCGGGCAATCCCAACCTCAAGGCGGTCCGGGTCAGCAATGCCGAGATCGATTATGACCGCACCATCGCTCCGATCCGCGCGCTGCTGCGGACCGCCCTCTATTATCAGAGGAACGACAATCTGCTCTCCGCGGCGCCCGAATCGCCGATCCAATTTCTGCCGGGCGGCAATATCCTGGGACAATCGGCCAATATCGGCGGCAGTAACGCGGCCGGGGGAGAAATCAGCCTATCCGGCACAACGATGGCAGACTTTCGCTGGAGTCTGGCCTACGCGCTGTTCCACGCCACCGACCATCTGACGGTGCCAGGCGGGGACACCGGCATCACGCAATGGAACTATGAAAAGTCGACACCGACCAGTGCGGTGGATCTCGGACTGGGCTATAGCTGGAAAAAATTCGAAGCCGATCTGCATGCCAAGTGGCAATCGAACTACACCGACTATCTTTTGAACAATGTGGTGTTTCGCACCGTCTACCAACCTGTCACGATCAAGGATTATGTGACGGTCGATGCGCGGCTGGGCTATGCGCTGACGGACAATCTCACCCTGGCGGTCAGTGGCCAGCAGCTCAATCAACAATCGATCCATCAATCCATTGGGCTTCCGATCGAACGGCGCGGTATCTTGAGCGCGACGGTGCGCTACTAACGAGAGCAGCTTGTCGAGCGCCAAGGGCAGAGGAAATTGCTCTAGAAATCGATGCAGCGGCCGGCTTTTTCCCAGTCCTGATAGCGGGTCGGTTCCGGACCTTTGGGCCCGCCGATCTCGCCCCGCGGTGTCTCGGCGGCGGGTTGGTCCGGCGCTTTTGGCGGTGGCTTTTCCTTTTCCATGCGGTTTTCCTGAGATCTTGTGGTTACCCGCATGATAGGGAAGGCGACGATGTCCCGCAATGACCCGTCCTCCGATTCGCGCCTTGTCGCGCTCGCCGCGCTCGGCGACATCCTGGGGCGGCGCCAGACTCTCGACCAGGCGCTGAAGCCGGACGGCTTGCAAGAGCCGCGCGACCGCGCCTTCGCCCATTTGTTGACGGCGACGGTCTTGCGGCGCAAGGGACAGCTCGACGCGATCGTGGCGCGCTGTCTCGACAAGCTGCCGCGGCCGGAGATCGTCGATCTGCTGCGCTTGGGCGCCGCCCAGCTGTTATTTCTGGCGACTCCGCCGCATGCGGCGGTCGACAGTGCCGTCACTTTGGCCAGGCAGATCGGGCTGGTGGCATTCGCGCCCTTGGTCAATGCCGTGCTGCGCCGGATCGCCAACCAGGGCGCCGGCTGGCTGGCGGCGCAGGACGCCGCCCTGCTGAACACGCCCCCCTGGCTATGGCGATCCTGGTGCGACAGCTATGGCGAGGCGACCACGCGCGCCATCGCCGCGATCCATCTGCAGGCGCCGCCGCTCGATCTGACCGCAGCGCGCCAGCCCGAAGCGTGGGCCGACCGGCTCGGTGCCACACTCCTGTTCAACGGCAGCCTGCGGCGGCCGAACAGCGCGGTGACGCTGCTGCCCGGTTTCGCCGAAGGCGGCTGGTGGGTCCAGGATGTCGCCGCCAGCCTGCCGGCCGGCCTGCTGGCACCGGCGCCGGGCGAACGGATCGCCGATCTGTGCGCAGCACCGGGCGGCAAGACCGCCCAGCTGGCGGCCGCCGGCGCCAGCGTGACGGCGCTCGATCGCTCCGCCCGCCGGCTCGCGATCCTGGCCGACAATCTGCGGCGCTTGTCGCTGCCGGTTCAGATGGTCGAGGCCGATGCTGGTATATGGCGTCCGGATATCCCATTTGATAAGGTGCTGCTCGACGTGCCCTGCTCGGCGACCGGCACGCTGCGCCGCCATCCCGATCTAGCCTGGATCAAACGTCCCGACGACATCGGCAAACTGACGGTGGCGCAAGACCGCCTGCTGGCCGCCGCCGCCGACATGGTGCGGCCGGGCGGGCAGCTGCTGTTTTGCACCTGTTCGCTGCAGCCCGAGGAAGGCCCGGCGCGCATTTTGTCCTTCCTGGTCCGCCGGCCCGATTTCGTGCGCCTGCCGATCGCCGCCTCGGAGCTTGCCGGACAGACCGCGCTGATCGACGGTTCCGGCGATTTGCGCACGCTGCCCTGCCATCTGGCGGAAATTGGTGGTATGGACGGGTTCTATGCCGCAAGGGTGCGGCGCCGTGACTGAGAGAGGACATGGCTCAAACGCTTCGGCGCTTCGTTCTGCTCGATCGCGACGGGACCTTGAACGAGGAGCGCCATTATCTCGGCGACCCCAATCAACTGGTGCTGTTTCCCGGCGTGGGCGCGGCACTGCGACGCCTGTCCGAGGCCGGCTTCGGTCTGGCGGTGATCACCAACCAGTCGGGAATCGGGCGAGGGCTGTTCAGCCGGGATGATGCCGACCGGGTGAATGAGCGCCTGCGCGCACTGCTGGCCGACGACGGCGCAGTGCTCGACGGCATCTATATGTGTCCGCACAGCCCCGATCAGTCTTGCGACTGCCGCAAACCCCTGCCCGGGCTGGTCGAGCGCGCCGCCGCCGATTTGGGCTTCGACCCGCGCGACAGTATCGTGGTCGGCGACAAACAGGCCGACATCGCGCTCGGTCAAGGCGTCGGCGCGAGCACTGTGCTGGTGCGCACCGGCTGGGGCGAAGACACGCTGGCGAAGGGCGACAGCCGTCCCGACCATGTCGCTGCAGACCTGACGGCGGCGGTGGGGTGGATCCTCGGCGACGGCGAGGCGCCGTCATGACCACCCTGTCGGCCCTGGTGGTGGCGCACAATGAAGAAGAGCGGCTGGCGGCCTGTCTCGACAAGCTCGGCTTCGCCGACGAAATCGTGGTGGTGCTCGACAAATGCACCGACGGCAGCCGGCAGATCGCCGCCCGTACCACCGACCGGCTGGTGGAGGGCGCCTGGGCGCTGGAGGGTCCGCGCCGCAATGCCGGCATTGCGGCTTGTCGGGGCGATTGGGTCCTGGAAGTCGACGCCGACGAGCATGTCACCCCGGCGCTGGCGCAAGAGATCCGCCGGCTGGTGCAGAGCTCGTCGTTCGCCTACCACACCATCCCGGTCGACAATTGGGTCGGAAGCCGGCTGGTGCGCCATGGCTGGGGCGCCTCGTTCGGCAAGGCGGCCTATCCCGGCCTGTTCCGCAAAGGCGCCAAGATCTGGGGCGATCAGCGCGTCCATCCGCGCCTGACCCTGACCGGCGACAAGGGGCCGCCTTTGGTGAACCGCCTTCAGCATTATGTCGATCGCGACATCACCGACATGATTGCCCGGTTCAACGCCTATTCGACCGCGCGCGCCCAGGACCTGGCGCAATCGGGTGAGATCGGCAGCGGAGCGCACAATGTCAGGCGAATTTTCTCGCGCTTTTTTCGCTGCTATATCCGGCGCGGCGGCTGGCGCGAGGGAGGCCACGGCCTGCTGATCGCCCTGTTCGCCGCGCTCTATCCCCTGGTGTCCTATCTCAAGGCCAAATACGATCTGGCGGGCGGCCGAGACCTGCCGCCCTGATCATTTCTTCTTGTGCAGCAGTTTCTCCACCAGCACCAGCAATTCGGCGGTGCCGAACGGCTTGGTCAGCGCCGCGTCGGCGGTCTCCCTCGCCTGCTTGAGCGCTTCATCGCTGGTGATATGCGCGCCGCCGCCCGACATGGCGATGATCAGCGGCCGATCGGCCTGCCCGGCCAAGGCGGCGATCACTTGGGTACCGTCCATGCCTGGCATGACGATATCGGTGATGATCATGTCGAAGCGCCGCTCGGCGGCACGGGCCAATCCTTCGGCGCCGTCACCCGCCTCGGTCACGGTGTGACCGGCGCGCTTGAGGGCCGAGGATACCGCCCGGCGCACCCCGGTCATGTCATCGATCAGCAAAATGTCAGCCATCCCAATTCCTTTCGCGATCACGCCGTAATCAGCGGCACCAGCACCAAGAAGGTCGATCCTGCGCCGGGCTGGCTGACGACTTTGAGCGCGCCGTGCCAGGCGCGGACGATGCCGTAAGCCACCGACAGACCCAAACCGATGCCCTGTCCGACCGGTTTGGTGGTAAAAAAAGGATCGAAAATGCGATCCAAGTTCTCCGGCGCAATGCCGCAGCCATGGTCGACCACCGACAGGCTGGCATAGGCGCCCGGCAGGATTTGCAGCAAAGCGGCCTGGACAGTGTCGATTTCGGCGCGCTCGAGCACCAGCTGCACCGTGCCTTGCTGATCCATCGCCTGGGCCGCATTGACCACCAAATTGGACAAGATCTGTGCCAGATCGGCGCGGTTGACCATCGTCAGGCAGGGGTCAGTGCCGATCCGGACGTCGAGTGTTACCGCGTTTGGCAGCGCGCGCTCTAGCGAGGCTGCGGCCGCACGCAGTTCGTGGGCCAGGTCGACTGGTTCCCGGTCGGCGCCGCTCTTGCGGGCGAAGGCGACGATGTTGCGCACGATATCGCGCGCCTGGTGCGTACTTTCCAGAATCGTGCCGACATCCTGATGAAAATCTTGATCCCGTTCGGCGAAATGCTCGGCCAGCGGCTCGGCCAGCATCAGGATCGGCTGCAACAGATTATTGAGCGTATGGGCGACACCGCCGGCCATCGTGCCCACCGCCTCCATCTTGCGCGACTGGATCAACTGGTCCTGCAATTTCTCGATTTCGATCAGGGCACTCTGGAACATTTGAATGGCGCGCGCCAGCGCGCCCAGTTCGTCGGTCCGCTCGGTCATGCCAACGGAAATTTTGCGCTCGCCGCCCGCCAGGCGTTCGATCGTGGCGGTCAGATCCAGCATGGGCATCACCATCCGTCGCGCAACATAGACAACCAATCCAACCAGCACCAAAGCCAGCACCAGCATCATGCCAGCGGACAGCATGAAGGCGTGGCGCGCTTCATCCCGGCTTCTGGCGGCTTCGGCGACGGCCTTGGCGGTTGCGGCAGTCTTGAGGCCGATCAGGCTCGGCAATTGCCCAAGCATGAACCTGCCAAATTCGACCCATTGCATGCTATATCGTCCGCGCTGTTCGCTGCTTGCCAGGATCTGGTCGAGCACAGTCCGGCCGGCGCCGAAATAGCCTTCGACCGCGGTCTTGCGCGCCGCCACCAAGGAAGGCGGGTTTCCCGCATAGGCGATCGCCAGGTCGATCTGCCGTCGCCGCAGATCGATTTGTCCTTGTAGATTTTGAATCGCCTCCAATTCGGCCGCGGTGAGGGGGCGTCGATTTGCCAATGCCTGGTAGAACGGCAAGCATTGCAATTTGGCTACGTCGCTCAATTCGTCGGCCCATTGTGCAATCTGCATGAACGAAACCGCTTCCGGCGCCGCGCTCGCCACCCGCGCTCGAAGCCCTTCCAGCAGCGGCATGAAAAAGGTGCGCGATACCTCATGTTCGACGGTATAGGACGTCAGCAAATAAGGGACTCGCTGAGACGGCGGGCCGGCGAGAGCTTCGTCGACATGCTGGTCGATGTCGGAGACGGCTTCGGTGAAATCATCGATTGCCCGCGTCAGCCGGTCCTTTTTCGCCTGAGCGGAGGTCTCGGCAGAGTCCTTCAGCAGCGCGATCCGTTCACGAAGGTCAAGCACCGCTTGTGCGGTGGCATCGCGCGCCGCTTCGAGTTCGGTCCGGTCGGACGACCCGTAGGCCAGCAGGGAAAAAGTCGGAACATGTTGCCGATCCACCACTTCCAGCAAGTGCAATGCGGCACCGAAGGCCAGGCCGGCGTCGATCGCCCTGGTGTGAGCGCGGTACGCCTCCGCGTCCTGCAGCACGGCGCGCCCGTCGAACAGCAGCACGATCGACGCCATCAACAGCGCGCAAAGGGTGAACAGGCGGAGCATCGACATCAGGCGGCGACCAAGGGGATCAGCACCGAAAAACGCGACCCGCTGCCTGGCGTGCTATCGACCTTGAGCGCTCCGTTCCAGGCCCGCACAATGCCGAAGGCGACCGACAGTCCGAGGCCGGTGCCGGCACCGGCCGGCTTGGTGGTGAAGAACGGCTCGAAGATGCGATCCCGCAGCGCGGGGTCGATGCCGCAGCCGCTGTCGATCACCGACAGGGCAGTGTACTGCCCCGGCAGGATTTGCAGGGTGGCGGCCTCGCCGGCGCCGATCACGGCGGGTTCGACGACCAGCTGCACGGTTCCGTGGCTGGCCATCGCCTGGGCGGCGTTGGTCACCAGATTGGTGACGATTTGCACCAGTTCAGCGCGGTTGACCAGCGCCGGACAGGGCTGTTTGCCGATCCGCGACTCAAGCGTTATGCCGGCCGGCAGATGGCGGCGGATCTGGGCGCCGGCGCTCCGCACTTCCCGTGCCACATCGAGCCGGGTCAGATCGGCGCCGGTCTTGCGCGCGAACATGACGATGTTGCGAACGATGTCGCGCGCCTGGCGCGCGTTTTCGACGATCACCTCCAGATCTTCGCGCGCCAGCTGATCGTCCGGCGCCAGGCTGTCGGCCAGCTTTTCGCACAGCAGCAGGGTCGGTTGCAAAAGACTGTCGAGTTCGTGCGCCACGCCGCCGGCGATAGTGCCGATCGCCTCCATCTTCTGGGATTGCAGCAGCTGCCCATGCAGTTTTTCAATCTCGACCAGGGCGTCCTTGAACACCTGCATGGCGCGCGCCAGTCCACCCAGTTCGTCTTTCCGGTCGCAGAAGCCGATCTCAACCGAGCGATCGCCGCCGGCCAGCTGCTCGATTTTACCGGTCAGGCTCAACATCGGCATCACCACCCGACGCGTGATGAAAGTGCCGAGCCCGATCACCAGCCCCACCACCGCAACCAGGATCGCCAAGGAAAAGACGACATAGCGCCCTGCAGCGGCACGCTCTGCGGTCGCGTCGGCGATGGCGGCGGCGGCGGCGCTATCCCGCAGCGCAACCAGGCTGGGTATTTCCTCGGCGATGACGCTGAGGAAATCCGACATTTTGACAGGATAATGTCCGTCCAGCGTGCCGCTCGCCAGCATCCGATCGATGGTGGCCTGACCATGGATGAAATAGCCGTCGGCAGCCTTTTTCCAGGCTTCGACCAGGGTGGGCGGACTGCCGACATAGTCGATAGCCGCGTCGATCTGACTGCGCAGCAGGGTAATCTGGCCCTCGGTCCTTTCTGCCGCCTGCCATTCCTGCGGCGTGAAGGGCCGCTGGTCGGCCATCGCCACGCTGATCAAGGTTGCCTTCAAACCGGCATGCTCGCGCAAATCGGCGGCACCGCGCGCGACCTGCATGACCGAGGCGGCACTGGCCGTCGTCGCCTCGACGCGCGCCTGCAGTCCGTCAAGCAGCGGCACAAAGCGTTGCTGCAAGGCGGCATCTTCATTGGCAAAGGCTTGGGTCAAGCCGGGATCCCGCTGCAAGATCGGCCGTCTGATCCCGCTATCGACGAGGTCGCGGTTGGCGGCGACGCCGGCCTCAAAATGATCGAGCAGAGTGCCCAGTTCGGCCAGCCGCGCCCCCGCGGGCGTGTCGACGGAATTGGCCAAGAGGGCCTGGATATGCTGGCGCAGCCCGGCGACCGCCGCGTCGGTGGCGGCGCGCGCCATGATCAGCGGGGCGCGGTCGGTGCTGCTGTTGGTTAGCAGTCTTAGGGTCGGACCGCGCTCCCGCGCCAGCAGATCGATCACCTGCAATGACGCTTCCAAATCGATCACCGCATCGATCGCCCGGGTCTGTGCGCGATAGTCCGCCAGAGTGCGCACCACCAGGCGGCCGTCGACGAAGAACACGGTGAGCGCCATGAAGGCGGCGCAAAGGATGAACAGGTGCTTGATCGACATCAGGCGGAAACCATCGGCATCAGCACCGCGAAAGTCGACCCCTGGCCGACCGAACTGTCTACCCGAATCGCGCCCTTCCAGCCGCGCACGATGCCATCGGCAACTGACAGCCCCAGTCCGGTGCCGGCCGGCTTGGTGGTGAAGAACGGCTCGAAGATGCGGTTTCGCAAAGCCGGCTCGATGCCACAGCCGCTGTCGATCACCGACAGGGACGCGTAGCGGCCGGGCACGATCT
>Ga0302319_10003900_pt1 | contig 30872 bp, 26 predicted proteins | sample Bog_T0_2_FD_203319 | JGI IMG/M metagenome (GOLD analysis project Ga0302319, IMG submission 203319) | Peat permafrost microbial communities from Stordalen Mire near Abisko, Sweden - Bog_T0_2 | ecosystem: Environmental > Terrestrial > Soil > Wetlands > Peat | place: Sweden: Abisko, Stordalen Mire... | reverse complement strand
GGCCGGCGACGGTCACGGCGATGATGCTGATCACGATCGCGCCGGGCACCCGCCGCCCGACGAGGATCGCCGCCAAGGCGATCCCGGCGAGGCACAGCGCCGCCGACCCCGAGGTAAAGTCGCCGGGCCCGACGAAAGTCTCCGGGTTCGATACGATGACGCCGCCGTTCTTCAGGCCGATGAAGGCGATGAAGAGCCCGATTCCGCAACCAACTGCGACCTTCAGCGCCGGGGGGATCGCGCCGATGATCCTCTCGCGCACGCCGGTGACCGACAGCAGCAGGAAAACCACGCCGTTCACAAAGACCATCCCGAGGGCCTCGGACCAGGGGACGCCCTTGCCGATGCAGACCGTGAAGGTGAAATATGCGTTGATTCCCATCCCCGGGGCGAGCGCCAGCGGGTAGTTCGTCATGAACGCCATGATCGCCGTCGAGACCGCGGCGGTGACCGCGGTGACCGTGACGAGGGCGCCCTTGTCCATCCCGGTGTTGGCAAGGATCCCCGGATTCACCGCGAGGATGTAGGCCATCGCGGCAAACGTCGTGAGCCCCGCCTGGAGTTCGCGCGCCACGGTGGTCCGGTGGCGGTCGAGGTCAAAGAAGCGCTGGAGCATTCGGGCGGGTATTGGCAGCCTGCAAGTTGCCTGGGATTTTGGATTGGGAAAAGGCCAGATTCAGCTAGCAGGGTGTTGGGTTTCAAAACCCCGCCGGGGAAATTCGTGACGGATTTTCCCCGGAGCCAAGACTAATTTTTAATTTCCGAATCAAAGTCCCCGGCAGCCGATCCCCCGTGTCCATCGTCGACAGCCATGTCCACTTGTACCCCCCGGAGGTGAACCGCGACCCGGCGGGCTGGGCGGCAGCACAACGGGAGCCCCGCTTTTCCCTGCTTTGCACCCGCAGGCGCAAAAATGGCACGCCCGTGCAGGCCTTTCCCTCCCTGGACGAATTGCTTCGTTCCATGGACGAAGCCGGAGTCGACCGTGCGGTGCTGCTTGGGTGGTATTGGGAAACGCAGAAGTCCTGCGAGGCGCAGAACCGGTTCTACGCGGCGTGCGTCCGGGCCCATCCTGACAGGCTGGCCGCCTTTGCCTCGGTCAACCCGGTTGGTGGGGCGGGAGGGGCCCTTGCCGAGGGGCGCCGGGCGCACGAGGACGGGCTGGTGGGGTTCGGGGAACTCTTTCCGGCGGCCCAGGGTTTTGGGCCCGCGGATCCCGGGTTTGCTGAGATCCTGGCGCTGGCGGGCGAATTGCGGATTCCGGTGACCCTCCATGCCACCGACCCGGACAGCCGGCCCTACCCGGGAATGCTCCCAACGCCGGACTCGGACTTTCTCCGGATGGCGACCGAGCATCCTGCGACGCGCTTCATCCTGGCGCACTGGGGGGGAATGCTGCCGGTCCGTTCGGCCGAGGCCCGGTCGCTTCCAAACCTTTTCTTTGACACCGCGGCGTCCCCGCTGACCTACGACCCGGGCGTCTGGGCCAGGTTCATCGGGAAGGTGGGCGCCGACCGGGTGCTCTTCGGTTCCGATTTCCCGCTCATCCTTTACCCCGGCGAGGAGTCCGTGCCCTCCTGGAAAAACCTTCTGGCGGAGGTCGAAGGCTCGAACCTCGGGCCGAAGGCGCTGTCCCTGCTATTGTGCAAGAATGCGCTGCGCGTGGCCAACTGGCAATGAAGCCCTCCGGATTTGAGGATTGCCAACCCGGCAAAAAAGCCGCGGTCTGACCGTTTAAATCACACTTCGCAGCAATGCCGCCGCGGCCCAACCACACGTTACACAGGGTACTACTGGCCATGATCTTCGTGCTGCCGGCCGCTGCCCGGGCCCAGGACGTTGGAATCGACGGAACCATGCCCGAGGATGGCATCCCGGCCCTGAAGCGGGTCCTCGAGGCCGCGATGAAGCAGTCGCCGGGCATGGTGCAGAACGACATCGCAATCGCACAGGCGGAGGCTGGCGTCCTGCTGAACGAGCACGGCCTGTGGCCCACCGCCTACGCGGCGGCCCAGTATGGGACCAACAAGTCCACGACCACCGACGGCGCCAGCAACAGTTCTAGCGGGCTTTTTTACAATGTGGGGATCAACCAGCCGCTGTTCCAGTGGGGGGCCCTGGAAAACCAGGCCCGGATCGGCAAGATCGGCGTGTTGCTCGCAAAGAGAAACGACGCGGAGGCTTACCGGCAGCTCGCCGTGGAGCTGCGCGAGCAGTTTCTCGGCCTTGTGGAGCAGAAGATCGCCCTTCGGAACGCCCGCTACACCCTCCATCAGGCCCAGGCGAACCTCGACGTGGCCGTCCAGCGCCTGAAGCGGGGGGAAATCTCCATCGCCGAGGAGAGCGCAGCGGGGTCTGCGATCGAGAACGGAGGCCTGAACTTGGCCCATCTGGAGGATACCTACCAGATGACGCTGTCAGCCTTTGCCAACCTGGCGGGAATTCCCGGTCTCAGCGACGCCGACATCCCGCTGGAACTCCCCAAGCCTGCGTACAGCAAGGACGCTGCCCAGGCCTTGCTGGATGCCTTTCTCCGTGACAACGCCCTGAGCACCTTCCAGGCGCAGATCTACGACCTCCAGATCCGCCAGGCCACGCTCAACTACAAGATCGCGGAAGTCGGCCTCCTTCCGAAATTCGGGGCCGGAACGTCCTACAGCGTGGAGAACTCCGTCAACGCGTATCCGACCCAGATCACGCAGTCGCTGGTCAAGACGTTCAACTACAACGTGAATGTGAACTGGAACCTCTTTGACGGGTTTCTCTCCCGCGGGGAGAGGCTCTCCGCGCTCGCCAGCAGGCGGGCCACGGAGAGGAACCTGAAGACCTTTGTCGATGCGACCGAGGCGCAGGCCCAGCACCTGGTCCGGCTTCTTGCGGTGAGCGCGCGCGCGCAAAAGGACACCGAGGCGGGAGTGACGAGCTCGACCTGGTACCTGAGGCACCAGGCGGACGAGGTGAAGCTTGGCAACGTGCCTCCCTCCGCCGTGAACGCTGCCCAGGCCGGCCTTTACGATTCCGAATTGAACAACGCAACCGCCCGGGCCGCTCTGGATTCCCAGTGGTCCGAGCTCGTATCGCTCGTGGGCCGCGACCCGGCCGTGGGCAAACTCCCCCCAAGCTATGTCCGAGACAACCCGTAGATCCAACCTTGCCTTCCGGATCGGCGCCGCCCTGGCGCTGGCGATCGCCGCGGCCGCGGCCATGCTCTATTCCCTCCGGCCCGTCGCCATCGTCGAGGCCGTCGCGAGCGGGCAGGCTGTCGACGCGAAGCCGGGGAGCATCGTCGTCAACCCCGAATACTCGATGGAGCTCAAGAGCGTCCTCGGCGGCAGGGTCCTCCACAAGGACTTCGCCCTCGACCCGGGCAAGGTCGTGAAGCAGGGCGACGTGCTCGCGCAGCTCGACACCGCCGACATCGACATCGAGATCGCGCGCGAGGAGATCGACTTTGACACGCTCAAGAAGCGGCTGGCAGTCGGCTCCTCGAGCGAATTGGATCTCGAAAACGCGCGGGCCGCGCTCGCAAACGCGCAGCATGTCCACGAGCTTGGGGGGATCTCCGACAACGACCTCGCCAGGGCGGCCCGGGACGCCAAGGCCCTCGAGGAAAAATTCGCCCTGGAGAACGTGGCAAACCAGGCGGAGTACGCCGCCGACGAGAACACCCTGAAGGCCAAGCGTCACCAGCGGGAGGAGATGACGATCCGGGCGCCGTTTGACGGCGTCGTCTCGGTGCTCTATGTGCACCCGGGCGACCTCGTGTCCGGAGGCGCATCCGTCGCGACGATGATCACCAGCACCAGGACCGTCGAGGCGCGGATCAGCGAGGAGGACTTTGCGGACATCCGAAAGGGGGAGGAGGCCTCCGTGATCTTCCTGCCGTACGGCGACCGGATCTTCAAGGCCACGGTCACGAAGATCCTGCCGACCGCCGATCCGGACACCCAGCGACACACCGTATTTCTGGACGTGAAGATCGACCCGGACCAGCTCGTGCCGGGCATCACGGGGGAGGTGAGCATCGTGGTCGGGAGGAGGGAAGCCGGCGTGATCATCCCGAGGCGGGCGCTGTTCGCGGGCGGCAAGGTCTTCGTGGTCCTGGACGGGCGGGTGCAGGCCCGCACGGTCAGGAAGGGCTATGTGTGGCAGACGGGCGTCGAGATCCTCGACGGGGTGTCCCCCGGCGAAAAGGTGATCGTCGAGGACCTCGACAAATTCTACGACGGCGACCACGTGCGGACCCGCGAGATCGCCGTGGACTCCAAGCATTAATTGTTCGATGTCGCCGAACCTTCGCATCGCGCTTCGTTTCCTCACGGCCAAGAAGCGCTCGATGATGCTGAGCCTTTCCTGCATCGTGCTCGGCGTCGGCCTGTTCATCGTCACCCAGGCGACGACCACCGGGTTCGAGGGATTTTTCGTCAAGACGATCCTCGGTACCGACGGCGCGATGCGGATCCAGGACAAGATCCAGGAGACCCTGCGCAGCGTCGAAAGCGCAGGGGAGACCGGTTCGCCCTTCGCCACGGATCAAAACAACGGGGTGAGGCTGATCGAGGGGATCGACAACCCGGGCCTTTTGGCGGAGACCCTTTCGACCTTCCGAAACATTTCCGGGGTGTCCCAGGTCGTGCACGGCGGCGTGACGATCCGCAGTTCATTCAAGTCGGAGCTGGTCCAGGCCTACGGAATCTACCTGGACGCGCACCTGAAGGTCTCGGACCTGGGCAACCAGATCGTGGAGGGTTCGCTGGCGGACTTCCGCGATTCCTCGGATGGGGCGCTCGTGGGGCGGGAGATGGCCGACCGGATGCAGCTCGACGTCGGCGATTCCTTCCAGCTGGAGACTCCGAGCCAGGCCCGGCGCTTCAAGGTGAGCGGAATCTACGAGACGGGACTGAGCGACGTGGACCGGGTTCGGGTCTACATCTCGATGAGCCAGGCCCGTTCGCTCCTCAAGAAGACCACGGGGGCCTCCTACATCCAGGTGAACCTCTACAACAAGGACCGGGCCAGGGAGGACGCGGCCCACCTCCAGGACGTCCTCGGCTACCATGCGGCGGCCTGGCAGGACCGGGAAAGGGTCTGGCTCGACGTTTTCCGCGCCCTCCGCGTCTCCACGATGATCACCGTGTCGGTGTTCACGCTGATCGCCGCACTGGCGATGTTCAGCACGCTGATGATGCTGGTCCTCGAGAAGACCAAGGACATAGCGATCCTGCGTTCCATGGGGTACAGCCGGGAGGACATCTCCCGGATCTTTCTCTGGCAGGCGGCGATCGTCCTGGTGATCGGCACCCTTGTGGGATGCGCCCTCGGGGCCTCGGCGACCTACGGGGTATCCCAGGTGCCGCTGCGCATCCGCGGGATCTTCTCCACGGACAGGTTCATCGTGTCGTGGTCCATCTGGCATTATGTCACGGCCGTGGGAGCCGCCCTGGTGGCCGTGATGGCCTCCAGCCTGATCCCCGCCCGGCGGGCGGCCCGTCTGGAGCCGGGCGACATCGTCCGGGGAACGGCCCAATAGTCCGTCATGGAGAGCGACGCAAAGAAAGTCCTGCGCTGCGCAAACCTTCACCGCTACCTTGGGGAGGGGGAAGGTCGGGTGCACGTGCTCAAGGGGGTCTCCTTCGAGGCGGAGCGGGGCGGGATCACGGCCGTGGTCGGCCCCTCGGGCTGCGGCAAGTCGACCCTGCTCTACCAGCTGGGCCTCCTGGACCGGCCGGACGCGGGCGAGATCTGGATCGACGGCAAGCTCATGTCGAACGACGCCGACGCCCTGCGGACGGCCGCCCGCTGCGAGCACATCGGCTTTGTGTTCCAGTTCCACTTCCTGATGCTGGAGTTCACGGCCCTAGAGAACGTGATGATGCCCATGCGCAAGCTGGGCCGGCTGGGTGCGGCCGGAATGGAGGCCCGGGCGGCCGATCTTCTTGCCTCCGTGGGCCTTTCCGACAAGACCCGCCGGCTCGGCACCCACCTTTCCGGAGGCGAACAGCAGCGGGTGGCAATCGCGCGGGCCCTGGCAAACCAGCCCTCGATCATCCTCGCCGACGAGCCCACCGGGAACCTCGATGCCCACAATTCCGGGGTCGTTTTCGACATTTTGACGCGACTAGCCAAGGAAAACGGGCAGGCGGTGGTGATTGTCACCCACAACCCGACCATAGCGGCGCGCTGCGACTTCACCCGCCCGATGCAGGACGGTGTATTTGTCTGACAGGGCAGCGAGTAGCGCGGGCGACGGGGTCCCGGTGGGCGCGGAAATTTTGCGCCAAAGGGACGGGAACCCGAGATTTTGGTTTACAACCGAAACCACGGACTCTTCCTTCGCAGCGACTTTATTTGCACGACGACCTCTCGTGAGCAACGAACCCACGCGAAAACAGCAATTGGCCAGCGCACCAGGGCAAGACGCCCCGGGCGGGAGCGCGGTCGCCCGCTGACGCCAGCCCATGTCAAAGATTTTTCCAAAATCCGCGAACCGGCTGCCGCTCCAGATCCTCCTCTACCTCGTCCTGGTGGGGGGGGTTGCCACGGCCGGGGTCGACTACTACATGACCCCGAAGTATACCCGGGTGGGGTACGCTCCGATCCAGCCCGTGCCGTTCAGCCATGCAAAGCACGTCGGGGAAGTCGGCCTGGACTGCCGCTACTGCCACTCCTACGTCGAGAAGTCGGGTTTTGCGAACCTGCCCACGGCCCAGACGTGCATGAATTGCCACAACCAGATCAAAACCACCAGCGCCGACCTCGCGATCGTCCGCAAGAGCTATGAGACGGGGGAGCCGGTGCCTTGGGTGCAGATCCATGAGGTTCCCGACTTTGTCTACTTCAACCACTCGATTCACATCAACCGGGGCATCAGCTGCGTGGAGTGCCACGGCCGGATCGACCAGATGGACACGGTGTCCCATGCAAAGCCGCTGAGCATGGGTTTCTGCCTGGACTGCCACCGGGCGCCTGAGACGCACCTGCGCCCGACGGCGAAGGTGACGGACCTCGCCTGGTCCGCCCCGAGTCCCGATGCCCAGCTCGAGATGGGCCGCCAATTTGTGCACGACTGGAAAGTGAAACCGCCCCAGAGCTGCTCGGGCTGCCACCGATGAAGCGCAAGGTCATCCATCCGCCCCCTTCCGAGCGGGCCCTCGCGGGACCAAGGTACTGGCGCAGCTTGGACGAACTTGCTGCGGCCCCCGGGTTCCGGGAAAGGCTGGAGAGGGAGTTCCCGGAGGGTGCTTCCTCGATCGACGGTGTGGACCGGCGCCATTTCCTCAAGATCATGGCCGCGTCGTTCGCGCTGGGCGGCGTGGGCCTGGCCGGGTGCCGCAGGCCGGAAAGCAATATCCTGCCGTTTGGAAAATCCGTGGAGGGCGCCATTCCCGGCCTGCCCCTGTACTACGCGACCTCGATGCCGCTTCGGAAAACGGCGGTCCCGCTTCTCGCCGAGACCCACCAGGGCAGGCCGACCAAGCTGGAGGGAAATCCCGCATACGGTCCCCTGGGTGGGGTGAGCTCCCTGCAGGCCCAGGCGTCGGTCCTCGATCTCTATGACCCCGACCGCGCACGGGGCCATTCCCGGGACGGAGTCGCGCTCACGACCGCCGACGTGAACGGCGTCCTGGCGAGGGTCGGCCAGGGCTACGCGGCCACCCAGGGCGCGGGGCTAGCCTTTCTCGCAGAGGAATCCGCCTCGCCCACGAGGGCGCGCCTGGTGGGCTCGCTCCGCGAAAAGTTTCCCAAGGCGATCTGGGCCGAGTTTGAACCGGTGGTCGACGAGCCGCCGGTCCGGGTGGCCCAGGCCGTGTTCGGCCGGAGTGTGAAGCCGATCTACCGGTTTTCGAAGGCGAGCCGGATTGTATCGATCGATGCCGATTTCCTTCATGCAGAGGCCGGGAGCCTGGTCTACGCCCGTGAATTCGCCGCGGGACGCCGCGTGACGGGCAAGGACGACACGATGAGCCGCCTGTACATGGCCGAGAGCGGCCTGACCCTGACCGGCTGCATGGCGGACCACCGCCTCCGCCTGCCGAGCAGCCAGATGCCCGGGATTGCCGCCGCGCTCGCCGCAAGGATCACCGGTGACGCCAGCTTCCTCCAATATGCCCAGGGACTGGACGTGAAGCCCGAGTGGATCCTCGAGTGCGCCGCCGACCTGTCCGCGTTCAAGGGACAGAGCCTGGTCGTCGCCGGCTCGCACCTGCCGGATGCGGTGCACGCGGTTGTGTACGCGATCAACGCGGCCCTCGGCAACCTTGGGGCGACGGTGGACTTCGTCGAGGTCCCTGCCCCGGACGCGGATTCCATTTCCTCCCTTGCCTCGGCGGTCGGGGCCGGCGCGGTGAAGACGCTGGTGATCCTCGGAGGCAACCCGGCCTACAATGCGCCGGTCGACCTTGGCTGGGCTGCGCTTCAGAAGTCCGTGGCCGAGGTAATTCGCCTGAGCGGCTCGCTGGATGAGACGGCCTCGGGGCCGGGCACGACCCACATCGCCGCCGCCCATTACCTCGAGTCCTGGGGCGACGCACGCGCGTTCGACGGCACGATCGTGCCGATCCAGCCGATGATCCTTCCGCTCTTCGGCGGGATGACGGAGATCGAGGTCCTCGCAAGGATCGCAGGTGACTCGTATTCCGATGCCCACGCCCTGGTCGTCCAGACGGTTGCAGCAAACTCCGGGGGCGACTCCTCCCTGGGCTTCCGCCGGTTCCTGCACGACGGCCTGCTCGCCGACTCGGCCTACCCCGTGGTCCCGGTGGACTTCGACCCCTCGGGAGTCGCCAGGATGCTCGCCGCGCTGCCCAAGGCCGGGGCGCCCGCCCGGGGGAACCTCGAGGTCCGCTTTGTGGTGGACGGCAAGATGGACGACGGCCGCTTCGTCAACAACGGATGGCTCCAGGAGTGCCCGGACCCGATCACCAAGCTCGCGTGGGAAAATGCCATCCTGATCAGCCCGAGGCTCGCCGCGGAGCTCGGCATCGAGCCAAAGCCGTCCCTTCTCCAGGTGGCGCGTAAGGAGGATCAGGACTGGATCAAGGGAAAGGAAACGGCCCACATCGTCGAGGTGACCCTCGGAGGCCGGACGGTCCGGGGGCCGGCCCACATCCAGCCGGGGCTTTCCAACTACACGGTCTTCCTGCCGCTCGGGTACGGACGCTCTGCCACAGGCCACGTCGGCCGGGGATCCGGTTTCAACGCCTACTCCGTGCGGACGGCGGGGGCGCCCCATGTGGCGACCGGTGCGACCATCGAGGTGACCGGGGAGAGGGCGCAGTTGCCCGACCTCCAGGAGCACTGGTCCATGGAGGGGCGCGACCTCGTCCGGGAGGCCAACTTGGACGAATACCAGGCCAACCCGGCGTTCGTGCGCGAGATCGGCATGGAGGCCGAGACGCCGCCCACGCTGGGTGAGGAGGGCTCGAAGATGACGCTCGCCGAGCAGTCCACGCTCATCCCGCGCGGCAACTCGCTCTACAACACCCCGCATTTCGACGGGGTGCACCAATGGGGGATGAGCATCGACCTGAACACCTGCTTCGGGTGCAACGCCTGCGTCGTAGCGTGCCAGGCCGAGAACAACATTCCCATCGTCGGGCGCGACCAGGTGCTCCGCGGGCGCGCGATGCACTGGATCCGCATCGACCGTTACTACTCCGACGGCCAGGCCGACGCGGCGGCCTTCGGGGGCGCCGGAAACAAGGAGATCCCGGAGGATCCGCAGGTGTCCCTGCAGCCGGTCGCCTGCCAGCAGTGCGAACTGGCCCCGTGCGAGATGGTCTGCCCCGTGAACGCCACCGTCCACGACGACGAGGGGCTGAACGTGATGGCCTACAACCGCTGCGTCGGCACGCGGTACTGCGCCAACAACTGCCCCTACAAGGTGCGCCGGTTCAATTATTTTGACTACAACCAGCGGAGCCTGGACAGCCTCTACCTCGGGCCCCTCGGTCCGGAGGGCATGCCCGAGCTGGTCAAGATGGTGAAGAACCCGGAGGTGACGATCCGCATGCGCGGTGTCATGGAAAAGTGCACCTACTGCGTGCAGCGGATCCAGAACGGCAAGATCCAGTGGAAGGTGAAGATGACCCAGGCAGGGGAGCCGGGCGAGGTCGTCGTCCCGGACGGCACCATCAAGACCGCCTGCCAGCAGGCCTGCCCGGCCGGGGCGATCGTGTTCGGCAACCTCGGTGACCCCGGCAGCGCAGTTTCCCAGGCCAAGGCACGCAGCCAGGACTATTCCCTCCTCGGCTACCTGAACACACGGCCGCGGACAACCTACCTCGCCAGGCTGCGCAATCCGAATCCCCGCATGCCGGACTACGGTGCCCTCCCGCTCAGCCGGGTGGAGCGCACCCGCAAGACCACGCCCCCCGGCTTTGATGAAGGGGCCAAAAGCTAAATGTCCTCCTCCGACCATGCCTTGGCAGATTCCGCCCCAGCCATCCTGCGGGAGGTGAGCCCGGCCGTGCTTCCGCGCCCGGCCCTGGTGGAAAACAACAGGAGCTTTTCCTGGATCAGCGACAAGATCTGCGGGATCGTCGAGGGAAAGACCCCTGTCTGGTGGTGGTGGTGCTTCGCGGTCGCCTGCTTCATCGCTTCCTTCACGGTCGCGGGGCTGATCTACCTCGTTTCCACCGGGATCGGCGTCTGGGGCCACCGCAACCCGGTCAACTGGGGATGGCCGATCGTCAACTTCGTCTTCTGGATCGGCATCGGGCACGCGGGCACCCTGATTTCCGCAATCCTGTGCCTCCTGCGCCAGAAATGGCGCACCTCGATCAACCGGGCGGCCGAGGCGATGACGATCTTCGCCGTGGTCTGCGCAGGCATCTTCCCCGTGTTCCACGTGGGCCGCGTGTGGTACGCGTGGTTCCTTTTTCCCCTGCCCAACTCCAACTACATCTGGCAGAATTTCCGCTCGCCCCTCGAGTGGGACGTGTTCGCGGTCTCGACGTACGGGACGGTCTCGGTGCTCTTCTGGTACGTGGGGATGATTCCCGACCTCGCCACGCTGCGCGACCGGTTCGCCGCGGCGGGCAGGAACATGCGGGCCAGGATCTATGGATTCTTCGCCATGGGTTGGCGGGGCTCGGCCCGGGCGTGGAGCAACTACGAGATGGCCTACCTGATCCTCGCCGGCATCTCGACCCCGCTCGTGCTCTCCGTGCACACGATCGTGTCCTTTGACTTCGCGGTTTCCCTGATCCCGGGGTGGCACACGACGATCTTCCCCCCCTATTTCGTCGCGGGCGCAATTTTCTCCGGCTTCGGGATGGTGCTCACGCTGATGCTGCCGCTGCGCGCCGTCTACAAGCTCGAGGACCTGATCACGCAGTACCACATCGACTGCATGTGCAAGATCACCTTGGCGACGGGCAGCATGGTGGGCTACGCGTACGCGATGGAGTTCTTCATCGCGTGGTACGGCGCCAATCCCTACGAGGGATTCACCTTCATCAACCGCGCCTTCGGACCCTACGCATGGGCCTACTGGATCATGGTGAGCTGCAACGTGATCACCCCGCAGCTGTTCTGGTTCAAGTCCGTGCGCCGGAACACGACCCTCGTGTGGGTGCTCTCGCTCTTCGTGAACCTCGGAATGTGGTTTGAGCGGTTCGTCATCATCTGCACCTCCCTTACCCGCGACTTCCTCCCCTCGAGCTGGGGCTACCTCAGCCCGACGGTCGTGGACATCTTCACCTTCTTCGGGACCTTCGGGGTATTCTCCGTCCTGTTTCTCCTGTTCATCCGCTTCCTGCCGCTGATGGCTGCCGCCGAGCTCAAGGCCGTGACTCCGCAGGCGGATCCGCACGCCGGCGACCACCACGGCTGACCCCTCCCAACCCTTCCACCCCCGATCCGGATGCCAGAACAACCCTACGGCCTGATAGCCACCTTCGAGACCACCGCCGACCTGTACCGGGCGGCGGAACGGGTGCGCATTGCCGGCTACCGGGACTGGGACTGCATCACGCCGTTTCCCGTCCACGGGCTGGACAAGGCGATGGGGCAGAAGCGTTCCATCGTTCCAAGGTTCTCCCTGACCGGGGGCATCACGGGGTTTTGCACGGGAATGTCCCTCATCTGGTATACGGACGCGTACGATTACCGCCTGACGGTCGGCGGCAAACCCTTCTTCAGCCCTCTGTTCGCCTTCCCGGTGTCGTATGAGCTGACGATCCTTTTCACCGCGTTCGCCACGATCGGGGGGATGTTTTTCCTGAACGGGCTTTCCAAGCTGTACCACCCGGTGCTCAAGTATGAAAACATCCGGCGCGGGCTGGACGACCTGTTCTTCGTGGTCATCGAGGCCGCGGACAAGCGCTACGACCCCGCCGGCACGAGGGCCTTCCTCCAGGAGATCGGCGGCAAGGACATCCAGGAACTGGAAGCCTGAGACATGCGCTCGCTTTACCTAGCAACGGCCTTTGCCCTGGTCCTGACGGTTTCCGTCCTGGGCTTCCGCGGCTCCCCGTTCACCCATCCGCCCATGGACGTGTTCCCGGAGTGGCTGTTCCCGGGGATGAAGTACCAGCCGAAGTACAAGCCGCAGGGCGCAAGCGCCTTCTTTGCCGATGGCAGGGCCGACCGGCCGCCGCCCCCCGGTGTGATCCCGGCGGACTTCGGACCGCTCGGGCAGCCGCTTCACGAGGATGACCATCTGTACCTCGGAAAGAACCCGGACGGCACCTGGGCTCGGGGTTTCCCGGGCGGGGTCACCGTGGACCTGAGGTTGCTCCAGCGGGGCAGGGACCGCTTCCTGATCTACTGCGCCCCATGCCACGGGCGCGTCGGCGACGGAAACGGAGTCACCAAGCGGTATGGGATGGTCGCGACGCCCAGCTACCAGGACGACCGCCTCCGGAAGATGGCGGAGGGGGAGATCTTCAACACGATCACGAACGGCAAGAACAACATGAACCCCTATGCGGACAAGCTCACCCCGGAGGACCGCTGGGCGGTGATCGCTTACGTGCGGGCGCTCCAGCGCGCCCAGGCGAGCACGCCCGACGACGTGCCCCAGGCCCACCGGGCGGAGCTGGGACTTCCATGACAGCCACCGATCCAAACAGCCCAACGGCGGCATCCGCCGCAAAGGCGCTTCGCATCGGCCTCGCCGGGATCGCGGTCACCGCGCTCGGACTCATCGTTTCCCCGGTCCGGAACGTCGCGGCCGCGTGGCTTGTGGGCCTTGTGTATTGGACTGCGATCGCGATCGGCATGCTGGTCCTCGTCCTGATCCACCACATCTTCGACGCCCAGTGGTCGACCGTCGTCCGCCGCCAGATGGAGCACGCCCTGGCGTCCTTCAAGTGGCTCGCCCTCCTGTTCCTGCCGCTGCTTGTGATCTCGTTCATCCCCCCACGCGACTGGGTGTGGCCCTGGCTGAACCCCGCGCACCTGATGCCCGCGGAGGGCAAGACCGTCGGCACGGACATCATCTACGCCAAGAAGATGGGGTTCCTGAACCTGCACGCGCTCGTGATCTGGACCGCGGCCTTCTTCGGCCTGTGGATCTGGCTGTCCGCGCGGCTGCGGAAAAACTCCTTCACTCAGGACCTCGATGGCGATCCCAAGTGGACAAAGCGCAACGGCTTCACGGCGGGGTTCGGCCTCCCGATCATGGGCCTCACGCTGACTTTCGCCGCGATCTTCTGGATCAAGAGCCTCGAGTATCACTGGTTTTCGACCATGTACGGGGTCTGGTACTTCGCCAACTGCATGCGCGGCGCCTATTCCTGCTGCGTCCTGATCATGGTCTGGCTCTGGAACCGCGGGGACTTCAAGGGCATCCTCCATGAGGACCACTGGCACAGCATCGGGCAGATGATGCTGGCATTCACGGTGTTCTGGGGGTACATCGCCTTTTCGCAGTACTTCCTCATCTGGAACGCCAACGTCCCCGAGGAGACCTTCTGGTACAACGTGCGCGAGTACGGCGACTGGTGGGGGGTGGGGATGCTCCTCGTTTTTGGTCACTTTCTGGTGCCATTCCTCGCGCTCCTCTCGTACCGGTTCAAGGTGACCCACCGCATCATCCGGCGGATCGCCGTCTGGATTCTCGGGGTGATCTTCATCGACATGTGCTGGAACGTCCTTCCGGCCCTCCAGGATGCCCAGGGCCACCCGTACCCGTTCTTTTCCCTGACGCTCCTCTGGTCGGTCACTTCCGCGATCGGGGTGGGCGGAATCTGCGTCTGGGCCTATCTGACAAGCTTCCCGACAACGAAGTTGCTACCGATTCACGATCCCCGCATCGCCGAATGCCTCACGAACCATGAGTGACCTGATCCCAACAAAGCCGCGACCGGTCTCCCTCGTCGCAGTCCTTGCGATCCTGGGTTGCTTTGCGCTTTTTCTCGTGCCGGTCCGCCTCCTGTACCTGCGCCACCTCCCGCCGGCCCCGCAGAATGAGGCGCCGGAAGCCCTCTCCAAGGATCTTGCCTGGAAGGCCACCCCCGGGGACAGGCGGGACTACCTCGCGGCATTGGTCGCGAAGCAGGAGAAGCAGGCCTCCTCCTACGCCTGGGTAGACCGAAAGGCCGGGATCGTCCAGGTGCCCGTGGACCGGGCGATGGAGCTGATCGTCCAGCAATACGGAACCGCAAAATGACAGCCCAAGCACAAGTCGCCCCGGAAGAGGCCTCGACCGTTGGATCGGCGGGACGTCTCCCCCTGCTCCTCCTCCTCGGATGCGGGATTCTCTGGCTGCTCGCGGCTGGTGTGCTCGGGCTGGTTGCGGCGATCCAGCTGCATGCGCCGTGGTTTTTTGAGAACTGCCGCATCCTGAACCACGGGAGGGTCGAGGCTCTCCGGGAGTCGATATGGATTTACGGCTGGGTGGGAAATGCAGGCCTTTGCGTCGCGCTGTGGGTCCTTGCGCGCCTTGGCGGCGAACCGCTGCGCGCGGGCAACCTGGTAGTGATCGGCGCGGGAGCCTGGAACCTGGGCCTCCTGGTCGGCCTCGCCGGAATCGTCCTGGGCGACGGCACGGCTCTCCCCGCGCTCCAGCTTCCCGGATACGCGCTCCCCGTCATGCTTGCCGGTTACGGCGCCATGGCGGTTTCCGGCGTGCTTTCCTGGGCGGGCAGGCGGCGCTCCGTGATGTTTGCCTCCCACTGGTACGCGGTTGCCGCCCTCTTCCTCTTCCCGTGGATCTTTTCGGCCGCGCAGGTGACCCTGATCTGGGTCCCGGTGCGGGGCGTCCTCCAGGCCATCGTCGACGGATGGTACACCCAGGGAATCTGGTCGCTCTGGATGGCGCCGTTGGCACTCGCCGGCGCCTACTACGTGGTTCCCAAGGCCACGGGCCGCACGCTTCCGTCCTATGACGCGGCAGCGCTCGGTTTCTGGTGCCTCGTGTTTGTGGGGCCGTGGACGGGGGGCCGCCACCTGATCGGCGGGCCGGTGCCCGCGTGGATTTCAAGCATCGCGATCGTGGCCTCGGTCACGCTGCTGTTCCACTACCTCATCGTGCTGATCAACCTCCGCTGGGCATTCGGCGGCGGAGGGGTGGCCCTGAAGTTCGTGGCATTCGGCCTGGCGGCGTACGCGCTCGGAGGCCTCGTCGATGCCGTCACCTCGATGCGTGGAGTCGCTCTCCTCACCCAATTCACCCACTTTGATTCTGCGCAGCAGCAACTGGCGTTTTCGGGAGGCATTTCCCTGATGCTCTTCGGCGCGGTGTACTTTGCCGTGCCGCGGCTCGCCGGGCGTCCCTGGGCCTCCGGCGCCCTGATGACCGGGCACCTGGTCCTCGCGGTCGTCGGGGTGGCGCTCCTGGCAGTCAGCCTTGGGGCCGCGGGCCTGATCCAGGGGGCCGCGCTCAACGAACCCGCGGTGCCGTTCGCCGAGATCGCCGAGCGCACGCGCACATGGCTGCTCGTTGCGACCGCTGCCGACAGCCTGATCCTCTTCGGCAACCTTCTTCTCGCCGCCAACTTCATCCAGACCGTGGCCTGCCGTTGCGGCAGGGACCAGGAGGCGGTGACGCCATGAAAAACGGATTTTTGCTGTTTCTCGGCCTGTTCTCGGCGCTCGGCCTCTCCTGGGCGGGGATTGTCCTGGGCTCCTACGCCCAGCTCGGCGCACTTGCGCCCTACTACGACGACAGCGAGGCCCAGTCGTTTCCCCAGCGCCTGCCCGGCATCGCGGCGCGCGGCCAACTCGTGTACCGGGACCTCAACTGTGCGTCCTGTCATACCCAGCAGGTGCGCCGCCCCGACTTCGGGTCCGACCAGGCCCGAGGATGGGGAGAGCGCCAGAGCGTTGCCCGCGATTACATCTTCCAGCCGTGGGTGCAGCTCGGCCAGGCGCGGATCGGCCCGGACCTGACGAATCTCCAGTCCCGCAAGCCGACCGCCCCGGATGAGGAGGACCTCATGGAAATGCTGTATGCCGGCCAGGGCGCAATGCCCGCCTACCGGTTCCTTTTTGTGGATCGGCCGGTCGTAGGCCAGGTCTCGGAACATGCCCTGGCCCTGACCGGCTCGCTGCGGCCCGCGCCCGGCCACGAAATCGTCCCCACGGCCCGGGCGCTGGCCCTGGTAGCCTACCTCCAGGGCCTGGGTACCGGATATGACTATCCTGAGGCAAAACCTGCGGTCGGGGGAGGGGAGCCAAAATGAGCGGCCCCCCCTCCAGGGATCCGCGGCAGGTTCCTGCCGCCGTGAACGACGAGAATCTCCTCGCAGCCCACGAGAAGCTCCTCGGCCATCAGCCTGACGACCGGGCGAACTACAGGCTCCTCCCCCTGGGCATCCTGTTTTTCCTGAGCGGGCTCATCCTGTTTTCCGCGACCTACCTCAACCGGTACGCCGGGCACTTTTCGGCCACCATCTACAACGAGACCCAGAAGCCGTCCACGGGCGCGGCCGCGGTTGCGAAGATCGACCCGATCGCCATGGGCAAGCGGCTCTTCAACACGCCGGGAGCCTGCGTCACCTGCCACCAGCCGACCGGGGAGGGCATCGCCGGGGTTTACCCGCCGCTCGCCGGTTCGGAATGGGCCCAGGGGCCCGAGGACAGGGTCCTCCGGATCCTCCTCGACGGTCTCACGGGACCCGTCACCGTCAAGGGAACCGCATTCAGCGCCTCCTCGATGCCGGCCTTCGGGCCAAGCGGCTCCAACTGGAGCGACGACAAGATTGCAGCCGTTCTCACCTATGTCCGGCAGGAGTGGGGCAACAAGGCCCCGCCGATCACTGCCGACAAGGTGGCCGCGGTGCGGGCCCAGGTGGCCGACCACGGCGTCTGGTCCGCCTCGGATCTTCTCCAGGTGAAGTAGGCGCTTGTGCGGAGGGGGTCCGCATGGCACGTTTCCGGCAGCCACGGGGCTGCCGACTGAAACGATGAGATCCTATTTCCTGCGGCGCTTGCTGCTGATACCGCCCACGCTGATCGGGGTCACCCTGGTGGTCTTCCTCATCACGCGCTTTGCCCCCGGCGGGCCGGTGGACCAGGCGATCATGCGAGCCCAGCAGACCGTGTCGAACCACAGCGTGGGAGGGGGATCCCTTTCGGATGAGGAACTTGCCCAGCTCAAGGCCTACTTTGGCTACGACAAGCCGCCCCTGGTCGCCTACGGAAGGTGGCTGGTCCAATTGCTCCACGGCGACCTGGGCGACTCCTTCCGCTACGGCGAACCCGTCACGCAGGTGATCCGGGAGGCGATTCCCGTGACGCTGACCTACGGGATCATCAGCCTGATCATCACCTACTCGATCAGCGTGCCGCTGGGAGTCCTCAAGGCGATGCGGCACAGGACTCGATTCGACAACATTTCGTCCGCGGTCATCATCGTGAGTTATGCCGTCCCGGGCTACGCCCTCGGGGCCCTCATGGTTGTCTATCTGGCCGCGCACTTTGGGTGGTTTCCAATGGGGGGATTTGTGGGCGAGAACTGGTCGGACCTGACGGTCTCCGGAAAGGTGGGGGATTTCGTGCACCACGCGGTCCTGCCGCTGATCTGCTATACCGCCGGGGGCTTTGCGTTCGTGAGCCTGCTGACGAAGAACCAGCTCATGGACAACCTTGCGGCGGACTACGTTCGAACGGCGGTCGCAAAGGGTGCTTCCTACCGGCGTGCGGTCTTCGGGCACGCATTCCGCAATTCCCTCATCCCCCTGGCAACTGATCTCGGGCAGCAGGTGGGATACCTTGTGGTGGGCTCCATTCTCATAGAGACCATTTTCGACATCAACGGGATGGGTCTCCTGTTCTACAACGCCACGCTGGACAGGGACCCGATGGTCGTGATGGGGGTGCTTCTGGTCGATTCCATCGTGCTTTTTACCGGAAACCTGATCGGGGACATCCTCGTCGCATTTGCCGACCCGAGGGTGAGGTTCAAATGATCCACCTGTCCCCCCAGACCCGCAGGCAGTTCAAGCGCTTCCGGTCGATCCGGCGGGGCTACGGGTCGTTTCTTGTGCTCTGCGCCTTTTCCGTGTGCGCGCTGCTTGCCGAGCTTCTGGTCAGCAGCCGCGCACTGGCCGTGAGTTACCACGGGCGGCTGTTTTTCCCGACCTATGGGGCGATCCACACAGGCAGGGAGTTTGGGTATGACTTCGACTACGAGGTGAGCTACCGCGACCTTGCGCAGAGGGTCCGGGCCGAAAACCACGGGGACTGGGTGTTGCTCCCGCCCGTGCCCTATGACCCCATCGAGGACTGCTATCCTGGCCAGGACTTCAAGCCTCGTCCGCCCGACTTCCGCGCCCGGCACTATTTCGGCACGGACCAGATCAACCGCGACGTCCTCGCCCGCCTCCTTTACGGGTTTAGGAATTCCCTGATCTTTGCGACCGGGTTTGTGGCACTGACCTACCTGATCGGCGTCTCCCTCGGCTGCGCGATGGGATACCTGGGAGGCCGGTTCGACCTGGGTGCGCAGCGCTTCATCGAGATCTGGTCGCTGCTGCCGTTCCTGCTCGTGGTGATCATCGTCCGTTCATCCCTCCCGCCGGGCCTGGGCTTTGGCATCTGGGTCCTTCTCGGGATCGTCGTCGTCTTCTCCTGGACCAGCATGACGTACTACATGCGGAGCGCGACCTACCGGGAGAAGGCGCGCGATTACGTGGCCGCGGCCCAGGTGCTTGGCGCGGGCACGGGCCGCATCCTGTTCCGCCACATCCTGCCGAATATCCTTTCGACGTTGGTCACGTTCCTGCCCTTCTCCGCCGCGGCGGCGATTTCGGCCCTGACCGCGCTGGACTACCTCGGCTTCGGTCTCCCTCCGCCCATGCCGAGCTGGGGTGAGCTCCTGAAGGAGGGAACCTCGAACCTCGATGCCCCGTGGGTTGTGACGGCGGCTTTCGGCGCGCTGAGCATCGCGCTGATTCTCATCACCTTTGTCGGGGAGGCCATCCGGGAGGCCTTTGACCCGAAGAAGTTCACGTATTACAAGTAAGGCCAGTCAACACCCTGCCAACCTTCTCCAATGAATCGTCACCGCATCCACCTGCTCCTTCCCACCGTCCTAACACTTGCCCTTGGCCTCTCCGGCTGCGGCAAGTCCGGCGACCAGGGTACGGCGGCCGTCCCGTCGGCGCCGTCGGCGTCCGCCCGACCGGAGACAACCGCGCCGGGTGCGTTTCCCGGGATGGAGGCCGACCTCCGGAAGACGATCAAGGCTCAGCCCGACTTTTATGTGTTCAAGACAGCCGCCGACTTCGCCACCGACACAGCGGGGCTCCAATGGAAGGACGGCTCGGACCTTCCCGAATTTTCCGATCCGGCCGCAAAGCGCGGCGGCACCCTCCGGCTCCAGATCCCGGACTACCCGAGGATGTTCCGGACCATCGGCCCGGATGCGAACGACGCATTCCGGGCGTACACGCTCGACTACAACGAACTCGTAGTCATTCGCCCGCACCCGGGGGTTCCGGGCCGCTACTATCCCGAGCTCGCCCGAGCCTGGGCGGTGGACGCCGCTCACAACACCGTGTATTTTCGCCTCGATCCCGCGGCGCGCTGGTCGGACGGGGTGCCGGTGACCACGGACGACGTCGTCTTCAGCTGGTACTTCTACCGGAGCCCCGTGCTCGATGAACCGTGGTACAACGACTTCTACACGAAGACGTACAAGCGGATCACGGTGTACGGCCCTCATGACTATTCGGTCACGCTTCCCGAGATGAGGCCCGACATCGAGGACAGGGCGGGCGACGTCACCCTTTACCCCAAGCACTTCTTCAGGGACTTCGGGCCTCATTGGGAGGATGCCTACAACTGGCGGGTCGTTCCCACTACGGGGCCCTACACCATCCGCAACGAGGATGTGAAGAAGCAGATTTCGGTGACGCTGAGCCGGGTTCCGGGCTGGTGGGCCTCCGACAAGCGCTTCATCCGGCACAGGTTCAATCCGGACAGGGTGCGCCTGGTTGTGATCCGCGATCCCGACAAGGCCATTGAGTCCTTCCTGCGCGGCGACCTGGACGTCTCGCCGGTGAACATGCTTCTCAACTCGACGGTCTGGTACGACAAGGTCTCGGAAAACAAGCCCGCGGTGGCCGACGGCTACGTCGTCAAGGCCACCTTTTACAACCGCATCCCGTGTCCCGATTCCGGGCTCTGGATCAACGAGTCGCGGCCACTGCTCAGTGACGTGAACGTGCGCCTGGGGATCCAGTACGCCAGCAACTTCGACCTGGTGGCCAAGGAGTATTTTCGCGGCGACGCGGTGCGCCAGCAAACCCGATCCGACGGGTACGGGTGGCGCATGAATCCGGATATTTCGGCGCGGCCCTTCGATCCCGCCAAGGCCCGGGAATTCTTTGCCAAGGCGGGCTTCGTGCAGCAGGGCCCGGACGGAGTGCTGGTCAATGACAAGGGACAGCGGCTGTCCTTCACCATCACCTCCTACGCCCGCGCCGCCCAGGACGAACTGGTCATCCTCAAGCAGGACGCCCTGAAGGCCGGCCTCGAGTTCACGATCGAGATCCTGGACCCGACGACCGGCTGGAAAAAGATGCAGGAAAAGCACCACGACATCGCGTTGGCCGCCCTGAACCGCTCCGTCGAGATGTACCCGCGGTACTGGGAGATGTTTGCCGGCGACAATGCCTACGAGGTTCCTTATCTGGCGGACGGCTCGCCCAACCCCGCCCGCCAGGTCAAGCCGTACACCAACAACATGACCGAGACGGCCAATCCCGAACTCGACCGGCTGATCCATCTCTACGACCACGCGGTCAGCATGGAGGATGTGAAGTCCCTGGCCTCAAGGATAGAAAGGATCATCTACGATGACGCGAGCTGGGTGAACGGGGTCAAGGAGCCGTTCTACAGGCTGGCCTACTGGCGCTGGGTAAAGTGGCCGCCCGCGTTCAATGCCATGCAGAGCCGCGACCAGGAGGAATTCTGGCTGATGTGGATCGACCAGGACGCACAGAAGGAATCCCTGCAGGCCAGGAGCGACGGCAGGACGTTCCCGAAGCAGGTGCTCACCTTCGACGAGTACAAGGGCGATTGACCCGGGATTCGACCGCCGTGACAGCCGATCCACTTCTCAGCGTCCGCGGCCTCGTAGCCGGTTTCGACACCGAAGGGGGCCTTGTTCGGGCCGTCGACGGGGTGAGCTTTGACGTTCCGGTCGGGAAGACGGTTGGCATCGTGGGGGAGTCCGGTTGCGGGAAGAGCGTGACCGCGTTTTCGATCATGCGCCTCCTTCCGCAGCCCCATGGGAAGATCCTGGGGGGCCAGATTCTCTTCGAAGGGAAGGACCTCGCCCGGATACCCATCGGGGAGATGCGATCCGTCCGCGGCGCGCGGATCGGTTTGGTGTTCCAGGAGCCGCTGAGCGCGCTCAATCCGGTTCAGACGGTCGGCCGCCAGCTTTCCGAGGTCTTCCTGCTCCACCAGACGGACGACAAGGCTGAGGCGCTCGCCAGGTCGATCGAGATGCTGCGCAGGGTCCGCATTCCGTCGCCCGAGGTCCGGGTGGGGGAGTACCCCCACCAGCTTTCAGGGGGAATGCGCCAGCGGGTCGGCATAGCGATGGCGCTCGCCTGCAAGCCGTCCCTGCTGATCGCTGACGAGCCCACGACGGCCCTGGACGTCACGATCCAGGCCCAGATCCTCGAATTGATGCGCGAACTCCAGCGGGAGATGGGCATGTCGATCGTGATGATCACGCATGACCTTGGCGTGATCGCCGAGACCTGCGACGAGGTGATCGTGATGTACGCGGGGCGGGTCGCGGAGCGCGCCCCGGTGAACGAGCTCTTTGCCCGTCCGCGGCATCCCTACACCCGGGGCCTCCTTGCCTCGATTCCGCGCCTGACAACGACCCGAAAGACAAGGCTGCCGGTGATCGAGGGGATGGTCCCTGGCCTGTCCGAGCTTCCGCCGGGGTGCCGCTTCCAGAACCGTTGCCCCCATGCGCAGCCCCGCTGCGCCGAGCGGCCGCCGCCGATCGAGGCCGTGGCCCCGGGCCATGAGGTCGCATGCATTCGCTGGCGCGAGATCCAGTCCTCGGAGGGAACGGGAGCCAAACCATGACGGAGCCCGAACCAACCCCGGCCCCGAGCCTCCTGAAGGTGGAGGACCTCAAGACCCACTTTCCAGTAAAGGGAGGCGTATTCCTGCGCTCAAAGGCCACCTGCAAGGCCGTGGACGGCGTAAACTTTGAGCTCAAATCCGGCGAGACCCTGGGATTGGTCGGGGAGTCCGGCTGCGGGAAGACGACCCTCGGGAAGACCATAGTCAGGCTCGTCCACCCGACGGCCGGAAGGATTCTTTTCGAGGGGGCGGACCTGGCGCCGATCGGCCGCCGCGCCATGAAGCCGATCCGGAGGCACCTGCAGATGGTCTTTCAGGACCCTGCCGAGTCGCTCAACGCACGCCACACGGTCGGGGCGATCCTTGAGGAACCGTACGTGATCCACGGCATGGGCGATGCGGCCGCCCGGCGCAAGTCCGTGGAGGAGCTGCTCGCCCGCGTGGGACTTCCCCGCGATGCCGCCCATCGGTATCCGTTCGAGTTTTCCGGCGGCCAGCGCCAGCGGATCGGCATCGCCCGTGCCCTGGCGCTCAGGCCGCGGTTGATCATCTGCGACGAGCCGGTGTCGGCGCTCGATGTGTCGATCCAGAGCCAGGTGTTGAACCTGCTCCTCGACCTTCAACGCGAGTTCGGCCTCTCGTACCTGTTTGTCGCCCATAATCTGGCCGTGGTGAAGCACGTGTCAGACAGGCTCGCCGTGATGTACCTTGGCCGGATCGTGGAGATCGGGGACTCCGAGGCGGTGTATTCCAATCCCCGCCATCCCTACACGCGGGCCCTGATCGCATCCATCCCGGAACCCGACCCGAGCCGGCCCCGGGCGAAGGCCGCCCTTGCGGGCGACATCCCTTCGCCGATCAACCCGCCGCCCGGGTGCCCCTTTCACACCCGCTGCCCGTACGCGACCGACCGCTGCAAAGTCGAGGTGCCGCATCTCAGAGGCACGGCCGCGCCTGGCGCACCCGAGCACTCGGTCTCCTGCCATTACGACCTGTGATGTGCGGGCGCGGCCACGCGTCCCTTCGCGTCCGGGTTCTTCGAATGGCCCAGACGTGGGCACGGACGGGCGGGCCGCCCGTCCCTACCCGGCAAGACGCCCTCCGAGCCATCCGTCGGATGCGGGCCGAACCATCCCCCGGGCGCCCGCGGAATTCTCCGAATTTCAGGGCTTGCGTCACAGCGTCGCGTGAGCCTTGCTGACCGTTCTCTTGTTCGGGCCGTAGCGTAGCCTGGTAGCGCGCTTGCATGGGGTGCAAGAGGTCGAGAGTTCGAATCTCTCCGGCCCGACCATTTTCAAAGCAGACAGGCCAGCGGCCGTAAGGCCGCTGGCCTGTCTGCTTTGAAAATGGCCCCGGCGTAGTTCGCCTCCGGCGAACGAAGCCGGCCCCAACCTGCCGAGTCGAAGGCCCTTCCGAAGCCTGCCGGCGGGATTCCGATTGAGAAAACGCGCCGAGAGTCGTTCGGGGGTAGGGACGGGCGGCCCGCCCGTCCTTGCACTGCGAATGGCCCCTTCTCCGACGCTCCGCCTCAATGCCTGTACACCGCCGCAACGACCGCCACGGAAAGGTTGTTGATTCCCCAGATGACACTGCTCCACAGCAGGACCCGGCTCTTTTCCCGGATGCCTTGGTAGACCCACAGACAGGCCATGACGGACATCCAGGACCAGGACAGGATGGATACGTCGGCGGACGATCCGCGCTCGAGGATCCGGTGAATCTGGGGAATGCCGGCGAAGAAGCCGTCGAGGATGAGGAGGACCTGGATCGCAAACTGGGTCTGCTTCTTCATGGGAGTGGGAGGCAAAGGGTTGGTTCAGGGACGGGTCAGCAGGGTGTCTAAAAAGGTACGACGAGCCGTCGCACTTCGGTTGGACACGGAAATGTGGTGGACGATCGGGGATAAATTGGGGATGACGTCGCTTAACGCATGAAGCCGACAAAAATCCAACGCGGGGTGGATCGCGGGCCAGGAGGCCCCGGTGCGGTGCTGCTTGCAGGGCCGGAGCCAGAAAAGGCTGCTGCCACGGTCCTTTGCATTCATGGGCGGGGTGCGCCGGCCCAGAGCATCCTGGCGTTGTTTGGGGAGCTGGGCATCGAAAATCTCGCAGCAATCGCCCCGGAGGCACCAGGCAGAAGCTGGTATCCCCATTCGTTCCTCTCGCCGCTCGAGGCGAACCAGCCATATCTGGACAATGCCCTGGCCCGGATTGACTGGCATGTCGCCGAACTCGTGGCCCGGGGCGTTCCGGAGATGAAAATCGCCTTCCTGGGGTTCTCGCAAGGAGCCTGCCTGGCCCTCGAATTTGTAGCCCGGCACCCGCGCCGCTTCGGCGCTGTTCTCGGGCTTTCGGGCGGCCTGATCGGCCCCCCGGGGTCGCCGTGGGACTTCCCAGGTTCGCTTGCCGGCACGCCTGTGTTCCTCGGGTCAGGCGATGCCGACGCACACGTCCCGATCGAGCGGGTCGAGGAGACGCAGGCCGTCCTTGCGAGGATGGAAGCGGCGGTGGAGTTCCGGCGTTATCCCGGCATGCCGCACACGATCAACGACGACGAGGTCGCTGCCTGCCGGGTCCTGCTCCGCAGATTGCTCGTCCAGGCCGGCTAACAGGTTGTTTTTTCCAAATCCTGTTAAGCCTTTTCCCAGAGCTTCGCCGCGACGGGGTCCCGGCCTTCATCGAAGTCGATGAAGTCAAAGAAAGTCTGGATGGGCTTGTCCTGGAGGCCCGCCTCCTCGACGCGGAAGCGCAGGCGGGCGACGTTTTCAGCTTGGTCGTGCCAGCCGCGCTTCATCATGAACGAATTCCAGACAACGCACTCATCATCGTCGCGCCGCCCCCCAAGGTTCTCGGCCCAATCCAGGATCGCCTCGTCGGAGCCACCCTCCAGCGTGCGGTTTCGGATCTCTGAAAATCGGAGCCCGAGGAACCGGCAGCAACGGGTGTCGAACACGCCCGGCTTCTCGTCGCCGAGATTGACGACGTAGTCCTCCGGAAGCTTGCCGGCCGCATGGAGGCGGATCTTGTCGAGCATCCGCCCGAAATAGACGATGCGGCCGACCTTGGCGTAGGGACTGCGGAGACCTGGAATAGCGGGCATGGGACGTCGATGGGTTTTGCGGCCGACCGAAACGCGGACGCGTGCGGGATTGTGGCACCCTGGCTCCCTGAGTCGAGCACGGTTGAAATTCCGGCGCCAACGTGCGTGACTCTGGGGAATGGATCCCGCCCAGGCCCACGCCCGAATTTCCGAGCTCCGTGCGCTGGTGGCGCGCCATGACGAGCTTTATCACCGCCGTGCAAAGCCCGAAGTCGCCGACCGCGACTACGACGGGCTGAAACGCGAGCTCGCGGATCTGGAGGAGGCTTTTCCCCGGGAGGCGGCGGCAGGGGCGGCGGAGTCGCCGACGGCGAAGGTCGGGGATGACCGTGCGGAAGGTTTCAGGACCTACCGCCACCGGCAGGCCATGCAGAGCCTGGACAACACCTATTCCGAGTCCGAGCTCCGGGAGTTTGACGCACGCCTGGCCAAGGCCCTGGGGCGCCAGGACCTCGACTACGTGGTGGAGCCGAAGATCGACGGCCTGGCGGTCAGCCTGACCTTCGAAAAGGGACGGCTTGTCAGGGCCGTCACGCGCGGCAACGGAGTCGAGGGCGACGACGTCACCGCCAATGTGTTCACGATCCCGTCGCTCCCCAGGGAGCTGAAGGCCGCAAAGGCGGCCCCGGTCCCCGAAGTGATCGAGATCCGGGGCGAAATCTACCTTACGCTGGCGGAGTTCCAGAGGATCAACCTGGCCCGCGAGGAGGAGGGGCTGGAGCTCTACGCGAACCCCAGGAACCTGGCTGCAGGAACGCTGAAGCAGCTGGACCCGCAGGAGGTTGCCCAGAGGCGCCTGGAGATCGTTCTCTACGGGCTTGGAGCCTGTTCCCCGGCCGGAGCCGCAGGGGACACCCAGGGCGCATTTCTCGCCCGGGTTCGGGCCTGGGGGCTGCCGACCGTGGAGAAGTTCTGGACTGCAAGCGGGATCGACAAGGCCTGGGCGGCCATCGGGGAACTCGACTCGATCCGGCGCAGCTTCGCCTATGCGACCGACGGAGCGGTCGTGAAACTCGATTCCCTTGGGCTGCAAAGGGAGGCAGGAAGCACCAGCAAGGCTCCGCGATGGGCCATGGCCTACAAGTTTGCGGCGGAAAGGGCCGAGACACGACTTCTCGGGATTTCGGTGCAAGTGGGGCGGACGGGGGTCCTGACGCCCGTCGCCGAGCTTGAGCCGGTCGTTCTCGCGGGGACCACGGTGTCGCGGGCCACCCTTCACAATGCCGACGAGATCGCGCGCAAGGACATCCGGGTCGGCGACAGCGTCTTCATCGAGAAGGCCGGGGAGATCATTCCCGCCGTGATCGGGGTCAACCCGGGACGCCGCGACCCGAAGTGCGAGCCGTATGTCTTTCCAACAAAATGCCCTGCCTGCGGCACGGCGGTCGTCCGCAGGGAAGGCGAGGTGGCCGTCCGCTGCCCGAATCAGGAGTGTCCGGTGCAGGTCCGCCGGCGGGTTTCGCACTTCGCTTCGAAGGCCTGCGTGGACATCGACGGCCTTGGGGTCGCGATGGTCGATTCCCTGGTGGAAAAGGGATGGGTGAGGAGCGTGGCCGACATCTACCGGCTCCGCCGCGAGAACCTGCTTACCCTGGGCAAGAACGTAGAAAAATCCACGGACAACCTGCTGGCGGCGATCGAGGCCAGCAAGGGCGCGGAGCTGTGGCGGTTTGTGCATGGGCTGGGGATTCCCCACGTGGGTGTCTCGTCGGCCAAGGACCTGGCTGCCAAGTTCGGCGGGCTCGAGGCGCTGGCGGCGGCGAGGAGGGAGGATTTCCTGGGCGAGAAGAAGGCGACCCTGATCGCGGGTTTTGGCGAGACGATGGCGGAGGCGATCGTGGATCACTTCAACCAGCCGAGGAACCGCTCCCTCATCGCGGAATTGATCGGGCTCGGCGTCTCGCCGAGCGCCCCGGTGAGGAGCGTCGCGGCGAACGCCACCCTCGCGGGAAAGACCTTCGTCCTTACGGGGACCTTGCCGGGCCTCACCCGGGAGGAGGCCACGGCGCGGATCGAGGCCGCGGGCGGGAGGGTGAGCGGCAGCGTCAGCAGGAAGACGAGCTACCTCCTCGCGGGGGAGGACGCGGGTTCAAAGCTGGCGAAGGCCAGGGACCTGGGCGTCCCCGTGCTCAGCGAGGGCGACTTCCTGAAGCTGGTTCAATAGCCGCGGTCCTGCAGGGCCATGCTGAGCTGCTGCATGAATTCCTGGGCGTCCGCCGGCGTCGGGCGATACCCGGGCTTGCTGATCTCGGTGAGGCCGGGCCGGCCTTGGTTGTCCACGATCCACTTTCCCGAGACACCATCGCTGAAGGTGACTGTGCCGCCCGCAAGGGCGCCGGGGAGCAGGGTCACCTTGTCCACGGTAACGCTCACGCCGCCTCCCGCGGGGAGCGCTTCCCCGGCGCCGGGTTCGAATCCGGCCTCCGCCGGGGGCTCTTCCTGGCCAATGCCGAGCTTCTCCTTGGCCTTTTCAAGGAAGCCCCTCTTCTCGCTGCGCGGGGCGGGTGCGCCCGGGGGCGCCTGCCGGGGCGCGCCCAGGTCCGAGTCGGCCTTGGGAACGCGGTCCTTGAGCTTCAGTTCCAGGTCATCCACGACGAAACGCACCTGCATGTAGGTGAGCGAGACCTTGAACGTCTCGATGAGCTTCTTCTGCACGACCGAGAGGTTGTCGCCCTCCGCGACCCACGCCGCCACGGCCTTCTGTTGTTCGGGGGAAAGTGTCATGCGGCCCCAATCCTTGCACCGGGAAGGCCGGGCTGCAAGCGCGTCCAATCCCAATCGGGTTTTGCTTAGAAGGGTCAAAGGGTCGAACAAACCCTTGCCCTGGGGCCTACCGGGAGAGCTGGGTGCGCAGGAATTCGACGCTGCTGCGCATCGATGCGTCCTGCTCCATCATGTTGTCCACGGCCTTGCAGGCGTGGATCACCGTCCCATGGTCCCGGCCGCCAAACACATCGCCGATGTCCTGGAGGGAATGCTTGGTGAGGGTGCGGGCCAGATACATCGCCACCTGGCGGGGAATCGCGATGTTGTTGGGGCGCCGCTTGCTGGTCATGTCGCTGTGGCGGATCTGGAAGTGGTCGGCCACCCGCTTCTGGATCGTCTCGATCGTGAGCAGGGTCTGGGCCTGCTCCATGAGAAGGTCGTGCAGGATGCGCTCCGCGGCCGCGGCGTCCAGGGTCTGCCCGAAGAGCACGGAATGGCTCGCGACCCGGATCAGCGCCCCCTCGAGGCGGCGGATGTTGCGGGTGACGTTTTGGGCGATGAAAACCAGCACCGGCTCCGGCACCTCGCACTTGAGGCTCGCGGTCTTGGAGCGGAGGATGGCCAGGCGGGTCTCGTAGTCCGGGGCCTGGACATCGGCGACCAGTCCCCACTCAAAACGTGAGACCAGCCGGGACTCCAGCTTCTGGATCTCGCTGGCCCGGCGGTCGCTCGATAGGACGATCTGCTTTCCCGACTCAAAGAGGTCGTTGAACGTATGGAAGAACTCCTCCTGGATCCCCTCCTTGCCCGAGAGAAACTGCACATCGTCAATGAGCAGGACATCCATGTGCCGATACCGCTGGCGGAACTTCGTCAGGCTCTTCTCCTGGAGGGCCTGGATGAACTCGTTGGTGAACTTCTCGGTCGAAAGATAGGCAACCCGGGCGTCCGGACGGTTGCGGAGCACCGCGTGCCCGACTGCGTGCATCAGGTGGGTCTTCCCGAGGCCTGCGTCGCCGCAGATAAAGAGGGGATTGTAGGCTTGTGCCGGCGCCTGGGCGACGGCCAGGGACGCCGCGTGCGCCATCTGGTTGTTGGAGCCCACGACGAAAGTTTCGAACGTGTTACGGGGCGTCAACGTTCCCGTGGCTGCGGTGCGGTCGTCGGACCGTGGAGCCCGGCGGGCGGAGGCGCGGGCCCGGGCGGGGGGCGGCTCAGGGGCGCGAAGGGCCTGGGAGGGGCCCGCCTGGGAGTCCATCTTCCTGAGGGTGACGTTGACCATTCGGCCCGCCGTCAGGCGGAGGCGCTGGGTGATCAGGTCCAGGTAGTTGTCGTGGATCCAGATGGCCGCAAAGTCGTTGGGAACGCCCAGCAAGACCGAGTCCTCGCGGGCCTCCAGGCATACCATGGGTTCGAACCACATCTGGAAAACGTCTTCGGGAAACAGCGCCTTGAAGTCGCATTTGACAGTCTCCCAGAGGCTGGGCGATAGGGAGGAAGAGGGCATGAACTGGCTTGAGGTGGGACGGTTTATTCACACTGCGCCACCGGGGGGGCTTCCGCCACGTTAATTTGGCCAATTCACCGCTAACTTCCGGGAAAAAATTCAATCCTGACCCACCGTATGGGGATAGCGACCGGCGGTTTTCGCCAAATCGTTGGTGGTCAGAACAGTACGCGAGAAATCCAGGAGTTTAGGGCAAGTGGGCTAACGAACGTGGTGAAAGAACGGGGAGCAGTGGAAAAGCACTGGACGAAGGCGCACTAACTGTGAACCTAAAAATCATTTCAAGACGAACTTTTCGACAAGTTGTTCACAGGGCCCGTGAGCATAACTTTTTTCATTTTTTCGTTGCCTCAACAGGGTTGATTCAGCTTTCGAAAGACCGCGCGGGTTTTTTCGTAGTCTCCGAAAAACTACACCGTCCCGCAAGAGGCTTGGGAAGCAGGTGCGCAGGTTACGCCCTGGTTACGGAGACGTGACGGCGTGTGTGTTTTTGAATACATCCGCCGCCTTGATTCTGACGCAATTGCGGGTGCCGGAGGGGTGCCGCAGAAAAAAAGTTTTCGCGGAAAAATCTTTTGCGCACCCGCCCGGTCAACCGGGTAGGGCGGGCTCGACCCACTTGCCGTGCTCCTTGATGAGGGCCACGAGCCGCGCATCGGCCTCGGCCTGGGGAAGGTTGTACTGCACGCACTGCTTCCCGACGTACAGGTTGATCTTCCCGGGGGCGCCCCCCACATACCCGAAGTCGGCGTCGGCCATCTCTCCGGGGCCGTTCACGATGCACCCCATGATGGCGATCTTCACCCCCTTGAGATGCCCGGTCTGGGAGCGGATCCGCTGGGTCGTCTCCTGGAGGTCGAAGAGCGTCCGGCCGCAGCTGGGGCAGGCCACAAACTCGGTCTTGGAAATGCGGGCCCCCGCGCCCTGGAGGACGTTGTAGGACACGCGGGCCGCACGCGCCGGGTCGGCCTCCGTCTCGATGCTCAGGAAATCGCCGATCCCGTCGCAAAGAAGGCCGCCTGTGAGGATGCTCGCCTCAAGAAGCCTTGAGAGG
>Ga0302319_10003898_pt1 | contig 30885 bp, 24 predicted proteins | sample Bog_T0_2_FD_203319 | JGI IMG/M metagenome (GOLD analysis project Ga0302319, IMG submission 203319) | Peat permafrost microbial communities from Stordalen Mire near Abisko, Sweden - Bog_T0_2 | ecosystem: Environmental > Terrestrial > Soil > Wetlands > Peat | place: Sweden: Abisko, Stordalen Mire... | reverse complement strand
CGCGCCTGGCCGATGGCAGCTCCGACGCGCGCGAGCTGCTCCCGGGCAAGCTGGATCTCCTCTTCCCGCACCAGGGCGTTGAGTCGGCCCAGGTCAATCAGGCGCTGCAAATCGTCCGCCAGGGTCGCTTGAGCCTTGGCGCTGGCGGCGGCCACCACGGTGCGCGAGCGCTCCTCGGCCCGCTCGGTGGCGGCGTCGACCAGGGTTTTCAGGAGCGCGGCATTGAAGCCCGGCCGCTCGAGAAAGCGCTGGAAGGTGCCGTCCTGCCGCTCGGCCCGGACGGCCGCGGTGTCCCGGTCTTCGGTCAGGTCCGCCCCCCGCACGTCGACCAGCACCCGCACCGGCGTCGGGGCCAGGAACTGATCCACGTGCCAGCGGGAGTCGGCCACGGCCTCGAGGACGAAGACGGCTTCGAGCAGGAGGTTGGGCTGGTCGCCCGGGATCAGCCCGAAGGCGGTGGTGCCGGCGGGCGAGTCGATCAATAGGTCGATCGCATCCCGGACGAGGGCGTGGTCCGGCGAGAGGAAGCGGATGTCTTCGCGGACGATCGCCCGCCGCCGGTCGAAGGTGGCGAGCATGCCGTCGGGCGGAATGGAGGGGAACCCCTCGATGTAGGCGTGGCTGGGATCGAGGAACACGTCGCCCTCCTCGTGCTCCTTGATCCGCACGCCGAAGTGGTCGAGCAGTTCGGAAAGAAAATTCCGGAGGAAGGGATCGGCGTCAACGGCCTGGATGCGCTCGATCACGCCGGCGGCGACTTCGCCGTTGAAGGAGTTGAGCTCGAGCAGCCGGTCGCGGCCGGCTTTCATTTTCAGGGCCAGGGCATGGCGAAAGGCGATGGTTTCCCGGACCAATTCCTCCAACTGGGTTTTCCCCATCTTGCCGTGCCCGCCGCCCTCGCCGTAGGCGAGGGCCAGGGCGAGCAGGCGCGCCTGAAAGGCGTCCTGGTAGTCGTTGCCCCCGTGGAGCGAGGTTTCGAAGGCGTCGAGACCGCGGTGATACCATTCGACCAGGCATTCTTCGCTGCTGCCCCGCAGGTAGGGGACGTGGATCCCGATCGGCTGGGTCTGGCCGATGCGGTCCAGCCGGCCGATGCGCTGCTCGAGCAGGCCGGGATTGAGCGGAAGATCGAACAGCACCAGGCGGTGCGCAAATTGAAAATTGCGGCCCTCGCTCCCGATTTCCGAGCAAATCAGGAGCTGGGCCCCGTCCGGCTCGGCGAACCAGGCGGCCTGGCGGTCGCGCTGGACCAGCGGCAGACCCTCGTGGAACAGGCCGGTTTTGACCGTCATCTTCTCCCGCAGGGCCGCCTCGATCGCGATGGCCTTGCGCTCGGATTTGCAGATCAGGAGAACCTTTTCCGGGCGGTGGTGCTTGAGGAAGGCGGCCAGCCATTCGATCCGCGGATCCTCCTTGAAGGAGTAGCGCACACTGGCCTCGGTGCCGGTTTCCTCCGCCCGCAGTTCGCGGGCGCTGCGCGCCAGCTGCGCGAGGTTGGTCTCCGGGAGCGGGGCGGGATGAAATTTGCGCGGGGGAAACCCGGTCATGGCCGCGCGGGTGTTGCGGAACACCACTCGCCCGGTCCCATGCTGGTCGAGGAGGTTCTTGAGCAGGGCTTCGCGGGCGCCGGCTTTCCCCTGGCCCAAGGCGACCAGGTGCTGGTCCAGGCGCTCCGGGTCGCGGTCGAAAATCTTCTTGAGGGCCGTGCGGTCCTTGGGGGTCAGGGGCTTCTGCTCGAGGATCCGGTCGGCGATCCCGGCCAGGACCCCGTAGCTGTCGGTCTCCCGCTGGAAAGCGGCGAAATCGGAATAGCGGTGGGGATCGAGGAGCCGGAGACGGGCGAAATGGCCGGCCAGCCCGAGCTGGGTGGGGGTGGCGGTGAGGAGCAGGAGCCCGGGCGATTGCCGGGCCAGCTCCTCCACCATGGCGTACTCCGGGCTGACCGCAGCCGGGGCCCACCCGAGGTGGTGGGCTTCGTCCACGATCACCAAGTCCCAGCTGGCCGCGACCGCCTGCTCGCGCCGGTGGGCGCTGCCGGCGAGAAAGCCCACGCTGGCCAGGACCAGCTGGGCGGCGGCGAAGGGATTCTTGTCCGGGTCGCTCTGTTCGCAGGCGAGGCAGCGGTCCTCGTCGTAGATCGCGAACCAGAGATTGAACCGCCGGAGCAGCTCGACAAACCACTGGTGGGTGAGGGACTCGGGCACGAGGATCAGCGCGCGGCGGGCCTTGCCCACCGCGAGGAGGCGCTGGAGGATGAGACAGGCCTCGATCGTCTTGCCCAGCCCGACTTCGTCGGCCAGGAGGACGCGGGGAATCTGGCGGGCGGAGACCTCGCGCAGGATGTAGAACTGGTGCGGGATCAGTTCGAGGCGGCCGCCCAGGAATCCCCGGACCTCCGACTGGCGGAAGCGGGCCTGGGCCCGCAGCGCTTGGGTGCGCAGTTCGAAGACCTCGTTGGGATCGGTCTGTCCGGCCAGGAGCCGTTCCGGCGGCAGGCCGACATTGGTGACATCCGAAATGGCGTCCTCCCGGACCCGCTTCCCCTGGCCGAGGTAGACCAGGATCCCGCCCTCGGTTTCGACCGCCTCGACCACCAGGACCGTGCCATCCCGCAGGCTGAGGGCATCGCCGACATGAAACTCCACCCGCTTCAGGACGGGGGTCTTCAGGGCGTAGAGGCGCTTCTCGCCCGTGGCGGGGAATTCCACCGCGATCCGGCCATCGGCGATCGCAGCCACCCGGCCGAGGCCCAACTCGGGTTCTCGTTCGCTGACACAGCGTTGGCCGACGGCTTCGGGCGACATGGCGCCATCAAGAGGCGTCTGGTGTTTGACGGAAGGATTTTTTCGCCTCAACCTGTTCAAATGAACACTATGGCGTGGAAAGGCCGGGGCTCGCCCATCAACCCGTCGGGGCGATTCGAGGCCCTGCGGATCGCTCCGGACCCGGAGTTCGACCCGGCCGAACTGCCTTCGCCCTCCACCCAGTTTTTTCACGATTCGGCCGGCTCGGCCATCACCAGCAACGACAGCCCGGATGTCCCCTTTAGCTTTTCCCTGAACATCTACCGCGGCTGCGAGCACGGCTGCGCCTACTGCTTCGCCCGGCCCTTTCACGAGTACCTGGGCTTTTCCGCCGGGCTCGACTTCGAAACCAAGATCATGGTCAAGACCGACGCACCCGCCTTGGTGCGCCGGGAGCTGAGTGCCAGGCGCTGGAAGCCGGAGGTGGTGGTGATGAGCGGGGTGACGGATTGCTACCAGCCAGCCGAGCGCCATTTCCGGCTGACCCGCGCCTGCCTGGAAATCTTCGCCGAATTCCGCAATCCGGTCTCGATCATCACCAAGAGCGCCCTGGTCACTCGCGACATCGATCTCCTGGCCGACCTGGCTTCGCACCAAGCGGCCAGCGTACTCCTCTCCATCACCACCCTCGACCGCGAGCTCGCCCGGAAGATGGAGCCGCGGGCTTCCGGTCCCTCGGCCCGCTTGCGGGCGATCGAGCAGCTCAGTGCGGCGGGCATTCCCGTCGGCGTCCTGGCGGCGCCGATGATTCCCGGGCTGACCGACGCCGAACTGCCGGCGATCCTGGAGGCGGCCAAGAACGCGGGGGCGACCTCGGCCGGCTACACCGTCCTCCGGCTGCCGCACGGGGTCAAAGAGGTGTTCGCCGCCTGGCTGGACGAGCACGAGCCGGGGCGCAAGGCCCGCGTCCTCGACCGGGTGCGAGAGCTTCGGGGCGGCAAGCTCTACGATTCGACCTGGGGGCAGCGGGGGACGGGCACGGGGATTTTCGCCGAGCAATTGGGGCGGCTTTTCGAAGTGACGGCGCGCCGGCTCGGCCTGGTGGGCCGGCCGGCGCTTTCCACGGCTGCCTTCCGCCCCCCGGGCGGAAAGCAGCTCGATTTGTTCAGCCCGGAGGCCGGCTGAGCAGGAGCGTCGTGTCGGTGCCGGCGAAGATGCCTTGAGCGACGGGGATGATTTCGCTGCGAATGCCCTCGTCGCTCAGGCCGGCGCGCAGCCCCTCCAGGCCGGCATAGGCCTGTCCGTCCGGCCCGCAGAGCGGATGGATCCAGACCGGACCGCGGCTGACGCGGACCAGCTCGCGGCAGGCCGCCAGGTGCCAGGGGAGATCGAAGAGCCGGGCGTAGATGAAGAGGAGGTGGGCGCACAGCACAAGGTCGAAGCATCCGTCGGGGAAGGGCAGCCGCGGGAGGGCGGCTCCCAGGTAGCGCCCATGCAGGAAGCCGGTTTCATAGTCGGCCAGAAACCGCGCCGCGGCGGAGCGGCGGCTCTCCTCCGCGGCCGCGATCGTCGGAAACCGCTGGTAGAGCATGAGGGACTCCTTCCGGCGCATTTCCGCCAGCACCCGGGTGTAGTCCATCTGGACATAGGTGGCGAGGGTCGCGGGCGGGTAGCCGTAAAGGGGGTCGACCGCCACGGCCCGGATGCCGCGGACATGGGCTTCGGCGGTGAAGGCCGAGGGCCCGGCGGCGACGTCGAGCACCCGCCGGTCCTGCCATTCCTCGGGGCGGAGCGGAAAAAACTCGAGATATTCGGAGAAGGTGCGGCCAAAGAAGGCGGTGGAGGAGAGCTGGAATTCTTTTTCGGAGGGAAGGGCGGGCATGACGGGAGCGGCTTTGAGGGTGAAAACAAAAAGCCCGACTCGGGGTGGGAGTCGGGCTTGGCGGAAAGTCAGCGTCGCGCTGACGGACGTTCAGAGGAACGTCACCATCGCCAAGCCGGGAATTGCCACCACGCGACCGCGTTCGCCGCCCGGATGCGGGGCGACGGGCTGGGCTGGGAGGTGGCCGGGGTCATGCCGGCAGCAAAGCCGGGCCAGCCCCGCTCTCGCAAGAAAATTCCGGGCGGGCGAGTTTTCGTTCGCCGAACTCCGCCGAAGTTCTTCAACTGGACTCCTCCCATGAAATCCCCCGCTTTCCAAATTTTCGGCACCGACGCCACCGTCTATTCCACCGGCGTGAAGCTTGCTCCCGGGATCCCGGTATTCTTCGCCGGCGGCGACCTCGATCCGGCGGAGAAGCCGACCGGCGATACCAAGGCCCAGGCCCTGGCGGCGATGGCGAGCCTGCAGGAGACGATCACGGAAGCGGGCTTCGGCCTGCCCCAGGTCGTGTTCGTCCGCGCCTACTTGGCCCCGGACAAGTCGGGCCAGGTCGACTATGCCGGCTGGAACGCGGCCTGGAACACGGTCTTCAACCATCCCGGCAATCCCCACAAGCCGGCGCGGACGACGGTGGGCGTGCCGAAGCTCGGGGTGGGGCATCATTTCATCGAGATCGAATACATCTGTGCCGCATCCGACCCGTCCGCGATGGCGGCCGGCTCGGCCAAGCTCAAGCTGCCTGCGACCAATCCCGGCCTGGCCCCCTACGGCCCCCTGGCGAGCCGGATTTACTGGGGCATGGGCGTTCTCCCCGGCACCGGGCTTTTCTGGACGGCCGGCATGGTGCGGAAGAACGACGCCCCGCCGCCGGCCGCGGGCCAGAGCAACACCTACGCCCAATCGGTCAGTACTCTCCAGAACCTGGCGGGCAACCTCGCCTCGGTCGGGCTGAGCTACAAGGACGTGGTCTACGTCCGCGCTTTCCTGGCGCCCGATGCCGCCCAGGGCGGGGAGTTCGACCACGTGGGCTGGAACAAGGCCTACGACGAGTTCTTTCACACGGCCGAGAATCCCCACAAGCCGGCGCGGACGACGATCACGACGCCGACCTACGGGGCCTTCACCCCGCCCCTGGTCAATGAGGTGGAGGTGATCGCCGCCTTCCCCCAGCCGCCCGCCCTCTTTGCCCAGCCGGATCCGAAGAACGCCAATCTTCGGACCTACGGGGCGGCCGCCTCCCACATTGCTTCCGGCGTCGCGGTCAAGCCCGGGGCCGCCCTGTTCTTCTCGGCCGGCACGGTCCCGACCCAGGCGGGCGGCAACATGGAGACGCAGGCCCTCTCCGCCCTGGCCAAGCTGCGGGAAAATCTCGCCGCCGCCGGCCTGGGCTTCAAGGACGTCATCTTCCTGCGCGCCTACATCATTCCCGAGGCCGACGGCTCCCTCGACCGCGACGGCTGGTCGGCCGCCTACCTCACCTGTTTCAACAACCCGGACCAGCCGCACAAGCCGGCCCGCACCACCATAGCCGTCCATTCCCTGCCCAAGCCGGAATGGAAGATCGAGATCGATGTGATTGCCGCTGTGCCCTAAGCCGAGGGCATGCGCCGCTCGCCCCATCTCGGTCTCCTGATCCTGTTGGCGCTGGGAGTGGGCATTGCCTACATGGACCGCGGCGGGCTGGCGGTGGCCAAGCCCGAAGTGGCGGCGGAGTTTCACCTCGGGCCGGCGCGGATGGGCCTGCTCTTTTCCGCCTTTTTCTGGAGCTATGCCGTCTGCCAGTTCGGCTCGGGCTGGGTGAGCGACCGGTTCGACCCGAAATGGGTCTACGCCGGCGGGTTTCTCCTCTGGTCGCTCGCCACCCTGGCCATGGGGCTCACCTCCGGATTTGCGGTGTTTTTTGGCCTCCGCTTTGTCCTGGGAATCGGTGAAAGCGTCATCTATCCGGCCTCCGCCCGGCTCATCGTGCTCAATTTCGCCGAGGAGCGGCGCGGCTTCGTCAACGGGCTGATCGACGCCGGCTCGAAGGCGGGCCCGGCGCTGTCGACCCTGGTCGGCGGCCTGGTGGTGGCCCGCTACGGCTGGCGCGCCCTTTTTCTGGCGCTGGCGGTGGGCAGCCAGATCTGGCTCGTTTTTTGGCTGGTGGGCGTGCGCGCCAAGCCCATCCCGGCGAGCACCCCGGCGGAGCGGGCCGCGACCCCCCGCCTGCGGGATCTGCTCCGCCGCCGGGAGGTCTGGGGCACCTCGCTCGGCATGGCCTGCCTGGGCTTTGTCTGGTCGTTCCTCGTCTCGTGGCTGCCGGCCTACCTCCAGGAGGCCCGCGGCTTCTCCAAGGACTCGATGGCGCTCCTGGGTTCGCTGCCCTTTTGGGCCATGGGCCTGTCCTCGGTCACCTCCGGCTGGATCTCCGACCGCTGGATCGCGGCCGGCGGCAGCCCGACCCGGGTGCGGAAGACCTTCGTCATGTCGGGCTTCGTGCTCTGTGCCGCTTTCCTCTATCCGGCCGCCCTGACCAAGGACGCCGGCGTTTGCGTCGGCCTCCTGATCGCGGCCTGCATCGCCCTCGGCTTTTACTCCTCCAATGTCTGGCCGATCACGCAAACCCTGGCCGGTCCGCGTGCCGCCGGGCAATGGACCGGTGTGCAAAACGCCATCGGCAACCTGGGTGCGGTCGTGGCCCCGGCCCTGGCTGGCTGGCTGGTGCAGGAAACCGGCAGCTACCATGCCGCCTTCGCCGCGGCCTCGCTCATGCCCTTGCTCGGGGTCGTCGTTTATTTTACCTTGGTCGGGCCCGTGGTTCCCTTGAACTTTGCCCCGCGGCCTGTGCTCGCCCCCGCCTTATGACTTCGTCCCCCCTGACCGAAACCCTCGCCGCCTTGGTGCGCATCAACAGCGTCAACTCCGCCTACGTCGGTGGTCCGGGCGAGCGCGAGATCGCCACCTGGATCCGTGCTTTCTTCGCCCGCCGCGGGATCGAGACCCGGGAGCAGGAGGTCTTTCCCAACCGGCCCAACGTCATCGCCCGGATCCCCGGGCGCGATCCCTCCCGGCGCGTCATCCTCGAGGCCCACATGGACACGGCCTCGATCACCGGCATGACGATTCCGCCCTTCGAGCCGAGGATCGCGGACGGCAAACTGTACGGCCGGGGCTCCTGCGACACCAAGGGCGGCCTAGCCGCCATGATGCACGCGGTCGCGGCCCTGGCGGAGCAGAACCAGACGCCGCCCTGCGAGGTCTGGTTTGTCGCCGCGGTGGATGAGGAGTACGCCTTCGGCGGGGTCAAGAAGCTGTGCGAGGGCTTGACGGCCGAGGCCGCGATCGTGGCCGAGCCCACCAGCCTGCGCGCCGTCATCGCGACCAAGGGGGCGCTGCGCTGGCGCATCCTCACCCGGGGCAAGGCCGCCCACAGTTCCAAGCCCCATCTGGGGGTGAATGCGATCAGCCACATGGCGCGGATCATCCTCGCCCTGGAGAAGGACACGGCGGGCCTGGCGGGACGGTCGCACCCGCTCCTCGGGTCGCCCACCTGCAATGTCGGGGTGATCTCCGGCGGCGTGCAGGTCAACTTCGTGCCCGATACCTGCGCGATCGAGCTCGACCGCCGGCTGCTGCCGGGCGAAACGGGAAAGGAGGTGCTGGCCCATTACCAGCGCCTCCTCGACGGAGTGAAGCGCGAGCTGCCGGAATTGGATGCCTTCATGGAAACCCCGCGGATGGACGACGGAGCGCTCGACACTCCGGCGGACCATGCGGCGGCTCGCTGCGCCCAGGCGGTGCTGGCGGAGCTGGGGCTGAATCCCGAACTCCGCGGCGTGCCCTATGGCAGCGATGCGAGCAAGCTGGCCCGTCAGGGGATTCCCAGCCTGGTCTACGGACCGGGCAGCATCGATCAGGCCCACGCCGCGGTGGAATTTGTCGATTTGGCCGAAGTGGCGCGGGCTGAGGAGTTCTATCGTAATTTTCTGCTGCGCTTCTGAGGCGGCGGGGGCAGGAGGAGCGGCAGGGCGCCGGGCAGGACGGAGATTTCCACCAGGGCCGGCTTCCGGCCCGCCTGCGCAGTCCAGATAATGTGGTCGTCCAGGCGGAAGGAGCCTTCGTAGAGCCTGAGGCGGATCCGCCGCGCCCGGCGTCGCGGCAGGATCGGCCGCGAGGCGTCGTCCCGGAGGTGCTGCCGCAGGGCATGGTCCAGCCGGGCGCGCTGGTGCGCCGGCACCGCCACGACGTCGAGGTAGCCATCGGCCGGATCCGCGGCCGCCACCAACTCGAGCTGGGGGCCGGAGCGGGCGATGTTCAGGACCTCGAGGAGCAGGTAGTGGCCGAGCTCGCGGCGGGCGGAGTTGAGCTGGAGGCCGATCTTGAGCGGAGCCGCCTCATGGCCGAGGGCGATGAAGACGCAGAGGTCGCGGTGGAGCTTGTCCGCGGGCTGGCTGAAGGCGTGGCTGCTCACCCGGTCGATCTCGTCGATCAGCGGGATGGCGCGGCCGAGCAGGCCCAGCCCGACCCCTTCGAGGAAGGGTTGCTCGCCCCAGGGGCCTTTGGCCAACCCCAGATCGATGTGGCCGATCCGCCGGGGGTCCCAGCCGGCGACGATTTCCTCGACCGAGCCGGTCACTCCGAGGCTGTTCGCGATGTTGTTGGCCGTGCCCAGGGGCAATAGGGCCAGGGGCCGGCCGCGCCCCCTCAGGCCGAGGGCGGCCCTGCGCACGCTGCCGTCGCCGCCGGCAACCACCGCGAATTCGCCGTAGTCGAAGGCGGCGGGATGCCGGGGCACTTGGCGGAGATTGAAGTACCGGGGCCGGTAGCCGGCGCGGACCAGGGCGTGCTCGATGCGGGAGCGCGGCACATCCCGGCCTCCGGCTCGGGGATTGTGGAGCAGCGCAATATCCATGGACGAGTTGAAATTCGCCGTTCCCGAGGTAGCGGTGTACGGGCGGCCCCAGCCTACCGATGCGCATCCTAATCTCAAACGACGACGGCATTTACAGCCCCGGGCTGGCCGCTTTGGCGACGGTGGCGATGCGGTTTGGCGAGGTCGTGATCGTCGCGCCCGACGTCGAGCAGTCCTCCATGAGCCAGGCCATCACTTCCTCGCGGCCGATCTCCTTTCGCAAGACGGCCCTCCCCGGCTTCGAGGCCTACCGGGTCAACGGCACCCCGTCGGACTGCGTGGCCCTGGGGGCCTTCAACTGGGGGCCGATCGACTTGGTTCTCTCCGGCATCAATCTAGGGGAAAATCTCGGCAACGCCATCTGGTATTCCGGCACGGTGGCGGCGGCGAAGCAGGCCGCCCTCCTCAATATCCGCGGGCTGGCCTTCAGCATGCCGGCGGGCGAGGCGGACAAGGAGCCGGCCTACCCGTTAATTCTGCCTTGGCTGGAAAAAGCACTGGTCCTGCTCCTGGCCCATCCGGACATCCGGTTGGCCAACGTCAATATACCTACGGCGGCCCACGGGATGCAGTGGACCCGCCAATCCTGCCGGCAGTACGACGGCAAGGTTGTGCCCGCGACCGATCCCATGGGCCGGAAGAACTTTTGGTACACCGTGACCCCCATCACCGGGGCGGAGGAGGGGACCGATCGGTGGGCGGTGGCGAACAATTATGTCTCCATCACGCCGCTGCGGCTGGATCTGACCGACGACCGCATGCTCGAGGAGGGCCAACTCCGCCATCCCCTCCACCGTTAGCGGCTATTTCGCCAGCTGCCGGCGGATCGAATGCAGCTGGCGGCGGTGCGCCGGGGTCGGCTCGGGATAGGCCAGCTTGAGGTCGCGCAGGGTGTTGAGGACGATGCGGGAGACGATGACTTGCAGGTTGTGCTTGTCGTCAGCCGGCACGACGTACCACGGTGCCGCGCTGGAACTGGTGGCGCTCAGGCAGGCCTCGTAGGCCTTGCGGTAGCTGCGCCAGCGCGCCCGCTCCTCCAGGTCGGCCGGACTCAATTTCCAGTTCTTGTCCGGATCGTCGATCCGGGCGAGGAAGCGCTTGCGCTGCTCCTCCTTCGACAGATGAAGAAAGAACTTGATCACCTGGGTGCCGTTGCGATGGAGGTGCTTCTCCAGCTCGTTGATCGAATGGTAGCGCTGGCGCCAGAAGGCCCGGCCGCGCGGTCCGGGCGGCAACTGCTCGGCCTGGAGGATCTCCGGATGGACCCGGGTGATCAGAACCTCCTCATAGTAGGAGCGGTTAAAGATCCCGATCCGGCCCCGCTCCGGGAGGGCCCGGGTGGTGCGCCAGAGGAAGTCGTGCGCCAATTCTTCGGCGCTTGGGTGCTTGAAACTGAAGACCTGGCAGCCCTGGGGATTGACCCCGGACATGACATGCTTGATCGCGCCGTCCTTGCCCGCGGCGTCCATCGCCTGAAAGATGAGCAGCACGGCATAGCGGTTGTCCGCATAGAGCAGGCTTTGGCGCTCGCTCAGCTCGGCCACGTGCTTTTCTAGGAGCTCGAAATAGTGATGCTTCGACTTGTAGAAGCTCTTCACCCGGGTCGGCCAGCGGGCTAGGTCGACCTTCTGGCCGGGCCGGACCCGGAATTCCTTGGGATGGATCTTCATATTTTATTCTTTTCTGGCCGGAGCCGATTGGTTCACGGTGGGGAGAGATGAAACCTGCCCTGATCTCGACTGTCACTGGCGAGATTCCCGCTCACCAGCTGGGACCGACCCTGGCGCACGAGCACCTCTATTGTGACATCTCCGTCCATTCTGGCAAGGCGGACAACGTGATGCGGGATGTCCCGCTCCTGGCCGAGGAGCTGGCCCCTTTCCGCCGGGCGGGGGGCGGGGCCATCATCGAGCTTACCCCCGACGGGATCGGGCGCGACGCCCCCAAGCTGCGCGAAATCAGCCTCGCCTCCGGCGTGCCGATCGTGAGCGGGATCGCCTTCTACCAGGAGAACGTCTTCCCCCCGTGGGTCTACACGGCGTCGGTCGAGCGGATTGCCGATTATTTCGTGATGCAGCTGGAGGAGGGGGATCAGGGGGTGCGGGCCGGCATCATTGGTGAGATCACCAGCCACAACGAGCCGGTGATCAATCCCCACTACCAGCTGAACCCGCCGGAGCTGAAGGTCTTCATCGCCGCGGCCCAGGCCCAGAAGCGGACGGGCTATGCCATCTCCACCCACGCTTCGCTCGGCCGGGCGGGCCACGCCCAGCTCGATGTCTTTGAGAAAGCCGGGGCGGACCTGAGCCGGGTCGTGATCGGACATTGCGACGCCCATTGGCACGATGATATCGCCCTGGACCTCGCCTATTACCTCCCGATCCTGGAACGGGGCGCTTATTGTGAATTCGACATGATCGGCTGGCTCGACATAGCGAGCGACGAAATCCGGGCCGAGCGCGTTGCCGCCCTGGTCCGCCTGGGCCACGCGGCCAAGATCACCCTTTCGACCGACACTTGCCGGCTCTCCCAGTTGCATCGCCATGGTGGCCGCGGCTATGACTATGTCTGGTATTCCTTCCTGCCCAAGCTGCGGAAGCTCGGAGTGACCGAGGCCCAGATTCACGCCATGCTGGTGGAAGCGCCCCGCACCATCCTCGGCCGGGTCTGATGCCGGGGCGAACGGCGATGCGGGCGACAATCTTCCAGGACGGGCCGGTTTCTCCCCGAGAAAGCGGCGGCGAGCCCCGGGCCTGCGCCTTTCCCGCCACCTGCTGCCTGGCCAATGGTGACATCGTTTGCGTCTATCGTCGCGGGAAGGAGAAACATTCGCGCGACGGGGTCTTCGTCGCCCAGCGCTCGGGCGACGCCGGCCGCACCTGGTCTGAGCCGGTCATGATCTTTGACGGACTGTCCCGCCCGGTGCCGGAATCGGTCCACGGCGGAGCGGTCGTCCCGGCGGCCGACGGCGCGCTCCTGGCGATGTTCACCGCCGTGCCGGTGCGCGAGGCCGATTCCTACATTTTCAGCGAAACCGGCCGTCAGCTGGAGCAGATCTTCTATGTCGCGGTCAGTCCCGACTCGGGCCGGACCTGGGGGGAGGCGGTCCCGCATCGTCCGCCCGGCACCCCGCCCCTGCGCTACATCAACAGCCGCCCGCTGGCTCTCCCGGACGGGGATTTGCTGGTGCCGGTCGAAATCACGACGCCGGCCCGGCGCCAGGCCGTCATGATGACCCGCTACGCTCCCGCGGCGGGGACGTTCGCTCCGGCCCAGATGCTGGCCGACGACGAAAGCGGCCGGCTGAGTTTCGGCGACCCGAAGCTGACCCGGCTGGCGGACGGGCGGATCCTGATGTGGCTTTGGGCCTTTCTCAACGAGGGCGAGGAGACAATCCAGGCGCACGAGTGCGTGTCCGCCGACGACGGCCGAACCTGGAGCCCGCCCCGGGCGACCACGATCCTTTGCCAGTGTGCGGCCCTCCTCGGCCTGCCCGATGGGAGCGTTTTGGCCGTGGCCAACGTCCGCCAGCCGCCGGAGGGTATCCGGCTCTGGCGCTCGCCCGACGGCGGCCGGACCTGGAACGGGGCGGCCGGATTGCAGATGTGGGACGCGCGGAAGTTTCGGATGCTGGGCGAGCCTTTGGCCGGAGTCGCCGCCGGCAAGTCGGCCGACGACGGGCGGCTTTGGGAGGCGCTCCCGGGATTCACGTTCGGGACGCCCGATCTTGTGGCCTCGGACCCCGGCTCCTTTCTCCTGACCTATTATGCGGTGACGGAGGGCTTCGCCCAGGTGCGGGCCTGCCGCTTTGGCCTGGCCCCGGCGCCGTAGCGACGACCGGCACCGAGTTGTAACAAGCCCGGACTTGCGGTCGGTCCGCGCCGGCCCAAGGAAGGGCTAATCCGTCGATTCGAACCTATGCCGCCACTTCGGTTTCTCCTGCTTCTGTCCCTCCTGGCCCCTGCGGCCGGAGGAGAAACGACTCGGCCGCTCTTGCCGCTGCCGACGAGCCTTTCCGCCACGCCCCTGACCCCGCTGGCCGATGCCGAGCATTTCATGTTTGCGGTATCGGGCGACAACCGGTCCACCGGCCGGGGCGTGCCGGCTCCACCCACCGCTCGCCAGATTTTTTCCGAACTGCGCCTGCTGCAGCCGGCCTTCAGCCTTTGGACCGGCGACACGATCTACGGCGCGGAAGAATCGATGGGGGAGGCCCGGGCCGAGTTTGAAAGCTTCCTGGCGGAGGCCGGCGGGGCGGACATTCCGATCATCAACGCCTCGGGCAACCATGAGATCCACGAATTGAGCGGACGGGAAGCCCTCTACCAAGAGAAGATGGGCCGGCTTTTTGGCTCCTTTGATTACGGCCGGTGTCATTTCATCGCCCTAGACACCGAAGAGGCCGGGGCGAAGGTGGGGATTGGGGCGGCGCAGCGGGATTGGCTGCGCTCGGATTTGGCGGCCAATCGGCAAGCCGCGGCGATTTTCGTCTTCATGCATCACCCGCTCTTCCCGAGACGGCAAGGCGGAGGCTTCGCCGACCCGGCGAACCGGGATGAAATTCACCGCCTTTTCATTCAATATGGCGTGAAATACGTCTTTGCCGGGCACGAGCACCTTTATTACCAGTCCGTGCACGACGGCGTCCATTACGTCGTGACCGGCGGGGCCGGAGCCCCTTCCGAAGGTCCGGTGGAGGAGGGCGGCTTCCAAAACTATCTGCTCGTTTTCGTCAATGGGGGCGACGTGTCGCTGGAGGTCCTGGAGCCCTGGCGCCTTTTTGTCGCATTCGGACCGGTGCAACCCGACGGCTCCTGCACAGCTCGAATCGATAATTATCACGACGCGGACTTGTCTGTCGTGGTCCAATTTCCGACTGACGCCTTAGGCCTTCGGGCCCGGCCGAGCGCGGCTTTGGACTACAAAGGGTGGACCCACGCGCTGGACGCGGCGATCGTTCCGGCGCGCCATGCGGGAACGACGGCCGTCCGAGTCACCGTGCCGCGCGCGCGCAGCGTCCTCGCCACGATCGCTCCGGCTAAGCCCGTGAACTGAAGCTCGGGGCCGGCTCTCCCGGGCCGTGAAAGTCACCGAGTTTCCGCATGATTGTCGCGGGAGTGTCATGAGGAAATGAGACCCTGGGCGACCATGATCAAATCCTCCTTTGCCAGCGTGCTTCTGCTTCTCGTCCTGGGCGCAGCGCCCCTATCCGCCAGTGTGATCGTTAGCGGCTGGGACTTCCAGAACGTCCCGGCGGTGACGAATCTGACGCCCCCCTCGGACCTGGGCACGGTGACAGGTGCTGCCTCCACTGTAGGAATGAACAACTCCTATCCCACCCCTGGACCCAGCGTGGATATCTCCGATGTGACGGCTTCAACCGGCAGTTCTGATCCGGCCGGGGCCAATAACAATTGCTGGCGTGTGCGCGGCGGTCCGGCGGCCAACCAGACGACCCTCTCCAACGGTTGGTCCTCGTTGGCTCCCATTGGGACCCAGGGGGCGCAGTTCTTGGTCAGCACGGCCGGCTTCAGCGGCATCCAGCTCAGGTTTGACCTGGAAACCACGGCGCAGGCCGAAGCGAATTTAGAGGTCCAGTACACCCTGGACGGTACCACTTGGACGAATATTCCGGTGACCTATACAGGCACCGGAGCCACGGTGAAAACCAATACCACCAGTGCCAATACGGTCACGGGCGGATATATCCAGTTTACGGGAGGTGCGTGGTTTAACGGCATCGTCGCCGACTTCAGCGCGATCACCGGAGCCGGCAATAACCCGAAATTCGGCGTTCGCATCGTCAACGCCGCCACCGGCGCCGACGATGTCAATGGATCCGGCACGGCTTATAACAACAATTCCGGCAACTGGCGCTTCGACGAAGTGCAGGTGACCGCGGCTTCCGCCGTGCCGTTTGCCGCGGGCAATTTGGTGGTGAGCCGGAGTGTCTACACCTATTCCGGCGCCATCGCCGCGCTCAAAGTCGGCGCGGCTCTGCCGGACTCGGCCGACGGCGTGACCGCTTTTCTGGCCAATGCGGCCGGGACCTACCCCAATGTGTTCAATAACGACACGGTGGACGGCAGCTTCGGCGTCACCTCCCCCATTTTCCTCGATCAAATCACGACGGCGGGTGCCTTGGTCGGCACGCTGCCGGTTCCGGTCGCCCTCGTGGTCACAAGCTTTCCTTCCAAGTCGGAGCTCGCCCTGAACCTGACCTCCGACGGCCAGTCCCTGACCTTTATGGGCTACTCGGCCCCGGTCGGGGCCATCGATGTGTCGAATTCGAACACCCCTGGCGTCATCGAACCCGGCAATTATGTCACGACCACGCCCGCCTACCGCGAAGTGGTCCAAGTCAGTTCCGCGGGTAATTTCACGGCGACTACGACCAACGCCTACTCCGGCAACAACGGCCGGGCCGCCGTCGCAGCCAACGGCCTGTATTTCATGGTGGGCAACGCCGGCAATGGAAACGGCTCCGCCCAGGTAACGGCCGCTACCGGCGTCCAGGTCGCGACCCCCGGGGTGAATGCGACCGCCTCCGCTCCTGGAACCCAGGCGGTCGGGTCCTTTAATATCACGCAGAACGGCTACGCGGCGGACAAGACGGCCAAGGACAACAATTTCCGCGGGCTCACGGTGTACAACAATACGCTCTACATCAGCAAAGGCAGCGGAAGCAACGGCATCAACACAGTCTACCAGGTCGGCGCGTCGGGCAGCCTTCCGACTCTGGCTAATGCCGCCGCCGCGCCGATCGCGGTGCTGCCGGGATTCCCGACGGTTCTGGCCAAGAGCGTCACGGGAGTGAGTCATCCGTTCGGTCTCTGGTTTGCGAACGCCACCACCCTTTATGTGGGCGATGAGGGCGACGGTGTCCTGGCCGACCTCACCAATGGGATCGATCCCAATTCCGGTTTGCAGAAATGGATCTTGGTCAGCGGCACCTGGAAATTGGCCTACACCCTGAAAACCGGCCTGAATTTGGGCGTCAACTACACTCCGACCGACGGACTGGGGAATAATTATTTCCCCACAGCCACCGACGGCATCCGCAATATCACCGGGCAGATCAACGGCGACGGTACGGTCACCCTCTACGCCGTCACTTCCACCGTGAGTGCCTCAGGCGATCAAGGGGCCGACCCGAACAAGCTGATGGCGATCACGGACACACTTTCTTATACCACCGCCACCCAGGCGGCGAACGAGAGCTTCTCAACCTTGCGGATGGCCGGATATGGGGAAGTGCTGCGCGGCGTCTCCTTCACCCCCGGCAGCGTCATCAACACGGGCGGCGGCACGGGTAGCCAACCCCAGGCGTCGCTCACGGCCGCAGCCGGCACCACCGTCGCCTTGAGCTTTGGCCAGGGCGGCACTCCGGCACCGACCTACCAATGGTACGAAAACGGCACCGCGATCGCTGGGGCGACCCACGCCAGCCTGCTGATCAGTGGCGCTACCGCCGCCAACGCCGGCACCTACACCCTGGTCACCACCGGCGCGGGGGGCACCACCGCGAGTCAGGCCGTGGCGCTGTCCGTCACCGGCTCGACCGCCCCCGCCCAGATGTCCAATGTGTCCGCCCTCGCCTCGGTCGGGGCCGGCAGCCGGAATCTGAACGTGGGATTTGTGGTCGGCGGTTCGGTCGCGCGGACTGTCCTGATCCGTGCCACCGGACCGGCCTTGGCCGGGTTCGGCGTGACGGGCGCGCTCGCCGACCCGCAGTTGGCCCTCTATAGCGGGAGCACGCAAGTGGCTAGCGACGCCGGCTGGGGCGGTGACTCGCAGTTGACGAACGCCGGCACCGCGGTCGGCGCGTTTCCGGTCACGAATACGACGAGTGCTGATTCGATGCTCCTCATTTCACTGCCTCCCGGGCCTTACACGGTGCAGGTCTCCAGCGTCAGCGGCGGTTCGGGCGTCGCGCTGCTCGAGGTCTACTCTGTGCCCTGAGGGCACAGAGGTCGAGCGCCGGGGCTATTCAATCTTCACGATGGTGGGAGGATGCCCCTGGCGCGGTCCGGGCAGGGTGACGGTTTCGCCCGGGCGGCGGCCGAGGAGCTGGCGGCCCAGGGGCGAAACGGCGGTGATGACGGTGACGGAGGTTCCGCTCCATTCGACTTCGATCCCGCCACGCGCCGGTCCGAGAAAATAAACGGTCCTTCGTTCCGGGCCCTCCAGCGTCACGACGTCCCCCATGCCCACGGCCGCTCCGGGCTTGGCCGGAGCCAGAGGCAGAAGGCGATAGGCCGAAATCGCCTCGGCCAGCTCCGTCGCAAGCTTGGCCTGGCCCGCGGCGAGGTAGGCGGCCGACTGGCCAGCCATGTCGTACTTCCCGTCCGGCTTGCTCTCCGCATCGGTCGCCTGGTCCTTGGAGGCGTGGGCCGCCGCCACCAGGACGGCGAGTTCGGCCTCCAATTGCCCGACGATCACCTGGAGGAGCGCGGCTTTATCCATCGCCAGCGACTAATTGGGCGCGGGGGCGCAGAGTCAACGCGGCCGTTGCGCTTCCAATTCCTCCCAGCGGGAGAAAGCCTTGGCCTGATCGCGTTCGATCGCCTCGAGCCGGAGCTTGGCCGCGGCCACGGCGGCCGGCTCGCCCTTGTAAAACGCGGCGTCGGCCAATTTTGCCGCCAGTTCGCCCTGTTCGCGCTCCAGGGCCTCGATTTTGGCCGGCAGTTCCTCGAGTTCGCGGATTTCCTTGGCGGTCGCCTTGCGCCCGGGCGTGGGGCCGGCGGCTGCCGCCGGCTTGCGGGGAGCCGAGGGTTCGTTGACCGCGACCGCGGCCCGGGTCTGATTCGCGCGCTCCCGAATCCAGTCGGTGTAGCCGCCGACGTAGTCGCCGATGCGGCCGTCGCCTTCAAAAACCAGGGTGCTGGTGACGACGTTGTCGAGAAATTCACGGTCGTGGCTGACCAGAAGAAGGGTCCCCTTGAATTCCACCAGCAGGTCCTCGAGCAGATCCAAGGTTTCGGCGTCGAGGTCGTTGGTCGGCTCGTCCATCACCAGGAGATTGGCGGGCTTGGTGAAAAGACGGGCGAGGAGGAGGCGGTTGCGCTCCCCGCCGGAGAGGACGCCGGCGGGCGTGCGGGCCCGGCCGGGCTCGAAGAGGAAGTCCTGGAGGTAGCTGATGACGTTGCGCGTCCGGCCTTCGATCGTGACCGTGAGGTTCCCGTTGGCGATGTTGTCGGCCACGGTCTTCTTGTCGTCGATCTGGTCGCGCAGCTGGTCGAAGTAAACCACTTCCAGGCGGGTGCCGTGGTCGATCGTGCCCGAGGTCGGCTTGATCTGCCCGAGGAGCAGCTTAATCAGGGTGGTCTTGCCCGCACCGTTCGGGCCGATCAGACCGATCTTGTCGCCCCGGATCACCGTCGTGCTGAAGTCGCGGACCAGGACTTTGCCATCCGGATAGGCGAAGCCGACGTTTTCGGCCTCGATCACCTTGACGCCGGAGCGCTCGGCCTCGGCCAGCTTGAGATTGGCCTGGCCGGTCCGCTCGCGGCGGGCGCGGCTCTCCGCCCGCATGGCCATCAATTGGTTGATCCGGCTCTGGGCCCGGGAGCGCTGGGCTCGGACGCCCCGTCGGATCCATTCCTCTTCCTGCGCCAATTTCTTGTCGAAGAGGGCGCGCTGCCTTTCCTCGGCCTCCAGGACCTCGCGCTTGCGCACGAGGTAGGTGTCGTAATCGCAGGCCCAACTGGACAGGCGGCCGCGGTCCAATTCCACAATGCGGGTGGCCAGCCGGCGCAGGAAGGCCCGGTCGTGGGTGACGAAGAAGAGGGAAAGCTTCGATTCGATCAGAAAATTCTCCAGCCAAAGGATCGAGGCGATATCGAGGTGGTTGGTCGGCTCATCCAGGAGCAGCAGGTTGGGCTTGGCCGCGAGCGCCCGGCCGAGGAGGGCCTTGCGCTTCAATCCGCCGGATAATTTTGTGAAATCCTGGTTGGGATTGAGTTGGAGCTTCTCCAGGAGGTTTTCGACGAACACTTCCCGCTCCCAGTCCTCCTCATGAGGTCCGTGCGGTCGCATTCCGGAAGCGACCAGGTCGTGAACCGACCCGGTGACATCCGCCGGGATTTCCTGCGTGAGGCGGGTCGAAACCGAGGCGTCGGGGCGGAAGACCGAACCCGTGTCGGGTTTCATCTCGCCGGCGATGACCCGGAACAGGGTCGATTTGCCCGCGCCATTGCGCCCGACCAGGCACAGGCGCTCGCCTTCATCAATCTGCAGATTGACTTTGTCGAGGACGGCTGGACCGCCGAAGCTGAGGCTGATGTCGAGAAGGCTGAGTAACGCCATGAACGGTCAAAAGTAGACTTCCGCGTGGTCCGGCGCAACGGGAAAGCCTCCCGCCCGCTTTCGCAGGACGGGAATCATTGCGGATCGCGAACCCGGAAAGTCGGTCAAGCTGCCACATTTTTTGTCCGGTTCTCGGTTTGGCGGGCATTAATTAGGTGAATTGCCAATCAATCCACGCATGAACCTCCGAAACCTAGCGACGGTTATCACGGTTGCGCTTTTTGCCGGATGCGACACCGATCCCCAACCGGCGCATACCGGCCTGCCGCCCACCCAAGCCGAGAATGTGCAACTCCTAAAGCACCCGCCGAGGCGGCCGTATACGGAGTTGGGTATGGTGAGCGACATGGAAGTATATTCTCTTGGAGACACGAAGGCGACGACCGCCTCCATGGACAAGACTCCGGATGTCCATGCGCGCCTGCGCGAGAAAGCGGCCGCCCTCGGGGCCGATGCGGTTATCGTTAAAGATCAAGGGATAATCCCGCCTCTGGATACGTCTTCGTCCTCGGCACGTGCTTATGCCAAGGGCGTGGCGATTCACTTTACGGATGCAGGGCAAAACGGGCCGGTCACTTCATCGGCCCCGACCGGCCCTTAGAGGTCAGGGTCGCGAGCGGTCTTGGCTGATCGGTCCCCTCCACCCGACTTGGAACGGAAGCGCCTCGTTCACTCTCTTGGGCGCGATCCCGCTCGATCGGCCCGGATCGGCTTGGCCGCGGATTTTTGCAGGACATAGAACACGTACCCGTAATAAGCCGAATGCTTGCGGTAGAGATCAATCTCCTCCTGTGCCCCGTTGATTTCGGTTAGGGCCTGTTGATCGTCTCGGTATTTGCCTCTTAATTTTCTCAAATTCCTCTCCAGAGGAAGATAGTAGGCGTCCCACCACCCGGACGGCGGCAGCATAAAATGTCCGACACATCTGTATCCCGCGCCTTCAGCAATCTTCAGATTGTCGTCGATCGTCGTAATCGCCGGATAGTTTTTCGCCCAAAATGCCTTGGGCTCGTCCGGGACCTCTAGTTTGAGCCAAGAAAGATGGGAGGCAACCATGTACCCCTCCGGTTTAAGCAGCGGCCTCCAATCTTTCAGGCCCTTTTCAAAGCCGATGATGTAAATGGCGCCTTCCGACCAGATCGCGTCGAAATTCTCCCCGGTGAAAGGCAGCACGAACATCGAACCCACCATCACCCTGATTCTTTCGCTCAAGCTGGCTTTGGCTGCGTGCTCGGACAAGGAAGTTTGAACGATATCGAAACCAACGACTTCGCCGCCGCTCAGTTTTGCGAGTTCGACGGTTTGCAGGCCAGGGCCGCACCCGACATCCAAGATCTTCGCTCCCACTGGCAGTCCGCCAAGCATGGCGAATGCCTTGGCGGTGGACGCAGCATTGCCGGGCCCTTGCCGGGGGAGGCCGTCATGGATTTCGTTGAAGACGTTGCTGTGCCGTTGCCCTACCGTTCTTTGCCGATCTTCCATTTCCGTACTCCCTATCGAGCAGCTGAGGCTGGTTCAGATGCGACGATCTGCGTGTGCCATTCCCAGGCCGGCTCAGGGGGGCCGCCGGAAGTAAGCCGAAAGTTGGCTCGGTCGATTCGTCGATAGTTCGGGGGTGTGCCGGCCAGTATGCCCGTGGGGACGCGCGCGAAGTAGGTCGGTACCAGGTCTTCGAGTTTGGTCGGATAGTCCTGGTGGGCCCTATGATACAATTCCAGGGCCGCGACGATCGTGCCGACCTCCCATCCGGGTGGCACTTGGACTTCGTGGATTACCGCCTCGAGAGAGGTCGTCGCTGCCAGGTGCCCAAGACGACGATAAGGATTGGTGCGTCCCCACCCGGTCGCTCTTTGGCTAACGTACGTTTGTGCCTTCGTGAGATCGAAATTGGCCTTATTGAGGTCCATGCAACCCAGAGCGTCGTCGACACCCGCCATCGCCGCCAATGCGTTCTCGGAGGTGAGACCAAACCTCATCAGATAGAGCAAAGGTGTGCGCCGGAAGCCGAGCTTGCGGTCGAAGAACGCGCCTGGATTGGTCAGGGCAACGGTCATTATCAGCGCCCGCTCGGCTCGTAAATCATATGCCGATAAATCCCCTAGCTTAGCGGATTCGAAAAAATTGAGGAACACCTCCAACTCAGGCCCGCTCCACGACTTTGACAGGCATCCCTGCCAAAATAGCTCGGTAAGGGAATCCACCATCCCGATCTCTACAATACTGGTTAAAAGGTTGGGATAGGATTTGGTGGCCAGCGCCATCCTCATCAGGACCAGGGCATCGGCGTAGGCGTAGGCGTTTTTCCCCAGACGCGATTCCGCGGCTGCCTGCCAGGCAATCCCCCGGGAGAGTTGGAGAAATTCTCCGATGTCCCAGTCCGTATTGACTCCCCGAAAATCCCGGCGCATCAGAGCGGGTCCTAGATCGATCTGGGCCAGCGAACATTCCGCCGCTCGACGGCGAAGGCGCAAGATTTGGGGTTCGATTGACGCGACAGCACCCAGAACCTCCTGGGGCGGGATCTCATGGCTCTGTCCTCTTTCATTTACTCGAACCGTGTCCAAGAGGCCCTGGGCCCAAGTACGTCCGAGGGGCCAGTAGTTGTCGGTTCGCTTCCGGAATTCTCCATATGCCGCCGCGAACGCAGGATCGCGGGGCCGCCGTCCATCGACCATTTGCAGAAACGGATCGGCCATGAAATTCTTTTCCTCCGGAAGACGCGGCGGAAAGTACGAGGCATAATCCAAAGATTCCCCCTGAGCCGACAAGCGGGCGGCTTCGGCGCGGAGCGCGCGGGGACCGTGCCAATTCTCGTAGGCGATGATGAGTCCGCCCAAGGTGACGAGTATGGCGAACCCGAGAGCCGCAATGCGGAGTGGCGGGATTAGGCGGGAGAGTTTCATCGCGGCAAAGCTTGGGGACGAAGCCCGACGTCAAGTTGTTCGAGGAGGGTTGCGTCGCGCATCGTCAAAAAAGGGCTGTCAGCCAGTAAGGGCGTCAGTGGGGCCGGCGGGCTCTCCGCCGCTCGCCAGAATTGGATGCTGAGGATGAGAACCCAGCAGGCAGCCAGGGCGAGCCAGACTGCGCGTTGCGGGGCGAAAAACTCGACAAAAAGAACCCGCCACCAGAGGGGACGAGAGGGCGGCAGCGATTCGAGCAGGGCTTGCCGCCGGGCGGAGGCCAGGGAGTGCCAGGCTTTTTCGTGGCGGGCGAGTAACGCGGTGCGGGCGGCATTCATCGTTAGGATGGGTTGAGTGTGAGCGAAGCGCGCAGCGCGCGAATGGCGTGATGGAGGCGGGATTTCACAGTGCCCAGTGGCGATCCAGTGATATCGGATATCTCCTGGAGCGAAAAGTCCTCGAGGAGACGGAGGAGAATGACCGCACGCTGCGATTCCGGCAGGCGGTCGAGGCAGGTGAGAAAAGTGGCTTCCTGTTCGTGCCGGACCAGCAGCGTGAACGGGTTATTGCCTTCCACCGCTTCAGCCTCCGGACCGAGTTCCTCTTCCGTTTTGGCGAAAACTGTCTCGTCCCGCCGCTGGCTCCGCCAGTATTGGACGCATTTTTGGTGGGCGATGCCAAAGAGCCAGGGCGTAAACTTGGCGTCGTCCTTGAGGCCGCCGATGTAGCGCACGGCGTTGGCCAGTGTCTCTTGGATAAGGTCCAGGGCTGCGGTCTCGTTGCCGATGATGTCGGCGATGTAAACGAACAACGCGCGTTCGTGCTGCTTGAGAAGACGGTTCCAGGCATGGGTGTCGTGCTGCCGGGCGGCTTGAACGAGGGGTAGGGTCGATTCGGCCGCGAAGGGCATTCGTACAAGTGGAATGGCGGAAGAACCAAAAGGTTCTGCGCGGCGCATTTAAAACGCGCTCAGCCATCTTCCCGGCATGGGCGCTGAAATGGTGGCCCCGTCCCAGTCTTCGCAGAGATAGAAGTCAAAATGGGAAATGACATGCCCGTCATGATAGATCGGCATCTCCTCGAGCAATTGGCAGCGCCCAAACCCCGGGCTCTTGGCCGAGCGCACCGGCAAATCGTAGGGCAGCTGGGACCAGGCCATGAGAATGGTCGACTGCCCCTTGGGCAGCTTGCCGAACCACATGTCGATCTGATCGAACCGGCGGTCGAGGACGTAGACGAAGAAAGGCCGACTGTACCACGCTACCCGGCTGGCCAGGGTCCAGTTCATGACCGAGACGGACTTGAGCCCATGCTGAAGCGCCAACTGCCGCGCTCGGATCGAGGCTTGGTCCCAGCCGTAGAGATCGGCGACGGGATTGTTGTGATAGCCGGGCCGCTCCTCCGGGCCGCCGAGCGCGATCCGGCCGACGACCAGGAGGCAGGCGAGAACCTCGAGGCCGATCAGGATGGCCAGCCCGCGCCGGGGCCAGGCCGAGCGCCAGGCCCGGGCAAGCCCATAGCCCCCGATGGGAATCGCCGCGATCCAGGCATACGCCGTCCAATAGGTCAGGCTGCCGCCCCGGCCCGCCAGGGCCATGATCACAGCGGCGGGCGGTCCGGCGAAGGCGACGCAGAAGCGCACTGCGGGATCCCGCCAGTGCCAGCCCAGGCCGAGCAGGATGGTAAGCGTGGTCAGGAAGCCGTAGGTCACGATCTGCTCCCAGAGGACCCGCAGCACTTCCTGTCCCTGCCACGACTCGCCGCCTTCGGCGTGGGCGCCTTGATATTCGAAGGAAAGCCAGTGATGGCGCAGATTCCAAAGCAGGACCGGGCTGATGCCGACCAGGGCGATGGCCACCGCCAGCCACGGCCCGCGGCGGGTCAGGAGTTGTCGGCCGTGTGCCCGGAGCAGCACCCAGGCCGTGCTGACCACGAGCAGGACAGCAGTGTATTTGGATAGCCCGGCGAGACCCAGGGCGGCGCCCAGTCCAAGCCAAAGCCGGATCCGCCCGAGTTCGGCCGGATCGCGCAGTCGCCAGACGACGATCATGACGAGGCAGGCAACCGGCAGGAGCACGCCATCCGGGTGGAGGGAGAGGCCGAGCATGTGATACATCGGTACAGTCAGCGCGATCAGGGCGCTGGCGTTGGCCGCCCCTTGGGCCTCCGGCCCCGCGAAAATCTCTAGGGCCAAACGCCGCACCAGGAAGACCGCAGTAAAGAAGCAGAACAGCGGTGCGGCGCGCAGGGCCAGGTCGCTGCCGCTCAGCCAGACGGCCGGCAGCTGCAGCCAGCCCACCATCGGCGGATGATCGAAGTAGCTCCAGTCCGGGAAGTAAGCGTAGAGGGCATAGTGCGCCTCGTCCACGGACAGCCCGTGAGTGGCGGCGCTCCACAGCAATAGCCCGAGGAAGGCCCCGCCGAGCAGCCAGACGGCGAGGAGCGACTTGGAGCGAGGGAGCGAGGGCAAGGAGGAAGCCGCTCCGAGGGGAAGCGGTTTGCAAAGGTTTGGAGGCGCCGATATCTCTGTCAACGGCTTGGCATGAGCATCTCTTCCCATCCGGCAGACGCGCCGCCTGACCCGATTCCGGAGGATCTCGTCAGCGCGGGAGCGTACGCCACCTACCAGGCGGTCTTCGAGCACGGCCTGGTCATCCTGGCGATGGGCCGGCCCTGCTGGCTCGTACCCGGGGCGGAGGGATTCCGCCTCTTGGTCGAACCCGACCTGGCGGAGGCCGCGGCTGAGCAGTTGGCCCGTTTCGACCGGGAAAGCGCGGCCTGGCCGCCGGCGCCTCTCCCCGTTCCCGCTCCCCGCCGGGGCGAATGGACGGCACCATTCCTTTGGGCCATCCTGCTCCTGGCCGCTTTCCGGGCGCAGCTGCGCTCCCCGGGGCGCTGGGAGGAGGCCGGAGACCTCGACCCGTCGGCGATCTTTCGCCACGGCCAGTGGTGGCGGCCCGCCACCGCCCTCTTTTTGCACGTGGACCTGGGGCATCTGCTCTCCAATCTCTTCTTCGGGTTCTTCACCTTCGCCGCCGTCCTCACGACCCTCGGCCGGTGGCGCGGCTTGGCGCTCCTCGTCCTCGCCTCGGTCGCGGGCAACCTGGCGGTCGCCGCGATCAATCTCTCCGCCCCGTATCACTCCCTCGGGGCCTCGACCGCGATCTTCGCGGGCCTGGGCCTTCTCACCGGCGAGGCGATCTGGAGCACCATCCGCCATGGCTCGCTGCGGATTTTTGTCCCACTGTCGGCCGGCGGCATCCTCCTCGCGCTCTACGGGGCGGGCGGCCTGAACGTCGATGTCCTGGCCCATGTCTGCGGTTTCGGCGCCGGGCTCGTCTTGGGATTTGCCACCCCGCAGGCTTCGGCCGTTAAATCCGCCTCATGACGGCTCATTCCACGGCGGGGCAAAACGGACCGGCGTCCTGACCTGGCCCATGCCGCGCATCGCCACATGGATTCGCGCCAAGGATCAGGATCTGTTTGCCCGCTCGTTTGCCTTCGCCCCCGAGGTTGAGCTCCGCGATGCCCGCCTCGGTCCGGTGGAAATCGAGGACGCCGATGCTCTTTTGCTTACCGGCGGTGGCGACATCGCGGCGGGCTCGCTCCAGCAGGATGTGCCCCGGCCCTCGCCGCTGCGCGGCGTCGACCGCGGCCGGGACGCCTGGGAATTCCCGGCCGTCTGGCTCGCCCTGGCCCGGGGCCTGCCGATTCTGGCCATCTGCCGCGGCCACCAAGTGCTCAATGTCGCGCTGGCCGGGACCCTTCATCTCGACATCAAGAATCACAACCAGCCCAAGGCCCAGGCGGCGGCCGACCTGCAGATCCTCCATTACGCGGCCGGCGTGCCCGCTTCCCGGACCTTTGCCCGGGTGAACAGCAGCCACCATCAGGCGGTCGACCGGCCGGGCGACAACCTGGAAGTCGAGGCCTGGTGCGCCGCCGACGGCATGGTCGAGCAGGTGCGGCATCACTCCCATCCCTGGTGCATCGGCGTCCAGTACCATCCGGAGCGGAGTGCCGGGTATGAGCCGCTCTTCCGCGCCTTTGTCGAGTCGATCCGGCCCCGGCGCGTCCGCGCCCAGCCGGCTCGCCGGCGCCAAATCTAACATCGTGACATCGCGTTCCGGTCCGGCTGCACTGGCGCCATGACGATCGGGATAGATATCGGCGGGACCAAGACGGCGGTGGCCGGCCTCGACCCGGAGGGCCGAGTTGTCGAGCGGGCTCGCTTCGCCACCACCGGCCCGGCCGCGACTTTGGCGCAACTCGCCGAGATCGTGGCCGGCCTGGCCGGAGCCGAGGCGTCGGTGATCGGCATCTCCGCCGGCGGCCTGGGCGTGGCGCAGGGGCTCATCACCGGAGCGCCCAATCTCCCCGGCTGGGACGACGTCCCCGTCGTCGACTATTTCCAGAAGAGGTTTGGCGGCCGGGCCTATCTGATGAATGACGCCAAGGCCTGCGCCCTGGCCGAATGGCTTTACGGGGCGGGCCGAGGCTGCCGGCACCTGGCTTTCCTCACGGCCGGAACCGGCATGGGGGCCGGCTTGATCTTGGACGGTCGGCTCTATCTCGGCACCGGCAATGCCGGCGAAGTCGGGCACATGCGTCTCGCTCCCACCGGCCCCTTGGGCTACGGGAAGGCCGGATCCTTCGAGGGCTTTTGCAGCGGCGGCGGCATCGGCCGCTGGGCCCAGGACTATTTGCGCGAGCAGGGGCGGAGCGGGGGCTTCGGCCGGGAGCGGACGGCGGACGTGACGGCCCGGGACGTGGGCGAAGCGGCGGCGGCCGGCGATCCCCTGGCCCGCGAGCTCCTCGGGCGGGCGGGCGAGCGCCTGGGCGAGGCTTTGGCCATCCTGATCGACCTGCTGGGCCTGGAGCGGATCATTCTCGGCAGTGTCTACGTCCGGAGCCAGCCTTGGCTGGAACCCGGCATGCGGCGGGCCTTGGCGCGCGAAACGCTGCCGGGGCCGCTCGCCCTCTGCCAGATCCTGCCCAGCGCCCTGGGCGAAGCGGTCGGCAATTTCGGCGCGGTCGCGGTGGCGGAGTATTGTTCGGGCGAACGCACTGCGCGCGGAGCATGAAGCCGACGCCAAAGGGGCTGCTGGCGGCCGGCGTCGTCGTCGCCGCGGGCCTGTGGGTCTACGGGCCGGCCCTGCACGGCGGCTGGCTGTGGGACGACACGATGTATTTCGGGGAGAACCCCCTCATGCTTTTGCGGGCCAGTGCCGCTTGGCGGTCGATCTGGAGCGGGACGGCCGATATCAGCTATTTTCCCCTGACCGCCCTGGCCCGCTGGGCGGAATGGCACCTCTGGGGCGAGAACACATTGGGCTACCACCTGACCAACCTGGGCCTCCATCTGCTCAGCGCCCTCTTGTTCTGGCGGCTGCTGCGCCAATTGCGGGAGGAGGCTGGAGCCGGCGCCGCCCCCGGCGCCGAGTGGCTTGGCGCGCTTCTTTTCGTGGTTCATCCCGTCGCGGTCGAGTCGGTCGCCTGGATTTCGGAATTGAAGAATACGCTGTCACTGCCGCCCCTGCTGCTCTCGTTCAGCGCCTTTCTCGCCTTCGATCGGGCTCCCGCCGGCCGGGCCGGGCCTTACCTCCGGTCTCTGCTGTGGTTTTTGATCGCGCTCTTGTGCAAGAGCACGGTCGTGATGCTGCCGGCATGCCTGCTCCTCCACGCCTGGTGGAAGCGCGGTCGGATCGGCCGGCGGGATCTGGCGGCCAGCGCTCCGTTTTTCGCCCTCGCGTTCGTTCTTGGGCTGGTGACGGTGTGGTTCGAGCATCACGCCGTCTTGGATTATCGAATGGTGCCGGTAGAAAGCCTCTGGACCCGGGTGAGCGGTGCCGGCGTTGCCCTCGTATTCTACCTCGGCAAGGCGATTTTCCCGGCCGGCGTCGCTCCAATTTATCCGCAGTGGCGCCTGCTGGCCGGCGAGCCGATTTTGGCTGGGCTCGCTTTGGCTCTCCTCGTCGGCTGGCTGCTCCTCCGCGGCACCCGGGGCGCCCGGCACGCTCTCTTCGGTCTCGGCTGGTTCGTGCTGAACCTGGCGCCGATGGTTGGCCTGGTCGGGCTCGCGTATTTGCGCATTTCCCGGGTGGCCGATCATTTCGCCTACCTGGCGCTCCTGGGCGTGATCGGGTGGGGGACGCTCGCTTTTGACCGCTGGCGCCGGCAGGGCGGGAGGGTTCGGCAGGGGCTGATCTGGCTCGGCGCCGCCGCGGCGGCCACGGCGCTCGCGGTCGAGGCCCGCGCCTGTGCGCGCTCGTTTAAGAATGAGCGGGTCTTCTGGACGGAAACCCTGCGCCGCAACCCGGACGCCTGGCTCGCCCACTATGACCTGGGAAACGTGTTTCTGGCCGACGGAAATCTGCCGGAGGCGCTTCGGCATTTCGAGGAAGCCGCGCGGCTCAATCCGCGGCAAAGCGAGCCGCAGTCCAATTGGGGCGTCGCTTTGGTGATGCTGGGCCGCTCCGCCGATGCCGTGCCGCATCTGGAGGAAGCGGTGCGGCTCGATCCCGAAAATGCCCTCCAGCAAAACTCCCTCGGGATGGCTTTGGTCAACACCCGGCAGTTCGAAGCGGCCCTGGTCCACTACCAACGGGCGATCGCGCTCGATCCGACTTTGTCCGAGGCCCACAACAACCTCGGCCGGGTTTTGAGCCAGTTGGGCCGGCTGGACGAGGCCATCGCGCAATTTCAGGAAGCTGTCCGCCTCCGGCCCCAAAACGCCGTCATGCGACGAAATCTTGCCCAGGCCTTGAGCCAGGCCGGACGGCTCGACGAGGCCTTGGATCAATACGCGCAGGCTAGTCGTCTCGAACACCCAAATCCGTGATGCCGCCGCGAACGGCAAAATTTTCCGGGGAGTCGTGCATAATTCATGATGCTGGTATGTAATTGGTTGTGTCTTATTATGTCCGCTTCCGCGTTGACATGGCGGCCGCGGGCGTCTGGCTCTTAGTCAGTGTATGCCCCTGTCGAGTAAGCTGCTGCCGTTCATTGCCGTTGGGATATTTGGCCTCTGGATACCAGGTGCCTCGGCGTTAGCCCCGTCGAGCTCGCCTTCCCGGGTGGTCCTGGGTGAAAGCGTTCGCGCAGTCTCAGCCGTGCCGGCCGAGGCGGGCGCTCCGCGGTTGGTGCGCACTGCCCTCACCGCGAGCGAACTCGCCGCCCCGATGGACTTTGAAGTGGTCCTAAAACTGCGGAACCCAGACGAATTGGCCGACCGGGTCGACCATGGCCAGATCCTCACGATGGAGGAGATGACCGAACGCTATTTTCCCTCCGACTCTGACTACCAGGCGGTAAAATCCTGGCTGACCTCGCAGGGGCTTACCTTCACGGCCGAGCATGGCCATCATCTGGCGGTTTTCGCCCTGGGCTCGGCCGCCCAAGTCCGGGACGCTTTCCAGGTCGCCGTCGGCCGCGTGGCTTTTCGCGGGGCGGAATATACCTCGGCGACGACGGCTCCCCAGGTGCCGGCCGATCTGGCGCCGCTGCTCGTCGGCGTCAACGGGCTGCAGCCGCACTTGCGCGTTTATCCGGCGCCTCATCCGAATTCCCTGACCTCGAACGCTTCGCCCTATACGCCGACGCAGCTGGCCAAGGCCTACAACGCCAACGGCCTGACGGCCAACGGACAGGGCTTAACCGGCGCCGGCCAGATCATCGCCATTGTGGGCGGCGCCTATCCGCTTTCGAGCGATTTGGCCAAGTTCTGGAGTCTAGTCGGCGTGACGCCGAACAACACCAGCTACGCCACCGTCCCCATCGCCGGGGGGCCCACGACCGCCAGCATCGCGGCCGATCAGCAGGAGGCGACCTTGGACGCCGAATGGGCGAGCACGCTCGCCCCGGGAGCGACCATGCGGATTTATGGCGCCCCCGCCGGATTCGATCCGGCCTACGCTCAAATCATCACCGATTTGCCGGCCAACCCGACCCTGCGGCAGGTTTCGATCAGCTACGGCAGCCGGGAGATCGACACGCCGACGAGCCAGCTGCAGACCGAGCAGCAATATTTTCTCACGTTGGCGGCCCTCGGGGTCACAGTGTTCGCCTCCTCCGGTGACGGCGGCTCCCGGCCGGATGCGGCCGGCTCGAACTACGCTCCGGCCAATCCCCTCGCTGTCGGCGACCCGGCCAGCGATCCCT
>Ga0302319_10003896_pt1 | contig 30891 bp, 27 predicted proteins | sample Bog_T0_2_FD_203319 | JGI IMG/M metagenome (GOLD analysis project Ga0302319, IMG submission 203319) | Peat permafrost microbial communities from Stordalen Mire near Abisko, Sweden - Bog_T0_2 | ecosystem: Environmental > Terrestrial > Soil > Wetlands > Peat | place: Sweden: Abisko, Stordalen Mire... | reverse complement strand
GGCTATTTCGGAAGTCCGCTCGATAAGTCTATCCTTCGGCTGGCATCCACTACACTCCAGAACACTCATTTTACGAAGGGAATCCTTTCCACTATGGTTCTTAGGGAACGAGTGAAGACGGGTGCATTCCTTATTATCCTGGTCTTATTTTTTTCGTTTCGTTGGACCACCACGGAATGGCTCCTTCTCCTCGGGCAGACCATATTTTCGGCGGATCTCATTCTTTTCTGGATTCGCATGGAGCGATACCAGATCCGAACGCAGCAGGTGTATGAGCGGCTTCTTCAATTTTTCCAGCAGAAAGGAACAGTAGAAACGCCCAACGGCATGGCGCTGGTTCTCTCTGCATTTGCCGATTACGAATGCGCTAAGGATGAGGCATCGCTGCCGCTCGATCAGCGATTATTTGAGTCGATGAACCCACCTCTCTCCAAGAAATGGGATGACTTGGTTAGAGATCTAAATTTGGGTCCGACGGCTTGATGATGGCCTGTCCAGTTTCAGGACCGCGAGAGTACCCGCCTTTTTAACCATGGATTCGCCCCAGCCCAGCCCAAGAGAGCGTGCGTTTGAGCGCTTGGCTAAGTTGAGGGCCTTAGCTGAGGACCTACGAGCGCCCGTTGCTGAACGACAGCTCGCCTGGGATAAGTACCATGAGTTGCGGACTAAGTGGGTCGCCCGACGTACCCATCGGATACCGCGGGTAAAACGAATACGCAAGAGACCAGCCCAGCCCGCGCAGGCCGCCGAGCCGCAGGGGACCTACGAAGCTAACCGAACTGCGGCCCAAGCCGAGGCGGTTGCCTCTCTAGTCAAGCTGGCAGTCGACTTCTTGAAGTTCGTCTTTGAGCCAGAGGCTACCGTGACGTGAAACCGCGCGCTTTATGGGGCGCTTGATCTGCCTGAGCTGCTCCACGAATGGACGGTTCCGGCCTCAACTGTGGCGTTCCTCTTTGCATGAGGCTCAGGCAAGATCGAGACGTAGCATCATTTCCTGATGGCTGTAAATAGTCCGGGCAAGACTGTGTGGCCTCAGGCCTAGCATTTGGTCGAAACATTTCGCTGACTACTTGGGCCTTTGTGGAGTTCCCCTGTCCGGTCGGTCGATGGAATATATCTCCTGATTTGCCCCGAAATGTTACCGAATGCACCTGCCGGTCCTAATTGAGAGTAATATTTTCAGGTACGCCCTCGGTAATTTTATCCGGCTGAATTGCGGTCCGCAGAGATGGATAGCCTTAACGGGGGCGACTTTAGCCTAACCGGCATCTCGATTCCTTCCGATCGAGCTGTGCTCCATGCGGTCGGACTGGGGTTTCTTACAGGCATTCCCAGACGCCGAGATTTTTTATGAGAAAATGTGATCTTTCGGAGCAGTCTTGGCTTGACCTGGGTGGGTCAAAATGGGTTGAAATGGGGTATTGTGGGGCGGGTAGTCCCTCGCATCCCCCATGGCGCATCCCGGCAAAGCATTTTTCACAGGCCTTTTCAGGCACACCCTCGACGACAAGGGTCGCGTCACAATCCCTTCGGCGTGGCGCGCTGCGCACGGCGACGGGGATGTATTCCTGGCGACGCCGCACCCCGACGGTTACGTGGCGGTCCTGCCCCCTTCGGAGGTGGAGAAGCTCCACGCCAAGATTGCGCAGATGGCGCTTAGCGACGGCGCGGGCCAGGACTTCGCATCGCGGTTTTTCGCCCAGACGCAGTCGTTCAGTTTCGACAAGCAGGGTCGCGTCGGCCTCACCGCCGATTTGCTGGAGCATGCTGGGATCGTGCGGGACACGGTCCTCGTGGGCTCCCTAACCAAGTTCAACATGTATTCGCCTTCCCGGTGGCAGAAGGTCGAGGCGCGCACCTCCGGGGAGAACTTCGGCGACATCATGCGCCGCCTCGGGATCTAAACATGAACCATTCCGCGAAGGTTTCCTCCACCCGCGCATTGCTCAATCGGGCCGCTACTCTTGCGGTCTCGCACACGTTCCCGGCCTGGATAGATGCCAACGATTTTTCGGTCGCTCACTCCTGCGCCACGCCGCGGGTGCGCGACAGCCTGGTTCTCCGCCTCGTGGCCGGGCGCCGCAGCGAGCGCAGCAGGCCCCTCATCCATGCGACCGGCACTCCCTGACTTCGCGGCCGCGATCATGACGCCCGGCCACATGCCCGTCCTCCTCAACGAGGTCCTGGGTTTCCTTTCGCCGGTGGCTGGCGGGCGGTATTTCGATTGCACGTTCGGCGGCGGCGGGCATTCCCGCGCCCTGCTGGAGGCTGCCGACGGCGTGCAGGTCCTCGCCCTGGACCGCGATCCCGAGGCTGTTTCCAGGGCTGAAGCCCTATCCGGCGAGTTCTCGGGGAGGTTTTCGCTCTTGGACAGGGATTTTGGCAGGCTCTCGAGCGTTCCCGAGACCGGCTTCAACGGCATACTCTTCGATTTCGGTCTCTCCTCGTTCCAGCTCGATGATCCGGCTCGTGGCTTCTCCTTCCGGACCGATGCGCCGGCCGACATGCGTATGGACCCGAGGGCGGGTGTTCCGGCCGGGGTCTGGCTCGAGACAGCGACAGAGGAGATGCTGGTGCGCGCGGTGCGCGAATATGGCGAGGAGCCCCATTGGCGGAGGGTGGTCAGGGCGATCATGGGTGCCCGCGGGACGGGAGCGCTCAGCCGGACCTCCTCCCTCGCCGACCTGGTGAGCGCGGCCATTCCCGCAAAGGACCGCCACACATCCCGCATCCATCCGGCCACGCGCTCGTTCCAGGGCATACGCATCGCCGTCAACGACGAGATCGGGTCGATCGAGCGGGCCCTGCCCGCGGCATTTGAGAAGCTTCTCCCTGGCGGGGTCCTCTGTGCGATCAGCTTCCATTCCCTTGAGGACCGCCCGGTCAAGCAGTTCTGCAGGCGCCAGTGCGGGCAAGCCGAGAACGCCGACGACTCGACTCCGAACGACCTGAGAACGCGCAGCGCCGAGGCCCTGACGCGCCGTCCCGTGACTCCGTCCGACAGCGAGGTCGCTGCCAACCCGCGGAGCCGCTCGGCCAAGCTCAGGGCGATCCGGAAACTCTAATGCGCACCATGGACAAGGGCAGCTCCCAGGCTTTCGTGAACCAGTTCCTGGTCTACACGCTCGTGGCGATCTGCGGCAGCGCCACGATAGGCCTCGGCACGGTCTGGATGCGCCACCAGATCTCCGTGGCGGCAAACATGAACAAGGTTCTCGAGGCGTCGATAGCCGACGTCGAGCGCCGGATTGAGGAGACCGATGCGGCAATCTCGGCCGAGCAGGATCCTTCGGTCCTGAACAGGAGAAACACCGAGTGGGGCCTGGGTCTTGTGCCGCCGGGCGAAACCCAGGTCCAGCGGATCTCGGAAGACCCGGTGATGCGCCTGGCGTCCCTCCACAACCGCAAACTCTTCGGGGAAGGGCCGGCGACAGTGAGCCTGCGCGTTGCACTCGCGCACTGACGCCGCCGACTCTCATGTCGAAGGGCTTCACCTCCAGCTACCGGATCGCCCTTCTCGCGAGCCTGGTCCTCGCGATGTTCGCCGGACTCGAGGCCCGCCTGGTGTGGCTCCACGTGATCGACAGGGACGAGCTCCTTCGCTCCGTGGACGAGGCCCGCAGGCAGCTGATCGTGGACAACGCCAGGAGGGGGGACATCCTGGATTCGCACGGGGCGCTCCTGGCGACAAGCCGCTCGATCATTGTCCTTGGGGTTGACCCGCAGTTCACGCGCCCCGAGGACGCCGCGAAGTTGCCCCAGCTGGCGGCGCTCATCGGTGTGCCCGTGCAGGAGGTTGAGCGGATCTTCTCCACCAAGACTCGGCCCGGTTCCGCGAAGGCCGACGTGAAGGTGACCGCGCCGCGGCGCGAGGCCGTGATCACGCTCAATCAGGCCGAGACCAAGGCGGCTCCCGAAGCGGCTGCCGACCCGGATGCGGCCAAGACTGATGACACGCAGCTCGATGAGCCCGACGTCGAGGGCAACAGGCCGATCCGCTGGGCGAAGTTGAGCGACCAGGTGACGGAGTCGGTGTACACCCAGATCACCAAGCTCGGGATCCGCGGGGTCTACGGGAGCCGGGTCTACAGGCGGGACTATCCACACAACGAGATGGCGGCCCACATCATCGGCTATGTGGACCGCGAGGAGAGGCCCGTGGCGGGCATGGAGCACTACGCAGACTTTTACCTGAGGGGAGAGAACGGCTGGCTTGAGTCCGAGAAGGACGGCAAGAGCCGCGAGCTCGCGCAATTCCGCACCCGGGAGGTGCCGGCGGTCGACGGATTCAACGTCTCGCTCTCCATAGACGCCACGGTGCAGCACATCGTCGAGGACGAGCTGGCGAAGATCGCAGAGGAATACCAGCCGCAGAAGGCTACGATCATCGTGAGCGACCCCCAGACGGGCTTCATCCTCGCGCTGGCGAACTATCCCTCGTTCGACCTGAACTCCTTCAACAAGCTCACGAAGGACGAGCAGGGCAGGATGCGCAATGTCGCGGTGGCCGACGAGTACGAGCCGGGCTCGGTGTTCAAGATCGTCGCCGCCTCTGGAGCCCTAAACGACGGGCTTGTCACAACCCGAACCGAGTTCGACTGCACCCTGGAGAAGATCGACTACAACGGCATCGTCCGGAATCTGCCCCGCGAGGACGTGGGGGACCATTTCGACCACCCGCTCAGCGTGGCCGAGATCATCGCCCGTTCCTCCAACAAGGGCGCCGCGCAGCTTGCGATGCGTCTGGGTGACAGGCGCTTCTACGACTACGCGCGCGCCTTCGGTTTTGGCCAGCACACGGGCTTTCCCGTGGGTGGGGAGATCTCGGGCAACCTCAAGGCACCGGAGAAGTGGGACAGCATGACCATCACGCGCATGCCCATGGGCCAGTCGGTCACCGCGACCGCGCTGCAGATGCAGCAGGCCATGATGGTGATAGCGTCGGGAGGTCTCCTCCTTAAGCCCCAGATCATCCGGCAGATCCGAGACTCCCATGGGGAGCTCGTATACACCTTCGGCCGGATCGAGGAGCGCCGGGTGATCTCCGAGCAGACCGCCCACACGATGGCCCAGCTCCTTGAGCGGGTGGCTTCGAAGGAGGGAACAGCCAGGCTTGCCGCGATACCGGGCTTTGAGTGCGCGGGCAAGACCGGTACCGCCCAGAAGCTTATGCCGGTAACCGAGGCAAACGGCACCACGACCCTGCGCTACTCCACGAAGGACCATGTGGCCTCGTTCATCGGATTTTTCCCGGCGAGCCATCCCCAGGTCTCGATCGCAGTCATCGTGGACGACGCCGACTCCCACTGCCCCGGCGGGGTGGCCAAGGGAGCCCTGGTCGCCGCCCCCGTTTTCAGGCGAATCGGCGAGCGCCTCATCCCCTACCTGGATATCCGGCCGACGATCATCGACAACAGCGAAGCCAAGCCGGCATTTGCGATGGGAGGGGATCGGTGATTGGCTACCTCGTACAGGATCACGCATTGGTGCGCGCATTCCGTGACCGGCCAAAGACGCAACGCAGGACCCGGGAATTCCTAGAATACAACCGCGCGTTCAAAATGGCACCCATACTCTCCGATTACATCAAGGAAGGCGAAATCCTCGCCATCAAGGGAAGCCTCGAGAGGCCGATCTCGGGCCTGGTGATGGACAGTCGGCGGGTGGTGCCGGGCAACCTCTTCTTCGCGCTGCCCGGCCTGCGCTCCGACGGGCTCTCCTTCATGGATGAGGCCGTCAGCCGCGGGGCCTCCGCCATCATCGGCCAGCAGATGCCCGGCCATCCGCCCGCCAAGGTAACGTTCATCCAGGTCGCAGATGCCCGCGCCATGCTGGCCCGCGTCTCGCAGCGCTACTACAAGTTCCCTGACCATGAGCTCTCCGTGGTGGGGGTCACCGGCACGAACGGGAAGACCACGGTCACGCACCTGATACGCCACCTGCTAAACGGCAACGAGCGTGTGGGCCTCTTGGGGACCATCAGCTACGACCTGGGCGCCAGGACGGTTCCCAGCTACAGGACGACGCCCGAGTCGCTCGACATCTACGGCATGCTCGCGCAGATGAGGGACGCCGGGTGCCGCAACGCGGTGATGGAGGTGAGCTCCCACGGCATTGCGCAGCAGCGTGTTCTGGGGCTTGAGTTCAAGGTGGCCGTGTTCACCAACCTTACCCGGGACCACCTGGACTTCCACAAGACGCTGGAATCGTATTTCGAGGTGAAGACCCGGCTCTTCACAGGGGGTTCCGGCCCGGTGCCCCGGGTCGCCGTGGTGAACCTGGACGACCCCTATGGCGAGCGCCTGGCTGCAAAGATTGCGGCAGAGGAGCCCGGGAGCCGGCTCGTTACCTTTGGAGAGCACCCGAATGCGAACGTCCGTGCGGAGCAGGTCGAGCTCAAGTTCAGGGGAACGACCTTCAGGCTGGCATGGCCGGGAGGCGGATCGGCCGCCGTCGACTCTCCGCTAGTCGGGCGCTACAATGTCTCCAATTTCCTGGCGGCGGCGGCCACCGCGTGGGCGCTGGGGCGGGACCCGGTGTCCTTTGTCCCGAGGATCCGCGACTTCAAGGGCGTGCCGGGAAGGATGGAGCGGATCGAGGAGGGGCAGCCCTTCAACGTGCTTGTCGACTATGCGCACACCGACGATGCGCTCCGGAACGCGCTCGGCATGCTGAGGGCGATCACTCCAGGGCGCCTGCTTGTCGTCTTCGGCTGCGGCGGAAACAGGGACAAGACCAAGAGGCCTCGGATGGTCGGTGCGGTTCAGGAGTTTGCCGACTTTGCCTATGCGACGGCCGATAATCCCCGCAATGAGCAGGTGGGCGCCATCTTCGAGGACATGAAGGGTGGCGTGGCCGATTCCTCCAGGATCACTTGGGTCGATGACCGGCGCAGGGCGATCAGCCTGGCACTCGACAGCGCAAAGGCCGGCGACAGCCTCCTGATCGCGGGCAAGGGGCACGAGGGCTACCAGGAGTTTGCGGACACCGTCATTCCGTTCGACGACCGGCAGGTCGTCAGGGAACTGATCGGGATAAAGGCGCTGCGGAGCTGATGCCCTCCTTTGATCCAGTCACCCTTGCGGCATGGACGGGCGGCCGATGGTCGCACGCCCCTGCGCGGCCACCCGTGGGCTTTTGCGCCGACTCGCGACGGATCGAGCCCGGCCAGGCTTTCGTTGCCCTGAAGACCGACAGGCGCGACGGCCACGACTTCGTTGCCCAGGCCGAGGCGGCCGGCGCCTCCGCTGCCATCGTTTCAAGGAGAGTGCAGGCGACCGGGATCGCCCAGCTTGTGGTCGACGATCCCCTTTCGGCCCTCCAGGCCGTAGCCCGCGAGCATCGCAGGAGGTTCAGCGGTAAGGTCGTCGGCGTGACCGGAAGCGTTGGTAAGACATCAACCAAGGAGCTCCTGTCGGCACTGCTTGGGGCCGAAACGGGCGTTGCCCTGGCGACCTCGGGAAACCTCAACAACCACATCGGGGTGGCGCTCACGCTCACCCGGATTGACCCGGGCCATCATGCGTTTGCGGTCATCGAGGCCGGGATAAGCGCGCCCGGGGAGATGGCCGTCCTGGCCGCTATGATCGAGCCCGACGTGGCCCTGGTGACGCTCGTCGGGCCGGCACACCTTGAGGAGCTTGGGGGCCTGGAAGGGGTCGCCCGAGAGAAGGCGGCCCTCGTCCGCGCGCTCCGGCCCGGCGGCCTTGGCTTATTTCCAAGTTCCTGCGACCGGTTCGAGGCGTTTCGGAAGCTGCCCCACCGCGACTGCGTCGTCGTTGAGGCGGCGGGGCAGGGGGGCGGGGCCGCGCGGGGGCGCGTGCTCTTCTCGGCGTCGCACTCCGATGGGGAGACCACCGTTCAGCTCGACCAGGTGGCGGGCCCGTCCGCCTTCACCCTTAGGAGGGTCTCCGACGGCATGGCTCAGAACGCCGCCCTGGCGATTGTTGCCGCCCTTCGGCTCGGGATACCCGAGGGGGCGATCAGGCAGAGGCTCCTCGCGTGGCATCCTTCCCCGCTTCGGGGCGAATGGCGCGTCTCCCCTGGCCGCTGGCTCTACCTTGACTGCTACAACGCGAACCCGGCCTCGATGGCGGACGCCCTCGCCGTCTTCGGCGACGTGGCGCCCCAAGGCGAGCCGAGGCTTCTCGTGCTCGGGTGCATGGAGGAGCTCGGCGGGGAGTCGAGGCGCTACCACCTTGAGCTCGGCAGATCCCTGAGGCTCCGCCCGGATGACCAGCTGGTGGTCATTGGCGGCCTTGCGGAGGCCGTGCGGCAGGGAGCCGTCGAAGGCGGGACCGAACCGAAGCAGGTCACCATATCCGAGTCCGTTGCCCCCCTTGTCGACCGGCTTTCGGCCTTCAAGGGGGCCGTTTTCGTCAAGGGAAGCCGGCGCCATGAGCTGGAGAAGGCCTTCGCCCTGTCCGCATACGCGGAGTCCGCCCATGCTTAGCATCCTTTCAGGCTACGACGACGTCTTCGGGCCGCTGCGCATCCTGCGCTACATCACGCTGCGCACGCTCTTGGCCGCGGGCACGGCGGCCCTGATCGGCTTCATCATAGGGCCGTGGCTGATCGCGCACCTGCGCCGCATGAAGTTCGGCCAGCACTACGACGACGACCGGACCGGGGACCTGGCCAGCCGCTTCGACAAGAAGAACACGCCCACCATGGGTGGGCTCCTGATCTTCGCGTGCGTCCTTGGCAGCTCGCTCTTATGGGCCGCCCCAAACATCTGGGTCGGTGTCGCACTCTTTGTCTACACCGCCCTCACCGCCGTCGGATTCCGGGACGACTACCTTAAGGTGGTCCACAAGAACCGCAACGGTATCTCCTCCGGCGCGAAGATCTTCTGGCAAACCGTGATCACGCTCGTCGCCCTGGCGGCGCTCCTGGTTCACCCGGCCAGCTCGGAGAAGATCCGGGAGCTGTGGGTGCCCTTCGTGAAGCACCCAATTATCGCCAGCATGCCGATCGCCGCTCTCGCGGTGTTCGTCTACCTGTGGATCGTCGGGTTCTCGAACGCGATCAACCTGACCGACGGCCTGGACGGACTCGCGATCGGATGCACGATCACGGTCGCCCTCACCTACGGGATCATGGCCTACGCGGCCGGAAACGCCAAGATCGCCGACTACCTCTTGATCAGCTTCGTGCCCGGAACGGGCGAACTGACCGTCGTGTGCGGCGCCCTCGTCGGCGCGGGGGTCGCCTTCCTCTGGTACAACTCCCACCCGGCCGAGCTCTTCATGGGAGACACCGGCTCGCTCGCCCTCGGGGGGCTCCTCGGGATCATAGCCTTCATGGTCCAGCAGCCGCTCACGCTCATCATCGTCGGGGGCGTCTTCGTCTGGGAGGCGGCCTCAGTCGTCATCCAGGTCGGCTTCTTCAAGCTCACCCGCAGGCGGGAGGGCCAGGGGCGCAGGTTTTTTCTCATGGCCCCCATCCACCACCACTTCCAGAAGCAGGGCTGGCCCGAGACTAAGGTCGTACTCAGGTTCTGGATACTCTCGCTGATCTTTGCCCTGGCCGGGCTTGGCACACTAAAGATCCGTTAAGCGATGAACCTGACCATTCCCGAGTTCCTGAGCCAGCGCCTGGCGCGCCCCGCGGCCGTGCTCGGGGGCGCCGTGAGCGGTGCCGGCGCAGGCGCGCTCCTCCGCAAGCTTGGCGCGACGGCGGTGGTCTACGACCGGAACGGGGCGGCCTTCTCCCCGGAGGCCGCGGCGGGGCACGGGCTCGCCATCTATTCCCCGGGGTTCGCCCCCGGCCATCCCTGGCTAAGGATCGCGCGCGAGGCGGGCTGCATCTGCATGGCCGAGATCGACTTCGCCTCCGTGTTCTGGCGCGGCAGCATTGTGGCCGTCACGGGGACCAACGGGAAGACGACCCTCACTGAGTTCCTTGCGCACGCGCTCACGTCGGCGGACAAGCGGGCCTTCGCGGCGGGTAACATCGGCCTTCCGTTCTCGCAGCTCGTGGCCGACCAGGCGGACGCAGGCAGCGAGGCGACGGCGGTCTGCGAGGTGAGCTCGTTCCAGGCTGAGAGGCTCGGCCAATTCTGCGCGGACAGCCTGCTATGGACCAACTTTGCCGAGGACCACCTCGAGCGGCACGGCAGCATGGAGTCCTATTTCACCGCCAAGTGGGAGCTCGTCCTGCGCACCCCATCGGGCCGTTTCTTCGTAGGAACCTCGGTTCAGAGGTACGCGGCCCTATTCGGCCGCCCGCTCCCGGAGGCCGCCTGCGTGGAGACGGAGGGACAGCCCGAGGACCCACGCCTTCTCGGGACGCCGTTTGTCTCCTATCCGCAGCGTGAAAACTTCATCCTAGCGGCAGCATGGTGGGGTTCACTGGGACTAAGCGAGGAGGCCCTCTACGCTGCAGCACGGAGTTTCCAAGTCGGCCGCCACAGGCTCGCTCGCGTAGGCTCCGTCGACGGCGTCACCTACTGGAACGACTCCAAGGGCACGAATTTTCACGCGGTCGAGGCGGCGCTCTCCTCCTTCAAGGCCCCGGTGGTGCTGATTGCAGGAGGCCGATCCAAGGGCGGCGACATCGCGGGCTTTGCCCTCCGGATCGCGCCAAAGGTGGCGCACGTCATCCTGATCGGCGAGACGGCGGCGGCCTTGGGCGCCGCCTTTGACGCCGCGGGCGTGCCGCGCACCCTGTGCCTGTGCCTCGAGGACGCGGTCCGCGCGGCGGCCTCCGCCGCGGTCCCGGGCGGCGACGTGGTCCTGAGCCCCGGGTTCTCGAGCTTTGACATGTTCAAGAGCTACGAGGAGCGCGGAAACCGCTTCGAAAGGGCCGTGGGCGAACTGAGCGCGGCCCGAGTTTGATATAGCATTGGAAGCAACAACCGACAACCTGAGACCCATCCGGACTAAAACCATTTCTCACATGAAAATACTAAAGATTCTAGGGATCGCGGCGGGCGTGCACGCGCTTGCGCTGATCCTCATTTTTGCGAACCCAGGCTGCAGCTACACGAAAGCGGCGGGCCCAGATTCCTCGCCGATCTCGTCGGCGCCAAGCAGCGACGGCTCCACCCAGGCGCCTTCGGCAGCGATCACCGTACCCGACTCGGTAGGGATCCGATACAGCCCCACGCGGCCCGGCACCACGGTCGCCTCCGCGCTCGCGACCCAGCCGGTCGCCGACGTGACCCCCGCGACCACCTATACCGTGAGCAAGGGGGACAGCCTTTACAGCATCGCCAAGAAGAACGGGATCCTTAAGGCGGACCTTGCGACCGCCAACCATCTCAAGACCACGGCGGCGCTCCACGTGGGACAGAAGCTCGTCATTCCGGCGAAGTCAGGCCAGCTCGCCGCCGAGAATCCGCCAGCGGAAACGGCGGCCGCGCAGGCCAAGGCGCCGGACCAGGGCGCTGCTGAAAAGGCCCCCTTGACCGATGCGACAAAGCACACGGTCAGGCCGGGAGAGACCCTGGGCGCGATCGCCAGGAAATACGGCGTCAAGCAGGGGGACATTGCTGTGGCGAACAACATCACCGACCCGAGGAAGATACAGCCCGGCCAGGAACTGGTCATTCCGGCGCATACGGCGTCAGGCAAGCAGAGCAAGGGCGCCAAGGCGGACTCGGCGGCAGGCGCCAAGACCGCCCCCGCTGCCGACCAAGACCTGGATGCGGGCCTAAAGCCGCCGAGCGCGGCCGAGGTGCCCGTCGTCAAGATCGAGGACCCCTCGTCAACCCCGGCGCCAAGAAATCCTTGAGGTAGCGTCCCATGGAAAGCGATAGGCCCGCAGATACCCTCAGCCCGCGGTCGCTCGCCAATCCTGTCGCCGTCATCGTCGTGTGCGCCGTTGGGCTCACGTTCCTCGGCCTAACGATCCTCTTTAGCGCGAGCGTTTCCCTTAAGCAGGACCCCTATTTCTACCTCAACAAACAGGTGGTGGGTGTCGTTGCGGCCGCGTTTCTCTGCTTTCTAGCCAGCCGGATCAACCTCGACTACGCCCGCCGCGCCTCGGTGTGGATCGCCGTGATCGCGCTTGCACTCCTGGTCCTCGTATTGGTCCCGCATCTGGGCGTGTCCGTAAAGGGCAGCCGGAGATGGCTCGGCTACGGCGCTGCTCGCCTTCAGGTCTCCGAGTTCGCGAAGCTGGCCATGGTGTTCTGCCTCGCCCACTACCTGGCTCTTAACCAGACCCGGATCGGGGACTTTAGGCGAGGGTACCTCTATCCCCTGGCGATCATCGGCGCCTTTACCGGTCTCATCCTTCTTGAGCCTGATTTCGGCACCGCAGCGCTGGCGCTCTCCGTGGGGCTCATCCTTCTGTTCCTCTCGGGCGCCAAGTGGCGCTATATCATACCGACGATTGCGCTCTCGGCGGGAGCCTTCGCGGTGCTTGTCGCCCACAACGCCAACCGCCTCCGCCGCTTCACCGCCTTCATGGACGTTGAGGGTAACAAGCAGGGCGGCACCTACCAGCTCTACCAGTCCCTCGAGGCATTCGCCGCCGGCGGGACCTCGGGCGCGGGCCTGGGCCAGGGCCGCCAGCAGATCAACTTCCTGCCGGAGGCCCACACCGACTTCATCTTTGCGGTGGTTGGGGAGGAACTCGGGCTCTGGTTCACGCTGGGGGTGGTGGCCGTTTTTGCGGTCATGTTTCTTGCCGGCCTCTCGCATCTTAGGCGGGCTCCCAACCTGTTTCACTTCCTGCTCGCGGCAGGATGCCTGCTCCTGATGTGCCTGCAGTCGATCATCAACCTCGGGGTCGTAACCGGGGTCCTTCCAACCAAGGGAATGTCGCTTCCGTTCATCAGCGCAGGCCTTTCGAACCTGCTGCTCATGGGCCTTCTTGTGGGCATCCTCATTAACACCCAGCGCACCTGGGGCAGGGCCGCCCTGCCCGCAGGGGCCGGATCCATGAGGGAGGTCCTGGCGTGAGCAGGTTTCTGATCTCCTGCGGGGGAACCGGGGGCCACCTCTCGCCCGGCATTTCGATTGCGGAGGGTCTCCATGCCCGCGGCCACCAGGCGACGCTTCTTATCAGCAAGAAGAAGGTCGACGCCCGGCTCATCGAGAAGTATCCGGGCCTCAGGTTTGAGCGGATGCCCGGCAGTGGGTTCTCATGGCACCCGGTGCGCATGGCGCGTTTCGTACTCTCCCAAATTGCGGCCCTTCGGTTTTGCATGGCCTTGATCAAGTCCGAGCGCCCGGCGGCGGTGGTGGGATTTGGCGGCTTCACCTCGGCTCCAGCCGCGCTTGCGGGCCGCATGCGGGGTATCCCCGTGGCGCTGCACGAGGCCAACCGCGTCCCCGGGCTCGCCATACGCCTCCTGGGAAGGCTTGCCGACCGGCTGTACCTGCCTCTCGGGATCCGCGTCTCCGGTGTCCGCTCCTCGGTGACGCGTCACGCGGGTCTTCCGGTGCGGCGCGAAATCATGCGGATGCCCGTGGAGGCTGCGCGCGAAAGCCTTGGCCTTGACCAGGAGCAGAAAGTGCTCGTGATCCTCGGCGGAAGCCAGGGCGCCTCGGCCCTCAACGCCTGGGCGCGGTCGAAGCTGGAGGCCCTGGCGCTCGAGTCGATCCAGGTCTACTGCGTCACGGGGCTTGGCAAGGGGGATCAGGAAACCGTGGTCCACAAGTCGAAGGCCGGCCGCCCGGTGACCTCCGTTTTTGTCCCGTTCTGCGACAGGGTCGCCGAGCTCCTCTCCTCTGCAGACCTCGTGGTTTCGCGGGCGGGAGCCGGCACCATAGCCGAACTCATCCGCTGCGAGGTTCCCGCGATCCTTGTTCCCTATCCCCATGCGGCATCGGACCACCAGAGGGCCAATGCGTCGTTCTTCGAGCGTCAGGGTGGGGGCTTGGTGGTCGAGGAGTCGGCGCTCGGCGAACTCCTTGACGAGGTCGTGGAACTCGCGGGCAACGACTGGCTGCTGCACCAGTTCCGCGCGAACCTCCGGCGCATGGACCGCTCAAACTCGCTTGATCTGATGCTCACGGACCTGGAGGCCATGGCGCGCCCGGATCCGGGGGCGCCTCCCGGAAGTCCGGCTGGGGCCCCGGCATGAGGGCGGCGCCACTACCCGCTCTCTTTGGGCGCGACGTCCGGCGGATCCACTGCATCGGGGTGGGTGGCATGGGTGTCGCACCCCTTGCGATCTATCTTTCCCGCTCTGGGTGGACGGTTTCAGGGGAGGACGACGCCCTGAACCCGGAGGTGTCCGTGCTCCTGGGCGCGGCAGGGGTCACCGTGGGCGCCGCCCCGGTTGAATGCGACCTGGTCGTGCGCTCGTCCGCAATTGCCGATGGGCATCCCTCGTTCGCGGGTCTCCTGGAGCGCGGCGTGCCCTCCGTTCGCCGAGGCGAGATGCTTGCAGAGGTGACGCGGGGCCTGAGGCTTGTCGCCGTCTGTGGATCGCATGGGAAGACGACGACCACGGCCATGCTCGTGACCGCGCTCAGGCGCGCGGCCTTCCCCGCGGGCTACGTGGCTGGAGGACTCTTCTGCGACGCGACGCCACCGGCCGCCGTGGGGTCCAATGAGTGGGTGGTGGCCGAGGTCGATGAGAGCGATGGGACGATCGACGCGTTTGCGCCTGAGATCACCGTGATCGTCAACTTTGACTGGGACCACCCGGACCGCTACCGCAGCCCCGAGGAGCTCGAGTCGGCATTCCGCTCTCTGTGCGCCAGGACAAAGGGGCCGGTGCTCGTAAGCGACGCGTGCGCGCAGTCGCTTCGCATCGCGCCCCACGCCCTCACATTTGGCCGGACCGGCACGTTCACCGGCACCGTGTCGGGTGAGAAGGAGGGCCGGATGACGCTCATGCTCGGCGGTCGATTCAAGCCAGCCGAGGTCCTCGTGGGGACCACCGGCGACTTCAACGCCTCGAATGCAACGGCGGCCCTTGCGGCCGCCCAGTTGATGGGCGTCGAGCCGGCTCGGGGCCTCCTCTCGGAATACCCGGGGGTTCGCCGCAGGCAGGCGGTACTTATGACGGAGGGCGGCCTGACCGTGATGGAGGATTATGCCCACCATCCAGCCGAGATTCGCGCGCTCCTTCCGAGCCTCCGGGGACGCCTGGCGCCCGGCGGCCGCCTGATCGCGGTGTTCCAGCCCCACCGCCATAGCCGAACCGCCCGGTTCAAGGCTGAGTTCGCCGCATCGCTCGCGCTTGCCGACATCGTCCATCTCCTTGACGTCTACGCCGCCGGGGAGTCCCCGGCCTCCGGGGGCACCACGGCAGACATATATGCTGAGATAAAGAGGGGCGCCCCGATGCTTCCCGTGAGTTACCTGCCGGGCGACGGCTCGGCCAGCATCCCAGCCCTCGTTAGGGAAGCCAGGACGGGCGACCTGATCGCCTTCATTGGCGCAGGCGACATCGACCAAACGGCCCGGGCCTCAATCGAGGCCCTCAGAGCCGGGATTGTCCGGGCGCGCCGCTGGGACCGCTTCCTGGAGGAGGCCAGGCCCCTCCTTTCGGCCCGGGCAAAGCTCGTGCGCGAGGAACCCCTTGCCGCCAAGACCACCATGAGGGTGGGCGGGGCGGCCCGCCTCTATGCGGAACCGGCAACCGAGGAGGACGTGCGCATGCTCCTGACAAAGGCGCGCAACGACAATGTCCCCGTTTTCGTTCTGGGCCGCGGATCCAACCTCATCGTGCCCGACGATGGTGTCGACGGCCTCGTCCTGTCGCTTTCCCATAAGTTCTGGTCGGGATTCGAGGTCCTTCCCGACGGCCGCGTGAGGGTCGGTGCGGGCCTTAGGCTCAAGAACCTCTGCGGCCTGGCGGCAGCCGCGGGCCTGGCCGGCTTTGAGTTCCTCGAGGGAATCCCGGGGAGCGTGGGAGGGGCCCTCAGGATGAACGCGGGGGCGATGGGGGGCTGGATGTTCGACGTCGTGGAGGAGGTGCGGCTCATGCCGATGGATGGCCAGGTTCTGAACCTGCCGCGCTCCGCTTTGACCGTCGACTACCGGGTCTGCGCCGACCTTAGGGAAGCGATCGCGCTCTGGGCCGTGATAAAGCCCCTCTCCAAGGCGGACGCCGCGGCGGTGGCCGGAAAGATCGAGGACTACCGCAAGAAGCGCCATGAGTCCCAGCCGAGGGAGCCTAGCGCCGGGTGCATCTTCAAGAATCCCCCTGGGGGCTCCGCTGGCCGCCTGATCGAGGAGAGCGGCCTGAAGGGAGTCCGTGTCGGTGGCGCCGAGGTGTCGCGCGTCCACGCGAATTTTGTCATAAATACGGGCGACGCCACGAGCGCCGACGTGCTGGAACTGGTCAGGCGCGTCCGGGCGGGCGTTCGCCAATCCAAGGGCGTGGACCTAGAGCCCGAGGTCCTTCTCTACGGGAAGGAATGGAAGGATTTCCTATGAGCACTCCGATCATTGCGGTGTTTGCGGGGGGGACCTCCGCAGAGAAGGAGGTGTCGTCGGCCTCGGGAGCCGCCTGCGCTATCGCCCTGTCGCGCTCCTTCACGACCCGGCTCTTCCCGGTCGTTTCGGAGTCGCTCCCGGCGGGCTTCGACCCGGGGCGGCATGTCGTTTTCTCGACCCTCCATGGCACGTTCGGGGAGGATGGGGGCATGCAGCGCCTCTTGGACGCGGTCGGCGGGGCCTACGCGGGCTGCGATGCCGCGGCGAGCGCCCTCACGATGGACAAGTCGCTGACTAAGCGGACCGTTTCGGCGAGGGGCGTGCCCGTCGTGCAGGCGGTGGAATTTGACGCAGCCTCCAAGCCAAAGGCCTCCGAGGTCGCCCGCCAGCTGGGCCCTCGAGTCGTCATAAAGCCCAACAACGAGGGAAGCAGCGTGGGCCTGAAGCTGGCGGACAACGATGGCGCCATTGAGGCTGCGCTCGCGGCGATCACCGCCGGACGATGGATCGCGGAACGCAGGATCGTGGGGAGGGAGCTCTCGGTGGGCATCCTGGGAGGTCGCGCCCTCGGGATCGTTGAGATTAGGCCAAAGTCCGGGGTCTACGACTACTCGAGCAAGTACACCGCGGGCTTGACGGAGTACCTGGCGCCCGCGCCGCTCGACGATGCCCTTGCCTCCCGCGTCCGGTCCGCCGCGGAGACCGCGTTTGAGGCGTGCGGATGCCGCGACTACGCCCGCGTGGACTTCATGGTTTCGACCGAGAACGATCCGTTTTTGCTCGAAATAAACACGCTTCCCGGCATGAAGGAGATGAGTCTGTTGCCGATGAGCGCTCGCTGCGCGGGGCTGGATTTCACGGCTCTGGTTCGAGAAATGGTTTCGCCAGCGGTGGAGCGCTTTCGCCTCGGCACAGCCGCCCGCCGTCCATGAGCAACGATACCCAAATTCTGCCCGAGACCCGCAGCTGGAGGGACATCCCCCAGCAGGTCCGGCCGCGCGCGATGTCGGGGGAGGGCCGAAGGCGAATGGCCATGGGCGCGATGCGCGCGGCGATTGGGGCCGCGGTGATCGCCGGGGTCTCCTGGGGGGCGTGGGAGGTCGTTGCCGTGCTTCGCGACAACCCGGACGCGATGCCCGAGGCGGCCAAGTCGGACCGTGTCCGCAGCCTGGTCCTGGCCACCGACGGGGTGCTCGACAAGGTGTGGCTCGCGAAGACGCTCTCGATCGCGCCGGAATCGACCCTGATGGGCCTCGACCTGAACCAGCTGCGCCTTAAGGTGCTCGCCGACCCGCAGGTGAGCGCGGCGGCGATCGTGCGCAATTTCCCGGACACCCTGACGGTCCGCATCTCGGAGCGCTCCCCGGTGGCCCGCCTGATGGCCCAGTCGGAGGGCGCAGCGCCAAGGATGCTTCTTGTGTCCAGGGATGGCGTGGCATTCTCGGGCACGGGATTCGACGCCGCGATGGTCGACACGCTTCCCTGGGTCGACGGGATCAAGATATCGCGGGTGGGCGGGTCCCTTGCGCCGATCGAGGGAATGCGGACGGTCTCGGACCTCCTGGCCTCGGCGAAGCTCGAGGCCGAGAATCTTTACCGCAATTGGCAGGTCATTTCGCTTGCTCGCTTGGCAACGGACGGTGAGATCGAGGTCCATACCCGCGACGGGATGAAGATCATCTTTGGAACAAAGGAGGACTACCTGAGGCAGATCGCGCGCCTTGACCTCCTCGTCGACGAATCCAAAGACCCGACCCGGCCCCTTCGCGAGGTGAACCTGGCCCTGGGGGCGCAGGTCCCCGTGTCCTACGGGAAGGCTGCCCCCGTGCTCGGCGGACCGCCCGCGGCGTCGCTCGGAGCGTCCCCGTCCCTGCCGCAGATCTCGCTACCTTCCAATTCCAACCCGCATATCGACATCCACCGTGAGCTCTAAAACCTCCTTCATCGGGGCAGTCGAAATTGGCACCTCCAAGGTCACGGTGCTCATCGGCGAATACACCGGCCGGGAAATTGTGATCATCGGCTGCGGCGAATGCTCGTCGCGCGGCGTGATCAAGGGGTCGGTGGTCGATTACCGGGCCGCGACGGAATGCACGCACAGCGCCCTGGAGATCGCGGAGCGGGATGCGAACGAGCGCATCGATTACGTTTACCTGGCCCAGACCGGCGGCCACCTTGAGGGCTTCTATAACGAGGCGTCGCTCAATGTTAAGGCGGCTGATAACATGATAGAAATGAGCGACATAAGGACGGTATGTGACCTGGCCAAGGCCAAGGAACTGCCGCTCGGAAGGATGGTCGTGCACAACATCCGCAGGCCATTCAGGGTGGATGGGAGGCTTGTGCCGACCTCGCCGGAGAACCTGGTGGGGCAGAAGCTGGAGGTTGGCTACTGGACCGTCCACGGGCAGGAACAGCGCCTCGCCGACAATATCCACGTCATCCGGGGCTTCAACCTGGAGGTACGCGAGCTCGTGCTCTCGAGCCTGGCTTCGGGCCACATGGTGACCAGCATGGAGGAGAGGCAAAACGGGGTCCTGGCCATCGACATCGGCGCGGGGACTACCGACTACGTGCTCTACCGCAACGGCGCCCCGCACACCACCGGGGTCGTGGCAGTTGGCGGCGGCCATTTCACGAACGACATCTCGATAGGCCTCAGGCTCACCGAGAGCCAGGCCGAGAAGCTAAAGCTCAGGTTCGGCCGGGCCACGGTCCAGTCGCGGGACAAGGGAGAGAAGGTGTGGCTCGACGGCAATTTCTCGATCGGCGACCGCCAGTTCTCCCGGCACGCGATAGAAAGCATCACCGCAGCGAGGGCTTGGGAGCTGCTCGAGGTGGTTAAGAAAAAGCTGGGTCAATCCTTCTCGCCGGAGACGTGCGCAGGAGGGGTGGTGCTCACCGGGGGCGGTGCGAAGCTCCCCGCCCTCGCGGAGTGCGCTTCCCACGTCTTTGGCACCTCCGCCCGCCTAGGGGAGGCACCCAGCTGGGTGAACGAGAACCTCCGGGACCCGGGTTTCCACTCGGCACTCGGCATCCTCTATTACGGCGTGAGCGTCCAGAGCGACCGCTCGGCCACGACGCGGCGCAAGGCCGGCTTCCTCCACAACGTCGCCCGGCTCTTCGCATCCACGTGAACCCCAACGAACTCCCCTTGGAACCGCAGATCCTCTGCGACCGCAACGTTGCCATAAAGCTCGTCGGCGTGGGTGGCGCCGGCTCAAACGCGGTGGACCGGCTAAAGATGGAGAGCCTGGAGCGCCTGCAGCTCTGCGTCATCAACACGGACAGCCAGGCGCTTTCCAGTTCGCCCGTCCAGGACAAGGTCCTGATCGGAATGGGCACCACCCGCGGGCTGGGAGCGGGCGGCGATCCGGAGCTTGGGCGCCAGGCGGCCGAGGATGACCGGGAGAAGATCGCGACGGTCGTCAGGGACACGGACCTTGTCTTTATCATAGCGGGAATGGGAGGAGGCACGGGCGGCGGGGCCTCGCCCATCGTCGCGGAGATAGCCGCCGAGCAGGGGGCCCTGGTGATCGCCTTCGTGACGCTGCCGTTCAGCTTCGAGGGCGGCCGAAGGCTAAAGCAGGCCGAGGAGGGCCTTGCTGCGCTCAGGAAGGTGTGCGACGCCGTGATCCCGCTGCCCAATGACATTCTCCTGCAGGAGGCGGCCGATAACGAGACCGTCCTCGACTCCTTCGCCCGGGCCGACGAATGGATCGGCAGGGGGGTGAAGTCCATCTGGTCGATGCTGTCAAAGACGGGCCTCATCAACGTTGATTTTGCAACCCTGCGCCAGGCCTTCCAGAACCGCGGCGCAAAGACGCTCTTCGGCCTCTCCGAGGGAGCCGGCGAGAATGCCGCCTCCGACGCGATCGCCAGCCTGAAGCTCTGCCCGCTCCTGCACACCCCGGAATTCTCCCGGAAGGCTGACCGCCTCCTGGTGAACATCACCGGCGGCACGGACCTGACGCTACCCAAGGTAAATGAGATCATGAACGCGATCGCCGAGCAGTTCGGGCGCGACTCGCACATCATCATGGGCGCGGTGATCGACGAGGGGATGCAGGGGAGGGTCGAGATCTCGGTCCTCGGGACAAGCGACATGGGCGCCCGCGGGGCCATTACCCGTAGGCCTGCGCCGGCGAGGCCGCGCGTGCCCTCAACCCGGGGCGAGGATGCCGTGCCCAGGGTGGATGCCGGCCCGGGACCGCAGGCCGCACCTGAGGCGCCGATGGCGGCGGGACCCAAGCCCACCCAGGAGGAGTTTGGGTTCGGCGAGGTCGAGAGCCGCGGGCAGTTTGAGCGCACCGACCGGAACTTATTCGACGGGCAGGACCTGGACGTGCCGACCTACCTCCGAAAAGGAATTAAGATAGCGATTTGATCCCGCGGGCGTTTTCGGTAGCCTCTCGCCATGTTTGTCGATGAATGTGTCATAAAAGCCTCGGCGGGTGACGGCGGCCGCGGCTGCATTTCGTTCCGCCGGGAGAAATACGAGCCCTGGGGCGGGCCCAACGGCGGTGACGGTGGGGCGGGGGGGGACGTGATCCTGCTCGGCTCTCACGACACGAACAACCTTGTCGACTACAAGTTCAAGCCCCACTGGAGGGGCGAGCGCGGCGAGCATGGCCTCGGCAAGGACTGCAACGGCCGGGAGGGCAAGGACGCGATCCTGAGGCTCCCCCTGGGGACGATCGTGACCGACACGGCCACGGGGAAGGTCGTGGCCGAGGTGGTCGAGGACGGCCAGAGGATCGTGCTGTGCAAGGGCGGCAACGGCGGCTGGGGAAACACCCATTTCAAGACCTCGACCAACCGCGCCCCGAAGCGCGCGAACCCGGGCCAGGTCGGCGAGCACGGCGAGTACCGCCTGGTCCTGAAGTCGATCGCCGACGTGGGCCTCGTCGGCTTTCCGAACGCCGGGAAATCGTCCCTCACCAACGCGATCACCAAGGCCCACCCCAAGATGGCGGCATATCCCTTCACGACGCTCCACCCGCAGATCGGCGTGATCGAGTTCAAGGACGAGGTGGCCGGCGACAAGCGCCTGCTGATGGCGGACATCCCGGGGCTTATCGAGGGGGCCAGCGAGAACCGCGGCCTCGGCCACCGGTTCCTGCGCCACGTGGAGCGCTGCGCCCTGCTCCTGATCATCGTCGACATGGCGGGCAACGACGGTCGCGACCCCGCGGAGGATTACCGGCAGCTCCTCGTGGAGCTCAAGCTCTATGACCCGGCACTCCTGAAGAAGCCGAGGTTATTGGCCTCCAACAAGATGGATCTGCCATCGGCCGCTCCAAACCTCAAGAAATTCCGGAGGCGCTACAAAGTCGATGTCGTCGAGATTTCGTGCTTGGACGGCGCTGGCTTGGACAAGCTTAAGAAGGAATTGTTAAAGCGGGTTACCACCCTCCGGCGTAAGGAAAAGGTGTCGCCAGCGGCCGCCGCTTAGCGCAGACTACAAGTCAACGTGGCCTCTGGATCCCCAATGTCCCCCGAAAACAGGTCGCTGCTGATGCGGGCCAACCGGCTCCTTGGCGCCGGCCTGGTGGAGCACAATTTGGTGAAGATCGAGGATTTGGAGAAGGCCAACGAGCGCCTTCTTGAGATCATCGCGACCAATCAGGCCCGTCAGGCGACGGTCCTCGGCGTGCTGGCCTACGAGCTCAAGGTCATACGCGAGGAGGATGTCCTCCAGCACCTCGTTGAGACGGAGGGTCTTGGGCTAGTGGACCTCCGGGGATACGAGCCCCCGGATGACACGAAGAAGGGCCTGGACATGGACGCCTGCTGGGCGACCTGGTCGGTGCCCTTTGACCAGGAGGAGGATTTTACGTTCATCGCCTCGGCCTATTACCTGAGCCCGGCGGTCCGGGCGTTCTGGGAGAAGCGTTTTGAGGGGCCCCTCCTGTGGTTCGGCACGACCCTTGAGGGCATCGCCGAGCATCTCGACCGGATAGGTAGCCCCGGCAATTCCAAGGCGCCGTTCCCGGTCCCCGGGGCAGCGGCCTCCGCGCCTGCGGCTCCGGTCTCGACGGCCACTCCCCCTGCAGCCCCGGCCCCGGCCGTACCGGTGGCGCGTTCGGCCTAGCGCCTCGCCTAAACCATGCCCCTTGGCAAAGTCCAGTCCCTGATCGTCGCGAAGCTGATCGCCATGGGCCGCCTGACGGCGGAACAGCGCGACGCGATCGCGGCCCGCCCCCAGGACCTCAATGGCGACGCCTTGGACAGGCTCCTCCAGGAGGACTACAAGATCACGGCTTTCCAGTGCCTCGTGGCAAAGGGCAGGGCGCTTGGCCTGGCGCCCTTCAACGTGGCCCGCTACAAGATAGCCTCCTCCACCTTCGAGCGGATCCCCCAGGAGTTTTGCCAGGAGAACCTGGTGCTCCCGGTGGGCCAGGTCGGCGATCTGCTCCTGGTCGCCTTCGCGAATCCCTTCGAGGTCACGCTTCCCGCAAAGATCCAGGAGATGACCGGCAAGCGGGTGATCCGGCTCCTGGCCCGCGAGAAGGACATCAAGGAGAAGTTCGCCAAGGCGAACGACAGGACCGCCGGGTTCGACGACGTCGTCCAGAAGATTGGCGCCGAGTACGGCACGCAGGCCGAGAACGAGATCCTCACCGACACGGACGTGAACGAGGAGTCGGGACCGATCATCCAGCTTGGCAACCGGATCATCGAGGACGCCTATTTCGCGGGGGCGAGCGACATCCACATCGAGCCCCAGGAGAAGGACGTGATCGTCCGGTACCGGGTCGACGGCATGTGCCAGGAGAAGTTGCGCCTTCCCGTCAAGGTTGGCCCGGCCCTGGTCGCCAGGCTAAAGATCATGTGCAACCTGGATATCTCGGAGCGAAGGCTCCCCCAGGACGGGCGCATCGTCTTCAAGCAGTACACCAAGAAGAACCTCGACCTTGACCTGCGCGTGTCGACCGCGCCCCTGAACTACGGCGAGGGGGTGGTCATGCGTATCCTGGACAAGCAGAAGACGACCCTTCCGCTGACCTCGCTCGGCTTCAGCGAGGAGAACCTCACCCGCTACCGCGAGTGCATCCGGCAGCCCTACGGGATGATCCTGCACTGCGGGCCCACCGGCTCCGGAAAGTCGATGACGCTCTACTCGGCGCTCAACGAGATCAACACGCCCGACATCGTCATCCGCACCGCTGAGGACCCGATCGAGTACACGCTCCCGGGCATCAACCAGATGCAGATGCACCGGCAGATCGGCCTGACCTTCGCGACGGCCCTTCGCTCCTTCCTGCGCCAGGACCCCGACATCATCCTGGTGGGTGAGATTCGAGACGTCGAGACGGCGGAGATCGCCGTCGAGGCGGCGCTCACCGGCCACCTTCTCATCTCGACCCTCCACACCAACGACGCCCCGTCCACGATCGCGCGCCTCACCGACATGGACATCGAGCCGTTCATGATCTCGTCCTCGATCCTGTGCGTGTGCGCCCAACGCCTGATGCGAAGGGTGTGCAAGCAGTGCAAGGTGCAGTACGAGCCCAAAGGCCGCGAGAAGGAGATCCTCGATAAGGGGATCGGCTGGAGCGGGCTCATCTTCAAGCACAACCCTAAGGGCTGCCCCAAGTGCAACGGCAGCGGCTACCGCGGACGCGTCGGCATCCATGAGCTGATGGTGACCAACGAGGAGCTGATCGAGGGCATCAACAAGAAGATGGAGACCGCGGAATTGAAGAAGATCGCCCAGCGCCAGGGCATGAAGACCCTCCACCAGGACAGCCTCCTCAAGGTGAAGGAAGGGCTCTCGACGATGGAGGAGGCTATCTCGACGGTTCCTCCCGACCTCTAGGATGAGCTACCGCGCGGCCTTGGTTCTGGCGGCGGCGCTTGCGCTTGCGGGCTGCCACCGCAGGGAGATCACCTCGCTTGAGCGCAAGGAGGCCGCGAACGTCGTGAGCGAGGGGGATTTTGCCGTCAACCTGCGCGACTGGCCCCGGGCCGAGGGCCTCTATGCGAAGGCCGCCGCGCTCTGCCCCGACCAGGGGGAGATCTGGGTGAACCTGGGCATAGTGAGGATGAGGATGCACAACCCCGATGGCGCGCGGTCCGCGTACAAGTCGGCGCTCACGGCCTATTCCGACGACTTCGACCGCGACTCCACCGATTCCATGGCTGTCCTCAGGAAGGCCTACGTGCTGGTCATCCTCGGTCGCTCCGACGAGGCCAAGGAGCTCGTGGCCAAGGCCTACACCAAGCTTCCCGAGGATCGGAGGCTGCGCAATTTCATAGAGGGCAAAGGACTGGACAAGCTGATAGAGGATCCCAGCACCAAGGAGATTTCACCCTAGGGCCGAACGTGCACGGTTATTGGGCCCAGTTCATCAAGGTGGCGATCGCCCACATGCTGGCCGTTGCGAGTCCCGGGCCCGATTTCGCGATGGTGGTGCGCCAGAGCCTCGCCCACGGCCGCCGCGCCGCCGTCTGGACGAGCATAGGGATCGGCACGGCGATCCTTGTCCATGTGACCTACGCGCTCCTCGGGATCGGCTTACTCCTTAGGACCTACCCGGTGGCCTTTGAGGCCGTGAAGCTCGTGGGCGCGGGCTACCTCGCCTGGATCGGGGCCAAGGCCCTCTTGAGCGCCCCCAGGCACGACGTGTCCGAGTCCCCCTTTGGCACGGCCTCGGCTGGCCGCCCCGCCGAGCCCGCCCCTCACGCGGCGTGGACCACGGGCTTCCTCACCAATGTATTCAACCCCAAGGCGACCCTCTTCTTTGTGGCCATCTTCGCGACCGTCGTCGACCCGGCGACGCCCAAGGTGATCCAGGGCGCCTACGGCCTTTGGATGTCGGTCACGACCATGGCCTGGTTCACCGCCGTGTCGCTCCTCTTCACGCGCGAGGGCGTCCGGGCCGCCTTCCTTAGGGGCGGGCACTGGATCGACCGCGCCATGGGGGTCGTTCTCCTGGCACTCGCGGCGGCGCTTGCCCTCGCCCGTATCTAGGCGTAGACGGCGCCCCCAAGGAGCCTCGGGCCGTCGTAAAGCGCCAGGACCTGCCCGGGGGCGAGCGCCCGCTGGGGGCTTTCAAAGCGCACGATGGCCGAACCGTCGCCCAGGCCGGTAAGCTGCAAGGCCACGCGCGGATCCCTGTAGCGGACGCGGCCCTCCAGTGGGCGCCCGGGCACGGGTTCGCTCCCCAGCCACGAGAGCGAATGGACGCGAACCTCGGACTGAAACAACCCCGGGGCGCCGGGCTCCTCGAAGGCGACGACAAGCGCGTTGTCTGCCGGGCGCTTCGCGACGACCACATAGCGCTCATGGTCCGTGTTCGAGGGGACGCGGATTCCGCGGCGCTGGCCGAGCGTATAATAGTGGAGGCCCCGGTGGGAGCCGACCTCACGCCCGTCGCCTGCGCGCACGACCGGCCCCGGGCTGTCGGGGACGTAGGCCCTCAGGAAGTCGCTCATCCTCACCTCGCCAATGAAGCAGATCCCCTGGCTGTCCTTTTTCTCGGCGGTCGACAGTCCCGCCTCGCGGGCAATACGGCGCAGCTCGGGCTTCTCGATCCCGCCGATCGGAAACCGGGCGTCGCGGGCCTGGTCCTGGCGAAGGAGGCAGAGGAAATAGGTCTGGTCCTTGTTGCGGTCGGCCGCTTCGGTGAGCGCCACCGAGCCGTCGGGCAGGGCCTCGCTCCGCGCATAATGGCCCGTCGCAACCGCCGTGAACCCGTGCTCCCTCGCCCACGAGCGGAAAACGCCAAACTTGATCTCCCTGTTGCACATGATGTCGGGGTTCGGGGTCAGGCCCCGAGCGTAGCCGTCCAGGAGGTACTGGACGACCCTCTCCCGGTAGTCGCGCATCAGGTTCACGACATGGAAGGGTATCCCCACCTGCTCGGCCACCCTCCGGGCATCCTCGATGTCCTCCATCCACGGGCAATGCCCCACGACGCCGTCCTCGTTGATCCAGTTCTTCATGTAGGCGCCCGTGACGTCGGCCCCCTGCCGCTTGAGCAGGAGGGCGGCCACGGAGCTGTCCACGCCCCCGGACATGGCCACCAGTATTTTCTCGCGCGCGTGCACCGGACACCCACGACGAGCGGCGTCGCGGCCCCTGTCAACCCCGCCTTCAGACCATGGGCGAGGCGGCCTCGGCACTCAAGGGGCCGGCCGCCGCCGTACCTTCCGCGGCATCGGACTCATCCACGGGCTTGCCGTCCCCCTCCATAGGGAACTCCTTCAGGAAGTCGGCGAACTCGATCAGCTGGTAGCGCCCGTCCCAGTGCTCGACGATCGCCGTCAGGGACTCGATCCAGTCGCCGGAATTGAGGTAATGGATGTTGCCGAGCATCTTGTCGGCAGGGGTGTGGATGTGCCCGCACATGACCCCGGTGCAGCCCTTCGTGCGCGCGAGCTCCGCGATGTGCTCCTCGAAGTTGGAGACATGGCTCACGGCCGACTTCACGCGCGCCTTGATCGCCCGGCTGAGCGACCAGTACTCAAGGCCCCGCCACGAGCGCCAGATGTTGTAGGCCCTGTTGATCGCGAGGAGGGCGTGGTAGCCCCAGTCGCCCAGGTGGGCCAGGAACACGAAGTTCTTGGTGACCGTGTCGAAGACGTCGCCGTGAAGGACCAGGTAGCGGCCCTTCGCGCCCTCGTGGAGGTACTCGTCCACGACCAGCAGGTTCTCGAACTCGAGCGGCAGGAACTTCGATAGGATGTCGTCGTGGTTGCCGCGGAGGTAGACGATCTGGGTGTCGCGCTTCTCGAGCATCTTCAGCACGATCCGGATGAAATGGGTGTGAGCCTTGGTCCACTGGCCGTTGCGCTTGAGCTGCCAGCCGTCGATGATGTCGCCGTTAAGGATCAGCTTCTCACACCTCATGTGCCTGAGGAAGTGGTTCACCTCGTGCACCTTCGAGTCGACAGTCCCCAGGTGGATGTCGGAGATGATTACGGTGCGAACTCTCAGTTTCTTCATGGGAGCTGGAGGGCGAAGCCGGCGGCAGCCTTGTCGTTTGAGGGGGACACCGCGGAGCAGTCGCCCGGCACGATGACCCGGAGGCTTCGCGGGAGCACCGTGACCTCGATGCGCGCACCCGTGAAATGGGTCTCCCCGTCGGTGTGGATAAGCCCTGCGGCGGGGCGCTCGACCACGAAGCTCGGGCCCACGATCCTGCGGACCTTGCTGCTGAGGTGAGTCGTGCCAAGGAAGAGCCTTGCCCCGAGGAAGGAGGCCGAGAACCAGCCGACCGGGCTTACGACGACCAGGTCAAGGGCGCCGTCGTCGACCCGCGCATGGGGTGCGATCCTCGCATTGTTGCCGTACTGGTCGGAGTTGGCGATCGCTATGAGGAGCATGTCGACCGTCTCCCGGCGGCTTCCGGCCGTCACGATGCAGCGCTCGGTCTTTCTGTTCATGAAGGCCGACAGGGCGGTCCTGGCGTAGGCCGGCAGGCCCCTTGAGGTGAGGCGGTTGAAGCGATGGGCCACGTCGGAGTCGAGGCCAAGTCCCATGGCGTTCACGAAGGGCAGGCCGTTCACGATCCCGGTGTCCAGGGCCGCGGTGCGGCCGGCCGATCCGGCGGCAAGCTCAAGGGCGTCCTCGAGCGACTTGGGCAGGCCCAGGTGGAGCGCAAGCCCGTTGCCCGAGCCGCAGGGGACCAGGCCCATCGCAGCGGGCGTGTGGATCAGCGCCTGGGCGACCTCGTTGACGGTGCCGTCGCCGCCCACCGCCACGACCCGCAGGCAACCGGCCGAGACGGCCTCCTGGGCAATTTCAGTGGCGTGCCCTGGGCCCTCGGTGCACACGAGGTCGGCCTCAAGCGCCCGTGCGGCGATGAAATTCTTGAGCATCGGCAGGATCGGCCTGTTGCGGCGCGGCCTTCCGGATCGCGGGTTGAATATGAAACGCACCTTCATGGGAGAGCGGTTTCCAGTCCGGGGCTCTGCGCTCCCGACCGTCCCCCCGCGGTGGCGAGGACGTGGGCCGCGATCTGGCGCGCGGCGTCGGGCCGTGCCATGGGCTCGAGCGCGGAGCGCCAGCCGGCCCAAAGGCGACCCTGATCTGCGAAAGCGGAGCGGAGCGTGGAGACCACGGTCCCTGGGGTGGTGGCAAGGGCGCCCGCCCCGTGGCGCAGGAGCAGCTCGCAGTTGCCCTCCTCCTGGCCCGGAACCACCTGGTTCACGAGCATCGGGCACCGGGCCGCGATGGCCTCCTGCGTCGTCGCCCCGCCGGCCTTGCTTACCACGACGTGGTGGGTCATCAGGAGCTCCGGAATCCGGTCGGTCCAGCCGAGGATCTCGGCCTTTCTTCCGCGGTTGCGGGCAACGTCGGTGAGGGTCTTCCTTAGGGCCTCGTCGCGCCCGACCGTGCAGGTGACCTCCCAGTCGCCCTCGGCGAGGAGAAGGCGGGCCGTCGCCTCGGCATTGCGGGTGCCCGAGTTCACGATGTAGAGGATGCGCGGGGCGGCTCCGGCCGCCAGATCGGGCCGTGTGACGATGCCCTCATTCCTTCGGAAGTAGGGCGTCACCGGGAAGCCGAGGACGTGGAGCTTGGCCGGGTCGACCCCGGCGGCGCGCATCACCTCCGCCGAGTCCTCGTTGGGGACGTACCAGCCGTCGCAGCCCGGCCGCCACCAGACCGAGTTGATGCTGATCGAGTCGGTCACGATGTTGAAGTGGGGGGTCGAGAGCTGCTCCTCCCGCGCCATGCGCTGCAGGAGCGCCGCGTAGGCCGGGAAGGAGCTGCAGATCGCGAGCGGCCGTTCCCGCTCGATGACCCGCTCGAGCATGCGCGACTGCGCGCGCAGCATCCAGAGCCCGCTCGACATGAACCACGGCTGGTCCATGACGGCGTAGGCGCGCTTCCAAAGGCGCGGCGTCCCGTTGATGGCGGCCAGGTAGGAGCGGCGGATGACCGAGTTGAGCCTCGGGCATGACAGGGCGAAGATATCGACCACTATCGCGGTTCCTGGCTCCTCCTCGTTGAACGCGGCTGCAAGCGCATGGGCCGCGGCGTTATGGCCTTCGCCGTACGCCGCGGTCAGAATTAGGATTCGGTGCTTCATAATGGCGCCAGCGCCGGGGATCGTCCCATTGCAGCGTGCTCGATGCCCGCCTCCCCCTCAAGGTCCGTCTCAAATTTCTCGATGACCCTGTCCCAGGACTGCGCCTCGACCGCCGCGCGGGCAGCCGTTCTAAGGCGTTCCCGGAGCGGGCCATCGGTGGCAAGCCTGACGGCGGCCTCGACCAGCGCTGCGGGCTCCTCGCGCGGCGCCGTCAGCCCCGTCTCTCCATCCTCCACAAAGATCCTGGCCGCCGCATAGTCGAAACCCGCCGTGGCGAGCCCGCTCGCCATCGCCTCGGTCAGCACGTTTCCAAACGTCTCCGTCAGGCTTGCGTGGATGTAGATGTCCGCGGACGCGTAGTAGCGGCCGATCTCGTCCCTCGAGAAGAAGCCGGCGAAGATGCAGTCCGGATGCTCCTTCATCAGGGAGCGTTTGAGGGGGCCCTCGCCGGCGAGAACGAACCTGCAGGCGGGGTTGGCAGCCTTCATCGCCTCATAGGCCTTGAAGAGCAGCGGGTAGTTTTTTTCGGCCGCCATCCGGCCCACGTGGATGACGACCGGGTCGGTCGGCCCCACCTTCCAGCTGCTCCGGAGGGCAAAGGACCGCCGCTCGGGCCGGAACTGGCGGGTGTCGACTCCCCGTGACAGAACGGCCAGGTTCGTAAAGCCCTCGGCTGAGAGTTCGTCGCACATGTCCTTTGTCGGCGCAAAGGTCCTGCGGGTAAGGTTGTGGACATACCTGAGCCACCCAAGCGCCATGTCCCGCAGGAGGGGGATCCGGTAGTGCCGCGTGTAGGCGTGGAAGTTCGTATGGAAGCTCGAGGTGACGGGTATTCCGAGCGACCGGGCGGCCCTGATCGCCGATATCCCGAGGGGGCCCTCGGTAGCCACATGCACGAGGTCTGGCCGGTCGCGCGTCCAGGCGCGCCTAAACCTGCTGCCCGCCGGGAGGCCCAGCCGGAGCAGGGGGTAGCCCGGGATGGGCACGCCCGGTACCGGGACCTGGCGGTAGTCGGAGGTGTGGTCTGACTTGGGCAGATCCCTCCTCCACGGCCTGTATACTGCAACTGAATGTCCGCGCCGGCCGAGCTCGCTGGCAATGACCCCGAAAGTCATCGCGACCCCGTTGATTTCGGGGGGGAAGGTCTCAGTTACAATCGCGAGTTTCACGGGATGCGCGGTTTACGCATCCCAATGTGCACGCTGCGCGTGCCGAACATGTGCCGTTCAGGTTACGACTCTGAGAAATCGCCGCTAACTGGCCCGGCTTTGTTGCATAAATCAGGTTGATGCCTGAGGCGGTTATGCCGCCTTGGGGAACCCCTGGGGTATATGGGTCGCGACGGCGACCGCGCTGGAGGCGGGTATAAGCCCGGCCTTTTCCAGTGCAACTTTCGTACTGATCCACGCTCTCGGGGAGTCGGCGCGGGAGAGCGCCGTCCGAGGAGGCTGGGATTTTGCCCAGTCCGGTTTACCGTTCACGTGGACTTCCCGGGGCACGA
>Ga0302319_10003893_pt1 | contig 30908 bp, 20 predicted proteins | sample Bog_T0_2_FD_203319 | JGI IMG/M metagenome (GOLD analysis project Ga0302319, IMG submission 203319) | Peat permafrost microbial communities from Stordalen Mire near Abisko, Sweden - Bog_T0_2 | ecosystem: Environmental > Terrestrial > Soil > Wetlands > Peat | place: Sweden: Abisko, Stordalen Mire... | reverse complement strand
CTGTTGAAGGCTGGTCGCAATTGCTCATCGAAATGTGCGCAAGCGGACTGCCAGCGACATCAAAGGCAAGGGTCATTGCCTCCACCAATGGCGACTAAAGGAGCACGCAACGGCAAGGCGAGTCTCATTCGCGTCTGCTCCATTTCTGCTCTATTCGATTGCTGAAGAGTGGCGCTTTCAGAAACACCCGTATTCTCTATCGCCAGAACGAGATCGGATAAACGCCATGTTCTTTGTTTTCAATTGATCGCCACATTCCCAAGCTGAATGTCGCCGGTTCGATCCCGGTCTCCCGCTCCATAAACTGCTCAGCCAACTCCGCCAGGCTTCCCTGGCCCTGGTCGTAGGCTTCCAACAGCTTCTGCCGCAAATCATCCGAATAAGGTCGCGCCATAGCATGTGAGCGAAGAATCGCCACCTCTACGGTACATCATCAGGAAAGATGCTCTAAAGCTCGAAGACAGGGAAATCTGGAAAGAGATGGAGCAACGCCTTTGATAGGCAAGCAACATATCGAGAAACCCATCCCGCGCTACCCGAGACCGCGCTCGTCACGAGCAAATCAAACGTCAGATTAACGGGCAACTTGTAATTGACCCCGCAAACAGTCAAAAGCTGAATGCGAGATTTCAACGCGTTGCTCCAGGTTGGGACGGGCTTGAGGTTGAGTGGAGCGATAAAGAGCTCTAACCGCACAAATTGACCCCAAGAAACAAGCCATGGAAATGCCGGTGTATGGAAAGGGTGGAAAGCCATAAAGCCGGCTTTCCACCCTTTCCACACCCCTTGGAAATCCCTGCGGGGATTCCCACATTACCACGGCTACGGCGACGACTATCATGTATCAGAAGACCGGCAAAGCCCGCCGAAAACCCGTAATCAGAGCCACTCTCACCACAAGGGGCTTGTAAACTATGTCCCCTGTCTAAAACGTAAAGATGTCCCGGTACTCTCAACCCCTTAGCTATTTTTGCCTTTGCTGTTGCTTTTCAACCAATCAGGGGGCGTTGTGGGGAAGGAACGAGGGCGTTACGAAACTCAGTTCTGGAGATCGTCGGGAGGATGCGCATACCGTATGTGCTGCGCCAGCGCGTCATCTACGGCCAGGCCGAAACCAACAGCGGCTGAAAAATCGCGGGCGGCCAGATGTGGTCTCTGGCAACGGATGGCAAGCAAGGGATTTCAAGTGCGCCGAGCGACATCATGATACCGGATACTTCGGAGCTTCTTTATCTGGAAGGGGATCAGCACTGGATTCGCAAAGAGCTATTACCCATCGGCGTTGGAGACCCGCCGCGCAAGCAGGGAGAGCTGGGCGATCTGGACGCGAAGCGCATCAATGACGGCATCAGTGGCGACGCACATCGGTCCTCCTACGCTCCCGGCGAGCGGTTCATTGATCTCAAGTTGGCGGACGGCGTGGCACAAATTCAGCAGTTGCTGAAGACTCTGCCCGCGGCGACTGGCCACTGAAACCTAACTTCCTAAACCCTTCAGGGTGGAGACTTGATTGCCACTCTGTACTATCCTGTTATCACCACAGAACGTCTTCCCCCTCGAGGTCACCGCCATGAGTGCAACTACTGTCTATACGCCCGTCGCAGCCACCGCAAGCAGCCATAATTCCGCCGCGCCACTCGCCTTCCTTTACGAGCATCCGCAGTGGTTCAATCCTATCTTTGCCGAGCTTGAGCGACGCAGAACACCCTACGCGAAGATCCATGCTCCGGAACACTTCTACGCTGCGGGAGAAGCAGCACCGTCGTTCAGCGTGCTGTTCAATCGCATGAGCCCGTCGGCGGACCGGCGCGAGCACGGCTCGGCGATCTTTCACACCTTAGCGTGGCTTGGCCAGCTTGAGCTTCAAGGCATTCGCGTCTTAAATGGCACAAAGGCGTTCCGGTATGAAGTCTCCAAGGCACTCCAACTCTCGCTGCTTTCATCGCTCGGGCTCCCTTACCCCAAGGCGTGCGTCATTCATGATCCGCGCCACGCAGTGGCCGCGGCCGAAGGGTTGCGCTATCCGGTAGTCGTCAAGCCGAATGTTGGCGGCAGCGGAGCGGGCATCGTTCGCTTCAACTCGGCCGCCGAACTACAAGCGGCCATCGATTCAGGCTCTCTGCACCTGGGCTTCGATCACATCGGCCTCGTACAGGAGTTCATTCCCGCGCGAGGCGGACACATCACGCGTGTCGAAACGCTGGCTGGCAAGTATCTTTACGCCATCAACGTTCATCTTACAGGCGAGACCTTCGACCTTTGTCCTGCGGACATTTGTCAGACGGCACGCGGTGAGAGTCTCGGCACCGCATGTGTCATTGAAGGCGCAAAGGCCGGCCTTAAGGTGGAGGGCTACACGCCGCCCCCAAAGGTAATTGAGGCTATTGAGCGCATTGTAGCCGCGGCCAAAATAGATGTGGGCGGCATCGAGTACGTTATCGACGATCGGGATGGCCAGATCTATTACTATGACGTCAATGCGCTCTCGAACTTCGTTGCTGACGCTCCACGGGTCATCGGTTTCAATCCCTTCGTAAATCTTGCGGACTTTCTTGAAGCGGAGGTAGCGCATGCCCGCAAGTAAACATGGAATTCGCTATGGCTACTGGATGCCCGTGTTCGGCGGCTGGCTGCGCAATGTCGAAGACGAGCAGATGCAGGCCAGTTGGGGTTATGTAAGCCGCTTAGCCAGGCGCAGCGAGGAGATCGGTTTTGACCTCTCACTGGTTGCCGAGTTGAACTTGAACGACATCAAGGGAGTTGGCGCGCCGAGCCTCGATGCGTGGTCAACAGCAGCCGCGCTCGCCGCCGTCACCGAACGACTGGAACTAATGGTAGCGGTGCGCCCGACGTTTCATGCACCGGCACTTCTGGCCAAGCAGGCGGCAAACATTGATCACATCAGCAACGGGAGGCTCTCGCTCAATGTTGTCTCATCCTGGTGGGAACAGGAGGCGCGCATGTACGGCATGCAATTCGAGAAGCACGACGACCGCTACGCGCGCACTTCTGAATGGCTCGATGTGGTGAATGGCACCTGGACGGAACCAAGCTTCACCTATACCGGCAAGTATTACTCCGTGGAGCACACAGTGTTGGAGCCCAAGCCGGTACGCAAGCCGCGCCCAACTTTGTACGCGGGCGGAGAATCGGAAGCCGCCAAGAACTTGATCGCGCAAAAGTGCGACGCCTATGTGATGCACGGCGATTCGCCGGAGTATGTCGAGGCCAAGATCAAAGACATGCGCGAGCGCCGAGAGTGTTTCGGACTCCCGCCGATGCAGTTCGGCGTAGCGGGCTATGCGATTGTGCGCGACACAGAGGCGGAGGCGCAGCGCGAAGTGGAACGCGTGACCGACGTAAAACAAAATGCCGCCGGCTTTGCCAATTACCAGCAATGGCTGAACGGAACCCAGCTTGAACAGCGCATGTCCATTCAGGAATATTCGGTCTCCAATCGTGGTCTCCGCTCCGGACTTGTAGGAACGCCGGCGCAGGTGCAGGACCAGTTAGGACGGTTTGAGGCAGCGGGTGTCAATCTCGTTTTACTGCAATTCAGCCCTCAGTATGAGGAAATGGAGCGCTTCGGCGAATCCGTGATCTCCGCACTGGTCCACGCGTAATGCGCATTCGCCGCAGCCGCATTCCGCCAGGCAGGTACTCTTCGTGAGATCCATTCGAGACCTCATTCACTGCGCGCGGGCGTTCTAGCGTGCTGCGCGCTCTCGCTGCCTGGATGCAGAGGCCATCATACCGATGACCTGTTTCGTAACCAATTCAATCGCGATCATCTAATGCACTTCGAATCGCTTTGCAAGGTGTATCTTCCGCTTATGGCCATTTATCCCGAACGAGCGATGAGAGTTGCCTCTTTAAGCAACGGCGCACGTTTTGCCATTCCCAACGATTCAGTCAATCATGTCCAGGCGTCGCTGCTGCTGCAGAAGGCTGGGCTGCTGCAATTGGCATCCGGATACGTTGGTGAAATCTAAGCTACTCATTTTCAATAAGGTGTGCATACTTTATGGCCTTGATCCACATCATTCCACTTATTGTTGCTTGACTTTGAGCGAACGCGATGATACTTCTAAACCGAAGCAGCGAAATGGTGACTGAAATCACAATTCGTGTTTTTGCTCAGGCCACGGCTACATACCGTGACCGTGACCGTTCCGACGCCTCGTTTCCTCAACGAGTCGTTTGCCAATATTGTTGTAGTTAATCCACTAAATATCTCCTCACAAAAAACTCTATCTGACTAAGACTGGTTCAAGCCGGTTGTTCGGCTGCGTGCCTGTCTGTTCAGCGATTCCTCATCGCTCCAGCTCTGTGCTGGTGCATCTCGCTTCCCCAAAAAGGCTCTTTCATGCATTCATTTCGCAAGACGGCGAGACCGGTCTATCCGGCGCTCATGGTTGTTTCGGCGTTGTTTGGTGGTCTGGTGGTTCCCGGTCTCCTTACTCCCGTCACTGCGGCCCCCTTTGGCCAACAGGCATCAGGTCCCGATCAGGCGGCGACGCTTGAGCAGGCAGCGTTCTTTGAGCAGAATATTCAACCGATTCTGGCCTCGCATTGCTATGACTGCCATTCCACGCAGACCCGCTCAGCCGGTCAATTGCGATTGGATGACCGCGACGCCATTCTCACAGGCGGCAAGTCAGGCCCGGCAATTGTTCCCGGCAAGCCGGATGACAGTCTCTTGATTCAAAAAGTTCTGGAAGAGGATTCGAAGAAGCGCATGCCCAAGGGCGAAGATGAACCGCTCTCCGCCAAGGAGATAGCGGATCTGAAGACCTGGATCGCGCAAGGAGCTCCGTGGCCGGTCAGCAAGGATGCCGTCGCTTCGATGGGTTCGTCAGTCAACGCCGTCGAGAAGCCCCGCTCAAAGCCTGTGGCTTATCCGCGACCTGCTACTGCCGAACAGCTTGCCTACTTCGAAAGGAATGTTCGCCCGATCCTTGCCAATCGCTGCTATAACTGCCACTCCGATGCTTTCAAGGAAGCAGGCGGCCTGCGCGTAGATATTGGGATCGCGATCTTCGCCGGCGGCAACGACGGCCCGGTAATCGTTCCTGGACACCCGGAAAAGAGCATACTCATTGAGCGTCTCAAGTCCACAGATGCCAAGAATCGCATGCCGCAAGAAAGCACCCAACCGCTGCCAGCCGCGGAGATTGCGACTCTTGAAACCTGGATCAAAGATGGCGCCGCATGGCCGGACGAAACGGAGAAGCTTCCACAGACGCCAGCGAGGATTGCGGCAAACTACGAAAAGCTGAGGGCGCATCATTGGGCTTGGCAATCGCTTACCAATCCTCGAGTTCCGGCGGTAACGAATACAGCTTGGTCCGGGACCAACATTGACCGTTTCATCCTCGCCAAGCTGGAGGAGAAGAAGCTTACTCCGGTCAGAGACGTCGATCCAGTCACACTGATTCGCCGCTTGAGTTATGACCTTACCGGACTGCCACCTACTCCGGAGGCCGTGAAGGTATTTCAAAGAAACCACTCTCCCGAGGCCTACACCCAGCTCGTGGATCGCCTGTTGGCCTCACAACAGTTCGGCGAGCGCTGGGGCCGTCACTGGCTTGATGTAGCGCGGTATGGCGAGTCATCCGGCCCTTCGCGTAACATGCCATACCCCAATGCATGGCGCTATCGCGATTATGTAATCGACTCGTTCAACCGCGACACTCCCTACGACCGGTTCATTCAGGAACAGCTCGCCGGCGATCTTCTGCCCGCGGCGACTCCGGCCGAGCACGACCGGCTTCTGATCGCCACCGGATTTTTGGCTCTGGGGCCTAAGGATGTAAACCAGCGATTCAAGGCTCGATTCAAGATGGACAATGTCGATGATCAGATCGATACAGTGACTCGCTCCACGATGGCGCTCACAGTTACCTGCGCTCGGTGCCATGATCACAAATTTGATCCGATCCCGACCACCGACTACTACGCTTTGGCCAGTATCTTTACCAGTACCGACGATGCCGCTGGGCTGACCAGTCTGATGGGCGGCGACAGTCTGGACTACTACGACCCGAAGTTACTCGGATACTTGAGCACTGCGGTCAAGGCTCCCAAGATTCCGAAGGATCAGGTTGAAAAACTTAAAGCTGAGACCGACGAAGCAAAGAAGGCCTTCGATGCACTGACCAAGCAGGATGAAGAGGAAATCAAGGCCAATCCCAACCGTCCTCCTCTCACCAAGGAGCAAAAAAGGCAACACGCTGAAATAGAAAAGAAATATACGAGCCTCAAGGAAGAGCTTGAGCTCACCAACGATCTCGGCGAACTAGGGTATGGCGTCCACAGTGCACGCGAGGGCATCATCACTGATACCACTGTCCGCATTCGCGGCGTTGAAGAGCGCCACGGCCCCGTCGTGTCACGCAACTTTCTATCGCTGGTGACCCTCCAGAACACTCCAAAGATTCCAGCCAATCACAGCGGTAGACTCGAATTGGCTCAATGGATTACCGATCCGAGCAACCCCCTCACGGCACGAGTCTATGCCAACCGAGTGTGGCAACACCTGTTCGGAGTTGGCATCGTCAACACCGTCGATAACTTCGGCTCAATGGGCGATCAGCCTTCCAATCAACAGCTGCTCGATTATCTGGCGCAAGAGTTCATCCACAACGGTTGGTCGACCAAGAAACTCATCCGGGAAATCGTGTTAACCCGTGCATACAGGCTTGGCTCGGAGATTCCCGCGGGTTATCGAGACATAGATCCGGCGGATCGCCTTGTCTGGCGCCATGCTCCACGTCGCCTGGAAACGGAAGAGATTCGCGATAGCATCTTGGCAGCCTCAGGCGAACTTGATCTGAACCATCCAGACGGATCGCCATCCATGGCTCTGAGGATGATTGAGATTCGGGACGATGGACCGGTTGTGCATTCCATCCTGGATGCGGCCGACCGCAGCCACTATCGGAGCGTCTATCTGCCGCTACTTCGTGGAGAGATTCCCCGTCCTCTGGCAGCCTTTGATCCAGTGGTGCAAACGCTGGTTACCGGGCAGCGCGACGAAACCACCGTTCCCACACAGGCTCTATTTATGTTGAACTCGCCTTTTGTCCGCGAGCAATCCCTGAACTTTGCCACCAGCTTGCTCTCGGTCAAGCATCAGAGTGACGGCGACCGGATTCGCGTTGCCTATGAACGCGCGCTGTCACGCGACCCTGTTCAGCGGGAATCAGCGCGTGCTAAGGAATTCCTGACCCGCTTCACAAACCTCTGGCTTAGGGATCATCCCGGCTCCGCGACATCGAGCATCATAAGTCGGGGCTCGACAGACAATCCGATTCAGAAACCAGGCACCGGCATTACCGATGGCATTGTCCGTTCCGACGGCCTGGATCAGGATGACGAGGTCGAGGATGTGCGGCCAGCCACAAAAGTGATTGTTCTTCCAGATAACGCCCAAAAGGCAGCCTGGGCAGCCTTTGTGCAGTCGCTGTATGGCTCTGCTGAGTTTCAATTCGCACGCTAGCCCAAGCATGAGCGTAAAGCTCGAGGAGAAATTGAATATGTCTGAACAGAACCCTTTCATCATATCTCGCCGCAACATTCTGCGTGTCGCTGGCGCGGGGTTTGGCCAGCTTGCCCTGGCTGGCCTTCTCGGCTCAATCGCTCAGAAGGCTGCCGCTCAAGAACTAAACGCCAACAGCCCGCTTGCTCCCAAGAGGCCACCGCTTCCGGCCAAGGCCAAGCGCATCATCTTCCTGTTCATGGAAGGGGCTATGTCGAACGTCGACACCTTCGAATACAAGCCCGAGTTGGAGAAGGCGAATGGCAAGTCCGGCCCCGGCGGCGGTACAGTCACCGCCTCCCGATTCAAGTTCAAACAGTACGGCAACTCCGGTTCCTACTTCTCTGAACTGCTGCCAAACATTGCAACCCATGCCGACGATCTGTGCTGGGTGCGCGGTCTCTATACCGACACTCCGGCCCACCCCCAAGCTGTCGTGCAACTGCACACCGGCAGCGCAAACGCAGCTCTTGCGCGCCCCAGTTGGGGATCATGGTTGCTCTACGGACTTGGCACCGAAAACCAGAACTTGCCTGGCTATATCACCATCAATCCTCCGGTAGCCTTCGGTGGCGCGGCCAACTATGGAAGCGCCTTCCTTCCTGCCTACTACCAGGGAACCGCCATCAGCGACCAGGGATATCTGCCCAACCTTGAGGCTTCCACAGCAAAAGACTTTGAAAGCGAACAACTCAACCTGGTCCAGGGAATGAATCGTGATTTCGCAGCAAGCCCAGGGGCGCCCGATGCCGTTGATGGAGTGATCAAGTCCTACGAACTTGGCTTCCGCATGCAGGACAGCGTTCCGAAACTCCTTGATATCTCCAAAGAGCCGCAGCACGTTCTCGATGCTTACGGCGTGAAACCAGGTCTGGAGGGTTCATTTGCCCGTCAATGTTTGATGGCCCGCAGGCTCAGTGAGGCTGGCGTTCGATTTGTCGAGATCCGTCAGCCTGGCTGGGACCACCATACCAACCTTCACAACGGCTTGATTGAGCAGTCCCGCAGAGTCGATCAACCGACCGCAGCATTGCTCCGCGACCTCAAACAGAGAGGCCTGCTTGAGGACACCATCGTGCTTTTTGGCTCAGAGTTCGGGCGGCTGCCGACGGCCGAAGGCGCGGACGGTCGAGACCATAACATCACCGGATACTCGATGTTCCTTGCCGGTGCAGGTGTGAAGAGAGGCTTCAGCTATGGGGCCACCGATGAGCTTGGCATGAAGGCGGTTGAAGGCCGCATGCACGTCAATGATCTGCATGCAACGCTTCTGGCGCTGATGGGTCTGGACCACGAGCAACTCACATATCGCTACGCCGGGCGCGATTTTCGCCTGACGAATGTCGCCGGCGTTGTTCAACAACAGGTATTCGCTTAGCCTGCGCCGGACGTAACAGCGCTGTCACAACGAGCAGTTTCCCAAACGAGAGGGGTCGAAATGAGACGATTGGCAGGATTTCTTTTATTCATCGGAGTGGCAACGGGAGTTACCGCTCTTCACGCACAAAGTTCACAGGTATCCGGCGTAATTCGCGGTGGCTCCAAGGCGGAGATTTCCGGAGCTAAGATTACATTAACCCGCGTGGAGACTGGAGACTCACGGGAAGCCGTTTCCACGGATCAGGGCTACTATTCGTTCCCGCTTCTGCTGCCTGGCCACTATGATCTGAAGATCGAAAAAGAGGGGTTCGAGGGACAGAAAGAGACTGGCATCGTTGTGGAAACAGCCAGTATCAGCACGGTTGATGTCAACCTCACCCTGGGAGCTGTCTCAGAAAATGTTCAAGTCACCGCGAGCCCGGACCTGCTGCAGACCGAGAGCGGCGCCGTATCTCATGTGATTGAGAATCAAAGCATCGCGGATCTGCCTCTCTTAGATCGTCGTTCCGCTCAACTACAAGGCCAGAACGGATTTGTAGTTCAAATAGGATCTGGCGCAAGCGTTTCCTTTGCCACCGCCGGTGGGCGCGGCGACAATGCAAACTATCTTATCGACGGAGGTACTGCCGTAAACTTGCTGATCGGCACTCCCAGTCTGATCATCGATCCTCCCGTAGAGGCCTTACAGGAGTTCACAGTATCGCAGAGCAATTACTCAGCCGATCTGGGGCGGACAAGCGGCGCAATAGTGCAGATGACCACCAAGTCCGGAACCAATCACTTCCACGAAACCGCCTATGAATATTACCGGAACAACAAGATCGCGGCTACTCCGGAGTTTTCAAATGCAAATCCACTCAACTATAATCTTTTCGGCATAAGTGTCGGCGGTCCAATCCGGAAGGACAAGACTCACTTCTTCTTTACCTATGAGGGAAAACGCGCGGTCTCGTCCGTTCCGGTCTCTCTGGCAGTTCCAACGGCAGCCGAGGTTGGTGGCGACTTTAGCGCCGATCCAAACATAATTTACGATCCGCAGACCGGACAGCCGTTCTCCGGAAACATTATCCCATCAACTCGCTTCGATGCGATTGGCGCCAAGCTTGCCTCCTACTATCCTGCTGCGAATTCCGGAGGGGGGCTGTTTCGTGCCAGCAACTCAACCACCGAAGAGGACAATGACTATGTGGCGCGGGTTGACCACGTATTCAATGAGAACAATCGCATATTCGGACGCTTTCTCGGACACGGGGACAACTTTGTCATCGCCCCGGTATCCTCCAAGGGCCTTGACGATTTTGCTGACAACTACAAGGACAACGAATACAGCGGCTCCGTTACCTGGTTTCGCAATCTCACCCCGAAATTCATCAACGAGCTAAGACTCACATACACATGGAGGCAATTTCTTGACTATGGACTTGATGCGGGTAATTCGGTCGGCGCGCAGTTAGCCATTCCAAATGTCAATCAAAAGTTCGCTCCAACGGTAAACGTTTCAGGCTTCGACTCTCTCAACGGTCTGTATATATCTGGCGAGCAGGAGCGTTTCCAAACCCCCGTTGTTAGCAATGGATATGAAGACACGGTGAGTTGGCAACACGGCAATCAGCAATTTAAGTTCGGCTTTGCATTTCGCACCTCCAGCGATGGCGACATCTATGGCGGATACCCCGGAGGCGCGTTCAGTTTTAGTAATAATGAAACCAGCAATCCGTCGAACCCAGGAACCGGAGGCGAGGGGTTGGCATCTTTGCTCCTGGGCCAAGTGGATGATGGACAGATTCAATATACCAATCACCTCCATAGCGGCGCCGACAATTGGGGGACCTTTGCTCAGGACGATATACACGTCAACGCAAATCTAACCCTCAATCTGGGCGTGCGCTGGGATATTGATTCTCCACGGCAGGAATACAACGGCCAGCAGAATGGCTTCAATCCAACGGAAAACAATCCTGTCTCCGGCACGCCAGGCGTTGTTACGTTCTCTGGCAAAGATGGCGCTAGCAAGTATGCCAATAACTGGGAGCGGCATAACTTCGGACCGCGGGTTGGTTTCTCCTGGAAGCCGCGCGATCAGTGGGTAGTCCGGGGCGGAGGGGCGCTCCTATACTTGGGCGAATATGACCAGCCGATGCCCATAGCCTTAGCTTTAGGATTTGGTATTAATGGAGACTTCACTTCCTCCGGTGGTGTGTCTCCTGCATTCACTCTTGTAAATGGCCTGCCACCGCTTGCGGCGCCTGCTTTAACTCTGGGGTTTGGCGCGGTTGCTCCTGGTAAAAGCCCGAACACTTCTGTCACATATGTAGATCCTAATCACCCGACGGGATACATTGAGCAGACGAGCGTGGATATACAACATCAGTTCGCAGGGAATCTGCTGCTCGATATCGGCTATCTGGGAGCTTTTGGACATCATCTGCCCGATCCAGGCCCTGTCAATATAAACCAGGTGCCAGCTTCCGAACTGCCACTCATCGCCTCTGGCACGGACACTGCGTTATCGTTACGTCCATTCCCGCAATTTAATAAAGTGGAAAAGATTGCAGACCCGTATGGAAACTCTACCTATCACGGCGTAAACATCGGAGTGGAAAAGAAATACTCCTACGGATTGCTCTTCAAGACAAACTACACCTATGCGAAGTTCATCGACAACGTTGAGTCTCGCGAGGATTTGGAGTATTCAACCTCTAGTTACAGCAACTTCGCTCTGCTTAACTACTACGATCCGAGGTCAGCCCGGGGTCTCTCGGGAAACGACATTCGTAATCGGCTCGTCTGGAGCTCGGTATATGAATTGCCTATCGGTCCAGGAAAGCTTCTGGCGCCGAAATCCGCACTTCTGAATCAGGCAGTTGGAGGATGGTCGTTCGGTGTAGTTGCCGCCGCAAATACGGGTACTCCGCTCAGCCCGATTGAGCTGAACAACAGTACCTTTTCAAACTCTTTGGGCAATCGTCCCGACTTGGTGGGTACCCCAAACCTCCAAAGTGGGAGGTCGCGAAGCGAGAAACTGGGAGAATGGTTTAATACGGCGGCGTTCGCGCACCCCGCGTCTTATACATTCGGAACCGCCCCGCGCTCCTTCGGGACTGGACCTGGCGCAGAGAACTTTGACCTATCACTGTTGAAGGACTTTCATGCCGGGGAGCGCGCTGACCTGCAATTCCGTTTGGAGGCGTTGAACGCTCTCAATCATCCTAATTTCGCCAACCCAGACACTCGGAACGGAAGTCCAACGTTTGGCGAGGTGAGGGGTCTTTACGCGGGGACTCCAGCACGAATTGTTCAACTTGGACTCCATCTCGCCTTTTGAATGCCGGCCTGGATGGCGGTGCCAAAAGGCACCGCCATTCTGCCGATGGTAGCCAGTAAATTAAAAGCAGCAATGACATATCAGGACAAACCAGCGGTCCTTCCCATATGCTTAGTAGGAAACTCCGCCTGGGCGACGTTAATCCTCGAGGATGTCGGCCTTGGGGGGAAGCAACACTCGACGAGAGCAATTCAAGTTCTATGCATGTTCAACTAATATCTGATTGAGCTCCTTCGCCTGCCTACCGCATTGGACATAGATTCCTTAGCGCACTTATTTAGGGCATAAATGTACCTGACAAGCATTGATGTCTCAGTTAGATCTGACAACGATCCGCGTGGCCAAAACGTGCTTCAAATGCGAACAGTTGCTCCCCTCCCAGCCGATACGAACCGTGTGCCAGGAATGCTCTCTCTGCAAATACCCTTGCTTGATACAGCGCCATCATATGGGATCTCTGCTCGACGATGCGCTCTTCGCTCTACTCTCGATAAGTCGAAACTGCGCATTGACGACGATGATCATCTTGTGAACGATAGCGACGGGAAACCAATTCAAGACTACCCGTATTTTGTCTTCATTGTTGAATACCCAACTCAGCACGACACCTGGTACGACATCCCCGACCTGCAGCAGCCTTACGCGGAACTAAAGAGAACCGTGGAGGGCGAAAACTGGACCCCCGCGATTCTGAAGACAGCCTATGCCCGCTTCCGCAAGAAGGTGAAGCTCACCCCGTACCTTATCTCCGCGGACACAGAGAAGGTCCTTGCGGAGGTAAAACAGCTCATTGCGGAGGTAACGGGAGTGAATGTAAGCGATGCAGAGCTGAAGCCCCAAACTACAAGATTCAACGGCGAGGACGTATCCGTCCATTTCAACGCCATTCGTTCGGAAGGCTTCCGCTCGCTGCCGGAAGGCCAGAAGGTTCAGTTCGACGTGACCAAGGGCCCAACGGCCGGCAGGCCGAAGACCTGCAGGTTGTCTCCACAGGGACGACAGGATCCACCGCAGGGATCTCCGTCACTCAGCGTGTTCGTGCAAAGAAGGAATGGACAACACCACCATCGCGGCGATCAAAGATGCCTCCGCTCAGGTCCATAAATATCTACGCGACCCCTCGAGGAGTCGCCAGCTTACAAATCTTACTTTTCAATACCAGATTGGCAGAGCTGTCAGCGCCTGTGCAAACTCGTCGCGGTTCGCGTTGAAAGGCTCTCTACCTATTTGCGGCTAGCGGGCGGCCCGATTATGAAGGCAGATGAGGACCGCACCTGAGCAGGGATCAGCGCGCGCACCGAGTCTCGGCGACGAACAGCGTAGTTGCGCGCGCCCGGTAATCCTGAACCCGTCTGCTCCATTTCTGCTCCATTCGATTTCTGTAGAACGGCACTTCCGAAAACGCCCGTATTCTCTATCGCCAGAGCGAGATCGGGTGAACGCTATATTCTTTGTTTTCAATTGACGACCATATTCCCAAGCTGGAACTCTTCGACTGCGACAAGAGAATTTAGGCAGCGTATAAATCGCGAAGATGTCTAGGAGGCAAAATGAGCCTGTCTGATCGCCAAATATTGCCCAACGCGATACGTTGTGCGATACGTCGGTTGTCAGGCTTGGATGTGCTTACAAGGACTTAGGATGCCACCGGGGTCTTGTAAGTTGTTGTAATGCCAAAAGTTGTTGGATTCACACGGTGGAAGTCGCAGGTTCGAATCCTGCAGCGCCCACCATTAATCCAAAAGGTTAGAGCATTCTTTCCCGACAGTGCGTAATAGCTTTTGTTACCAAACGATCAAAACGCCGGGATAGACTATTGGCGAGGCACGACCTTTCTATTCGTCGGCTCTGTCTGAAGATGGTCTTCATTTTGAGTTCTGCCCCTGCGGATTTGGTAAAATTGCGTTGCTGCACGGACCGGATTATACGGCGCAGGAGTTTGATTGATGGAAAGAAAATGCGACTCCCGGCTGTACTTTGCGTTGGTTTTTTGTGTCCCCGCCCTGCTTCTGGCCATTGCGTTCGCGGCCGCCAACACGAACTGGTTCTTCTACCACGATAATTACTTCATGCTTCGCAATATTGGGTATAGCCTCACGCTACATCATGTCGATTGCCAGGTGGTGTTAACCGGCGACTCCTCTGCTCTTACAGGCCTGGATCCATCGACCATAACTCGGGCCACCGGATTGAGCGCATGCAATGTTTCCGAAGGGGGAACGGTCACAACGGTCGTAGGCTCGTATCCCCTGGATGCTTACCTTCAACAGAATGCCCCACCCAAATACGTTGTCTTTATGTTTACGCCGAGCCTATTCCGGCCGAGCCATTCCTGGCGAGACTTCAGTTCGTATTACGAGGGAATTGTTTACCTGCTCCGGTATGAGCGCAATAAGAGCACTTATCTGAAGTTATTGAGGCATCCCTATGAGACCTTCAACTTTTCCGCCTGGGCAGCGCAAAGCATCATCACAGATGCTCTTGGCCGCCTCACCGATCCGCATAAATATGATGGAGTAGAAGACCCCGCATTGCGGCGTCAGAGGCATAACGGCTTGTTCACTTTCTATTCAGGGCCTGAGACTGCATGCTTCCGCAATGGATGGGATAAGAGCCTGAAAACCCAGACTGACCCTGAGTGGGAATCCGGGTTGCGCCAAAAGTATGGCGTCAATGGCACCCGCGTCATTGTGAACGTGGCTCCCGTCGCAGATTGCGACGACATGAAAGATGCCTACGGTCAGGCATTAAAGGGCCTCCATGACAATCCGTTGGAAGTGCTCCCAATAAAAATGTTCAATAACCAGGATGTGCACTTTACGCCAGAGGGGGCAGAACACGTTTCCCTCGGCGTTGCCAACCAGATTCTCGCGAGCGAAGGACATAGCAAGCCAGCAAAGCTCAATTGAAGTGCACGGGAGCTGTTCCCACTGCGTACCGCGCGCGTGGCCTAATCCTGTGCTCCGTCATAGTCGCTCTGCGCACGTCCGATATACTTGCTCCTATAAACGCCTATGCTTTTCAATAGCCCTATTTTTGTTTTCGTCTTTTTACCTTTAGCACTTGTCGGCTTCGCCGTCCTGGGCCGATTCGGGCGCCGTTCCGCCATCGGTTGGCTGGCGCTTGTTTCGATCCTATTTTATGCAAAATGGAAGCCTGCTTTTGTTCTGGTGCTGCTTGCCTCCATGCTGGGAAACTTCTTGCTCTCGCGATTGATTGCAGCCAATAAGTCAAATCCGCGCTTTCAAAGCTTCTGGCTCATCGCTGGCATAGTCGCCAACCTTGGCATGCTTGGGTACTTCAAGTATTTATTTTCGATCCTGAATTTCTTCACTCGCGTTGGAGTTACTCATCACGAATGGGGCAGCGTTGTGCTACCTCTCGGCATCTCATTCTTCACATTCACACAATTGGGCTACCTGATCGACTTGAAGCAGGGAGAGGCAGAGCCACAATCGTTGGTGAGTTACGCTTTGTTTGTCACATTCTTTCCCCACCTGATTGCCGGCCCCATTTTGCACCACAAAGAAATCATGCCGCAGTTTGCGGAAGAGCGCCGCTATGGCGTTAATCGAGATGATTTCGCTGTGGGCTTGACCTGGTTCATCATGGGTCTCTTCAAGAAAGTAATGGTCGCGGACATGCTCGCCCCCTATGCCAACTCAGTATTCGATGCACCCGCTAACCAGACCTTAGCCACTGCGTGGATCGGCGCGCTCAATTACATGTTGGAGTTATATTTCGATTTCTCAGGTTATTCGGATATGGCGATTGGGTTGGCACGAATGTTTTCGATCCGATTCCCTCTAAACTTCAACTCGCCTTATAAGGCGACAAGTGTAATTGACTTTTGGTCGCGTTGGCACATGACGCTGACCCGCTACATTACGCTCTATCTCTATACGCCCCTCTCGCTTGCTGTAAGTCGCTCACGCCTCGCGGCCGGAAAGAAAGTATCAAAGAAGGCAGCTCGGACATTCGGTGGCTTCATCGAGATGATCGCGTATCCAACAATCGTAACTATGTTTTTGGCCGGTATCTGGCATGGCGCAGGAACGCAATTCATGGTCTTCGGCCTGATCTTTGGCATCACTATGACCCTTGAGCATGCTTGGAACCTCATTCGAACGCCCAGGCAGGTGTCTCCCAAACTCTATCTGAATGTGCTCTCGGTGTTGCGGGTAAACTTGATTGCGTTGGTGGCGTTTGTCTTCTTTCGATCCGCATCCACGGGCGCCGCACTCAGCCTGTTGCGAAGCATGGCGGGCATGAACGGCGACAGGCAACTCAGCGTGCAACCGCTCTCACTTATGGTGTTTTTGCTCTTGCCGGTTGTATGGTTCCTGCCGAATACTCAGCAGATTCTCGCGGAATCCGCGAGCGGAAACGATTCAGCCCCCACTCGGCGAGGTCTTCACTGGAAGCCAAGTCCGGCCTGGGCACTCGTAATAGCCTGTGCCTTTTTTCTCTCACTCATCTACATGGGGACTGGTTCGACGTTTCTCTACTTTCAGTTTTAACCAGGAAGCTGATCTTCTATGAACACGTCATCGCAGAATTCGTTAGAGCACGTCTTCGACTGGGAAGCGCAGAGAGCGTTTTCCGAGCTATCGGGCGACCGAAATCCGATGCATATGAATGCCGTTGCAGCCCGGCGAACTCATGCGGGAAGACCGGTGGTTCATGGAATGAATTCGGTACTCTGGGCACTGGAGACGCTTGCCGGCAAGGGGGAAATTCAGCAGCCAATAGCACAGATTAAAGTTCGCTTCCAAAAGCTGATTTACGTTGGTGATGCGGTGACGCTCGAAGTCATCCGGCGAGATATCGCAGGGATTTCTCTGCAACTGTGCGTAGACGAGCTTCCCGTATCGTCGATCAAGATAGGGTTTGGCGAGGCGTTGCAGGGCGTGGCACATGAAATGGCTTCCGATGTGATCCCGCCGCGGGCGTGGCCGGAGGAACCAGTAAACCTCTCCCTGACTCAAGTTGAGAATGCGAGCGGTTGGCTGGCATTTGCTCAAAATGTTGAAGCAGCACCGCACGCCTTTCCCCGATTGTCCGCGGCCATTGGGCAACGGAGAGTCTCTGCCCTTGCTTGCATGTCGCGGCTTGTGGGAATGGTCTGCCCCGGCATGCATTCGACTTTTTTCAGTTTGACCGTTAATAGCTCTGAGTCACTTGGATCGCGAGATGCTATAAGGTATGCGGTTACGAGCGTGCATGACCAATTTCGCCTTGTTAAGCAAACTGTCGAAGGGGGTGGGTGGTCCGGTACGATTGAAAGCATCGCCCGAATTCCGCCCGTTGCGCAACCAACATTGCAGGACTTGGCAGGCCTGGTTCGGCAGGGAGAATTCCAGGAGACGAATGCGCTCATCGTTGGAGGGTCGCGTGGATTGGGCGAGCTGACAGCCAAGCTGATTGTTGCCGGCGGGGGCGCAGTTACGATCACCTATGCGATTGGCCGCGACGATGCAATCGAAGTTCAGCGCCAAATACGCGAATGGGGAGGAAGATGCGAGGTGCTCCATTATGATGCAACGCTTCCAGCGACGGATCAGTTTGAACATCTCGCTTCCATTCCCACATCGCTTTATTACTTTGCAACTACCCCCATCTTTCTTCGCAAGACTCGACTTTACTCCCCGGCAGTCTTTGAAAGGTTCCATCGCGTTTATGCCGAAGGCTTCTTTGAGGTCTGCACCTCGGCTCTTCGCGATTCCAAGCCTGGCTCATCGGTCTTTTATCCTTCCTCTGTGGCCGTGGAAGATCATCCCATCGACATGACGGAATATGCGATGGCCAAGGCTGCCGGCGAGATCCTATGCCACGATCTAGCGCGTTCCAATGAAGGGTTCCGCTTCATTGTCGAACGCCTTCCGCGCATGCTCACAGATCAGACTGCAACGGTTATGCCTGTCAAGACGGTCGCACCGCTTGAAATTATGCTACCGATCGTCCGCCGAATGGAAGCACGCGAGTTTTCTTGAGCTTTCGAACGAAGACTATTGTGGGAGATTCGATATTTTTGGAAAATCTAACCTCATGGCCGGTTGACGCTGCATACCTCGCGCGGAATGCGCGGAAGCTGATCCGTCAATTCCGCAGCCAACCGATGCAACGACAGATCCGGATTGCCATCCTTGGGGGCTCTACTTCACAGGAGCTTGCCCTGTTTCTCGAGGTCCTTCTGCTGGCGCGGGGTTTCGACCCTGCATTCTGGCACTCAGAATATGGCCGTTATTGGGAAGATGGGGCGCTTGGCAACGACGAATTGAATGCGTTTGCGCCAGAGTTGATCTATGTCCACACTGGATCGCAGAATATCCGCAATTGGCCGCAACTCAATGGGAGTGAAGACGAGGCCGAGGCAGCAGCTAGGTCTGAGATCGCGCGCTTTGCTCAGATGTGGGAAGGCTTGCAGTCACGCAGTCAGGCTGTCATCCTCCAAAATAACTTCGAGCTACCTGACATACGCATCCTGGGTAACTACGACGCCGTGTATCCCGCGGGCAGAGTCCGATTCACTCACCGCCTTAATGCGCTCATCGCAGACGAAGTGCAACAGCGGCCATATCTGGTTCTCAACGATGTTTGCTATCTGTCGGCACGCATCGGATTGGATAGCTGGTATGACCCCGCGCGATGGTTCAGCTATAAGCTCGCAACCACGCCACAGGCGAGCGCGGAGTTAGCCTTCAATCTCGTTGCGCTTATATGCGCCCGTTACGGCTTGAGCAAGAAGGTGCTGGTACTGGACCTCGATAACACCCTGTGGGGCGGAGTAATTGGAGACGATGGGGTCGATGCAATCGTTATTGGCCGTGAGACACCCCGCGCTGAAGCGCACACCCACTTTCAGGAATATGTACGCCGCTTGCGCCAGCGGGGCATTGTCCTGGCTGTGGCTTCAAAGAACGAGGACGCTACCGCTCGCGAAGGCTTTTCGCATCCCGATTCCGTGCTGAAGATCGGCGACTTCTCAAGCTTCAAGGCCAATTGGAATCCCAAGCACGAAAACATCCAGAACATCGCGCACGAACTCAGTCTTGGCTTGGACAGTTTTGTCTTTGCTGACGACAATCCCGCGGAGAGATCGCTGGTGGCCTCGCAGTTGCCTTCCATCGCCGTACCGGAGATCAGCGACGATGCCGCTGCTTCCCTGCGAATTCTCGACCGAAACCAGTACTTTGAAACACTCTCATTGTCTGAGGAAGACCTTGCCCGGTCCTCCCAGTACGCAGGCAATGCGATGCGCAATGAACTCCAGGCAAAATTTGCCAACTACGGTGAGTTCCTGGCTTCGCTGGAGATGTCATCCGAAGCCGGCCCGTTTGCGCCACCCTATCTGGAGCGCATTGCGCAACTAACCGGAAAGACCAATCAGTTCAACCTCACGACCAGGCGCTACTCGCTAGCCGAGATTGAATCGATCGCACGCGATCCCGCATTTATCACGCGGTACGTTCGTCTTGCTGACCGCTTCGGCGACAACGGACTGATATCCGTCGCCATTGGCAGATTAGTCTCAAAGACACTGCACATTGACCTCTGGCTGATGAGCTGCCGCGTGCTGAAACGCGATGTGGAGTTGCTGATGCTGGATGAGCTGGCAGCGGCCGCACGCCAAGGGGAGGCAACAACGCTGCGCGGATATTATTTCCGCACGGCGAAGAACAACATGGTCGGCAGGCACTATGAAAGTCTCGGCTTTACGCTGGTCGCTGGCACAGATGACGCTTCAGAGTGGACTCTCGCACTGGATGATTATCAGGCGAAGAACAAACATATTGGGCACGCGGGAACGTCACAAACTGTAGGCTGACTCTCTTTCCCCTAGCGCCCTTGCTCAGCAAGCTTCCTTTGAATGCGATCAATCAGCGCGCCAACATTGTGCATGGTTTCCAATTCCGCTGGTTGAAACTTGATGCGGAATTCTGCCTCGATACTGATGATCAGGTTTATGTGGTTGAATGAGTCCCATCCCGGCACGTTGGCCGCCGTCGTCTCTGGCGAAAGGACAATCGACGGATTGTCAAACAGATCGTGAAATATCTCGGTAACTTTTGCGAGGATTTCTGAATTCTGCATAAAAACCCCAAGATAAACTAGGAAACGTCTTCGTAATCATAGCAAAGCGCGTCACCCATCTGATCGCGACTATGGAACAATGACGATATGGCCGTTGAGGTTGAAGGCTACTCTGCCTTCAATCATCGAGACATCGACGGGGCCCTCGTGCTCATGAGTGACAACGTCAGTTGGCCCAGGGCATCGGAAGGTGGGCGCGCAGTTGGGAAAGAAGAGATCCGTGCCTACTGGACCCGTCAGTGGCAGGAGTTCGATCCTCACGGGGAACCGTTGGAAGTGATCGAGCACGAAGACGGCAAGACGCATGTCAGGGTTCACCAGCTCGTAAAGAGTCTCGGTGGCGAAGTTCTCTTCGATGGCGAGGTGCGTCACATCTATACCATCGCAAACGGTCTCATTGAACGCATGGACATCGAGGAAAGCGCAGCGACCTCGGCCCCAACCCCATCCGCGGCATTTTCCAGGACCTAATGTCCTCTCTCTAAACTTCATTAAGAAAAGAAACTGTCATCCTGAGCGAACGGGGCCCCAAACGTCTTTCAGCCCCGGGGTCCCCACAGACAGGTCTTCGTCTGTGGGGTGGAGGTTGGGGGTGGTGAGTCGAAGGACCTGCATTTGTCATTCGCGGCGGGAAAGTGGTTAGGTTCGCCGATTGGCGGAGCTTGATACGATCAGCGCTGTCATCTCATGAGCAACCTGTTGGTGACGAGAAGGGCGCGTTTGCCGTTACTTATCCAAGGACATCCCGAGTTTCGTCATCTAGACCAAGAACTGTCTTGATTTATTAAGGAAGGATACTTGGCATTCCATTCAAAATGGCACGTCCCAGTATTGGACCTGCTGCCTCAGATGGCTGCGCTGGAGCAAAATCTCGACCGTACAAAAGATCTTGCACACCGTTCTCAAAACATGCCATTTATATCGCCGTACTCACTGAGGGCGGGATTGGCCTTGAGCTCAGTTACATCGACCACCAATGCTTCGGTGGTGAGGAGAAGACCGGCAATCGACGCTGCGTTCTGCAGGGCCGTTCGAGTTACCTTGGTTGGGTCGATGACGCCAGCCTTCACGAGGTTCTCGAAGACACCCGTTGCGGCGTTGTAGCCGTAGTCCTGGTCCTTGTGCTCAAGCACCTTGGCGACAGCAACCGCGCCCTCTTCGCCGGCATTGGCAACGATCTGCCGCAGCGGCTCTTCGAGCGAGCGGAGCACGATTTGCGCACCGATCTTCTCGTCGCCTTCGAGCGTCTCGATCAGGTCCTGAAGCGCGGGGATGGCGCGAACCAGTGCGACGCCGCCGCCTGGGACGATGCCTTCTTCGACGGCCGCACGGGTTGCGCGGAGCGCGTCCTCGACGCGAGCCTTCCTCTCCTTCAGCTCGGTCTCGGTTGCAGCGCCAACCTTGATGATGGCTACGCCGCCGAACAGCTTGGCCAGCCTCTCCTGCAGCTTTTCCTTGTCGTAGTCCGAGGTGGTCTTCTCGATTTGAGACCGGATCTCCTTGACGCGTCCCTCGATATCACCCGAATTGCCGGCGCTGTCTACGATGGTGGTGTTGTCCTTGTCGATGGTGACGCGCTTCGCACGGCCCAAATCCTCGATCTTGACGTCTTCGAGTTTGGTGCCGAGGTCCTCTGTGATGGCCTTGCCGCCGGTGAGGATCGCGATGTCGCCCAGAATCGCCTTGCGACGGTCGCCGAAGCCAGGAGCCTTGACGGCAGCCACGTTCAGCGTGCCGCGCAGCTTGTTGACCACTAGGGTCGAGAGCGCTTCGCCTTCTACATCCTCAGCGATGATCAAGAGAGGCTTGCCGCCGCGCGCAACCTGTTCGAGCAAGGGAAGCAGATCCTTCATCGCGCTGATTTTTTTTTCGTAGATCAGGATGTAGGGATCGTTGAGAACCGCTTCCAGGCGCTCGGCGTCGGTGACGAAGTAGGGGGTGAGATAGCCATGATCGAACTGCATGCCGTTCACGGTCTCGAGGCCTGTGTGCATCGTCTTCGACTCTTCAATCGTGATGACGCCATCCTTACCGACCACCTTGACCGCGTGGGCAACGATGTTGCCGATCTCCTGATCGCCGTTGGCCGCGATTGCGCCCACCTGCGCCACTGAGACCTCGTCGACAGGCCTGGACAGCTTGCCCAGTGCGCCGCCCTCGGTCCACTTGCCGTCCTTGTCGCGGGTGCCGATGATGGTTGCAACGGCCTTGTCGATACCGCGCCTCAACGCCGTCGGATTTGCACCCGCCGCCACAGTCTTCACGCCTTCGCGGAAGATGGCCTGCGTCAACACGGTCGCGGTGGTGGTGCCGTCGCCGGCAACGTCCGAGGTCTTCGAAGCAACTTCACGCACAAGCTGTGCGCCTACGTTTTCAAGCGGGTTCTTCAGATCGATTTCCCTAGCCACCGTCACGCCGTCCTTGGTGATGGTGGGCGAACCGAATTTCTTTTCGATTACGACGTTGCGGCCCTTTGGCCCGAGCGTCGCCTTTACCGCGTCCGCCAGCGTGTTGACGCCGCGCAGAATCGCTTGCCGGGAATCCTCACCGTGCAAAATTTGCTTGCGGCGATTCTGTCCCCCTCCAGAGTCACCCTCTGGTTGCGACGGAGGTGGAGGAGAAGGTGGAAATGGAGGAGAAGGCGGAGGCGGAGGTTCATCGTCAATTTTGATGGGAAGGTGTGCAACCCTGATACTCCCCTTGCTGCCAGTCAGTGTTGCCCTGGAAGTGCATTTCGTGCGCAGGCGCCTATAACCATGTTCCGCATCGTGCCATATCAGCTCAATCTGGACGAGCAGGATACCCGTTTTGAGCGGCTTCAGCTGGAAACCAACGACTTCACCGTCATCACTAGCCTGAAGAAGGATGCTTTTGAAACTGAGTGGAAGAAAGAAATCTGGTGCACTAATCCTGACTGTAATCTTAATCGGCTCCGGTATGCCAATCGAATTTACTGGAAAGGTTGCTTTAAAAGGAGTGGATCGCACGTCGTCCGGCTTCGCCTCAGCCTCCTTGTCTACCAATAAAATGTCTGCCAAACCTCTGGAGTCTGGACGACGGATGAGAACAAGCAATTCAGTGTAGCGTCCCTTTACGATCTCGCTTGGAAGAGCCGCATCTAGAACGCGCGATTTAGGTTCATTCAAGCTTGCCGGCGAGGGGTCTGAGCCCTTTCTTGGAGTGCTGTTGAGGCAATCCCGCACGAACGTCAAAATGCTGGGGTAACGATCCTGTGCACTCTCTCTGGACTGAAACTTGCAGATATCGACATGGTTCTGATCGCATGGAATAACTATTACGCCGGTAATTCCGGGATCTGCTGTGGACGCATCTACAACCAAGACCTTCTTGTACGGCAGAGTCTCTCTAAATACCTTCGTTGAGATGCCCATGTTCAGGACGTTGCTTCGATACCAAGTATTAAGATCCCGAAGATGAGGTGCTTGAGGAAGAAGATCCCCGATCGCCGGATTTGGCCTCAGGACGGCCCTGAATTTCTCAACAAATGCCGCCAAGTCAGCCCCGATATGCGGTGTGGCCATGAATACGACACCGCGAGTATTCGCCGCTATCGGAAGCCATTGAGGGTCGTTGTATTCCTTGGCATGGCGCAGGAGCTGCTTAACCAAGAGCCCGCCTAGGCTGTGAGCAATAAAGATAAGAGGCTTGGTGCCGAGTCTATCGGGGCCGTTTCCTGTAAATAAGTCAAGAATATTGACTGCCCGATCCACGAGGGGCATGGAGTGTCCGCTATATGCCGTTGCTGCCGCATCGTAGCTCAGAGACCATATGGCAACCTTTTCTGATTCCAGATCACGGCCGAGCCAATCCGGCCAATACGTGTCCTGTCTGCCATCGACTTGCCACGTTTCACGAGCGTCACCGTCAAGCCCATGTACGAATACAACATCTGCGCTTCTATCATTACCTTTGAAGCCCGCAGCCCGAATTAGTCGGCTCATAGCTGGACATTATACGGCGATGGCACTAGGAAATGGGGTTTCCAAAGGGAGGTTGCTGTAACACGACCAAATCACAAGATCGGTAATGCAAAGTCTTAGTGCTGTATCTGGAGCGCCCGCGCGCAACAGTTCAAGTCGGCTTGTGTTCACTGATCCAGATCACTATCCAAAGGCGCATCTTTGAGCACAATCGGCGCCGCCTGCTTCAGTTTTTCCGACAGCAATTCATGCTCCCGCCGGTTCTCCGTCATCCCGATTGCGCGTTGAAACTCTTCGCGAGCTTCGGCATAGCGTCCCAGCTTCATAAGCAGATCTCCCCTGACACTTGGGAATAGATGATAGTTGGCCAGCGCAGGCTCAGCCGCGAGAGCATCAAGCGCGGCAAGTCCTGCGGCAGGTCCTCGCGCCATCCCTACCGCAACCGCGCGATTCAGCCCAACGATGGGAGACGGTCTGATCCCGAGAAGAGCGTCGTAGAGAAGAACAATCCTCTCCCAGTCAGTATCCGCGGCAGTGCTGGCCCGGGCATGACAGGTGACGATTGCCGCCTGCAACGCGTAGAACCCCGCCGCGCCGCCCAGCTTCTGTGCAGTATCAAGTTCCGCCATGTCTTGCTCTATCTGCGCCCAGTCCCACATAGACCGGTCTTGCTCCATCAACAAGACGGCTCTTCCGTCTTGCCCTTTGCGTGCTGCGGTGCGCGACGCCTGCAACTCCATCAGCGCCAGCAGACCGTGGATCTCCGGTTCAAGGGGAAGAAGCTGCACGAGGATGCGCCCCAGCCGCAGCGCGTCATTTCAAAGCTCCTCCCAAATCCACTCCTCTCCAGCGGTCGCGGTATACCCTTCGTTGAAGATCAGGTAGACCACCGAGAGCACCGACTCAAGCCTGCTGCGAAGCTCGTCTCCACGCGGAATCTCGAAGGGAACATGGGCTTCCAATAGTGTCTTCGACCCGGCACTCTTCAGCCACAGCCCTTTCACGCCGTTTGTCTCATTCCAGCCCGGCAACGCGCAGGATTTTTGGCGTCCTGCACTCATAAATTTTGCGCAACCGCACTGCAAACAAACCGAAATAAATCACTCTAAATAAATAACTTAAGCTTATACTCCGTGCCAAATCAGCGCATTTTTGAAATATGCGGCCAACTCTCTGCAACCCCTTGCCTCGTTTGATTAAACTCTCCGCAACCGAAACATCTCGAAAAGGCTGCCCCCACGGTACGTGTCTCCGCGAGTCGCAACCACAGGTTCAACCCTTTCGCATGTTTTGTAACCACTCAAGCAGCCATTTCAGCTATGTAGTGCAACCCTTTATGCAGCCATTTCAACGGTCCCGCGCAACGAAAAACGGCTCCGATTTCTAGTGATCTCCAGCCGCCTGCACCAGCAATTCCACTGACGGAACAACCATGTCCAGAAGCACCGCCTGCGGCTTTTCCGCTTCCTTCAGCCAGGTCATCTTTTCCTTCACGGCGCCCGCGTCCGTCACCCGGTGAGCGCTCAAATCATCCAGCGCCCCAAGCCCTATCTGCGCGGTATGAGACAAGTTAAGCGACAGCGGAGCCAGTTCCTCCGTCAGCTCCGACCGCCCCAGCAGCGGCTGCAGCTTGGCATCGTTGTCGCGCCAAAGCGCCAGCCAGTCCCGAGCCAGTTGCAACTGTTCCGGCGTAGCTTTCCCTTGGACAATCAGCTTGGCAAGGTCGTTGAACCTGCGCCCCATGTCACTTTCCGGAGGCACTGCGTCCACCAACCTGTTCAGCGGCGTATAGCTCTCGTATTCCTTCAGTTGCCCCCGCTCGTACCCCTTTGGAGGCTGCACCACAGCAGCCAGAATCTTCAGTAGCTGCGGGTCGTCATCGCCGCTCATCCGATTTAGCATAAGCTCTGCAAAATGTGTATGTTGCAGCCCGCAGTATTCAAGCTTCTGCGATATTGCCGCCATCCGCGCGTACATGGAATCCACGTCGCGAACGTCCTGCGGAGACCACAGCCGTTCCGCAATCGCCGCTGTTCGCGGCCATATATGGCTATCGATGTTCTCTGGAGTCACAAACTCGCTCCACATGGTTGCTTCGCCGCCCAGCACCCGCGCCCGTTGCTCCGGAGTAAGAGAAGCCCCGTCCCCACTCAGCGGATCAACCAAGTAGTGTGCCGCCGCTGATTGATTCAGGTCGATGTAGTAGCCCGTCGAAAGCAGGCCGCGATTTCCCTGTTTAGCAGCGAGGGCCAGCGACGTCTGGCCGCGCCACGATTGAATCACCACATCCCGCGGAGTGTCGGGCTGCAACACCTCGTCCCAGCCCTCCATGATCTTGTGGTGGCTAGCCACCAGTTTTTGCAATCTCCCCGTAAAGTACGCCTGCAACGCCGCATTGTCCTTCAACCCATGCGCGTTCATATAGGCCTTGATGCCAGGGTTAGCATCCCACTCTTTCCCATCGCACTCATCGCCGCCAATATGGAAGTAGGCATCCGGGAACAGTGCCGTCATCTCGCCCAGAAACTTGTCGAGAAACTGATAGGTTGTTTCGCGGGTCGGGTCCATTGCGCCGTCGAAGACGCCCCACTTCGTGACGATCCGGTACGGCCCCGGCGCGCTTCCAAGCTCCGGATAGGCGGTCAGCCACGCAGAGGTATGACAGGGCATATCGAATTCAGGAACCACCCGGATTCCGCGGTCTCTCGCGTACCCAATCACCTCGGCGACTTGCTGTTGCGTGTAGAAGAGCCCGGCCGATCCCTTCGCCTGCAACTCAGGAAACAGCTTGCTCTCCACGCGAAAGCCCTGATCTTCAGACAGGTGCCAGTGGAAGACATTCAGCTTCACGGCCTCCATCCCGTCCAGGTTGCGCTCGATCACCTCGACCGGCATGAAGTGTCGTCCAACGTCGATCATGAGTCCGCGCCAGGGGAATCGAGGCGCATCGTCAATGGTCACTGCAGCCACGGCGAATCCCTGCGGCGTGATTTTGACCATTTGCAGAAATGTTTGCAATCCGTGCAGGATTCCAAGCGGACTAGCCGCTTTTAACCCCACATGTGTGGCCGAGACAACCAGGTGATACGACTCGTCCTCCCCAAGTTGCAGCGCCGGCTTAACGGCGCCGGAAGTGCTGATTGTGAAGCTCGGCTGAGTGGCTTTCGCCTCAGCGGAGAGCGGGATTCCCGTTTCTCGCGATAGAGTATTCAGGAACCGCCGAGTGGCCGAAACAACCATTGGATCGGTGGTTCCGTCCAGGCCAAGGCCGAAACTTCCATCAATCAAGAACTGGCCCTCGCCCTGCACCACATGCACAGGCATGGGCATCAGCGCCAATTCTGCTTTCTGCCGGGCGAAGATTGGGGAAGCATAGATCAGGACCCCGAGGAACGGAACGATAGCCAACGCTGGACGCAATCTCATAGACCTCTTCAGATGCAAATTCATGTTTTGTAAATCATGGTAATGCTACACGTTTTGCCAGGCGGCTTGGCGATCCGTTTTTATCCGCGCAGCCGAGTCACAATTTGGTTTCCGCAGAAGAAATCAGTGGTATGACCACTGCGATCAGGGATATGATGGCGGGGAAACAAAATGCCCTTTTCGCGGAGTAAGTGTGTCCCAATTTCGAGTTTCACTCCATCTTCGATTGTTCTTCTTCGCCGCTTCCTACCTCGCATTTGCCATGCCTCTCTGCGCGCTTGATTCATCGGCGTTGTGTTATCCACAAAAATATGGGAGCAAAGGAGATGGCTTTGCAAAGGAGACAGTGGCTATCCAGAAGGCGATTGACGCATGCGAAAGCCAGGGCGGCGGAACGGTTGAGTTGACTGCCGGGACCTATCTTAGTGGTCCCATTGTGCTCAAGAGCAACATCACGTTGCAACTCGATAAGGGCGCGACTCTCCTCGGCTCGCCAGATCATGCCGATTATCCATCGAAAACTGAATTCAAAGAGCCTGGTTTGCAATCTCTTGTCAGCGCGACCAACGGTTCACATGTTTCAATCACAGGCGAAGGCGTGATTGACGGGGCGGGGGAGAGTTGGTGGGAGATGGCGCGCAGCGTGAAAAACGCGGGGGTGTTGGGGTCAGACCATCCGCGACCGAGACTCGTTGTATTCGATCATTGCAAGCATGTGTTGGTGGAGGGAGTCACTCTTCAGAATTCTCCAATGTGGCAGTTGGTCCCGTACTACTCCGACGATGTCATTATTCGGAACATCAAGGTTCTCGCACCCGCCCACTCGCCCAACACGGATGCCATCGATCCCTTTTCGTCGTCGCATGTAGTGATCGACCATGTTTTTGCGGACGTGGGCGACGATGACATTGCCATCAAGTCGGGAGCAATTGGGTCTCCAGGCCCGGACGAACCTAGCCGCGACATCACCGTTACCGATTGCACTTTTCTGCATGGGCATGGTCTTTCGATTGGGAGCGAAATTGCGGGAGGCGCGCACAACATTCGCGCCGAGCGCATTCACTTCAAGGGGACGGACAACGGGATTCGGGTGAAAGCGAATCGTGACAGAGGCAATGATGTTGGACCGCTCTTGTTTCGCGACATCGATATGAAGGATGTGAAGAACGCCCTCATCATCAGCGAATACTATCCCAAAGTTCTGCCACCCGATTCAGAATCGCCGCAACCGATTACCAGACTCACACCCCACTTTCACGACATTACTCTCGAGAATGTGACTGCGATTGGCAGCACTTCTGCAGGAGCGATTGTGGGACTGCCGGAATCTCCAGTTGCAAGCGTTGTTTTGCGCAATGTAAAGATCGGCGCGCAGACTGGGATGACGATCGGATTTGCTGAAGTCACCGAGTCGGGCGTGGAAGTGACCGCGGCTGGTGGGCTTGCGATGATCAATTTATCAGGCGCAAAAGTTGTCGAACTTCCCGCAGCCAAGAAGTAAGAGAATTGCCTGGAGTGTCAACCTTGAATTACTGCAAACTTGCTTTCACGATGCTACTCGCTGGACTTTTGACCGGTAGTTCGCAACCTGCGAGCATTTCGGCGCGGCCATGGTCAGTGCGCGTCGCAAATGCCTCAATCGAGCGTTGGCCCAATGGGCGTTTTGTTCCGCCAGGGCAGCACTGGGCTTGGAATTATGAACTTGGAACACTGCTCCAGGGAATGGATGCTGTCTGGTTGATGACCGGGGATGCACGGTATTTCAACTACATCAAGAACTCAGTCGACCAGTTTGTCGGGCCCGATGGATCCATCCCAACCTGGAAAGAGGATGAGTATCAGCTCGACGGCATTCTAATGGGGCGACAGCTTCTGTTGCTCTCGAGCGCGACTCATGATCCGCGCTATGCCAAGGCCGCTTCTTTGCTTTACGGGCAACTTCTTCATCAACCGCGTACGGCTTCAGGCGGATTTTGGCATAAGCAGCGATACCCGAACCAGATGTGGTTGGATGGTCTTTATATGGCGGAACCATTTTACGCTGAGTATACATCTACCTTTGGACATCCGGATGCCTTCAGCGACATCACTCACCAGTTTGTGCTGCTTGATGAACATACACGCGATGCAAAGACAGGTTTGCTCTATCACGGTTGGGATGAATCGAAGCGGCAGCGATGGGCTGACAGGAAGACAGGAGCGTCATCGCAGTTTTGGGGACGAGCGATGGGTTGGGCAATGATGGCGCTCGTGGATACGATTGGTTATTATCCCGCGGCCGATCCCCGTCGGCAACAATTGATAGCTGAATTCAGGCGGGATGCCGCTGCTATTTTGAGTTACCAGGACCGCGCGACGGGACTGTGGTACCAAGTTCTGGACAAAGGCGGAGCCGAGGGGAACTACCTAGAAGCATCCGCGTCCTCCATGTTTGTTTATTCCCTGGCAAAAGGAGTCAGGCTGGGATATCTTCCCGCTGCGCATGTTGCCAATGCGGAGCGCGGGTACAACGGAATTCTGAGCCACTTCATCCAGGTGGGGCCTCAAGACGACGTATCTTTTATAGGCACGGTGAAGGTTGGGGGACTGGGCGGCGATCCTTATCGCGATGGCAGTTACGCCTACTACATAAGCGAGAAAACGGTGACGAACGATCCCAAGGGAGTCGGCACTTTTCTGCTGGCGAGCGTTGAGATGGAAACCGCGCGAGCTGCGGCATCCGGCAATTCGGTGCGATGATGCAATCCGCAACAATGACTGTTCAAGGCAGGAAAAATGTCAAGATTGACGCACGCGCCATGGAATAATTCTGAAGTATTTGATTTAATTGGCGTCCCCGACGGGATTTGAACCCGTGTTATCGCCGTGAAAGTGGCCGAACGCCTGGTAACTTATTGAAACTAGGTGGCATGGATAGCGCAGTAAGGCACTTTCAGGAACCGTCGGAGCCGCTTATCGGACGCCTATTGGAACAACGCAGTGAGGTGCTCTGGAGCCAATTCAATGGAACCAGAACTTCGGACAATTCTCGAATCTCTCCCTGAAAAACCATACCGCTCGAAACTTGAACCCCACCGCGAGCTGATCCGCGAGCTACGACGCAAGGGACAGACGTACCGCGAGGTTGCGCACCTCTTTGAGGAGCGCCTTGGCTTGTACGTTGCGCCGAGCACTCTGCATTCCTTTGTGAAGGTCCGCGCCA
>Ga0302319_10003892_pt1 | contig 30918 bp, 28 predicted proteins | sample Bog_T0_2_FD_203319 | JGI IMG/M metagenome (GOLD analysis project Ga0302319, IMG submission 203319) | Peat permafrost microbial communities from Stordalen Mire near Abisko, Sweden - Bog_T0_2 | ecosystem: Environmental > Terrestrial > Soil > Wetlands > Peat | place: Sweden: Abisko, Stordalen Mire... | reverse complement strand
AACCGGGCGGGCATGCCGTACATCAACCAGCGCTGGCTGGGCGGACTGCTGACCAACTGGGTGACGGTGCAGAAGAGTGTAAAGCGCCTTCAGGAACTGGATGAGATGGCTACCGATGGCCGCTACGAGCTGCTGACCAAGAAAGAAGTCATCAAGCTGGAGCGGGAGCGCAAGCACCTGCAGGCGAACCTGGCCGGCATCAAGAACATGAAGCGGCTGCCGGACGCGCTGTTCATCGTCGACTCCAACAACGAAGCGATTGCCGTGAAGGAAGCCCGCAAGCTGGGCATCCCGGTGGTTGCGGTGGTCGACACGAATTGCGATCCGACGGTTGTGGACTATGTGATCCCGGGCAACGACGACGCGTTGCGCGCCATTCGGCTGTTCACCTCGAAGATCGCCGACTCGGCTGCCGAGGGAGTCAACCTGGTGGGCGACAAGGCGTTCTCAGAAGAGTTGCCTGTTCCCTCAGCTGATGAAGCTGCGGCGGAAGCGGCTCCGGTTGAAGAAGTGGACCTGGAAGCGGCGCTTGGCGGCGGAATTCGCAAGGCTCCGGCAGCGGTTGCAGCCCTGGACGAGGCTGAAGTCGCCGAAGGCTGAACCTGAGTTGCACCTGGAGTGCGTAAACGAAGGACAGCGTGGCCGCCAGTTTCGACAGCCACGCTTTTCTTTTGCCACCTGCGGTGGGGCAGACGTTGCTTCGCAACCAGACAGCGATGTTCGACACGACCTGGTTGAATGAAATTGGATAAAACGAGCTCCCCAGGGAGCTGGAAATAACAGGAAAAGAGAGATGACTACTGTGAGCGAAAAGATTGATGCCAAGTTGGTGAAGGAGCTCCGCGAGAAGTCCGGAGCGCCCATGGGCGACTGCCTCAAAGCGTTGCAGGAGACCAAGGGAGACATGGAAGGCGCATTCATTGTGCTGCGCAAGCGCGGCATGGCTTCCGCCCAGAAGAAGGCGGCTCGCAGCACCAATGAGGGCGCCGTGGGTACCTACATCCATGCCGGCGGCAAAATCGGCGTGCTGCTTGAAGTGAACTGCGAATCTGACTTTGTGGCCCGTACTGACGACTTCCAGGATCTGCTCAAGGACATCGCCATGCACATCGCTGCCAGCGACCCGCGCTATGTGCGGTCAGAGGATGTGACGGTTGAAGATATGGAGCGCGAGAAGGAAATCTACCGCGCCCAGGCCGCCGCCACGGGCAAACCGCCCGCGGTGGTCGAGCGTATTCTGGACGGCAAGATGGCCAAGTTCTATGAGGAAGTCTGCCTTTTGGAGCAGCCTTTCATCAAGGATCAGGGAGTCAGCATCAAGGAACTGATCGCGACCAAGGTTGGCAAACTGGGTGAGAACATCACGGTTCGCCGCTTTGCCAGATTCAAGGTCGGCGCGCCCGACTGGACTGTGGCTGCGACCGCGGCCGTGGAACCGACCGCCGAATAAGCAAGGGCAGGGAACAGGGATTAGAAAAGGCACGGGGCTTCGGCTTCGGGCCTTTTTTATTTGGTCTCCGGGCCAGCTTGTTGAGAGGATTGTTCTACTGGGCTTGGGCTGCGCAGAATGAAGACCGTCTGCAGGTCGACGGCGGTGTGGAGAATCATGGGCAGGAGCAGGCTTCCTGTGAACAGGAATAGGCCGCCGAAAGCGATGCCTGCGACGGACGTTTTGATCACTCCGGTTTTGCCCTGGTAGATGTGATTGAGTCCGAAGCTGGCGGCTGCAAGCAGCAGGACAGCGATCAATGGAAGATGGAGTGCGATGCCGTCCAGGTAGCGAAAGACAAATCCACGACAGACGAGCTCTTCGTAAATGCCCGCGGTTATGGAGACGGCCGAGAACCAGAGCCGCTCCTCAAGCGTCTCGGGCAGGATCTTCGATGCTTCGTCGAGAGAGCGGTAATAGGCGCGGGCGTAGGCGGCGCGGTATTTCTCTCCGCGCAGGCTCTGAAACAAGGGCATCAGCCCCAACAGGAAGAAGGCGGCCAACAGTGCGCCGAAGAGGACCCGCGCAGAGGTCGGAAGCCCTCGTCCGCTGGGTGTGGGCGGGAAGAAAAGTGGCCCGGTCCCGGTGATCCACAGCGCGATTGCGGCAATGGCCCAGCTGGAGACCATGGTGTAGCCATAGAAGCGGAGTTTCTGCCGGGAGTTGGAGATTCGGCGCAACAGCCGGCGGTCGACGAAGTAACTCAGCACCGGGCTCACAACGAAGAGAAAGGTGGCCAGGAGATGGGCGGAAAGCTGAGCGCTGGGTGAAGGGAATTGCATCTGAGAGACTCCTGAATGCGAATGTATATTTACATTCGCATTTTGTCAAGTGAACCTTTACACTGGATCAGATGACTCCGCCCACCGGAGAGCCGCAGCAGGAGCGCAGCCGCAGGACGCTGGAAAAGCTGCTCAAGGCGACAACAGAAGTGCTGGAGCAGCACGGCCTGGAAGGAGCGACCATTCCGCGGATTGCCGAGCGGGCAGGGGTGTCCGTAGGCAGCGTCTATCGCCGCTTTGATGACAAGGACGCACTTTTTAAAGCGGCTTTTCTTGATCTCATCGAGCGGGCCGCAGAGACAAACCGCAGGAATCTTCGCCCTGAGACCTTTGCGGGAATGTCACTTGAGGTGATAACGCGCGCGTTGGTTCGCGCAATGGTTCGCCAATTCCGCACCCATCCCGGGCTGCTCAGGGCTCTGGAACACTTTTTGCAGCATCATCCCGACCTTGTCTTCAGAAAACGAGCACTCGGGCTGATCGCCGAGAATTACGGGAGAATTGGGGAGATTCTTCTCATCTGCCGCGACAGGATATCGCATGCCGACCCCGGTCGTGCGGTCCGATTTGCGATTGTGAGCGCGGTGACGATCATCCAGGCGCGCACGCTGGAGAATGACACCGTTTGGGAGAAGGTGGCGGCGCTGGACGACGAGGAATTGGAGCGGGAATCGACTAATCTTGTCGTTGCTTACCTTACGCAGTCGATTTGTAGCTGAGCCTGACTGAGAAGCCTCTCAGAATGACAACTTCACCCCGACGGAAGGGCCGGAATGTTTGGCCGCCGCAGCATTGGCGCCGACGGCAGGTGCACCAACGTTGGAGCGGCCGTAGTTGGTGCCTGCCGAGAGCAGCATTCCGTTGCCAAGGTCGGAAGTGGCATACAACCCGGTAGTCGGCGGGCGAGCCAGGTCGTCTCCGAGTTTGAAGGGGCTTTTGTAAGTGAATCGGGGGCCGCTTGCAGATGCGGTGAATGGCAGATTGTAGCCGCCGCGCATGAACTGGTTCAGCGAGGGCAGTCTCAATGGATCCGTGGAAAAGGGGGCGCTCGACCCGCGCAAGGTGAATCCCCGCTGCCCAGCGGCTGTGCCGCCCATCCAGTTGAATCCCCCTGTCCCCTGGCGTTGGCTGCCAAACCCCGGCGCAGTGGTGGAGACCGCATTGTCGCCAGTGCCGACAAGATAGCTGCTGAAACTTGAATTTGGATCGAGAGTGGATTGCTTCCAAAGCCAGGAACTGCGAGCCGTGGATTCTGGAGGCGCAACAGGAATCAAAAAGGGCCCATGGGCGGCTGAATACTCTGGCGCCGATGGCAGGACTGCGGAAGCACTCTGCCGAACGGGAGGCGATCCACTTTGCGCCTGAAGCAGACTGGCCGATGCACAAATGCCGAAGGTTGCACAGGCAAATACGGGCAACACGCGGCGCATAACTCGGGGAAGGTGGATCGGGAAATCGAATTCAAGGCACGCGCGCATCGGCGACTCCACTGCAGTGAGCATAGCTCGTGTCTGGCTGCAGTGCCATGCTTCGACGGAAAAGAAGGATTCCTTTGGTCACAAGCTCAGCAGAATGAGGGCTCAGACACTGTGGCGGTTCGCTTGGGGGAATTATGCTGCACCCGGGCTCCAGCAGAGGAAAACCAGGCCTGCGGCCGGTATGCGATACTCGGAAAGGCATGTACAAACGTATTGTTCTAAAGCTTTCTGGTGAGGTATTGGCTGGCCCGCGCGGCTTTGGTTTAGATGCCGGGAAAATTGCCGATATCACCGGCGAAATTGCCGACGTTCATGCGCTCGGCGTGGAAATCGGCATTGTAGTGGGCGGTGGCAACATCTTCCGCGGCGTGGCCGAGCAGGCCAAGAACATGGACCGCGTGAGCGCCGACAACATGGGTATGCTGTCCACCATTATCAATGCCATCGCCATGCAGGACGCGCTTGAGCAGCGCGGTATTCAGTGCCGCGTGATGACCGCTGTGTTCATGAACCAGGTGGCCGAGCCATACATCCGGCGCCGCGCCGTTCGGCATCTTGAAAAAGGCCGGGTGGTGATCTTTGCCGCCGGCATCGGAAATCCGTTCTTCTCCACCGACACCGCGGCCAGCCTGCGTGCGATGGAAATCGGCGCCAAGGTTCTGCTCAAGGCTACCAAGGTTGACGGCGTGTACAACGCAGACCCAGTCAAGTTTAAAGATGCGGTCAAATACGACGAAATCACCTACATGGAAATCTTGAAGCAGGGCCTGAAAGTCATCGACCTGACCGCGGTAAGCATGTGCAAGGACAACAACATGCCCATGATTATCTTCAACATGAATGAGCCGGGAAATATCAAGCGGGTGGTTTTGGGTGAGAAGGTCGGCTCGCTGGTGACGGCGTAAAAACAGCTGCCAGCTTCCAGCTTTCAGCCTGAGGAGTTGGATTGGGCAGTTCGCAGCTAAGGGCTAGGTGCTAGGAGCTGGAAGCTCGTGGTGGCGTCTAAGAAGCTAGTGGAAATACGCAAGCCAGCCCGGCTGAATGGACTGACAGGTCTGCGCACTTTCGCGGCTGTAAACATCGTTCTCTTCCATTTCTCCAATCCCAAATGGTTTGGCTGGCTGGCGCCGGTGGTCAATGCGGGCTACGCTTCGGTCAGTTTTTTCATTCTGCTGTCCGGCTTCGTACTGGCTTATAACTACGCAGGCCGCGCACGCGCCGGGGAACTGGACAAGGGGCGCTTTTGGGAGGCCAGGTTTACCCGGCTCTATCCCGTCTACTTCCTGAGCCTGCTGCTCAGCTGGCGCATGGTTCCGGTGGAATACGGGGTGCATTCTCATCCCATGTTCTGGTCGGGGATGGTGTTGTCGCCGCTGCTGCTGCAGGGGTGGGTTCCGGAGATTGCCACCTTTCTGAATACGCCTGCGTGGACCATGTCCGCGGAGTCGGCCTACTACCTGGCGTTCCCATGGCTCGCCAAAGGCAAGCGGCCGGACCGCGTTATCCCGTATCTCGCGAAAATGGCCGTAATCTGGGGCCTTGGACTGATTCCCGGCACGCTCTACATCGTCTTCAATCCGGATGGAATCCCTCACCCAGACCGCTGGAGTTACGGGCCCTGGCTGCAGGTGCTCAAATATACGCCGCTGCCCCATCTGATGAGCTTTATCTTCGGCGTCATGCTGGCCAATCTGGATGAGCTTGTGGAGCGTGCCGGCAGTTTGCGGCTGTGGCTGGGCTTCGGCGGGTTCGCGGGGACCTTTTTCACGCTCTGGCTCGGGGCGCGCATTCCGTACGCCCTGACCCATGACGGACTGCTGATGCCACTGTTTGGCTGTATCATCCTGGGGCTGGCCGGAGAGAACAAGCTGGCATCGGCGCTCGGTTGGCGTCCGCTGGTGTTTGTTGGCGAGGCCAGCTACTGCCTGTACCTGCTGCACTTCAACCTGTGGAACCTGATTCACGACTCGCACGTGCTGGAGTGGACTGGGTTGATCCGCTTCGATCCGTGGATCAGCTATGTGTTGCTGATCGCGATGGCGCTGCTGGCGCTCTACCTGGTGGAGAAACCGGCGCAGAGGCAGTTGCGGAAGTGGATGGGCGTGACTCCCGCTGTGAAGGAAGTGAAAGTGGAAATGGCGAGCGCGGACAAGGACGGACCGTGAGCACACACCTAGCGGGCCGTACCTTTCAAGAAACACTCATTTTTGCCAGTTTTCACAATGAAAAGGTGGATTTTCGCCAAAAACAGGCAGTTTTTCGGGGTTTGTGTTTACCGAAGCGTTAACATGCGTAAATCGCAAGTAGATGATTATTAATGGATTAGATCACCTTTACGATGAGGGATGCGGCATTTTAGGGGCCGGGGGGTGGGTAAACCGGCCTAAATCGGCCACCTTTCCGACAGATTGGACTGGTGAACCGTCCTCCCAGAGCCATTGGAATTCATTCGTGCATGGGAGGATTGTGCGCCTCCGGGGGCTAATTGCCTGCAAAGTTCTGGAGATTATTTTGGGGCGGGTGCGGTGGGGCTCCGAGGTCTGTGGCATCCCACCTATTCGCAAAGGGCGCGAATGGATGGGGAACCCGGCGCGTCATTCGCCCGGAGCTCGAGAATCTAAGTTCTCCTTTAGCGAGCAGACGTTGACCGAGATTGACGGTCCAGTGCCCATGGAAAGTACACACTGGTGATCGAGGATAGGGGCCACAACGATAGAATATGGCATCAGGCCGCGCTGACGATGATCTTCGGAGAAGTCAATGAGTGACGATAATACGAATGAGAATCCGCTTACGCGATTACTGGGGGGCTCGCTTTCCCAGTGCGACTTCGGAGTTCTGGAGCATGGTTTCCTTCCCCACGGCAGAGACTATAGGTTCGAAATCCAAGACAGTTTGTGCGCCGATCCGGGAACATTTGAGCTGACCTTTACGCACGTAGTCGATCTCAAGTACGAGACGCGCGTAGCCGAAACAGTCTGGCTGGTTTCGTGGGCAGATGAATTCACGGACTACGCTAGATGGGAGGTTTCTGGTGAGCCTGAAGGATACGTTTTTGGCACAGACTGGTCACTAGCCTATCCAGGAATAAGCGTCCTGCTCGCGAGTCCGGAAGCCCTTGATTGGACAAAGCGCCTTCAGCGCCAAATGTGTGCGGCCAGGATTGAGACCGACCGTTTTTGTATTTCATTAGTTTTTAGCGAAGTCCATCACCGAAAGCTATCGGATGAAATTGGAGTGGTGCGCAAAGTGGTTATTCCTCTTTCTGGCTCCGGTAAGGGGCAATAATCGGAAGTCTTCGGCAGAACTGCGTTGCGGTTATCGCTGCAATTCGCCGCCCTGGACTTCCAGAAGCAGCCGCAGATCCCTCACTCCGTTCGGGATTACAAGGGATTTGGTGGGAGCCGGGGCTCGTCGCCTATTCGGCAATTACTTCTGGCAGACCGAGTTGCCCTTGATGGCGGAACACAAAACGAGCACAAAACCCTGAGCGTGCTGTTCAATGCATTCATTTTAAGTAACTTAGAGCGCATCCAAAACCTGGAGCACCCAGGTAGCCTTTGCACAGGGTTGAGGGCGTGGGTCTGGAGACCCACGCTACAGCCGGTCTGGAAACCGGCGCTCCATTCCGGAGTGGCTATTCTGCGGCGAAGGCGAGGAAGCTGTGCGGAGGGACTTCGACTTTGAACTCGCTGTGCGGCGGCTGGCGGTGTGGGCGGCGCGCATTGGCAGGCGTGGCTGGTTGTGTGGCTACGATGGCTTCCTCGGTGGCCAGGTTGCGCAGCCTGGTTGCGGTTCCCGCGACGGAGACCGTCATCTCGGTTGGTTTGTCGAGATACGATTCAACGACAAAGCTGCTGTTGTCGTAGGCGAAGAGAGCAACCTTGGCGGCGGCGTCGATCTGGATGGGCTGGTCGCGCAGGAGGTACTGCCTCAGCTGGGTCAAAACCGCCTGCGGGAGCTCGTACAGGTCGTTTGCGTTCTCGGGGATGGTGAGGACGTAGAGAATCCCCTTGGAATACCTGTCCATGATGAGCAGCGGCGCGCCTCGGCCATTGGCAGTGCCGCGAACAATGGGCCAGGCATCGTTGGTCTGGAAGGCAATTTCAGGGACGAGAATCTCCGCGGTCTTGCCTAAGTCTGCGCCTGCGCCGGCGCCATACCCACCCCAATACTGCTGAACTTTGAGCACGTTGCCGGTATCGTGGATGTCGGCGATCTGTCCGATGTTCTGGGCGAAGCCGCCGCCCTTGTCCTCAAGTGAGCGGAGCAGGCCGGAGGTGATGACGACGTTGCCGCCTGCTTCAATGTGCTTGCGAATCTTATCGACCAGGGCCGGGTCGAACTTGGCGGATTCTGTGAGCAGAATGGTCTTTGCCGCGTCAGGGAACTCGGGGTGCAGATCGATGGGGATGCCGATCATACCGAGGTAGTTGTGCAGGAAGTCTTCGCCGGTGGATTGATAGGGCTTGTAGCTGGCTAGCGCAACGGGATTGCCCAGCTTGCTGAGAACGCCGTTCACTGAGTTGAGCGCGTAGCCCGCCGCAGTGGCGTATGTGGGCTGTGTCGGAGTGGTCGGGGTGGAGTTGCGTTGCCATTCCTGGAGGCCCTTCCAGGTGAAGGTGGTGCCGAGGGCGGCCCATGTGTGGCGGTCGCCGGGGTCCGCGGTGCGCAGCATGTCGCTCCACTGGAAGAGCAGAATCTGCGGGGTCCTGGCCAGCATGGTGTCCCAAAGCTGCTCGGCATACCGGTCAATGTAGCGGCTGTCATAGGTGTCAACCCAGCCGCCGCCATTGGCGCCGGGTGCGATGTTATCGAAGTAGCGGACGATCTGGTAGCTCTCATACTGCTGCAGGTGCTGGTCGGTGCTGACTGGATCTCGGGTCTCGGTCCCGGTGTAAATGCCGTCAAAAATCTTCGGCTCCTGATCCAGGTCGTAACCGTTGGCCTGGAAGTGCTCATACCAGTTGGGAAACTTGATGATGATCTTGACTTTGGGATTTGCGGCGCGGGCCGGGCCGACGATCAGGTCCTTTGAGACCTCATCCATCAACTTCAGGCGAAAGTCGGTCCAGCTTTGGGTCCCCTTGGCAGCGATGTCGGAATCGCGCTTGGTGTTGTTGAAGAAGAAGTCGTCGAGAATGATCTCATCGAAATGGCGGGCAGTTTCCTCGGCGACATGCTTCACATAGTCGCGGGATTTGGGGTCGGTGTAGCAAAAGGAGATGAACTGGCCGTCGCTGCCTTCGCTGGATTCGAACCCAGCCATGTCGCCTCCGGCCGCGTAGGCGATGCCTCCGGCCACTTGCACTCCATGCGCGTTGAAGAAGCTCTTCACGGTTTCGAGAAGCGCGTCATCGGCGAGGGTGCCGCTGCGATAGGTCTCGATGTAGACCTTGTCCACTTTCACCTGCGAATTGATGTCGTTCCAGGAGCGCTCGAGGTAGGCCGGATCTATCATGCGCTCGACCTGGCCTACCGGGATGTACACGGCGACGCGGAACTGGTCGTGTGCGGGTGCGGCTGGAGCGGAGAGAGATTGGACCGGGCAGGCAAGGCAAAACAGGATAAGCAGGCGTATGCGCAGGGACAAGTGGGAGGCTCCTTGTTGCCAGATTGCGTCTCAGGACGAAAAAGAGCAGCAACCTGAGGCTGAGCCAGTATATGCGTGCCGGGATGCCTAAGCGCAGAAAGCCCAGCCGCGAGGGCTGGGCTTTCTGCATTTGAGCTGCACGCAGGCTACGGACTCGTGGTCTGAATGGAATGGTTGCCGTGCGGAACCGCGGCCAGGGCCACGGGCTGGGCACCGGTTGGATATGGCGTGTTCTGCGTTTGGGTGAGCGCGCCGGTATTTGCATCGAGGCGGAAACCCGAGATGGAGTTGCCTTCCAAGTTGGCGGTGTACACATAACGGCCAAGTGCCGGGTCAACGATGATGGCAACTGGTGTGGTGTCGGTTGAGTTGGTCTGGCTTCCGGTGGTGTTGACAGCGGCGGACGGTGTTCCAGTGGCCAGGTTGATGTTGAATGCAACGACCGTGGAGTCGAGGGCGTCCGTGACGTAGAGGTAGATGCCGCGGGGATCGATGCAGATTGCGTTCGGCTCATTGCCGGTCTTGAACGGGCCGTTGATGAGGAAGTTCAATGTGCTGCCGCCTTGAATGGTGTAGCCGATCAGCTCGTTGGAGGCGAAATCCGTCACATACACAAACCGGTTGGTGGGATCGGAAACCAGCGCGGACGGCTTGACTCCGGCTTTGTAAGGGCTTTGCGAAGCACTTGTCAGAGTGCCGCCGGAACCAACGGCATAACCGAATACCCAGCCCGGGTTGGCATTGCTGCTCGTGGATCCGCCCGGATTGTAAGAAGACTGGTCGTAAGCCGAGACGTAGACGGCGTTGTTGTTGGTCAGTACGTTTACTCCGGTTGGGACAATCGTGTCAGTGGGGTTGGTGGGCAGCGTGAGAGGGACCTGGGCGACGATGGATCCGATGGCACCGCTGGAAAGCGAATACTCGGTGAGCATGGAGGGATTCGGGCCGGAAACTACATAGAGATAGGTCGCGGCCGCGTTCACAGCAACGGAAGCCGGGGCGGCGCTGGTGGTCACAACATCCTTCTGCGTCAGCACTCCGTTACCGGCAATCGCAAAATGGACCACGTTATTGCTGCCCGCATTGGCGGCGTAAAGATTGGAGTAGTCCGCGGTCGTCGCGAGGGAAATCGGATTGATGCCGCCGCTGGAGACCGCGGGCTGTCCAGAGCGCAGCGCGCCGGTCGAGGAGTCCGCGTCGTAGGTCAGAATCTGCCCCGAACTGCCATTGCCGGATCCAGCCGAATTGGCTACGAAGACATAGTCAATGGTCACATACGCACAGGACGTGAGGAGGGTGGCCACGGAGAGGCCGAGTATAGAGACCAGAAACAACTGGCTCAATTTGCTGAACTTCATGCGCTTCCTTCGTCGTGGGCCATCAGATACAAGCCCCAGGAAAACTCGTTTAGGTTGTCCCGCACCCATTGTAAAAGCCGGTTACGGGGTGTTGCTACCTGGTCCAATGAACTGCAGGCCAAACCGTGGGCCCATGTTGCTGCCCCGCTAGGGGTTCGATTGATGCGGAATTGCAGCCACTGCAGTTGGCTGTGCGTTTGAAATGTATGGCGAGTTCTGGGAGTTTACCAGCGTGCCTGCGGTCGGGCTTAGCTCAAAACCGGAAACCGTGCCGTTGACTCCGCTGCCGAGAAAATTGGCGGTGTAAAGAAAGTGGTTGGTGGAGGGATCAATGCCGATTGCAACAGGCTGTTCTCCGGTGGCATAGGTTCCAAGTGCAGTGAGCGCTCCGCTACTCATGGAATAGGCAGTAATCGTATTGTCCAGTGAGTTTGCGACATACACGAATGGGTAAGCGGGGTCGACGACAACAGCGGCGGGTTTGCTGCCGGTGGGAGTGTCGCTGATTTTCGTCAAAGTCCCAGACGCGTTGGAGTAACTGACCACGATGCCATTGGTGGAATCCGTCGCGAAAACGTAGGTGCTGGTGGGGTCGCTGGCAATCGCGGAGGGACGAATGCCAAGTCCCTTGCTGCCAACTCCAATGTCATGCGGAATGCCACCGTTGGCGGGGGTAAGTGCGCCGCCAGAACTGACTGCGAAGGAGAAGATAAGCCCGCGGTTGGGCGTGACTGTCGCGTCGTAGGCCGTCACAAAGACGTAGGACCCGGAATTCAGAACATCGACCGCCGTCGGGACAATCACGTCGGACTCAGTTCCCGCGCAACTCCAGGTCTGTGTCGTCGAGTCATTGACATAGCCGGTAATGCAAAGGGGCATGTAGGTCAGGCTTCCGTTGGCAACGGGCGCACCAAGCGTGTCGCTGGGCGGGGATGTTTTGCCAACGGTAATGGGAAGCACGCCGATCGACCCGGAGCAGGGGTCGGCGGTTGAGCAGATGGGCAACGGCTGGAAGGTATCCACGACGAAAAGGTTGGTTCCGTTCAAGGCTGCCGCAATCGGATAGATGCCGGGGGTGTTGACAGTATTCTGCGGATAAACCTTGCCGTCATTTCCGATCACGAACTGGACGATGCTGTTATCGTCCTCATTTACGACGTAGAGGTTGTATTTATCCTCTGAAACCGCCTCAGCCACGGGGTTGCGTCCCCCGGAAGGGAAGGGCGAAGTGGGGATTTGGCGCATGAAGCCCGATTCCTGATTGATTTCGAAGACATCAACCTCGCCGTAACTGTTTGGTCCCGCAGCTTTGGAACTGGTCACGAAAACAAAGTCCGTGGTCAGCGTGGCGCAGGCGGTGACAAGTCCAGCCATCAGCAGGCTGGAAGCGGAGACCAGCACTAGCTGGCTCGATTTGTTGAACTTCATGCGCATCTTTCGTCTCGGAGCCGATCTCTGTGGCCCCAAAATACCGGTTTTGGAATCGAACGCCTGAAACGTTCTTGAAGAGACTTCAGGTCCGGCGTTCGGCTACGTTCTCTAACTCGATCAAAACATTGAAATCCGGGGTCGGAACAGGCGAACCGGCTGTCACCCGCACCCGGAAAGAGCTGTTTGGGAAATGTGCAAGAATCTCTCTTTCCCCCGCGGACCTCTCTTCAGTGTACAAGGGGGAAACTTTCTGAAGAAGTTGCCCCTCGCACCTGTCGACTGCGGAAGACGGCGGAAAGAAGAAAGCATCAGCTGGTACGTCCATCCACCACGCACCATGTAGCTGGCCCCTGCAATGCGAATGTGCCATTGCCAACTCGTAAGTTGTTGAGGACACCCGAGTTGGGATCAACAACGCGACCGCTTATCGCGGAGTCATCGAAATCCGCCGAGTAAATGAATTGGTCAGAAGGATCTTCAACCAGGCACTGTGGGCCCGATCCGGATCCGAATGGTTCGCCTGCGATGAAACTCAGCTGGTGGGTGGAGGGGTCAATGACATAACCGGCCAGGCCGCTGTTGGCATTCGTTCCCTGCACGTTGTTGCCCTGGTTGGCTACATAAAGGAACTTGCCCTTGGACTCAACAAGAAGGAAGATCGGATTCGCAAGTGTGGCGTCGTCGGGGACCACGCCTCCGGTCTGCGCCTGCAGAGCGCCATTGGTGCCGAGGCTGTAGGGCAGAATCTGGCTTTGGTAGGTGCCGCCCACATCGGTATTCTCGTTGTCGAGAATGTAGATAAAGCCGGTTCCGTTCACGATCGCCGTGCCCTGGGAAATGCCCAATGTCTGCGCGGTGTTCTGGTTAATCGTCAACTGCCCATTGGCCAGGCTGTACGTGTAGGGGAACACGACGTCACCCGTGGCAGGTGTTCCGCTGAGCGTAAGGACGTAACCGGATGTGAGCGTGACGTCGATCGGATTGGCCGGGACTGGGAAGTAAGGCAATGCCGCGCCGCTCGCCGAGGTGACCTGCGCATTCACGATGAGAGACAGGCGGCCAGTCGTCTGATTGATCTGAAACGCCGTGATGTCCCCGCATGCCGTGGTCGCGGCGCCCAGCGCGAGCTGGCAGGCAGCGCTGCTCGGCGCATCGTGGTCCAACACGTAAAGGAAATCGCCCGATGCATCGGCGAAGAGCCGGAACGGGTTGATGCCCTGGGTGTAGAACGTCTCCTGCGGAGTCAGGATGCCATTTCCGCCGACTGTGAACTCGGTGATATTCGCGTTCTGGCATGGATCGGTGGTGGTGCAGATTGAACCGCCCGATGCGTTCGATCCACGATTCAGCACAAAAAGAAAGCGGCTGCCGTTGACCAGGACCGCCCGAACCGGGTTTGCGCCACCTGAAGAAACCGGGAGCTTATCGATTGCATTCAGCTTTCCGGTGTTGTGATCGATATTAAATCCGGTGATAATGCCGTTGCCGCTTGGCTGGGCCGTAATCGTTCCCGTCACATACAAATAGCCGACTGTATAACTCTGAACGCAAGACGAGATACCGAGGACCACCGCAACAGAGAGGGCGCTCATCAGAAGTGCCTTGCCGAATTTCGTAAACTTCATGCGATTCCTTCATCCTGGTTCGGCGTGCGCCGCCAAGTTTGCTAGTTCCACAGCAGAGCTGGGTTGGGATGGGTCCCTGCTGCATTGTAAAAGCCAAGGGTGTGTTGTGCCTAGTTTCCGTGGAAGACAGGGCATAACAGGGCGTTTTTCTCCCCTTGCATGGCTGCAAAATGCCACGAATCGGCACCCGGCAGGTCTTGTACATGAATTCTGGGCACACCCTCGGTTTGGACGCCGCGACTGCGGCAAAGGTCACCGAAAACACACATGGAAAATAAGTTCCGGAGCACGTCTCCTTCTAGATTATAGGGTCCCCGCGGGCAAAGTCCCTGCAGCGGACCCGCCCGGCACTACCAGACCCGGCAGGATTTTACCGGATACATCGGCTGGCCCTGCCTGCATCCGAAGGCCTTGCCGAATTCATCAAAATTCTGCACCACGCCATTCACGCGCCAGCGATCGGAGGAGTGAGGGTCAGTCAGGGCGCCCTGGCGGGCCGCTTCTTCGGTCAGGTTGGTGCACCAAACCTGGGCAAAGCCGAGAAAGTAGCGCTGCGCTTCGGTATAGCCGTCGATCTTGTCGTTGATGGATTTGTTTTGCGCCGCGAGCGTATCCTGAAGCGCCATCCAGGCAATGCGCAACCCTCCGTTGTCGGCCGTGTTCTCGCCCAGGGTCAGCTTGCCGTTCAATTTCTGGGCAGGCGTGTCGCCGTGTGCCGGGGCGGCTTCGAAGTTGTTGTATTCCGCCACTTCACAATCGGTGCGCTCGGTGAATTTCTTGCGGTCTTCGGCCGTCTGCCACTCGCGCAGGTTGCCCTTGCCGTCGTACTTTGAGCCATCATCGTCGAATCCATGCGTCATTTCGTGACCGATCACCATGCCGATGCCGCCGAAATTCACGGCCGGGTCCGCGGTGAAGTCAAAGAATGGCGGCTGCAGGATGCCAGCTGGGAAGTTGATGTCGTTGTTGGAGGTGCTGTAGTAGGCGTTGACCGTGGGCGGCGTCATGCCCCACTCCTTCTCATCCACCGGCTTGCCCAGCTTTGCGTGGTTGTAATTGCGCTGGTACACCGTGCTGCGGTGCAGGTTACCGATCAGGTCGCCGCGGTCAACTTTCACGCTGGAATAGTCGCGCCACTTTTCCGGATAGCCGATCTTGTTGCGGATCATCGAAAGCTTTGTTTCCGCCTCCTGCCTGGTGGCGTCACTCATCCAGGGCAGGGTTTTGATGTCGTCGCCCAGGGACTTTTCCAGGGCGGCCACGAGCTTGTCCATGCTGTCTTTCGCGGCGGGCGGGAAGTTCTCCTTGACCCAGTCCTGGCCTACCGCTTCGCCGAGCGCGTCATCGGTCATGCTGGAGCACTGTTTCCAGCGGGCTTCAGGGTCCTTGGCCCCTTCCAGCACGCGATGGAAGAAGTTGAAGTCCTCATCGAAGAATGCCTTGGGCAGGTTGCCGGCCTGGTCGTGCAGTGCGTGCCAGCGGAGATAGCTCTTCCAGGATGCGAGCGGCTCAGTCTGAATGAGCCCGTTCAACCCCTTGAAGAAGTCTGGTGTGCCCACATTCAAGGTTTCAAAATGTCCGATCCCGACGCCGGTGAAATAGGCATTCCAGTCGAAAGCCGGAGTGAGTTTTGCGAGGTCCGCAACAGTGTAGATGTGATAGCGGTTCTCCGGCTGGCGCAGGTCGGTTCGGCTTGTTGACGCTTTCGCCAGGGCGGTCTCAATCTGGAGAACGGCCGCAGCCTCCTTTGCGGCCTGCTCCGGAGTGTCGCCGGCCAGCGTGAACATCTTCTTCATGTGGTCGATGTACTGACCACGAATCTCTTCGAAGTGCTTGCCCGGATCGATGTAGTAATCGCGGTCGGGAAGCGAAATGCCACCCTGATAGATTTGGGAGATCTGCTTTGACGAGTCCTTGTCATCCTGTCCGACACCGAGCCAGAAGAAGCCATACGGCGTGCCGTCGTTGTCGAGATGACTGAGCAGGGCCGGGAGCTGCCCGGGAGCATTGAGTCCAGCAATTTGCGCCCAGGCAGGCTGGATGGGCGCGAGGCCCCTCTTTTCGACCGTATCCAGGTCCATGCACGCGGCATAGTAGTCGCCAAACTGCTTCTGCAATGGGCTCTTTGGGTCTTTCGCGGCTGCATCCAACTCTTGCCAAAGCAGGTAGCGATTGCGCTCGTAAACCAGCGAAAACGATCGCGACCAGTAGACCTCTTCCGACGGGATGGGGTTGTTCTTGATCCAGTTCCCGCATGCGTATTGGTAGAAGTCGGTGCAGGGGTCGGCGGTCTTATCCATGGCGGTGACGTCAAAGCTCTTGACCGCAACTGGCGCCTCGGGCCTGGCCGCAGCGGGTGCCTGGGCTAGAACCGCATGGGCTGTGAACAGAAGACCGGCGAAGGCAAGAAGCAAGGGGAAAAGGCGGGAGGAACGCATGGGAACTCCTTGAATACGATGCTTGAATGGAATGGGCTTGCCTGGTCGAACTTGATTTGAATGGCAACGGGGCGGCCCGGCGTGGATTGAGGGGATTGGTTCGAGCCGCTCTTCTTGTCTTAAGAACTCTGTGCCTTGGAGGTTACCACGCTCGGCGGGCGGGTAAGGAACCACATCTCCGAAGAATTGTTGATGGGCAAAAAGAATGTCCCGCAGCCCTGTTGGAATGGGCTGCGGGACGGCGGTGCACTCATTGCCCTACCAGACTCGGCAGGAGTTGGCGGGATACATTGGCTGGCCCTGCTTGCACCCGAATGCCTTGCCGAATTCGTCGAAGTTCTGGACGGATCCGTTGGTCCGCCAGCGGCCGGGCGAGTGGGGATCGGTCAGGGCCGACTGGCGCGCCGATTGCTCGGTCTGGTTCTGGCACCAGACCTGCCCGAACCCAAGGAAGAAGCGCTGGGCTTCGCTGTAGCCGTCGACCTGGTCGGTGATGGACTTGTGCTGTGCGGCCAGCGTGTCCAGCAGGGCCATCCAGGCGATCCGCAGCCCGCCGTTATCGGCTGTGTTTTCGCCCAGCGTCAGCTTTCCGTTCAGCTTTTGTGCGGGAACATCGTCGTGCGCCGGGGCGGCGTCAAAGCTGCCGTATTCGGCCACTTCGCAGTCGGTGCGCTCGGTGAACTTCTTGCGGTCATCGGCCGTTTGCCATTCGCGCAGGTTGCCCTTGCCGTCGTACTTCGATCCCTGATCGTCAAACCCGTGCGTCATCTCGTGGCCAATCACCACGCCGATTCCGCCAAAGTTCACCGCCGGATCAATGGTGAAGTCGAAGAACGGCGGCTGCAGGATGCCGGCAGGAAAGTTGATGTCGTTGAACGAGGAGCTGTAGTAGGCGTTCACCGTCGGCGGTGTCATGCCCCATTCTTTCTCGTCCACTGGCTTGCCCAGCTTGTTGAGGTTGTAGTCGCGGTCAAAAATCGCTTCGCGGTGGATGTTGCCGATCAGATCGTCGCGCTTCACCTTCAGCGCCGAATAGTCGCGCCATTTCTCCGGATAGCCGATCTTGTTGCGAATCAGCGCCAGCTTTTCGGCGGCGGCTTTCTTGGTCTCGTCGCTCATCCAGGGCAGGGTCTTGATATCATCGCCGAGCGACTTTTCAAGCGCGGCCACCAACTGATCCATGCTGGCTTTGGCGGCGGGCGGGAAGTGGAGCTTCACCCAGTCCTGGCCCACGGCTTCACCCAATGCTCCGTCGGTCATCGCCGTGCACTGCTTCCAGCGAGGGGTCGGTTCCTTCTGGCCTTGCAGGGTTTTGCCGAAGAAGGCGAAGTTCTCGTCGAAGAATGCCTTGGGCAGATTGGTCGCCGAGCTGTGCAGGGTGTGCCAGCGGAAGTAGGCCTTCCACGCGTCCACCGGCTCCTTGGCCATCAGGTCGTTGACACCCTTGAAGAAGTCGGGCGTGGCTACGTTCAGTGTTTCAAACGAACGGATCTTTACGTCCTTGAAGTAGACGGTGAAGTCGAAGTCAGGCGCAAGCTTCTGGAAGTCAGCGAGGGTGTAGATGTGGTAGCGGTTCAACGGGTCGCGCATCACTGTCCGATCGGTGGACGCGGTAGCCAGCGCCGTCTCAATTTCCATCACTGCCGCGGCTTCCTTTGCAGCTTGTTCAGGAGTGTCACCCGCCAACGTGAACATCCTGGTCACATGCGCCACGTACTGCTCGCGAATCGTCGTGAATCGCGCCGTGTCCTTGATGTAGTAGTCGCGATCCGGCAGCGATAGGCCGCCCTGGCCGATTTCCGCTATCTGTTTGGATGAGTCCTTTTCATCCTGGCCGACGCCAAAGCGAAACAGCGGCGCGGGGCTGCCTTCGGATGCAAGTTCTCCAATGAGAGCTGCCAGGCCGTGCGCGTCCTGAAGTGCGGCGATGCGCTTTAGCGAGGGATCGAGCGGGGCCAGACCTTTCTGTTCCACCTGGTCGGTGTTCATGCAGGCGGCAAAGTAGTCGCCGTACTTCTTCTCCAACGGCGACTTGGGGTCCTTGGCTGCAGCGTCGAGTTCCTGCCACAGCAGATACCGGTTGCGCTCGCCCAGCAACGAGAACGACCGCGCCCAACGCACCTGGTCACCGGGGATGGGATTGTTCTTCACCCAGTTCCCGCATGCGTACTGATAAAAATCCGTGCAGGGGTCGGCGGTCTTGTCAATCGCTGACAGGTCGAAGCTCTTGATGGCCTGCGGAGGCGCTGGCGTGGAGGCATCGGTCTGCGCGGACGCGGGCGCCGACGACAGCACGGCGGCCGCAGTCAGCGTCAGAAGAGATGCGAGGCGAATACAGTTCATCGAGTGTCCTTTGGGTGGGTAAGGTCAACTGGCCAATGCGGCATGGGCGCGAACTTGGTCTCTGGCGTCAGGATCGCAATTGAGGCAGCCAATCCGGTGCAGGCTGCAATGCACAAAAGGCTATCACGCGAGGTGGTGAACGCTGAATTCAGCGGAAATCGAAGGTCAGGAATGCTAGCGCTGCTGCTCTGCCTGCACAGCCTTTTCGCGCATTGCACGGAAGGATGCTTCCGCGCCGGCCGGATCGTCCCACGCCTTTTCCTGTTCCACGTTTGGTATGCCTCCGTCGAGCACGGTTTGAATGAGTGACAGGCTCAGGTCTTCGGGATGAATCACCGCTGCGAGTTTGCCCTGCTTGTCGAAGATGAAAACACCTGGGATTCCCCAGGCGTTGAATGATTTGAATGTCCGAAAGTCGTTATCGAGGCTCACCTGAGTTGCGAGTGGATGCTTTTTCAGGACGGGCTCAACTTGTCCTCGCGTTTCATAGCTGACGGAGAAGAATTCCACGGGCTTTCCAGCGGATTGGGCTTTTATCTGATTGATCCCCGGAAAAGAAGCAATGCAGGGTGCACACCATGTCGCCCAGAAATCGATCACGACGGCTTTCCCACTTAACTCCGCCCACGTTGGATGATGCTCACCGAGCAGAGTGGTGATGTCGAGAGTGGGCTGGCGCGTGCCGACGGGCAGCGGTGGTTTGACTTGAGGCTTGGACGCAGGGGCCTGAGCAATCGCGGCCGCAACGGACAGAATGGCAATCGGGACTAGGCGGGCAAATTGCATGGGCCGTCCTCCTGAAATCCGAGGCAAACCGTTCTGGGCAACAATTAGACTCTTGGTAGCGCAGGGGGGGGTGTGCCAGGTTGAAGCGCTGCGTCAGGATTGGGATCCATGCTGCGATCCTTTGCGCGCTGGATTGGTCAAAAGGCTATCACGCGGAAGGAAGGACTTTGAAGAATCAGTTTTCGGCCCGCAAGTCCTGCGGTTTGCTCAAGGCTCCTCAGGCGGGTCCTTGTCCCGCTCGCCGGACATAGGATGCTTGAGGGTCTTCCGTGTCACGTGTGCGGATTCAGCCAGCGCCAGGAGGCTGCGCTGCATTTCCGGCGTGAACATGCGGCGCGGCGGTTCCTTCTCCAAGAAGCAGAAGACCCAATAGAGCAACGACATAAGGAAGCCCGCGACGACGATCAATTGAAGACCTCTGAATTGCTGCACGGTCGACTGGTGGGTATTCACTATCGCCACAGCGATACTGACCAGGGAATAGAAACCGAAGCCGGTGGCGACCTGCAATTCGCGATCTCGCCATCCCAGCGAGAGCAAGTGGCTCGAGGTTGCCAGGACTAGAAAGAACAGCACCCTGACAATTGAGACAGTCTGTTGCACCTGCATCATGGTTCGCCAGACATGATTTGGTGCATCGATGTGCGTCAATCCGACAAAGGGCCAGACTGTGACACAAAACGCGAGGATCAAGGTCGAGATCAGAACCAACGCCCTGGTTGAAAGGAAGCGCCGGACCGGTTGAAGCACGGCCCAGGCCACTTCGACCAGAACGCAGAACTGCAAGAGAGCATCCAATGTTGACTCGACAAGGTAGAAACTGATGCTGAACCTCGCCGGAAAATACACACGGATCACAAAAGTTGCACTGTCGGTTAACAGAGCGCAGATGCAGTAGACGAGGAATAGAGGGAGTCTTCGACCGACACGCCGATACAGCAGCAGTCCGACTACGACCGCCTCGGCCACCATGCCAATCAAACCGAGAGAATTCTCCATGCTCACTCCGCACTCGCAGCAACCAGGCAGATCTCACGCGCGGCTGGCGAGCCCTTGCGCTGCGCCAAGGACACCAGCCCAGGCCCGCCGGGAAATGGCCGAAATAGTACAACACAGGTATTCCGTGCATTTGCACCAAACGGTCTGCAGTTTGGCGCATCCGCTCATAGATGGATCCGCGCCTTGCAGACTTTATCGGCGGAATGGCCTGAAGGGTTCAGCCGTTTCTCGTTCCGGGGTTCCTGGCGCCCCGAATTGGCACTCGAATCAGGACTTGCTGGTGCATCACAGGCGACTTTAGCCGGTTTGGTTTGCTACACTCCGGGGACACTTTCCCGGAGGAAATCCCTGATGTCGAAGCGGAACACTCTTGCACTGGCGATATTGCTGGCAGCGGGTGCTGCTGCATGCCTGGCACAGCCCGCTGCCATGCCCGCAGCCAAAAGAACCCTCGTGCGCGCCGGCCACCTACTGGATGTGAAGACGGGCAAACTGCTCGACGGCCAGACCATTGTAGTTGTCGGTCAGACCATCCAATCCATTGCGCCAACAGTCGACACGCAGGCGCAATCCGGCGATACAGTCGTAGATCTCGGCGGCATGACGGTTCTGCCGGGCCTGATCGACGTGCATACGCACCTCACCATGAACACCGACTTCGACCCCTATATCGAACTCACCTCGACCGACGCGAAGGAAGCCATCAACGGCGTGGTCAATGCGAAGACCACGCTGCTGGCGGGCTTTACTTCCGTACGCAACGTCGGCGCCGGCGGCTACACGGATGTCGATCTCCGCGACGCCATCAACTCAGGCCAGGTTCCGGGACCGCACATGCTGGTCAGCGGACCGGCTATGGGAATCACGGGGGGCCATTGCGACGAGAATCTGCTGCCCGTTCAATACCACGTCGTGGGCGACGGAGTGGCCGATGGCATCGCTGAAGTCCAGCACAAGGTCCGCCAGAACATCAAGTACGGGGCCGACCTGATCAAGATCTGCGCTACTGGGGGTGTGCTCTCCAAGGGAGACGATCCGCAGGCGTCGCAATACACACTGGAAGAGATGCAGGCCATTGTGGCCGATGCCCACCGGCTGGGCCGCAAGGTTGCCGCACATGCGCACGGAGCGCAGGGAATTCTCTGGGCCACCGAGGCAGGGGTTGATTCGATCGAGCATGGCAGCTACATCAATGACGAAGCTATCGCCGCGATGAAGCAGCGTGGAACTTACCTTGTGCCGACGCTGTACCTCGAAGACTGGATGCTTGAAAAGGGCAACCTGCCTGCGTTCTATCACCAGAAAATGGTCGATGTCAGCGCCGTCGCCAAAAGCAACATCAAGCACGCCATGCAAGCTGGAGTGAAGATTGCACTGGGGACCGACGCAGCCGTCTATCCGCATGGGTTGAATGCGCATGAGCTGGATGTGTATGTGAATCAGTTGGGGATGACGCCGCTTGCGGCGTTGCAATCGGCCACCATCAATGCGGCGGACCTTATGGGCTGGACCGCGAAGACCGGCACTCTCGAACCGGGCAAATGGGCTGACATGATCGCGGTGGATAAGAATCCGCTGGACGATGTGCGGGTGCTGCAGAATGTGAAGTTTGTGATGAAGGCCGGGGTGGTTTACAAGAACGAGGGAACAGGGAGCAGGGAATAGGGAACACGCTTTGGATTCAAGGCTGAAACACGAAACGAGTGCCGCGCTCGGGGGAGTTCCACATGGCTTCCACTTCGCTTAGTGGCGCGGTTTTTATCTGGAACTGATACGGTTCCGTCGCTGCGGCTTTGAAGAACCCAGCAACCGCTGCGAGGATCTGGTCGAGCGAGGCGCTGCCGAACCCACTTCCCAGCAACTCGAGACCGGAACTGCGCAGCGTTGCGGCGGGCAGGGTGATGGTTGCTCCGGCGCTTGAGCCGATCTGCACAAACCGCACTCTCGGGGAAGACATGCGCAGTCCCTTTTGCGAAATGGCCTTGAGCGCGCTCTCCGCCGGCTGACCCCACAGGTAATCGAGCACAATATCGACACCCTCACCCGCGATTTCAGCGCGAAAGGCTTCCACAACCGCGTCCTGCTCCTGGTCGAGCGAGATGGTGGCGTCCGCGCCAAGGCTTTTCAACTTCTCGAGCGCTTCAGGATTTCGCCCTGCGCCAACGACTCTTCGCGCGCCCATGCGTTTGGCAACCTGGACGGCGAGCTGACCGGCAACACCGGTGGCGCCCAGAATCAAGACACTCTCTCCGGCTACGAACCTGGCACGTGCCGCGAGCGCAACCCAGGAAGACATGGCAGGATTGGCGATCCCCGCTGCGGTGGCGTCATCCAACCCGTCGGGCAGCGGGATGCACATCCGTCTGGTAGCCAGGCAGCGCTCAGCCATGGTGCCATAGGGGCTTCGAGCAGCGCCGAAGTAGATGCGCGTGCCGTCTTCAAGCCTCCCCACCCCGTCGACGCCGGGCACAAATGGCAACTCCCCTGTGCTTCCATAGTGCGACCCATTGGCCAGCGACTTCACAATCTGATGCAATCCTGCCGCCCTCACTGTCACGAGCAGTTCGCCTGCCTCGGGAATCGGGTCAGCGAATGTGGAATACGAAGGCGGGGCATCAAAAGCCTGGACGACGGCGGCACGCATGGGGACTCCTTTTCTCCACTAAATGGGATGCGGACTGCTTGTGTCAAGACCGAAACGTGCAGAGTCCAGGCCACTTGTTTTCATGCGAGCTTAGGCTGCTTTCGGCTTTCCGGCGGTCACGATTGCAATGGCGAAGCAGGCGACGATGAGGATCTCGGCGATTACAGGACCAAGAAAGAAGTACTCGTAAGAGTTGACGGTTAACACGGCATAAGCCAGCAGAAGTGTAACCATCATGGGCCGCAACTGGCGCGCGTTGGACTTGGCCAGCGATGCCAGTTGCCACATCAGAACCGACTCGGCGGTGAGGAATAGCGTCACCGCCAGGCCAAGTCCACGATAGAAATCCCAATAGCTGCGCGTGTTCCCCATCAAGGGGAAGGTATTCGCCTTCATGGCCTCGACGGCAACAGTGGCGGGTCCTGGGTCAGCGCTCCCAAAGACCCCGCCAACCGTGTGCAGCACGGCGTGAACAAGCGTGAGGACAGCCGCAATGCGGAGAGACACGACTGGCTTGTTCATGCGCGCTGAGCCTCTACAGTTTGTGCGTAAAGAGCCAGGATTCCGGCCCAGGCCCCGGGACCGTCGAAAATTGCGCGCAACTGCTGATAGCCTTCGCCGTGCCGTTCGAGCTTGCTGTGTTCAAGCTCGACGAGAGTGGCTCCGGAACCGTCCGGCGTGAAGCGAATTTCTACTTCGCTGGCCTTGGCCGGATCCGGGTCGCAGACCCAGTCCGGTGAATCGTGTCCCGGACCAACGTGCCAGGAGAGCGTGACCCGATGCGGCGGGTCCCAGGCCAGTACCTTGCCCCAGTCCACAAGGCTCCCTTCAACATCCCGCTCGTACCACCGGCCGCCGACGCGCGGCTCGACAAAGATGGCCTCGAATGGAGTCTTCCCAATGTGGTGCGTTGCCGGCCACCACGTTTCCATCTGTTCCACAAAGACCTGGAATGCGCGTTCGACTGGAACGGCAACCCGCACACTCTTACGTACGACGGCTTCTTCTGTCAGGTTTGGCATCTTTCTCTCCACTGGGTTTGGATTCGGCTACGGCTTGAAATGCACTCATTGCGTGGGTCCACATCTGGTCGAAGTGGGAGCGGAGGCGCGCAACTCCCTCGGGGTTTAACTGATAAAGGCGACGGGTTCCCGCCCTTGTATCCAGGACCAGTCCTGCGTCCTTGAGTACCCGCAGGTGCTGCGAAACCGCTGGACGGCTGACCGGCAGTTTGCTGGCAAGCTCATTGACGGCGAACGGGCCGTCGGCGAGTTTTTGGAAGATGGCCATGCGGGTTTGGTCGGCAAGGGCATCGAGTCCGGCTTGTAGGTAAGCGTCCACTTACGGTAAGTTACAACGCACATATGGGTGGATGTCAAGGGAAAAATAGACGGTGCGATGGAAAAACCTCGTTGGCCGGCAACCTGAGCTAACGAGGACGCTGCCCCCGCCTGGCCGTTGACAAACGTACAGGAAAGATGTACGTTTTTGTTTGAGGGTTCATCACATGCCTGTTGAGACTACCTATACTGCGCTACGTCAAGGACTGGCGGGGTTTCTGGACCAGGTGACGGATGACCGCGAAGTGGTGATTGTCCGGCGCCGGGGCGCGCGTGACGTTGCCATAGTTGCCGCCGATGAGTTGTCGGGGCTCATGGAGACCGCGCACCTGGTGCGCTCGCCGAAGAACGCTCAGCGGCTATTCGAGTCGTTGCGGGAATTGGACGGGGGCGGCGGACAGGTTATGCCCCTGGAGGAATTGCGCCGTTCTGTTGGTTTGGACAAAGGTCTTGACAAGGCAAGCTGATCGAATCCATGAGCACGCGTTCCGATCGCATCGCGGTGGTTTCGAGCCAGTTTCAAGACGATCTGCGGCATTGGATTGAGATCGATCGCAAGATTGCGCTCCGTGTTCTTGACTTGATGGCAGCTGTCCTCACCGATCCATTCATTGGTATAGGCAAGCCGGAGCCGTTGAAGTTCGAATTGGCAGGGTGCTGGAGCCGCCGGATTACGCAGGAACACAGGCTCGTATACCGCGCCACCGTCGAACGGATCGAATTCCTCCAGGCTCGATACCACTACTAGGAGAATAGAGACCGCAGTGGGTTTCCGTCCGAAGCGCGGCTCCGATGCGTTAAGCGGTGCATGACGGGTTTTACTTGGTCCTCAATATCCGCTTATGGCCTTCCCGAAACCTACGTCTTTACATCCCGCCCTACGGCCTGCCAAACTAGGGGGTGGACACCCAGACAATCGTCATCCTTGATTTTGGTTCGCAGTATACCCAGCTCATTGCCCGGCGCATTCGCGAACTGAACGTCTTTTCCGTTGTTCTGCCCTGCACGGCTCCCCTCGCGGAAATTGAAGCGCATAAGCCTCTCGGCGTGATTCTGTCGGGTGGGCCGTCGTCTGTTTATGACGCGGACGCGCCGGACGCTGACGCCCGCGTGCTTGAACTCGGCGTGCCGGTGCTTGGTATCTGCTACGGGCTGCATTTCATCGTGCATCACCTCGGCGGCAAGGTGAAATCCGCTCCCAAGCGCGAGTATGGCCACGCCTCCGTGTTGATCGAAGACTCCGCGACCCCGCTCTTCAACGGTCTGCCGGCGAACATTCAAGTCTGGATGAGCCATGGCGACGAGGCCGAGCAACTGCCTGCCGGCTTCAAACGGACTGCGATGACTTCAAACGCCCTGGCAGGGATTGCAAACGACGAGCGCCGGATTTGGGCGGTGCAGTTTCACCCCGAAGTACATCACACCCCGCTCGGCCCGCAACTGATCAAGAATTTCGTCTTCAACATCTGCGGCGCGGCAGGCGAGTGGACGCCGGCCCACTTCATCCAGACGACGGTCGAGGGGATTCGCGCCAAGGTAGGCTCCGGCCACGTCATCTGCGGCCTTTCCGGCGGCGTCGATTCCTCCGTGGCCGCGGTGCTGGTGCACAAGGCCATCGGTACCCAATTGACCTGCATTTTTGTCAACAACGGCGTGCTGCGCAAGAACGAATTCGCAAGCGTCCAGAAGAACCTGCGCGACAAACTTGGGTTGAACATTGTTGCCGTCGACGCGAGCGAAAGGTTCCTCGCGCAACTGGCCGGAGTCACCGATCCTGAGACAAAGCGCAAGCGCATCGGCGCGGAATTCATTGCTGTCTTCGACGACGAAGCGACGCGCATCGCCAAAGAGACCGGCGGCGTCGATTGGCTAGTCCAGGGCACACTCTACCCAGACGTCATCGAGAGTTCCAGCGTGAAGGGCCCCAGCCAGACCATCAAGAGCCACCACAACGTTGGCGGCCTCCCTGACCACATGAAGCTGAAGTTGATTGAGCCTCTGCGCGATCTCTTCAAGGACGAAGTTCGCCGCATAGGCCGCGACCTGGGCATGCCGGAAGACGTGCTCGGTCGCCAGCCATTCCCTGGTCCAGGTCTCGCGGTGCGTATTCTGGGTGAGGTGACGCCAGACCGCGTGGCTTTACTTCAGGAAGCGGACGAGATCGTGGTCGCCGAGATCAAGGCGGGTGGCCTTTACTCGCAGATCTGGCAGAGCTTTGCCGTTCTGTTGCCGGTGATGAGCGTGGGAGTGATGGGCGACCAGCGAACCTACGCTTATACCTGTGCCGTGCGCGCCGTACATTCCGAAGACGGCATGACGGCCGACTGGACGCCGCTTCCCTATGACGTGCTCAAGCAAATTTCCAGCCGTATCGTCAACGAAGTGCGCGGCATCAACCGAGTGGTCTACGACATTACGTCGAAGCCGCCCGGCACCATTGAGTGGGAGTAGGGACTTGCCGTCCAGGCAGACGCGCTGTCGCGCAATCCTTGCCGAATAGGGCGCAGCGAGGATTGGACCCATGCGAGACCAGTGCCCCTTCGAAGACGCAAATCTATCTCGCCGTCAAATGCAGAATCTTCGACTCGGCCGGCCCCAGGGTAACTTCGAGAGCACCATGCGTTTTGCTGTCTTTGCCGAGCCATAAGTCATGGACACGATAGTCCCCGGTTGCATTCAGGCCGAGCCTTGCCGGCTGTAGCGCCATCTTCGTGCTCTCGCTGGCGCTGAAGTTGAATACGGCGACGAAGACGCTGCCATCCGGCTCGGTCCTGACAAACACGTTTGCTGAATGCACCCCCGCATCGCCATCCAGCGGACGGAAGCTGCGCCCGGCCCTTGCCACATCGAGAATCTCGGCATTTGTGAGCAGGCTCTTTGCGCGCATCTGCGCCCTGGGGTCCATCAGGTCATCGCTATCCAGGAGCAATGTACCCGCGATCACCGTCGCATTCACGCGGCTGCGAGCTTCCTCATCCGTCTGCACGCTGCCCTTCGCGGCCTGATCGTGATAGGGGTCCGTATCGCGCGAGATGACCGTGTGGTCGGGGTCGTTGAAGCGGTAGAGCGTCCCATTTGTCCACCAGCCAAACGTCACGGCATTCAACATGTATTCGCTGTCCTGGATTCGGCCAAACGCGTCGCAGGAAACACGCCGGCTGTGCCCGTATGCAGGAAAGAGCGGAGCGATGGAAAGACTGATAAAGAAAGGCCGCCCGATCTTTTCCGGCGAAAGATCCTCTTCAATCCGTCGCATCCCATAGGAATACGCGGCGACGCCTGTCGTAGTGGAAGGATCATGGTGGACTCCTTCGAGCGACCCGCAGTTCAAGAAGTCCAGCTTGACGGAGTCATAGCCCCAGGCCACGAAGCGCGCCAGCTCATAGTCGATGCGGGCAATTGTTCCCGGATGCGTTGGATCCAGCGGGCGCGCTCCATCGATCTTCGGCAGAGGGTTGCCCTTCGAGTCGCGCAACAGGATATCGCTGTACCGGTACATCCCATCTGTGCCTTCCACGGGCTTGGTGAAATCGTCTGACCAATACGAAAACGGCGTGAAATAGATCCCGGCCTTCTGGCCCTGCGCATGGATATGCTTCGCGGAAGCTATGACTTCCTCGTCCTTCATTTGCGTCCAACCGCCATCCAGGTTCACATACGTTGTTCCATCGTTCTTGTAGCCGCGTGGCTCCAGTTCGTCATGGATAAAGTCTGCAACTGCCAGATACTTCTTCTCGTCAATCTTCTCCAGGTAAGCGGACCAGCTGTTCCACCCAAACGGGACACCCGCGCTCCAGGCCAGGGGCGGATGAATCTGCGCGTTTACCTGCGCATATTCCTCCATCCCGTTTCGCCAGTCCTGGTAATAGCCGATCATTACGAGCGGTGACCGCAGAGTCGTTCCCGTGATCGCTCCATGCGGCTCCACATCGTGCGTCCAGGTGCCGGTTGCGCCTCCGTACACCTCGACATTCTTCACTGTCCCATCGCTTGCGTCGCGAGCCAACACCCCTGTCCGCCACAGCTCATGCGTCACAGAGCCGAGGACCATACCCTTGCGGCTGGTGTTGTCGAAGATCGCCGACACTTCATAGCTGTCGGGATCCTTCGCAGGATCAATGGGCTCGTTGTAGTGCACCCACATATCGTTGTCATTGGGAACAAAAAGCACCACGGGCCTCACCTTTGCGGCAAAGCTTGCACTCCCGCCCGCGGAGAGCTTCACGGCTGAGATGCGGCGCGAACTCAATGGCTGTTTCGCGACGGCCTCCAGTTCGACCAGCACAAAAGGCCTTCCCGGCTCAAAGTAGATGCGCTGGACCAGTTGCGGAGCGTCGGCTCGGCCGTAGGAACGGATCTCCCATTCGCGCATGCCAGCGGGCTTGAATCCGGCGGGCGCATCGGCTCGGGATGTGACTTTGTGCTTCGGGAAATCGGTTACGGCCCAATGCTGCCCGTTGGTCAGGTCAATTGAGCCTCCGATCGGGCCGATGCTCGTGCCATCGGGCCAGCTCAAAACGAAGTGTCCACTCGCCTGGCTGCAGTGGATCGTTACGGCATTGTCCGGTTGCGAGGCGGGCACGGTTTTTTGACCGATGGAAATGTTTACAAAACAGCAGCAGCCAAAAAGCAGTAACGCGGCAACTCTTGAAATTCGCGTCATTCCGGGGTCCCCTGATCTTTGCACAGGAGATCTTAGTCGGTTGGGAGAACGCAGGTAAAGGAGGCAGACCGGAGTTCTCGGCCACTTTGGGCTAAACCGCCGGTCGTGGGTTTTTGGCCTATAGGGCTGAGATTAACGGGTGGCCAGAACGGCCCGTGGCCGGGTGTACCAGCCGAACGCGACCGTTCCAAATAAGATCACTCCCAGCATGCAAATCCAGGTAAAGGCGGCCATTTGCCGGACCTTTGCCTCACGGGCTTCGACCTCACGCATGTTGCGGCCCGCGAGGACGAACCCGCCTGGACTCCCGTTTGCGAGTTGGACCCGTTGGATCACCGCGGCTATGCGGACGCCGTGGCCGCGCTGGGACGGCAATCCGCCATTCAAGGGAGATTTCTCGTCTTTGTTGGACGCTGTGCCAATGGTCGGTTGCCAGCTTACCCGGTCTTCGCCGTGTTGCCGGACATAGTCGAATATACCTTGCGGAGGCGCGGGCGTTTGTCCATCAAGTTGCGCCTGAGAGGCGAGCGGCCGGCCCAAATCGTCGTAGACGATTACAAATGGAGTCAGGCTGCGCGTGATGTCCAGACTGGTGGCGGGAACGGCCTCGGAGGGAAGGACACCTTGTTCGAGCTTGGCAACAAGGTCGTCAGCGAGTGCGATTTGCGGATCGTTCGCGTCCTGGCGCAGGACCTGCTGCGGGATGGCGCAAAGCGCAAGTGCGAGGCCAGTGGCGAGGAGCGTCAGGATGAGTGCGTTGAAGACGAGAGCGGGCCGGGCGAAGGTATCACGCAGCATAGAGAGATGCTCCTTGACGATTGAAGCGAGAGAGTCCCGCAGGACGAGCGGGATGAGTTGGCTTTGGGGGAGGGAAGCATCGCGCAGTGCGTCGCGGAATGTCTGGCGCATGGATTCCGCGTAGGCGTAACGGAAGTTCTCAGGATAGAGACGCAAAACACGGGAATAGAAAGATTCGAGGCGGGAGTTCGTGAGCCCTGGGAGGTTCATGATTGGCCTCCATGGGGAAGCAGGCCGAGGGAGCGCGCTGACGATACGGCGGCGTCGAGCCGGGCGAGTTCCGAGGCAAGGGTTGTTTGGCCCAGGTGGGTTAGTCGATAGTAGCGCCGCCGCTCATCGTCGGAGACTCCGGACTCTTCGACCAGGCTGTCGCGCATCATGCGGTCGATGGAGCCATAAAGAGTGCCTGGACCGAGTCGGACGCCGCCGCCTTGAGGGCTGATTGCGTCCTTCATGATCTGGTAGCCATGCTTTTCGCCCTCGGCAAGAGAGAGAAGGATGGCGAAGACGGCCGGACTGAGCGGTCCGGTGGGTATGGTTGCAGTTGCCATAAGAGGAATATATATCCGTAGCGGATATATATGCAAGCGAAAAAAGTTATGGGATAGGAATCGAATCGCGGAACGCTGTGGCGATGCGTACGCTTCAGGATTGGGCTGGCCGGTAAAAGAGGCCCAGGGGGCTCCGGTAGAACGCGAAGGCGATCACCAACACCCCGAGACCCGCGCCTGTGAAGACAGAACCGACGAGCAGGACCTGTTTTAACGGAGGCCGTTCGCCTCCCTCTCCAAACAGCTCAAGAGCGCCGATGGATGCGCCGGTTGCCAACCCCAGGAGTGCAACGCCTCCCCACTGAGCGCGGAGCCCGGCCTTGTTGGGGTCGGAACTCGTCGCAACGAGGGCAGAGTCGATGGGGAGAAACGCCGTTGCGAATGCCGTCTGAGGAGCTGCGATGAGCACGTTGCCCAGGACGATTGTGAGGAAATGTGCGAATACCGAGCCAATGATCGCTTCGGGAAAGACCGTGTCAATGCTGGCTGAAAATTCCTCATTCTGCTGGGCGAAAATTCCCCCACCTTGTGGTGGTGACGGTTTACAGTTTCAGCCGGCTGGCGCGAAAATGAAGTCGGCTGGTGAAGCGGAGGCAGGCT
>Ga0302319_10003890_pt1 | contig 30921 bp, 25 predicted proteins | sample Bog_T0_2_FD_203319 | JGI IMG/M metagenome (GOLD analysis project Ga0302319, IMG submission 203319) | Peat permafrost microbial communities from Stordalen Mire near Abisko, Sweden - Bog_T0_2 | ecosystem: Environmental > Terrestrial > Soil > Wetlands > Peat | place: Sweden: Abisko, Stordalen Mire... | reverse complement strand
GTACCGTTTTTGTACCGCCGACCCGGCAAACTAGCATTTTTGGCGTTTCTCGCCTCTTGAAGAACCAATAACTTACGTAGAATCAATGGGTTGTAAAGTTCGACTCCCGCCGCCTCCACCACGTCTTTTTTTATCAACAAGTTAAAGGCATTGTGACTTTTCAAGAAACTGAAGATTATCAAGCCAGAGTGAGTTTTTCGGAGGTAGGTTCCTTCGGGTGGGCTAAATGTCGCGTGATTTAATCCGTCATCACTTCCTAGCTACTGAAGTATTGCAACACCTGCATCCACTGCTAAGCTCGCAGACCGCGAAAAGTCACCCCCATAGGCAAGACATTGGCGCAGCCACGAGACGGTCGCCGAAGGGGACTGGCTTTCCGCCATCGTAGAGAACCACCCCCAGCTTGAAGTTATCGCCACTAGCCTCTGCCAACTTTCGCAGTCCCTTGAAGTCACCAGCATTCACGGTCGCGCTAGCCTTGACTTCGATACCGACCAATGCACCACTTCCCGTTTCAATCACAAGGTCAACCTCGTCCTGATCTTTGTCACGGTAGTGGTATAAAGCGCAGCTCTCACCAAACCAAGGCGCCTGTTTCAACACTTCAGAGAAGACAAATGTTTCCAGCAGCGGTCCGAAGATCGAACGGTCTTTCGCAATCCGATCTGCGGTAGCCCCCAAGAGTGCGCCGAGCAGGCCGGAATCAAGGAAATGCAGCTTGGGCGTCTTCACCAAACGCTTCAACTGGTTCCGAAACCACGGTTCCACCTTACGAACCAAAAACAACTGCTCCAGAATGGCGACGTATTTCCTGGTGGTCTTGTCGTCGAATCCGACTTGCCCGCCAATCTGCGTGAAATTGGTGAGTTGTCCAGAGTGGTGGGCGAGAACCTGCAACAGCCTGGGCATTTGATCAAGCTTTTCCACGTCGGCAACTTCGCGTACATCCCGCTGGACAATGGCCCTTATGTAATCCCGCGCCCATCTCTGGCGTCGCTTTGGATCTTCGCGCCGCAGCATTTCCGGGTAGCCTCCAATCAGCACGGCTTGTACCATGTCTTTGCCGATCATTGGCTCCGCGGGTTTGCCAAGTTTGCTATCGAAAGCTGCTTTGAGGAAACCTGGCTTCTTAACTCGGATTTCAGACCGTGAGAGGGGTAGAAGGCTCACGATCTCCATGCGCCCAGCTAGGCTCTCCGATATTTGAGGCACAGTCAAAATATTGGCTGAGCCCGTCAACAAAAATCGGCCGGCTCGGCGATCATCATCGACTGACTTCTTGATAGCCCGGAGGAGGTCGGGCACTCGCTGCACTTCGTCAATGGTGGTTCGATCAAGACCCCGCACGAACCCAGTTGGATCGCTGCGTGCCGCAGCCAGCACCGTGTCGTCGTCCATGGTGAGGAATTCGCGATTGCCCCCGACCAGATCGCGGACCAGTGTGGTCTTTCCGCACTGGCGCGGCCCCGTAACCATAACGACCGGTGTGTCCTTGAGCGCGGTGGCCACCAGTTCGGCGGAAAAGCGAGGAAAGAGCGCGTGATCGGTATCGTCCATGCCGGATCGAAGCCCCGTCTAATTCGGATTGATCGTTCGTCTATTTCGGATTATAGGCTCGTCTGATCCGGAACGGAAGCTGAAACGGTGCCGACACTCATGCCGGTGTGAAGGTCGAGTGTTCATCGTTCGCGTCCAGAAGATTTCGACAACTGGATGTATATAAACCCAATTCAGGTTCAATCGAAGGCTACGCAATCTTTTGCCGTCGATACCTGGGGTGGCGAGTGGCACCCTGAGTTTGGGCCAAGACCGGGCGACGTCGTGGTTCTCGAACATTGGGCGCAAAACGGCTTCGCCGGCACAGACCTTGAAGCGCAACTCAAGCAGCACGGCATCGAAAAGATAGTTCTCGTCGGCTTTATCGCCAACTCATGCGTAGAGGCGACGGCGCGCTTCGGCATGGAACTAGGCTTCCATGTGACCCTGATCAAAGATGCGACGGCGGCCTTCAACCCAGAGGGCATGACAGCTGCGCGAGTGAACGCGAAGCTCTTCGCTCACGCGGAATTGAATACGGACGAGCTGCTATCCGCCCTGTCTGAGTCGAAGCGAGTTCCAGCTGAAGAGCAGACCGACGGCTCACTCGTATCTGCTCACTGAAGCAAGAACAGAGGCCCAATCACTTATGTCCACATTATTGAAGATTGACGTCAGCTCACGGGGGCTCTCTTTGCGGCAGACGCCGCCATTGAGATCCCCTACTTGGTTGAAGTAGGCCTTCCAGCGAGATTCACGGGTCACGAGGAGATTTTGATGTTCCTCCGAAAGATCAACGGGCTTTCCCCAGATGTGGCCTTCATGAATCTGAAGGTTTTTGTGGATTCGCCGGCACAAATAGTGAGCGAATACGAAGTTCACTGCTCGGCCCCATCGACGAAAAGGCACTATAACCAATTGTTTTTCGGAAGGCTTGTGGTGGAGGGTGTGCGTGCGTTCTGATCCCACGGGGCCGTTCGTTTTAGTCGACGACTCAGTGCTGGTTATTCGACCCCTAACAGCTCGCAAAGTTGCCGAGGCGCTAGGCATAAGCACGAAGCCAGCGAAAAAAGATTATGACGTGGTTGTGGTCGGAGGTGGTCCAGCAGGTCTTGCGGCTGCAGATTATGCGCAGCTTTGGAGGAGAGCTTTCGTACGAGCCGAGGTCGGAAGGTTGCTGCTTCGCTGTGGTCCTGCCCTTGGACGTTGCGAAAAAGGAGGTGGTGAATGCCTGAAACTGCGGCGAATACCGTCCATCTTTTATTGGTAGATGATCACACGTTATTTCGAGAGAGTGCAAGCCGACTGCTCGCGGCGGAGTCGGGATTTGAGGTGATTGCTCACTGCGGGACAATTGGAGAGGCTCTGCAAATTCTGCGGCGCAAAGCGATTGACGTTGTGCTCCTTGATTTTGATCTCGGAGAGGGCGATGGCCGGAAGTTTCTGAGGTTGGCAAAGGATCAGGGATTTCAGGGAAAAGTTCTCGTTGTCACGGCAGGTGTGGATGCGGGCGTAGCTGCGGAGTTGATTCGGTCTGGGATTTCTGGGGTGTTTCTAAAACACGACTCTGCCGCATTGCTGGCAGAAGCAATTCGTGACGTGTTCGCTGGCAAGGTGTGGTTGAACCAGGAGCAACTTCAGTTCGCCCTCAGAACTGAGGTCGGCTCCTCACAGGACAATCGAACGCGGCCATTCACGGAACGGGAACAGCAGGTACTTTCCTGTGTGTTCGAGGGGTTTGCCAACAAAGAAATCGCGGCACGAATCGGAGTGTCGGAGAGCTCGGTCAAAGCTACACTTCAGCAACTTTTCTCCAAAACGGGTGTACGTACGCGGAGTCAATTGGTACGTATCGTTTTAGAGCAGCATCGAGATCAGCTCTAGCGCGGCAAGACGCGAGAGGGTCGGCCATGGCACACATGCAACCGCGACGACGCATCTTACCACTGGTCCTGTTCGCAACCGTTATCCTCGCGGCGACCACATATGGACTTGGTTCACCACCTTCGCCCAGTTCGTCAGATGAAGGTCAGCAGACCGGAAAGATCCTCACTGTACGAAAAGTTTTGGAAAATCGTTATTTTGCCAGCCGTTATCCCCAAATCCACTATTACCTGCTTTATATTGCAGTGCGCACTTCCGACCAGACATATTGCGTTGAGTATGAAACTCCTGTCCTTGACGAGATCGATGATCTGTTTTCTGCGAAGGACAAAGAAGTCGAGTTTGTACTCAACGCCAAGAATCTCACGCTCAGAACCCCACGCAGCCGCAAAATCAAGGCGCACTTAGTGAAACCAGATCAGTGCTAACACAAAAGGGTGTGTTCTTGCATCGCTGGGCAGTTCTGCGCGGAAAGTCTAGCGGTCACACGCCACGAGAGTGGTACTGCGAAGTCGGCTTTGTTCCGGTCAACTTCCGGTTAGCCCGTCACTCCGGACACAATCCCCAGGGCTGCCTCTGTTCCTCCCATCCTTGCTTGTCTGTGTTAACTATGATTAACTACATAGAATAATCACTGGTTAATATATTAAGCAGAAGACATTGCCGGTCTTGGACAAATGAGTGGGGGCATTCATGGCGCGGGCGTTTCACGTTCCTCTTTTCGTCTTGACCGTAGTCTGCCTTCTCCCAGCGATAGCACTGGCGCAAGGCGAAACCACCAGCGCCATCATTGGCGAAGTTAGCGACGTATCTAGCGCGGTCGTCGCGGGTGCTACCGTGACGATAACAAATCACGAGACAGGTCTGAAGCGTAGCGCCAAGACTGATGACGCAGGCCGGTTCAACTTTCCGCAGTTAAAGCCGGGGACCTACTCTGTCACAGTGGAAGCGCGAGGCTTCGATCGGGGGCGAAATGACAACGTCGTCTCAGGCCTGGGCCAAAAGCAAACCGTGGATTTTACGCTCAAGGTGGCCCGATCCAATGAAGCGGTTGAGGTCAGCAGCGAGGCTCCACTCATCAACCTGGAAAACGCAAACACGTCCACAACCCTGAGTGCGCCGGCGCTGGAGAACCTGCCGAATCCGGGAGGCGACCTAACCTACCCTCTGCAGTTTGCGCCTGGAGCCCTGATCAATACGGCCGGCAGCAGCAACGATTTTGTCGGCGGCAGCAACGGATATGGCAACGTGGAATTCAACGGACTCCCCGCCCTCTCCAATGGCTACATTGTGGACGGGTTGGAAACGAACGACCCGCTCACCAATCTCAATAGCGGTCTCTCAACCAACCTCGTACTGGGATTGAATTCGATTTCGGAAGTGACCGTCAACACACTGTCCTATTCCGTGGATCAAGGACGGTATGGAGCGTCTCAAGTCGACTACGTCACCAAGTCTGGCACGAACCAGTTTCACGGGAATCTCTATGAACTGTGGAACGGGGCGCTGCTGAATGCGGCGGACTACTTCACCAATGCGACGCCAGGCAACCACAAGCCGGGGGCGACGGTGAATCACTTTGGGGGCAGCGTGGGTGGGCCGATTGCGAGCGATAAGCTGTTTTTCTTTTTCGATAGCGAATGGGTGCGGATCGCGCTGCCCATCGTCACGCCTACCATCGTTCCCAGTGCGGCATTCCAACAATATGTCTTGAACCAGCGTTCCATGGGACAACCAACCGGCTGTGGGCCCAGCGGGGCGAATGAGAATTGTTTGTTCTATCAACAAATGTTCAAGCTCTATGGAAATACCAGCGGCACAGCCACCCAGGTGCTCTGGTGTCCTTTCAACTCGGACGGCACTGCGGCACCGGGCAATCCACCGAATGGAAACGGTTGCGCCAACCGGCAGAGCGTCTCTCACTCCAGCGATGACCACGAACAGGTGCAGACGGCCCGAATCGACTACAACATCAACGGGAAAGACACGACATGGTTTCGATTTCAGGCGGACACCGGCCTGCAAGCCGCATGGACGGACCCCATCAACCCGATGTTCGACGCGCTTTCGCCGCAGCCTCTCTATTCGTTTGCTGCGGGATATACGCACGTCTTCTCGCAGAACCTGGTGAACTACTTCAATCCTGCGTTCTCCTGGTACGAGAGCTTGTTTGGGCCAACCAACCTTCAGAAGACGCTTTCTGCGTTCCCTATCGTGTTGGAGGGCAGCGGCGCGAATGCGTTCACACCTATGGGAGGGCTGGACAACACCTGGATTCAAGGCAGGCGCGCGTCCCGCTTTTTCATTAACGACAATCTCGCCTGGAGCCATCGCGCCCACGAACTGCGATTTGGAACTAATACCCGCATCTTCCGCTTGAACGACTACGACTTCGGGGAAGGAACGGTTCCCACCGTGACCTACGCGAACTTGCAGCAATTTATCAATGGAGTGGCGAATACGGCGTCAGAGGCGTTCCCTTCGAACCCAAATGAGCCCTTCAACTTTCTCAATCTCGATGTCTACGCGCAAGACACCTGGAAAGTAACTCGCACCCTGACCTGGACGTTTGGTCTGCGCGACACCTTCAATTCCAATCCATTGAATCGACATGATCAAGTCGCCCGTCTTCGCGGGTCTTTCAGTTCCCTCCCGCATAATGATCAACCGCTTAACGCCGTTATTCAAACCCGTCTCGGCAATCTGTTCTCGTCCACGCCGGTGGCCATTCTGCAACCGAGAACGGCGATTGCGTGGCAGTTCGAGCCGAAATCCGTGCTCCGCTCCGGCTTCGGAATCTTCAGCGACATCTTACCGGGCACCGTGGCGGACTTGATCGGTACGAATCCGCCTTACGATAAGACATTCCAGGGAGGAGTGCTTGGCACTGTGGGCGGGACAGCCATCGCACCGGAAGCGCCCAATAGCGCCGTCGGCGCACTCGTTGCCGCGAATCAGACTTTTACTTCGGGATTTCCCCAGGGCCAGTCCTCGCTTCCACCAGTTGCGATCACGGCTATTCCTGATGGCAAACTCCATGCGCCGTACTTCATGGAATGGAGTCTGGGGATGGAACATCAATTCGGAACGACAGCCAGTTTGCAAGCGCAGTACGTCGGCACGCGCGCCGTAAACCAGCCGTACTCAACACAAGTGAACGGCTACCAGACCGTATGCCAAGGTTGTTTCGCGCCGTTCCCCTACATGCAGTCGACTGATGCACGATTCGGAGCCGTGACGCAGTTTTCCACCGGTGCGAACAGCCATTACAACGGTCTTCAACTGACCGCGATGAAACGGCTCGGCCATGGCTTACAGGGACAGGTCAACTACACTTGGAGCCGTTGCATGGATACGGTCTCGAACGGAGGGTTTCTTCCGTTTTCCGCAGGAGGGATTCTCTCGCCTTTGCCGGGAGACCTGGCTCGCGACTATGGGCCTTGCGACTATGACATCCGGCACAATCTCAACGCGCAGTATGTGTATCAGTTGCCGGTCAGAGTGCGCAGTCGTTCTCTGGGCTACGCGCTCAACGGCTGGCAGATCTCCGGAACAGCGTTTTGGCACAGCGGAGTTCCGTTCTCGGTGCTGAGCACCCCTTATTCAGCAAACGGAAACGGCATCCTGCAGGGCAGCGGGCCGCAGTTCGCTAGTGTGGTTCCGGGTGTTCCGCTGTATGAGCATCATCCGATTCCGGGTGTAACGCAGGCGGGAACCCTGCAATGGCTTAATCCGGACGCTTTTGTATCCGCGGTCGATCCCAGTACAGGGCAGTGCTATGGCGGCGACAGCCCGCAGACTTGCCAATTCGGAAACCTCGGTCGCAATGCCCTGCGCGGTGCCGATTTTCTCTGGAGTGACTTCTACCTGACAAAATGGTTTCCCCTGACGGAGCATGTGAAGCTGCGATTTGAGAGTCAGTTCTTTAATGTCTTCAACCATCCGAATTTTGCGCTCCCCGGCATGGTGCAGGGCGGCATTCCAGGAAATCTTTCCACGCAGAGTGGATTTGGAGCGCTCGGGTCAACAACTTCTCCGCCGACCGGCTTGCTGGGAGTCGGATTGGGTGGCGATAGCAGTCCTCGGATGATCGCCTTTCAGGCGCGGTTAGAGTTCTGAGATTCTCATGAGGAAGAGTGCTTTTTTCTCTATCCCAACGAATCTATGGGATACTGTGGCCATTGTGTTGTGTCCGTGCGCTCCAGAGCGAAAGCATTTTCGTACAATAAACGTACAATGGATTGGGCAATGGGGCCTTTTTAGCCGTTGTGGCAGTTCCGAGAATCAGTAACTTACGTGCTATCAACATAGTGATTGTTCGACTCCCGCCGCCTCGACCATGTCTTTTATTATCAGCAATTTACAGACATTGTGATTTTTCAAAAAGCTGAAAATTATCAAGCCAGAGATGAGTTTTCGGACGTAGGTTCCTTCGGTAGGCTAAATATCGCGTTTATCTAATCCGTCATCACTTCCTGGCTTCTGACATTCTGGCTTCTGACGTGTTGCAACACCTACACCTTGGGTGAGAGAGAGAGCTTTGGCACGTAGATACGACTTCCAATCGCGATCTGCCTTCGGCATGTATCGAGATCGCCCGTCGGCGCCCTCCTGGCGAAGGGCACAAACATCGTCACGTCCTCGGAAGAGACTGCGAAACAGCTCAATCCGCTGTTCCGCCGTACCGAACCAGAGCCCTATAAGGGATCGCTGAACTATAATCTGGCAACGCAATTCTTAGAGCGAGAGACTCGCGAAGCACCTGTGGCTTGACACTCCGGCAGAGACTTGCGTACATTCGCTGGGTTCTCATCGCGCGATTGCAATGAAGCCCCTCGCCGGCTATCGTCCGCCTTATCCCGGGACCCAGCCCAATCATTTTCATCCGCCCTATGTGTCCTCGGCGAAGCGCGCGCCTACGCGGCCTCTGGTGCAGATTCCCTACACGCTGTCGGAGATTACGGGACCGTCGTTTGACCCGAAATCGGTTTCGCCGGCAGCGTACGATCTCACACGCCAGCACCAAGGAGAGCCGGTGGGTGAGCGCATCGTGGTGAGCGGACGGGTATTGGATGAGAACAGCCATCCGGTGACGAACACGCTGGTGGAGATTTGGCAGGCCAACGCCGCGGGACGTTACCGGCATGAAGTGGATCGACACGATGCGCCGCTCGACCCGAACTTTAGCGGTTGCGGGCAAGCCGTCACCGATGGCGAAGGACGCTATCGTTTCGTGACCATTCGGCCGGGAGAATATCCCTGGGGAAATCATTACAACGCGTGGCGGCCGGCGCATATTCACTTTTCGCTGTTCGGGCCTGCGTTTGCGACGCGACTGGTGACGCAGATGTTTTTCCCCGGGGATCCTCTACTGCCATTCGATCCCATCTTCAATTGCACTGCCGACGAGAAGGCGCGCAACCGGCTGATTTCCATCTTCGATTGGGATACCACCGTGCCCATGCAAGCCCTTGGGTATCGCTTCGATATAGTTCTACGGGGCCGCGATGCCACCCCGATGGAGGAATAGTTGAGCTTACAGGCGACCACCTCGCAAACGGTCGGGCCTTATTTCAAGATCGGTTTGCAATGGCTCAACCAAAGCCCGCTCGCGGCCGGGCCTGGGGCGGGAGAGCGGGTCACGATTCGGGGCCGAGTGCTGGACGGGGATGGGGCGCCGGTTCCCGACGCGCTGCTCGAAATCTGGCAAGCCAATGGTCATGGCAAGTACGCGCATTCCGAAGATTCGCAGGACAAGCCGCTGGAGCCTGGATTCGCGGGATTCGGACGCGTGCCCACCGATAACGCGGGCTGCTTTCAATTTGAAACCATCAAGCCGGGTCCGGTGCCGGGGCCAAACGGTCGCGAGCAGGCTCCGCATCTTGTGATCTCGGTTTTTATGCGAGGACTGCTGAAGCGGTTGGTGACCCGGATCTATTTTCCCAACGACGCGGGCAACGGCAGCGATCCGATCCTGAAGCTGGTGGACGAGGAGCGTCGTTCGACGCTGATTGCAAACGCGACCAGCGGCGGCCATCTGGAATGGAACGTAGTTTTGCAAGGGACGCACGAAACTGTATTCTTCGACTTGGGATTGTGACCCATCGGGATGGCCTTGCTCGATCCACTGTTCGGCTCAACGTTCGGCTCAACGGCGATGGGCGAAATCTTTTCGGACGACGCCCGCCTGCAGCGCATGCTTGACTTCGAAGCTGCGCTGGCGCGGGCGCAAGCGGCGAGTGGCCTGATTCCAGGCGCCGCCGCAGAGGCCATTGCCTCGAAGTGCAGCGCCAGTTTGCTGGATGTGGAGGCCTTGGGCACGGTAACCGCGCAAGCACTGAACCCTGCCATTCCGCTGGTCAAGCAGCTGACGGCGCTGGTGGCGAAGGAGAATGCCGAGGCGGCCCGCTTCGTTCACTGGGGCGCGACCAGCCAGGATGCGAACGATACTGGACTGGTGTTGCAGATGGTGCTGGCGTTCGAGGTGCTCGATGCCGATTTGAAATCGCTGTGCGAGAGCCTGATTCAGCTGGCAGAGAGATACCGGTCCACGCCGATTGCCGGCCGCACCCTGATGCAACATGCTCTGCCCACAACTTTCGGCGTGAAGGTGGCAGGCTGGCTGGACGCGATGACCCGCCATCGCGAGCGCCTGGCACAAACGCGAAAGCGGGCGCTGGTGCTGCAGTTTGGGGGCGCGGTGGGGACTTTGGCGGCGCTGCGCGGGGACGGCTTGCGGGTGGCCGAAGCGCTGGCGAAACAGCTTCAGTTGGAACTTTCAGTTGCCCCTTGGCATGCTCATCGCGACCGCGTGGCGGAGGTCGCGACTACGCTGGGCCTATGCGCAGGCACGCTGGGCAAGATCGCCCGCGACATTTCTCTGCACATGCAAACCGAGATCGCGGAGATTTTTGAACCGGCCGGCGAAGGACGCGGCGGATCTTCCACCATGCCCCACAAGCGCAATCCGGTTTCTGCGGGAGTGGCGCTGGCGGCCGCGACCCGCGTGCCGGGCCTGGTCAGTACGATGCTGAGCGCCATGGTGCAGGAAGACGAGCGCGGATTGGGCAACTGGCACGCCGAGTGGGAGACGCTGCCGCAGATTTTCCGCCTCACCGGAGGAGCGCTTCACCAGATGGCCGCGATCGTTCCTCATCTGGAGATTGACGCCGAACGCATGAGGCGCAACCTTGAGCTGACGCACGGACTGATTTATGCGGAAGCTGTAACCATGGCCCTGGCAAGTCATATGGGTAAATCCGCGGCGCACACACTGGTGGAAGCGGCAAGCCAGCAGAGTCGCTCGTCAGGAAAACATCTGCGGGAAGTGTTGGGGCAAAATAGCGCGGTGACGGAGCATCTGAAGGCAGAAGAGTTGGATCGGCTTTTCGCTGCGGAAAATTATCTGGGAGCGGCGGAAGAGTTTACCGATCGCGTGATCGCCTCGAGCCGCGCGTTGTCGATCGCCTGTGAGGGCGTGGACACAAAAAGCCTTTAACCGCAGAGTTCGCAGAGAAGGTTCGCAGAGAAGATCCGCAGAGAACGCGGAGAAGGGCGGCGCGGTCGGAAATTCAAAGGCCGTCGAATCAGCGCAGGTACGTGAGTGGTCCTGAGGAATCAATATGCCGTTCACCCAATCCCGGGAACTGCGGACACACTATGAATTGAGTGGCGGCGAAGGTCCGGTGCTGATGTTTTGCAATTCATTGGGCACCGACTTCTCGATGTGGGACGCGCAGGCGGAGAGGCTGGGGCGGGATTTTCGGATTTTGCGCTACGACGCGCGAGGACAAGGCCAGTCGTCAGTGACGGCGGACGATTTTACGATGGCGCCTACGATTGCCCAATTGGGGCGCGACGTGGTGGACCTGCTCGACACGCTGAAGCTGGAGCGCGTACACTTCTGCGGCTTGTCGATGGGAGGAATGATCGGAATATGGCTGGGGGTGAATGCTCCGCTGCGATTGCACCGGCTGATCCTGTGCAACACGGCCGCGCGCATTGGCAGCGCGGAGATGTGGAATGCCCGCATCGCCACCGTGCGCAAGGACGGGATGAAGCCGGTCGCGGCCGCGGTGATCGAACGCTGGTTCACGGCGGAATTTCGCGCCGCTTTTCCGGAACGCGTGGCGAAGGCGCAGACCATGCTGGAAAGCGCGCCCCCCGCAGGCTATGCCGCGTGTTGCGCGGCGATTCGCGATATGGATCAACGAGAGACGGTGGTCCGGATCAAGACGCCGACGCTCATTCTTTATGGCGCGCAAGACCGGGTGACGCCGCCCCAGGATGCGGAGTTTTTGCAGGAGCGGATTCCGGGATCGGTGAAGGTGGAACTCAACGCCGCTCATCTTTCCAATGTCGAACAGCCTGACGCTTTCACCGATGAAGTGAGTTCCTTTCTCTGCAAGTGAGAACGCGTTACAAATATTGGCCAAGGAAGTTGTTGGGAGAAGCCACTTATGGATGACGCGAAGCGCTACCAGCAAGGGATGAAGGTCCGCCGCGCGGTACTCGGGGGTGAGCACGTGGACCGGGCGCTGGCGGCGACCACTGACTTCAATCGGGAGTTTCAGGATTTTATAACGCGCAATGCGTGGGGAGAAATTTGGACGCGCCCCGGACTTCCGCGGCACACGCGCAGTCTGCTGACCCTGGCGATGATGGTGGCGCTGAACCGGGGAGATGAGTTTCGGCTGCACGTGCGCGCGGCGTTCAACAATAGAGTGACGCGCGACCAGATCAAAGAAGTGCTGCTGCAGACGGCGGTTTACTGCGGCGTGCCAGCGGCGAACTCCGCTTTTCACGCGGCGGCGGAAGTTTTCCGGGAGATGGACGAGAGCGCAAAGACGAAGACGCAACCGAAAAAAAGGAAAGGCAAATGACAATCACCGAAACGCAACTTCTGATTGGCGATCGCGATACGGCGGCGGCGGACGCGGCGACGTTTGTGCGGGAGAATCCGATTTCGGGGGAAGTGGCAACGCGCGCCGCCAATGCCGGCGTGGACGATGCGATTGCAGCCGCCGAAGCCGCTGCGGAGGCTTTTGCGGCGTGGTCTGCGCTCGGTCCGCACGAGCGGCGCAAGAAAATGCTGCGCGCGGCCGACTTGCTGGAAGCGCGAACGCCGGATTTTATTGCGGTGATGATGGACGAGATCGGCGCGACCGCGCCGTGGGCCGGCTTTAACGTGTGTCTCGCCGCGCAAATGCTGCGCGAGGCCGCTTCCATGACCACGCAAGTTTCCGGCGAGACGATTCCTTCGGAGATTCCCGGGAGCCTGGCGTTTTCCATCCGGCAGCCGGTCGGAGTGGTGCTCGGCATCGCGCCCTGGAACGCGCCCGTGATTCTGGGAGTGCGCGCCATCGCGATGCCGCTGGCCTGCGGAAATACGGTCGTGCTGAAGGCATCGGAAATCTGCCCCGGCACGCACCGCTTGATTGGCACCGTGCTGCGCGAAGCGGGGCTGGACCATGGTGTGGTCAATGTGATTACGCATGACGCGGCGCGGGCCTCTGCGATCGTGGAGACTCTGATCGCCCACAGGGCGGTGCGCCGGATCAACTTTACGGGGTCGACGCGCGTGGGAAAGATCCTGGCCGTGAGTGCGGCCCGGCATCTCAAGCCGATCCTGCTCGAACTCGGCGGCAAGGCTCCGCTCATCATTCTCGATGATGCCGATCTGGACGCGGCGGTCGATGCTGCGGCTTTCGGCGCGTTTATGAATCAAGGGCAGATCTGCATGTCGACCGAGCGCATTCTGGTGGACGAAAAAATCGCGGATGCTTTTGCGCAGAAGTTTGTCGCCAAGGTGCGGAGCCTTCCCTGCGGCGATCCGCGAAAAGGCGAAGTGGTATTCGGAGGCGTGGTGGGCATGCCCACGGTGGAACGGGTGAACGCGCTAGCCACGGACGCGGTTGCGCGCGGGGCCAAAATTCTTCTACGAGGCGAAACGCAGGGAACGATCATGGCGCCCACCATCGTGGACCACGTGACGCCTGAGATGCAGATTTTTCGCGAGGAATCGTTTGGGCCGTCGGTTTCGATCACTCGCTTCCGCACGGTGGAAGAGGCGATCCGGTTGGCGAACGACACGGAGTATGGGCTGAGTTCGGCGGTGTTCGGGCGCGACATTGCGCGCGCCATCGAAGTCGCTAAGCGCATCGAGTCGGGCATGTGCCATATCAATGGCCCAACCGTGCACGACGAAGCGCAAATGCCATTCGGCGGCGTGAAAGCGAGCGGCTATGGCCGCTTTGGCGGAAGGGCGGCGATCGACGAATTCACCGAGTTGCGTTGGATCACGATCCAGACGACGCCGAGGCACTATCCGTTTTAGGCGGGCTGCGGGCCGCAGCGATTGGGCAATCATGGATTCACAGGAAAAACGAATCGCCGGCAGCAAACAGTTCAAAGACCTGCTGGCAGTGAAGAGGATGTTTATCATTCCCGCCCTGTCTTTTTTTCTTCTCACCTTCGTGGGTTTTGTAGTGCTTGTGGCGTACGCCCCAAAACTGGCGTCCATGCGGTTGATTGGGACAGTCAACGTGGCCTACCTGTTCGCGCTTTTGCAATTTGTGCTGGGATGGACGATTGCCGGCCTGTACCTGATGGCATCGGAAAAATTCGACCGGCTCACGAAAGACATTCTGGCGCAAACTGACCTGGTCCAAACTGAGCTGAAGAAAATCGATGCGCCGCGTGGGGCCGGGGAGTGACGATTTCGCTCGCGGTCTTCCTCGCCTTCGTAGCGAGCACCCTGGGCATCACATATTGGGCGGCGAAACGTTCGCGCGGCGCGAGCGCCTACTTCGCCGCAGGACGCCGCATCGCGGCCTGGCAGAATGGTTTCGCCGTGGCCGGAGACTTCATGAGCGCGGCCTCGTTTCTGGGGCTGATCGGCCTGATTGCACTGCAAGGGTTCGACGGCATTTTCTACGCCGTGGGTGGGTTTGTTGGCTTCGTGACCATCCTGCTGGTGGTGGCCGAACCGCTGCGCAACAGCGGAAAATACACAATGGGGGACGTGCTGGCCTTCCGCTTCCAGCCGCGTCCCGTGCGCGCACTGGCCGCGCTGAGCACGCTGACCATCGCCACGCTTTACATGATCGCGCAGATGGTGGGCGCGGGAGCGCTGGTCGCGTTGTTGCTCGCCGGTTCGGGCATCGGCTACAACACGGCGGTCATCGGCGTGGGCGTGCTGATGATGGTGTATGTCGTGTTCGGCGGCATGTTGGCGACCACCTGGGTGCAAATCGTCAAAGCCATGCTGCTCATGGCGTGCACGGTCGTGTTGACGGCGTTGGTGCTGAAGCAATTTCGCTTTCATCTTTTGGATTTTTTCGCCGCCACCAGCCGCATCGCCTATCACCAGAAAGGCGTGTGGGTGGTGAAGGATTTTCTGCGGCCGGGCCTGCACTACCATCCGCCGCATGGCGCGCTCGATTTGCTTTCGCTCAGTCTGATCTTTGCCTTCGGAACCGCCGGCCTGCCGCACATCCTGGTGAAGTTCTATACCGTGCCCAACGCGCGTACGGCGCGCAACAGCGTGGTGTGGGCGATGGCCGTGATCGGGAGTTACTACGTGATGACGACGATACTCGGTCTCGGCGCCGCCGTGTTGCTCGGGCCCGACGACATCCTCGCCCACAGCGGAAGCAACATGGCCGGTCCCCGGCTTGCCCAGGTGCTAGGTGGAGATGTTTTCTTGGCTGTGGTATCGGCGGTTGCCTTTGCCACGATTCTGGCGGTGGTGGCGGGAGTGATGATCAGCGCGTCAACTTCTTTTGCTCACGATTTCTGGATCAACGTGATTCATCGCGGCGTGGAGCGCAGGCCCGGGGAAAGCGTGGTAGTGGCGCGCATGGCCGCCCTAGCCGTAGGCGCGGCCGCGGTTTTGATTGCCGTGGCGTTGGGCCCGGGATCGAATGTTTTGATTCTAGCAACGCTGGGCATGGCGGTCGCAGCTTCGGCGAATTTTCCTGTGCTGGCGCTTTCACTCTATTGGCGGCGATTCACCACTGCGGGCGCGATCGCGGGTTTGACCGCGGGACTCTTGGCCACGCTCGGACTGATCCTGGTCGGCCCCACCGTGATGGGGATCGATGCGCCGGGAGCGGTCTCGCATCACCTGATTCAGGCCAGACCATGGTTCCCGCTGGAAAACGTGGGGATTGTCAGTGTGCCACTGGGATTTCTGGCGGCAATTGCGGGTTCGCTGCTCAGCCGCGAACCGGCAGCGGAAGCCAAGTTTGACGAACTGTCAGTGCGAGCGAATACAGGATTAGGCGCCGAACGAGCCAGCGGATGAACACATAAAGTGTTATCCCGAGCGCAGCGAGGGACCCTGGTTCTCGCCTGCGCGAAAAATACAGCCGCGTGCGGCAAACACCAAGATCCCTCGCTTCGCGAGGGATGACAACTTCACACACAACTTCGTACAGCACGAGCCGGTTCAGAGCTTTCCCGCTTTCATCTGGCTACTGATGTAATCCGCCTGGCGCAGCGCCAGCGCCACAATCGTCAACGTGGGATTCGCAGCGCCCGGCGTGCTCAGCACGCTGCCGTCGGAGATAAATAAATTCTTGACGTCATGGGTCTGGCCCCATGCATTCGTGACGCCATCGCGCGGGTCGGCGCTCATGCGCGCTGTACAAAGATTGTGGGTCGCGGGAGGAACCGGCCCCAGCACAACGCGCTTCGCGCCGATGGCTTCGTACATCTTCGACATTTGTCCCTGCGCATGTTTGCGCATGGCGCGATCGTTGGCGTGCTCGTCGACGTGAACGTTGGCCACGGGCAGGCCGAACGCATCTTTGACGTTCGAGTTCAGAGTGATGCGATTGTCCGCACGAGGCAGATCCTCGCCGTTGATGAACAGGCCGGCAAGGTTGCGATAGTTATCGAGGACGGAGGCGAAATCGCGCCCCCAGCCATAAGGCAATCCGACCAGAGGCAGCGTGGGAAGATCGAGAGCCAGCAGTTCGATGCGGTAGCCGCCGACGAAGCCACGCTCCGGGTTATTCACAACTTCGTCTTCCACCACTCCGGCAAGAGTGGCTCCGCGCCACGAATATATGGGCTTGTCGAAGATACCCCATACGAAGCCGGTGATCTGGTGGCAATAATTGCGCCCGACTTGATCGGAAGAATTCGCCAGGCCGCGCGGATATTTTGCGGATTCCGAAAGCAGCAACAGGCGCGCGGTTTCAATGGCATTGCCGGCAACACACACCAGGCGGGCTTTTTGGCGTTGCTCCTTGCCTTCGCGGTCACGATAGACGACCGCGTTCACGCGCCCCTGGGAATCGTGCTCGATGCGGGTCGCGGTGGATTCAATCCGCAAGTCGAGATTGCCGGTCTCTTCCGCATCGGGGATTTCGGTGTACAGCGTGCTCCACTTTGCGCCCATCTTGCAGCCCTGCACGCAGAAGCCTTGTTGAATGCAGTAACCGCGTCCGTCGGCGGCGACGGAATTGATCGCCATGTGTCCGGTATGCACCTGCTTGTAGCCTAGCTTCTTCGCGCCCGCGTACATCACTTTGAAATTGTTGGAAGCGGGCAGGCCGGGCATGTCGTTGCGCCGGGTAACGCCCATGCGCAACTCCGCGATTTTGTAATATTTTTCCAGTTCGTCGTAGGCGATGGGCCAATCGACCAGCGACGTGCCGGCGATGTTGCCGTAAGTAGTGTGCGCTCGCAACTCCCAGGGACGAAGTCGCGGCGCCGATGCGGTCCAGTGAACGGTGGTGCCGCCGACGGTCTTGCAGTGCCATGCGGGCAGGGTAGGAAAGTCCCGCGCCACGCCCCAATCGCCGCTCTGCGTGCGGGGATCGAGCCATGTCAGTTGCGTGAAAGCTTCGCCGGGAACCTGCGAAAACGAATCCAGCGATTGACGTTTGCCGGCTTCGAGCAGCACCACTTTGATGCCGCGGCGGGTGAGTTCGTGGGCCAGCGTGCCGCCTCCGGCGCCGGAACCGACGATGACAACTGCGCTTTCGTCTTTGAAATCAATCGCCGCCATATCGAAAGTTTTCTCCGCCACGTATCACGACGGCACCGGGCCGCTGTCTTCGAGCGGCACCTCGGGCAGCCAGCGCAAATCGTTGAAGCCGCGGGAGAGATAACCTCCCTTGGAAAAAGCCTCACCCTCGTAGCCAAAGTAAGCGTAGGCCATGGGCGTTGCGTAAAGCACTTGCAAAGTTTTTAGACGCACGGCCTGGAAGAATTCGGAGGATTCGATTTTCTTGAGCGCAGCCACGCGGGCGCTCTCCTCTTTTTTTGCAAAATCGTTTCCCAGGGCGGCTGCACCTGCCCGAACAATCTGGAGGAGTTTTTCATCCTTCGCGGCTTCCGAGTCGATGGCCCGGACAACCAGCGCGTAGGCCGCGTCCTCGAGCTTGTCGTGCGGAGCGATGGTGCGTGTGACCGCCATGAGGGTTGCGCCCTCAGAGCTGGTGAGCGCCGCCAGATCGATGGCCCAGGCGCGCGCCGGAGCGGGCGCAATCAGAGCCAGCGAACTTCCCGCCGCCACCCAACCGGTCAGCAAGCCAGTAGTCTTGAGGAACTGCCGGCGATCGAATAGTTGGCCATCTGGAAATCGACTCATGGTTGCTCCCCTCGCGTTTTCTCACCGATATATCGGTGGATTCACCGACCGATCCATTCCCATGCATTTTTGTCCGCCTTTCGCGACTGTGACATTGATGAGTCGCGGTTCGTTCGAGGCAAACGCGGCTCGCAGGGCGGGTGCCAGCTCTTCGGCGCGATTCACTGCCTGCGCGTTCATGCCGTAGCCTTGCGCAATTTTCACCATGTCGATGCCCGGGATCTCCATTCCCGGAACATTTCGTCCGACCTGGGTAAAGTCGCAGAAGCCCTTCAGCGCCGAATAATCGGAGTTCTGCAAGACGATTACGATTACCGGCACTCGATTCTGGAATGCGGTCCAGAGCGCCTGAATCGAATACTGCATGGAGCCGTCGCCGATAGGGCAGACGACGCGGCGCGCGGGATGCGCCATCTGAAGGCCGACCGCCGCCGGCAGACCAAATCCCAAAACTCCGTTTGGAACCGAGTAGAACGAACCGGGCTGGTCCGGCGTAAGCCAGCGGTCAAGATCACCCTTGGCCGACGGGCACTCTTCGGCGATGATCGTGTTGGGCGGCATCACGCGATTCAACACCCCGAACAAGTAACCCGGCGTAATAGGATTTACGGGCGCGGGCGGAAGCGGTTGAGTGAGCGCGTCATCCCGGCCGTTTTGCCGGGCCTTGACGCGAGTATGGAGATACCCGGCGGCGGCGGCAAGGTTGCCCACAATGCTGCTGCCAGCCAGCGCCGAAGCGGCGTCAAGCGGCGAATTGGTAATCTCGAAAAGTTTGGTTCCCGGCTGAATGGGAGGGCCCGGTACGTGCGCATAGTAAAGAAAAACGCGCGCGCCGAGCACCACGACCACATCATGGGCCGCGAGCTGTTCGGCCAGCGGGCGCTGCGCCGGAAATAGACCTCCACGAAACAGACGGTGAGTGCGGGGAAAAACCCAGCGCGGAGGAATGGGCTCTTCGTAAACATCCGCGTTGAGACGCTCGGCAAGCGCCACGACTTCGTGCCATCCGCCGTCTTCTTCGATCTGAGAACCCACGACCAGAGCGGGGTTTCGGCTGGCGTCGAGCGCACGCGCTAAATCGTCGAGGGCGGAAGGATTGGGGAAAACCGTCTGCGTCACGGCGCGTACTTCCACCGGCTCACATTCGTGAATCCAATCGTCCATGGGAATGGAAATGAAAACCGGCCCTCGCGGCGGCTGCATGGCGAGGTAATATCCACGCGCAATGGCTGCCGGCACATCTTCTGCGCGTACCGGTTCATAGGCCCACTTCACGTAGGGCTTCACCGTTTCGATGGCGCGGCTGGCGAGAAATGGTTCGGCGAGCAGGTGACGGCGATCCTGTTGTCCGGCCGTGACGATCAGCGGCGCGTGCACGTACCAGGCATCCTGGATCGCGGAGAGGCCGTTGCCCGTGCTCGCGATGGAATGCAGATTCACAAACGCGCTTTTTCCCGTACCCAGCGAGTGCCCCAAAGCTATACCGGCGGCGGTGCGTTCGTGCAAGCCGAGGACGTAGCGGAAGTCGGCGGGCATGTCGCGCAGGAATGGGAGTTCCGTCGATCCCGGGTTGCCGAAGATGGTGGTCATGCCGAGATCGCGCAGCAATTGATAGGTAACTTCTCGTACGGTGCTCAACGCCGGCTCCAGGACGCAAATGACTTCTGGGAAGTTATACCATCAGAATTCAAGCGCGCGTCAATGGGAAGTTGGGCCGCGGTTGAACGTGCGGTCAGGCCGGTGGCGTGGCCGCTCAGCCTGACAGTATATTTAGGGCATGAAAATCTGCATTGTAGGTTGCGGGGCGCTGGGCAGCGTGATCGCCGGACATCTGGCCCGGCTTGGCGATGTCGAGGTCTACGCTTACGACGCTTCGGAGGAGCACACGCGTGCGATTCGGGAGCGCGGGTTGCAAATCAGCGGCGCGGCGGAGTTCACGGTGAAGTTTCATGCGACTTCGACGGCCAGCGAGATTCCGGCTTGCGATTTTGGAATTGTCGCGACGAAGAGCATACACACGCGCGCGGCGATGCAGCAGAGCGCGCGCATTTTCGGCGATTCGGCGGCAGTTTGTTCGGTGCAGAACGGACTTGGCAATGAAGAGATTATCGCCGAGCACGTTCGCTATGTGATTCGCGGGGCAACCACGATGGCCGCGCACATGCGCGGACCGGGACACGCGGGTTTCGAGTTCTACAGCAATTTGTGGATTGGTCCCTTCGAACCCTCGGGGACGCCATTCGCACTGGTGGAGCAACTGGCCGAGTGCATGTGCCGCGCTGGTTTGCATGTGGTACACATGCAGGATGCGCGGGGCGCGCAGTGGACCAAGCTGATTTTCAATTCCGCGGTAAATCCCGTGGGCGCTCTCACGCGACTGCATCACGGCGCAGCCGAGCGCTTCCTGCCCACGGCTTCTCTCTATGAAAACTTGCTGCAAGAGGGCGAGGCGGTAGCGCGGGCCTTGGGCATCACGCTGCATGGAGATATGCGCGCCATGATTGCCGAAGGAGCGAACGCTCCGGGCAAGAGAAACGTCAGCATGCTGCTCGATGTGATGGCCGGGCGGCCTACGGAAGTGGATTTCATCAATGGCGCGATCGCCGACCGGGGAGAGAAGCTGGGTGTTCCAGTGCCCTTGAATCGCGCCGTGTGGCAGCTCGTTAAGGGGTTGGAGCACTCGTGGAGCGATCCGCACTGAGCGCCGCCGGTCGTTGGTCGTTGGTCGTTGGTCGTTGGTCGTCAGTCGTCAGTCGTTAGTGGTCGCAATTCGCGGATACGCTATCGACTCATCACCAGCGCTTAGTGACTAATTCGTCTTCCGTCCACCTTGAAGCGAAATAATACGTAGGGCTTCTGGCGCAGGTCCTGTCCATTGTGGAATACGGGACTGCGTTCGATCTGATTGGCTGTGAAGTAGAGATATCCGTTGGCGGCGAGAGAGAGCGTATCTGGCCAGAGCACTCGCGGGTCGTGAATGAGCGTCTCGATCTCACCGGATTCTGTTCGGCGCCGCACGGCATCATGCTCGTAATCGCTGAGATAGACGCGGCCTTCGGCGTCGGATTCGAGTCCGTCGCCGGCGCCGCCTTTCTCGCCGAGATCTTTCACCGTCGCGGCCACGTCCGTCTCGGTCTTGCTGCGATCGGCGAGCGCATCGATGCTGACGCTGTATAAATGTCGGCTGGTAAGCGGGCAGTAGAACAGGGTCTTGCCATCGGGGCTGATGGCGATGCCGTCGGAACCAACCGCAAACTTCGAGGGCGGTTGTCCGGGAAGACGCATTTGAAGAATTTCTCCTTCCACAACGGGAACGAAGGCTGGATCCGGCCGCGTGGAGGGATGATTGTTGAGGCGGCGCCAGCTTTTTCCGGTGGCCAGGTCGACGACGATGAGAGCGTTGGGGCCGGGCGTGGAAGAGTCGGTGATGAAGGCCATGCCCTCGGCGCCGCGGCGCAAATCGAAGCGCACGTCGTTTAAGTAAGTCGTGACCAGGGCGACGTCCGGCGGAAAGATTATTTTCTTCGTCACTCGATTGGTGTTGAGATCGACGGCGATGAGTTTTCCGCCACCCGGCTTGACCGGACCGAAGGCCAGGCTGCCAGTATCGAGAATCCAGAGCCGACGGCCCGTAGGATCGACGACTACACTCTGCACGGAGACGAGCTTGTCGGCAGGGTTGTTGCCTTCGGCATAACGATTGATCTCCGCGTTGGGATAGGGCAGCGTCTTTCCATCTTTCACTTCCGCGACGGTGTATTCGACGTTGTCACCCCATTTGGGAAAGTTCACAAAGATGCGTCCGTTGTCGGCGACGGTTACGCCGGTCGGCATGGGGCCGTTGAAGGTTGCCACCACATCGAGTGTGCCGATGACGCGATCTTCGGCAAACTTCTGCGCGAGTGCTTGTGGGCAAATCATCCCTGCGAGGCAGCCGACAACAATCAAAGTCAAAAAGAATTTCGTGATTTGCGATTTCATGGGAAGAAGACTAGCAAGAACGGTCGGGTTGTGCAGCCGAAATGTTGTGCCGCCGAAAATAATGTACAGGCGGTTCCCGGTTCTCAGTTCCCGGAAAAACCGGAAGGGACCTTCTCTGCTATCATGCGGCCCCATGAACGCAAACGGCGGCTCCAGCAGGCGCTATGAAAACACGCTGGTCGCGATTTTATTTTTCACCTGGGGCACGGTCTTCCTCGACCGCATGTCGCAACTGTATCTGGCCCCATATTTTGCGCCTGAATTTCATCTCAACCGCGAGCAGATCGGCACGCTGGCTTCGGTGCTGGCCATTGCCTGGGCGGCATCGACATTCTTGTTCGGGGCGCTCTCGGACCGCGTCGGCCGAAGGCCGGTGCTGATTCCCGCAGTGCTGGCCTTCTCCGCCTTGTCGTGGATATCGGGTCTGGCGCACAGCTATCACCAACTGTTGTTGATCCGCGCCCTGATGGGCATTGCGGAGGGCCCGACGTGGTCGATCATGACCGCGCTGATCGAAGAGTCGTCGCCACCGACGCGGCGGGGACGCAATATTGGTTTGGTGGTGAGCGCCGCTGCTTTGGTCGGACTGGCGGCAGCGCCCGTATTGACCACACAAATAGCCAGCCGCTGGGGCTGGCGATCGGCTTTTTTTGTGGCGGGCATTCCCGGATTGCTGGCCGGCTTGCTCATTTGGAGGTTCGTCAAAGAACCCTCCGCCGGCGAAACGGCGACGCACCGGAAACCTTCTCTGCGCGAGTACGTTTCCATCCTGCGCTATCGCAACATCTGGCTGTGTTGCCTGGGGGCGACAGGTTTTATGTCGTGGTTGTTCGCATTGAATGTTTTCGCGCCGCTCTACATCACCGAAGTCGCGCATCAGCCCGCGACGACTGCCGGATTTCTGCTGGGCGCGAGCGGGTTGGGGAGCTTTTTTCTAGGATTTCTTCTGCCGTCGCTTTCCGACCGGGTGGGAAGGAAACCGGTTTTATTGGTGATGGCCGCGGCATCCGCGTTGGTGCCGCTCGCCTTTCTGGTTCCCGCGTTGTATGCGTATCCGCTGCTGCTGGCGGCCATTGTTTTCGCGGCCAATACCGGCCAGGGCATTGCGAGCCTGGTCATGGTGCTGATTCCGACGGAGAGCGTTCCGGCGCAATTCCGGGCCACCTCCATCGGCCTGACAACTCTGGCGGGTGAGATTATGGGCGCCACTGGAGCCCCTCTGCTGGCCGGCGCGTTGGCAGAAAAACATGGGCTCGGCTTGACCATGTGGCTGGCTGCGGGCGGAAGCGCGGTGCTGTTTCTGGCGGCCCTTTTTGTGCGCGAACCGGAGCGGGGATAAAACGGAGTTGCTGGCCGACTAACTGGCTCGCTTCGCCTTCGGCTTCGCTCTCCAGAAGCTTAACGCGTAAGTCGTTTGGCTTCTGTTGACCGGCGTTTCGCTAGGCGGTTTTCGCGTGGCCTGGGGGATTCAGCGCGCGATTCACGGAATCCAGCACGGCCAGGACAATCGGCGAGTCTTCGCCTTTGCGCCAGGCGGCGTAGACTTCGATTTTAGCGTCGGCTTCGTTCAGATGCACCGACACCAGATCGAGGCCGGAGACGGATCGATTGACGATAGCGCCCGCGCCTACGAAGATCGCTTTGCCGGATGCCACCATGATGGCGCCGGCTTCTTCATGTGCCTCCACGTGGGTGACGATCAGGTGGGGCGTGAAGCCCTGCCGATTGAACAGGCTCATGATCTTGTCGTACAGGCCGCTGGAAAAACTACGGTCGAAAACAATCAGCGGTTCCTGGGCAATGTCCTCTAATCGCAAGGAGCGGCGTTTGGCCAGGCGATGGGTCTTGGGCACGATGACGACAAATTCCTCTTCGTACAGAAGTTCACAGTGCAGGTTCACCTGATCGACGGGCGGGCGCAGAAAGCCGATATCGATTTCGTGTTTGCGCAGAGCTTCGTTCTGAAAGTTGGAGAAGAGGTCGCGGCATTCGATTTCGACGGCCGGGAAACGGCGGCGATGTTCAAACACGACCTTGCTGACCGCGCCTCCCAACCCGGAGGCGATGCCGATGTGAACGGTTCCCGATTCGCCTTTCTGGGCATGACGAGCGGCGGCGGCGGCACGGCCGGTTTGCAGAATGAGTTTTCGCGCCTCCTCCAGAAAAACGTGGCCGGCTTTGGTAAGTTCAACTTTGCGCTTGTCGCGAACCAGAAGAGTAACCCCCAAAAACTCCTCCAACTGCCGGATCTGCCGGCTCAACGGCGGCTGTGCCACGTGGAGATGCAATGCGGCTTTGTGGAAGTTCAGGTGCTCGGCGACAGCGATGAAGTAACGTACGTGACGCAATTCCACGGCGCAAATTCTATACTTTTTCCCGCTAATACCCAAGAGGTATCAGATGTTTACTAAATATGTATTGGACACTTTTTCGCTTTCGGACGATCCTACGCCGCAAGTGGGAGCGAAGTGGGTTGCGCGCGAGATGTGGAATTTCTACCGCGCCGTTCGTTTTGTTCGCAGTCGGTGGCACGGGAAACACGAGAGGATTTCGGGAGCGCCGATATTTTCAGATCCACATTCATCGAAAATCGCTACATGGACGGTGGCAACGTCGAAGGAGCAGAAGCCAATGAGACTACGTCGTCTGATTCTGGCTGTGGGGATGGTTGCGGTAACCGCGCTTGGGGCGCCGAGTGCATTCGGTCAGGCGACCGTCAGCTACGCTCAACTTAGTGGAACGATCCTCGATCCGAGCGGGCAAGTGATCGCGGGAGCCTCGATCGCGCTGCGCGATCAGGCCACCAACCGCACCTATACTGCTTCCTCCAATGGGCACGGTTTCTATGTCGTCCCCAACCTTCTGCCCGGGGCGTACGAAGTCACCGTGGTGGCGGCGGGCTTCGCCAAGTCTGTGCAAACCGGACTTATTTTGACCGTGGGGCAGACCGCGACCTTGGATGAATCGCTCAAGGTAGCAGCCGTAGGCGAGACGATCACCGTGACCACGGAGGCGCCGCCGGTCGAAACCAGCCGTACCGAAATCAGCCAGGTGATTGGCACCCCCGAGATTCAATCGCTTCCGGTGAATGGGCGGCAATTCGTCGACTTCGCGCTGCTCACTCCGGGCGTGGCCACCGGCAGAACCAGCATCCAGTCCACGTTTACCGAGCCTGAAGTCACCCGCATCTCCTTCGGCGGGATGCGCGACCTGAGCAATGCGGTAACGGTCGACGGCGCCGACTACGTCAACGAAGCCACGGGCTCGCAGCGCGCTACGCCGTCGCAAGAAGCGGTCAGCGAATTTCGCGTGGTCAATAACAGCTTTGGCGCGGAGTATGGACGGGCGCTGGGCGGGATCGTCAACGTGGTCACCAAGTCGGGCACCAACGACTTGCATGGCTCAGTTTACGGCTATCTCGGCAACAAGGTTTGGGACTCGAAGTCGCTGCTGCAAACCGACCAGTACGATCAATATCGCCGGGGCCAATACGGAGCTACTCTCGGCGGCCCTCTCCAGAAGGACCGGACGTTCTTCTTCGCCAATTATGAAGGGCAGCGGCTGGGTGAATCGCCTACGTATCCGATCACGCTGATCGGCAATCTGGGCATATTCCAGGCTGCCAAGGTGGCCTTGGGGTTGCCTCCGGAAAATCTCAGCACGCTCAAGACGCTCGACAACGACAACGGATTCGCGCGCTTCGATCAGCAGCTCACCACCAACAACCGGCTCACCATTCATTATGGGGTAGTGGACGCGCGCGATCTGAACGTGCTGGTGGGCGACACCCTCGATGGCGGCGGCATCGGCGCGCCCAGCGACGGGCACAACACCTACTTGCGCGATCAGTCCCTGGTAGGCACGGTCAATTCTCTCGTCAGGCCCGACCTCGTGAATACGTTTCTCATCCAGTATGCGAGAAGGCACTACAATTTCCCGGCGGTAACCGGGCAACCGAACCTTGATTTGCCCAACGAGCTTTCGTTCGGCCACAACTTCGGCACCTTCGATGCGACCAATGAAAGCCGGCAACAGATTTCGGACAGCCTGGCATGGATCAAGGGCACGCACTACTTGAAGGTTGGTGTCGACTCCAACTTTATTCAGAACTTCGTAATCTGGCCCGGCTTTACCCCAATGCGCATTATTTTGCCGGGCGACAACTGTTTGGTGGATTTTGCCAATTTCGTCAATGTAACCGCCGATGTGCCCGCGGCTCCGGGCGCACCGTGCCCTACAGGAACGGCTCCGGCGACGGGACCCGGCCCCAATCCCAACGATCCGCTCAATGGCGTGCCCATCGTGTTTTGGGGCGCTCCGGTGGGCAATGGCCCCATCGTGCAAGGCAGCCTGCCACCGCCGATTCCCACGACCTGGCAGAATGCCTATGTCGATCCCCAGGATTACTACGTCAAACTCAACCACGATTATTTCGGATGGTTTGTGCAGGACCAGTGGCGGGTGACCCCGAAGTTTACCTTGAATTACGGCGTGCGATGGGACGTGGAAACAGGTTTGGGGCAGTTCGTGAATCCCGACCATCGCGGCTTTCAGCCCCGAATCGGCTTTGCCTATTCGCCGAACAAGCGAACCGTGATCCGCACCGGCTATGGGATATTCGACGACCATTACAACATGACGTTCTTCTTCGTCACCGATCCTCAGCGCGAGGTGGTGATTCCCAACGCCCCGCAACCTTGGGTAAGACATGGCAACTCAACGGCGCCGTGGGTGTTGAACCAGCTCAGCTTTGACGCGCCGAACCCGCTCAATGGTTTCGCACCACTGCCCTACCCGGATGGATCCACAGTGCCCACGCCTTGGCAAGCGGCGGCAACGCTGATCACCACGGGGCAGACTCCTCCCAACTTCAGCACCGGCCCCGGCCCTGGACAAAATCCAGCTTTCCCCGGAGGGACGTTCGTCACCAACAGCGGCGGGGGTATCGACCGCAATATGCGATACGCCTACTCTGAGCAGGCCAGCCTGCAAATTGACGAGCAATTCGGCAAGGGACTCGTCCTGAGTTTCAGCTACTTGTTCCTGCGGGCGCACAAGCAGATACGGCCGGAGAACCTGAACGTCTGCCCCTCCGCCGGACTTTCCAACAGCGCCGCTACTTGCTTTGCAGCCGACACGACGCCAGGGCCGCCCATTACCCCCACCGGCCCCTTTCCAAACAATGTAATGCCCGATGGCAAAGCCGCATTCAGCGGAGCGCAGTATAACAACGCAGGCCTGATGTACTACCTGGACGGGAGCGGGAACGCGGAATATAACGCCGGCACGATCTCGGTAACCGATCGCTTCGGGCAGCACTTCCGTTTCAACGCGAACTATACGTACTCGCACACGCAGGACGATGGCACCTTCACCACCTTCGTCAGTACGCCACAAGATCTTTACGGGCGCAATTTAGAGCGTGCGGATTCGGTGCAGGACGTTCGCCATCGCTTTGTAGGAAATCTCACCGCAGATGCGCCCAAGGACAGCTTCCTGAGGAATTTTGAGTTCAGCATGATTACTGAGTTGCAGACTCCGCGCCCGTTTTCGATGTTTGTGGGCAACGATGTGAATGGCGACACCAATCCCGTGACCGACCGCGTGGGCTGGTCTCCGCGCAACGCCTATCGGGGAGATCATTTTTATAATTTCGATCTCCGCCTCTCGCGCGCCATCCGGTTTAACGATCGCGTGGCGGTGCTGCTGGCCGCCGATGCGTTCGATGTATTCAACCGGCAAAACATTAACGAGGTGACGTCCGTCTACGGCGGCGGCACGGCCGATTTCTGCGGCGGTACCACCGCGCTGAACGGCCCCGTGCCGCAGCACTACAACGACGCCACCTCGCTCGCCATTCAGCGGGGCCAGGTAACCTGTCCGAATTATACTGGCGCCTACGCGGCCTTCGCCCACGCTCCGTTTCCGAGCCCCTTGTTTGGTACACCACGAACCATGTTCAACCCGCGGCAGCTTCAATTTTCCGCGAAGTTTACGTTCTAAGAGTTTGGTCCCCGGCGTCCATCACTGCGTCAAGTGCGGCGCTGCATTGGAGGGGTAAGTAAGGAGGAGTAATCCATGCAAACTCGCAGTTCTTTCTGTTTCCTGCTGTTAACTGTTATCGCGGCGCTCGGCCATTCGAAACTGGCGCGCGCGCAAGATCAGCCCGCTAAGATTGAACATACGGCTGCCGCGCCAACTTCTCCCGCGTCCGGCCATGACATGTTCATGACCTACTGCGCCGCGTGCCATGGCAAATCTGCCAAGGGCGATGGTCCCGCGGCGAGCGCGCTCAAAGTTGCCCCCGCGGATCTGACCGTGCTGGCAAAGAACAACGGCGGCAAATACCCGGCGAATAAGGTGACCTCGATACTCAACGGCCAGACCGACCTCGCCGCCCACGGCAACAAGGAAATGCCGGTGTGGGGCGCCGTCTTCTGGCGCATGAGCGGAGGACATGAAGGGGAAGTACAGCAACGCGTTGCCAATCTGAACCACTACATCGAATCCCTGCAGGTAAAGTAGCCGGTGCCAGCGACTTTCCGGCAACCTATCGGATGTCCAGTCCAGTGCCGATTTCGGAGCGCACACAGGTCGGGATCGTCGGCGCAGGCCCAGCGGGTCTAGTGCTCTCTCACCTTTTGTATTTGCTTGGCATCGATGCCGTCGTAGTCGAGAACCGCAGCCGGCAATACGTTGAGGAGCGGGTTCGGGCTGGGGTGCTGGAGCAGGGCACCGTGGACTTGCTCACCGAAATGGGCGTCGGTGAGCGGATGAAATCTGAAGGCTTGATTCACTACGGGATCGAGTTGCGTTTCGGAGGCCGCGGCCACCGTATCGATTTTCAGGAACTGACCGGCGGAAAAGGCATCACCATTTACGCTCAGCACGAAGTGCTAAAAGATCTAAACAACGCACGCATCGCGACCGGCGGCAAAGTATTTTTTGAGGTAGAAGACGTAAGCGTTCACGATCTCGCGGGCAATCAGCCCAAGATCCGCTATAGAAAAGACGGCGCCGAGCACGAACTCAGCTGTGACTTCATAGCCGGCTGCGACGGCTTCCATGGCATCTGCCGGCCCAGCATCCCCGCAGGAGTGCTCACGGAATATGACCGGGTGTATCCCTTTGGATGGCTTGGCATTCTAGCCGAAGCGCCGCCCTCGACCGAGGAACTCATCTACGCCTATCACGATCGCGGCTTTGCCTTGCACAGCATGCGAACGCCGCACATTGGGCGCCTCTACGTGCAATGCGATCCTAACGAAGACATTGATGCCTGGAGCGACGAGCGCATCTGGTCGGAGCTGCAGACTCGCCTCAGTTCCGACGGCTGGAAGCTCACCGAGGGGCGCATCCTGCAAAAAGGTGTAACCGGAATGCGCAGCTTTGTCGTCGAACCTATGCAGTACGGAAGGCTTTTTCTAGCCGGAGATTCGGCCCATATCGTGCCCCCGACCGGAGCCAAGGGTTTGAACCTGGCGGTCGCCGATGTCCGCGTGTTGGCGCGGGCGCTGGATCGTTTCTATAAAACCGGCAGCAAGTCGCTGCTCGACCAGTACTCCGAAACCTGCTTGCGGCGGGTGTGGAAAGTGCAGCGCTTCTCCTGGTGGATGACGTCGATGCTGCACCGTTTTCCGGACGAAAATCCTTTTGATCTCCGCCGCCAACTCGCCGAACTCGACTACGTCACCAGCTCGACGGCGGCGGCCACAACGCTGGCGGAGAATTATGTCGGCCTGCCGATGGACGACCCGGGAAGTTGATCGCCTGACGGCGATTTCTGGGCACGAGTTCTAACATCCTTCCGAAGCTCTCGCTTCATTCCTTCTCCTAAACTGGATCGTTTTCTCCATGTGTATCTTTAGGCTATAGCTAAAGCTGTGGCATCGGGAGCGCCGCCGCCGCCGCAAGTCCTTTCTTTTCAGTGCGGGTATTCTTAAGTTGTTGAGAACATATTGCGCGCGCTCGCTGCTTCCCCCTCAATCGCACAGAGCGGACCGCCCCCAGAATGCCCCGCAAACGCACAGAATCGACCTCAGATCGCATCGGAGCGACCCGAACAACCCGAAAGCCCTCCGCGCGAAGAACGTTGCTTAAATCGCTTCTAATGCGAAATTCCTTGTAAGTTGTTGAAAAAGTCCGTAACTTATTGATAATATCTGGAAGCTATTGATAATACTGAGTCAACCTTTTTCGAAGCGAATATTTTCCGGCAGCCGGTGCCGTCCGGGTTCGGGCGGTGGGGCTGCAAACGATTCAACCGCAAGTACGCTATGCTCAAATCTTGATTTCTTACGAATGAGAAGGAACCGAGTTTTTTCTCGTGCCCTTAAGCTCTGTTCAGAGCGAGAATTTCACGCGACGGCTCGCGATCCGCCTTGCAGGGTCTTTAACAAGCTCGCCAGCCGCTTTATGTCCGTTTCCGCGGCAATATCGTTCTGCGTAGTTAATAGACCATAGCCAAGGTCCGGTGGCAGCGTCTGCAGGAACGTAATCAGAGCGGCCTCGCTGGCTTCCGACGAAAGCAGTTCTTGGATTGGCAGATACGCCGAGTTCAACGCCGCACTCTGTGGCGAGAGTGCTGCCGCCGACAGATCGATCGTTCGTGGGCAAATCAGCCCTTCACAAGCTTCACTCGCGGCGATAGGTACGTCCCCGGCTGATGCGCTGGCGGGCAGCAGCACCGGCAGAGCCTCATAGAAACGGATTACATTCACTATAGGATTCAATAAGTCAGCCCAGCATTGCGGATCTCGAATCGCGCCGGCATCCTCGCGCAGAAAAATTACGCTCGCGCCGGCATCCAGAAAGCTCTTGCACAATGCGACCGCCACTTCGGCGGCGAACTCCGCTGCGTCCTCGAAAGTAGATTCTCCGGGTTGCGCCTCACCCACAAGCTGCCCCGCCAAGGC
>Ga0302319_10003889_pt1 | contig 30921 bp, 23 predicted proteins | sample Bog_T0_2_FD_203319 | JGI IMG/M metagenome (GOLD analysis project Ga0302319, IMG submission 203319) | Peat permafrost microbial communities from Stordalen Mire near Abisko, Sweden - Bog_T0_2 | ecosystem: Environmental > Terrestrial > Soil > Wetlands > Peat | place: Sweden: Abisko, Stordalen Mire... | reverse complement strand
TTAGAAATTAACCGTATTAAGGGGTGTGAATAATGCAAACAACTCCGAGTGTCAAGGATGGCACAACATTTTGTAAGGCTCGAAGCATATGAAAGTCAGGTTAGCGAAGCCGGGAAAATTTTGAAAGTAAAAGTTCTTAACAAAATTCACAAGTCATTCACAAGGAAAGAGACGGTTGTTTTCCCAGTTGTGCGCGACGGATAATATCAGGGAGCAATCCGCGGACGACATCAACTTCGGCCGCGGTGGAAAGGCGACCCAGAGAAAAACGAACCAGGGAATTGGCGGAATCAGCCCGGCCAATGGCAACCACCACGTGAGAAGGTTCCAGCGAACCCGCCGAACATGCTGAACCGGAAGAAGCGCAGATGCCTTCAACATCCAGCCCCGCGAGCAGCGAAAGACTGTCCGCGCCGTGAACAACAAAGGAAATCGTATTAGCCAGACATTTTTCCAGAGGGCTGACCATTTCACAACCGACAATTTTTTCAATCCCGCCGATGAGTTCGGCCCGCAATTTATTCATTTTTTCCTTTTCAAAAACCGGCGGCTTGACAAATCGTTCCAGCGATTCGACCAAACCGAAGATTCCCGCCTGGTTTTCCGTTCCCGCGCGTCTTTCATTTTCATGTCCGCCACCGAAAATAATTGGCTCGGGATGCAGCGGCGACTTCGCAAAAAGCAAACCCGCGCCTTTGGGTCCGTGAAATTTATGCGCGCAGACGGAAACCAAATCCGCGTTGAATAGGCCGATGTTTTCAAACGGCTCCTTGGCAAACCATTGAACCGCGTCGGTGTGAAAAATGACGCCGCGCTCAAGGCAATTCGCGCCGAGTTCCGCCACCGGCTGAATCGTGCCGATTTCATTGTTCGCCGCCATCACCGAAACCAAAATCGTGTCGGAACGAATCGCCCTTTTCAAAGCGTCCGGCGAAACCCGGCCTTCGAAATCCACCGGCAGCCGCGTGACTTCAAAGCCCTCATGTTTTTCAAGGTAATCAAAACAATGCAAGACCGCGTGATGCTCAATTGCCGAGGTGATTAAATGTTTTCCTTTCGGCTTCAGCAGACGAGCCGTCCCCAAAATAGCGAGGTTGTTCGATTCGGTGCCGCCACTGGTAAAAATGATTTCGCTCGGTTTGGCGCCGAGGAAATTAGCCGCGCGGTCGCGGGCGTCATCGAGCAAAGCCCGCGCCTTTCTGCCGACGCGATGGACGCTGGATGGATTGCCCCAAACGTCGCCAAGAAACGGCAGCATCGCGTCGCGCACCGCCGGATCCAGCGGAGTCGTGGCGTTGTAGTCGAAGTATATTGTCCGCGGCACCGATGCCATTTTAGGCAACCGCGTCCCGCCGGCGAGAAAAATCGCGTCAACCGGCCTGCGCGGAGGGTTTGACATGGCGGCGGGAAAGCTTATTTTGCTCAAGCTGTGACAACAATAGACCATGCCGCGAAGGCGTTGACTTGCCTGGACAAGCTGCCGCCGCGCGTTTGCGCCGTCGTGCGGAGCATCGAAACCGAAGACGAGGAAATGCAGCGCCTCAAAATGCTCGGCGTCTGTGTGGGCCGCCGCGTCGAGTTGGTCCGGGGCGGCGATCCGCTCATCCTTCGCGTATTCGGCTCGCAGCTCGGCCTTTCCGCCGAACTTGCCGCCCGCGTTCGCGTCGAGGTCTGCCAGCCCGGCCATTGCGCCCTGCGCGAAGACGACTGCGCATGAGCGACGCCGGGACATTTCAAACTGCTCCAGCCTGCGGTCGCGAAGAAAAAAGCCCTCCGCAACACCTGCCGCATCACGCCTTCACGCTCGCGCTGGTCGGCAATCCAAATGCAGGCAAGACCACGCTGTTCAACGCGCTGACCGGGTTGCACGCCAAGACCGCCAATTTTCCCGGCACCACCGTCGAGCGCCGCGTCGGCAGAACTAAAATCGGCCGCCAGCAAATCGTCCTGGTGGATTTGCCGGGGCTTTACGGATTGGAAAGTTCCTCGCCGGATGAAAAACTTGCCAGTGATGCGCTGCGCGGCCGGCTGGACGGGCATCCTGCGCCGAATGCGGCGCTGGTCGTCGTGGACGCGACGAATCTCGAACGCAATCTTTTTCTCGCCAGCCAGGTGCTGGAGCTGGATTGTCCCGTCATCGTGGCGTTGAACATGATGGACATGGCCAAACGGGACGGCATCCGCATTGACGTGGCGAAGCTCCGCGCCGAACTTGGCTGTCCCGTGGTTCCGATCACCGCGCGCTCCGGCAAAGGAATCCGCGAACTCCAAAATGAAATCGAACGGCTCGTCGGCGGCCCGGCGGTGGAAGCCGCGCCGCATGCCAAGCCGGGTTGCGGCTCGTGCAGCGGCTGTCCTTACCAGGCGCGATACGAATGGACGGAAAAAATTTCCAACCGGGTGATGGACGCGGCAATGGCGCGGCGTTCGGAACGGACGGAGAAAATTGATAATATTGTAACCCATCCGGTCGCGGGCGTGATTGTGTTCCAACTGGTCATGCTGGTCATTTTCGCGCTGATTTTCTGGGCCGCGCAAATTCCGATGCACCTGATTGACCGTCTGTTCGTGACGATCGGAACGCGGGTCGGCGCGATGCTGCCGCCCGGCGACCTGCAAAGCATGATGGTGAACGGCGTCATCGGCGGCGTCGGCGGCATCCTGGTTTTTCTGCCGCAAATCTGCATTTTGTTTTTTGTGCTGTCGCTGCTCGAAGACACGGGCTATTTGTCGCGCGCCGCGTTTGTGATGGACAAAGTCATGCGCCGCTTCGGGCTGCCCGGCAAGGCCTTTGTGCCGATGCTGTCGGCCCACGCCTGCGCCATTCCCGCCATCATGTCCACGCGCGTCATCGAAAATCCGCGCGACCGGCTCCTGACCATCCTCATCACGCCACTGATGACCTGCTCGGCGCGAATTCCAGTTTATGCGATGGTCACCGCGCTGCTCTTTCCGAATTCGCCGTGGAAGGCGGCGGCGGTGTTCACGGCGGCTTACGCCGCAGGCGTCCTGGCGGCGCTCGGAGCGGCGCTGGTCTTCCGGCACACCATCCTGCCCGGCGAAAGCAAGCCGCTGATGATCGAGCTGCCGCCGTATCGCCTGCCCGGCTTGAGGACGGCGCTGCTGCACACGTTCGACCGCGCGAAAATTTTCGTGAAGCAGGCGGGCACCATCATCCTGGCGATTTCGCTGATTTTGTGGGCGCTGTCGTATTATCCCAAATCCAGCCCGCCTGCCGCCGCGGCGGCAATGAACGCGCAGGCCGCGCAACTGGCACAATCCGGAGACACGGGAAAAGCGGATGAACTGCGCGCCGCCGCCGGCCGCCTGACCGCGCAAAACTCGCTGCAACATTCCTTTGCCGGCCACATCGGCCACGTCATCGAGCCGGTCATCGCGCCGCTCGGTTACGACTGGCAGATTGGCATCGGCATTTTGAGTTCGTTCGCCGCGCGCGAGGTGATTGTTTCCACGATGGCAATTGTCTATGGCGTGGGCAAGGACACCGCCGAGAAAAATCCCAAGTCGCTTTACGATTCGCTGCGGCAAGCCACGCGCTCCGACGGCACGCCGATTTTCAACACGGCGACGTGCGCCAGCCTGCTGGTGTTTTACATTCTGGCGGCGCAATGCCTTTCCACCACGGCGGTCGTGCGCCGCGAGACCAACAGTTGGAAATGGCCGCTGTTCCAGATCGCCTACATGACCAGCCTCGCCTATGTCGCCGCGTTCATCGTGTTCCAGGTCGTCAGCCGGCTCGTGGGCTGAAAAATGAATCGCTTCTCTCGGAGGGACGAGTTATACGGGTTCCAAACAAAAGGGGCTCGTGGAACTCGCCCCTCCGGAAATCTTAAATGAGCACGCGGGTCAAAATTTGCGGCATCACGAACCTCGCCGACGCGCTGGCCGCCGTCGCGGCGGGCGCGGACGTGCTGGGACTCAATTTTTACGAAGGCAGCCCGCGCCGTGTTTCAATGAAAACGGCGGCGGAGATTTCAAAACAGCTTCCGCCTTTCGTCATGCGCGCCGGCGTTTTTGTGAACGCGGACGAGGACCTCGTCACGCGCGCCATCGGCGAATGCGGCTTGAGCCTGCTGCAATTTCACGGCGACGAGCCGGCGGAATTTTGCGCGCAATTCGGGCTGATCAGCATGAAGGCGTTCCGCATCCGCGACGCGGAATCGCTGAAGGAATTGCCCCGATTCCAGACCGACGCGTATTTGCTGGACGCCTTCTCGCCGGAAGCGCGCGGCGGCACGGGCGAAAGATTCAACTGGGAACTGGCGGTTGAAGCGCAAAAGTTCGGCAAGCCGGTTTTTCTCGCCGGCGGCCTGACGCCGGAGAACGTTGCCGATGCAGTGCGCAAAGTCCGGCCTTTCGGCGTGGACGTTGCCAGCGGTGTGGAAAGCTCGCCGGGGAAAAAAGATCACGCGAAAATCCGTGCCTTCATTGCGGCGGCGCGGGCGACGGATTGTGATGTTCCACCTTGATGGCCAGGCTTGCTTTGATGCCGGCCAGCGCCGGCAGGACGTGATTCAGGACCTGTTCCGCCGTCATCCGGAACTTTCGATTGCGCGCGCTGACCTTCAACCAGCCGTTCTTGTCGCGGTAATAGCGCTCAATGAAGTTCCCGGCGCCAATCAAGATGATGTAGCTGTCGTTGGTCAATTTCATACAAGTCGTCCCGAGGGTAGTCTAGTGGCCGTTCCCACGCCAGCGAACCCGGATAAATTTAAGGCAGCAGTGCGAACAGCGTGAAAAATCTCACCGAAGAAAATTGCAGCCGATCTCCACGAATGGCGTTATTGTCTATGAAATGTCAACTGTGTATGCCCGTCAATGCTCAATAGAACTGCCTTATCACCAGAAACACGCAACACTTTATTGGTCTCTGTGTGCGTATGGCTGGCTTGGGATGAAGCATCAGATGGCCCCTCAATCATATATCCGTTCTCGACTCGCCACGTCCCATTAGCTGTCTCAACGCCGTCTATTTTCACCACTATCGTTCCGTCAGATTTGTTCTCGACGATCTTGCCTGGGCGTGAATCCAATGACCACACCCCAACCATCTGACGGCGAATAGCAGTATCGCTCGTGGTCGTCGTGCAAGCCGTCAGTAATAAGCTCAACGCGAATAATGTGGGTATGAATTTCATAAACGTGTGAATGACGCCGCATCTAAATAGAGACTTTGTTTTGTGGCCTATCCTGTTCACGGCGAATTTGTATTCTGGACGCAACTGTTTGTAAAGCATACAGTTGTTCAAAAACGAGCATTGAACACGCGCCGGAAAAGGCGGCCAACATTCCACGGAAAAAAGAAAAATGAAACCATCGCCGTTTTTTGCGGCTCCAACAAAGGCACGCGCGTCGAATACGCGGCGGCGGCGGCGCAGCTTGGCGAATTTCTCGCGCGCGAAAAAATCGAGCTGGTCTATGGCGGCGGCATGGTCGGATTGATGGGCATCGTGGCGGACGCGGCGTTGAAAAACGGCGGCCACGTCATCGGCGTCATTCCGCAGTCGCTCGTCATCAAGGAAGTCGTCCACGAGAAGCTGCCCGACCTGCGCGTGGTGAAGAACATGCACGAACGCAAGGCGCTCATCGCCGGGCTTTCGGACGGCTTCATTGCGCTGCCCGGCGGCTACGGCACCTTTGAGGAATTTTGCGAGGTGCTGGCGTGGAGCCAGCTGGGTTATCACCGGAAGCCGTTCGGCCTGCTCGACGCGGCGGGATTTTATCGCGGCCTGCTGGAATTTTTCGACCACGCCACGCGCGAAGGCTTCATCCGGCCCCAGCACCGCGAACTGGTCATGGTCGAGGAAGACGCGGGAAAATTATTGGAGCGGCTGAAAAAATTCCGGCCGCCGGCGGAAGTGAAGTGGATTCGGCAGCCCGGCGCGCGCACCGGCATTAAGGCCGTTAAAGCGGCCCCGGTTTGAAATTGAAAAGAATCATTCATGCACCTGATTAGGCGCTTCAATAGAAGGCTGAAAAAAAGACAAAATTAGGTTTCCCCGCAGCCGGGCTTTGATACAATTCGCCGCACAATTTTAGAAAAATGAAGATTTCAGTTCCAAAAGAAACGCATCTGGGCGAGAACCGCGCGCCGCTGACACCGGACGCTGCGGGCAAGCTCGTCAAGCTCGGCGCGCAGGTCGAGGTCGAGGCCGGCCTCGGCGTCGCCGCCGGATTTCCCGACGAGGCCTACACCAAAGCCGGCGCGACGATCACCAGCGACCGCAAGGCGCTCATCAGCTCCGGCGACATCGTGCTGCGCCTGCGCAAACCGCCGGTGGAAGAAATCGCCTGGCTCAAATCGGGTTCCATTCACGCCAGCCTGCTCGATCCGTTCAACGAAAAGGAACTGGTCCAAAAATTTGCCGAGCGCGGCGTCAGCGCCATCAGCATGGAATTCATTCCGCGCACCACCCGTGCGCAAAAGATGGACGTGCTGTCCTCGCAGGCGAACCTTGGCGGTTACGAAGCCGTCATCCTCGCCGCGCGCTATTCCAACAAGATTTTCCCAATGATGACCACGGCGGCGGGCACGATTTTGCCGTCGAAAGTTTTCATCATCGGCGTCGGCGTCGCCGGTTTGCAGGCGATTGCGACCGCAAAACGGCTTGGCGCGAAAGTCACGGCTTACGATACGCGGCCCGTCGTCGAGGAACAGGTGAAATCGCTCGGCGCGCAGTTTCTCAAGATTGACATCGGCGAAACCGGCCAGACGAAGGACGGCTACGCAAAAGCGCTGACCGAGGAGCAAATCCAGAAGCAGCGCGACGCGATGAAGAAGACTTGCGGCGATTCCGACGTGGTGATTTCCGCCGCGCAGGTGTTCGGCCGCAAGGCGCCGATCCTCGTCACCGCCGAAATGCTCAACGCCATGAAGCCCGGCAGCGTGGTCGTGGATCTCGCCGTGGAGACCGGCGGCAACGTCGAAGGCGTCGTTTATGACAAGGTAACCGACCGCAACGGCGTGAAAATTGTCGGCATCGCCAATCTACCAGGCCGCGTGCCGCTGCATGCCAGCCAGGTTTATGCCGCGAACCTCGTGGCTCTCGTCGAGGAATTTTGGGACAAGAAGGAAAAGACTTTTGTCCTCAAGCTCGACGACGAAATCATCAAAGGCTGCCTCGTCACGCACGGCGGCAAGATTGTGAACGAAAAACTCATCGCCAAACCAAATTAAACAATCGGTAGGGCCGCGCTGCCGCGCGGCCTCGGACGACCCGCAGGTCGTCCCTACCACGAAAACAAATAATAATTTATGAGCATAGAAAACCTGCAAGCCTACAACCAAGTCTTGGTTCTATTCATCTTTGTGCTCTCGATTTTCGTGGGCTTCGAAGTCATTTCGAAAGTGCCCTCGATGCTGCACACGCCGCTGATGTCCGGCACCAACGCCATTCACGGCATCATCCTGTTCGGCGGCATCCTGGTGCTGGCGGATGCGCAAACCCACCTCGCGCAGGTGCTGGGATTTGTCGCCGTCGTCTTTGGTTCAGCCAACGTCTTCGGCGGTTTCATGGTCACGGACCGCATGCTGCAAATGTTCAAGAAAAAGAAATAACATGAGTTCCACCATCGCTTTAATTTTAATCGGCGTCGCGGTTTTGTTCATTCTGGGCATCAAATTTTTGAGCTCGCCGAAAACCGCGCGGCGGGGAAATCTCGTGGCGGCGGCGGGCATGGTGATTGGCTTCATCATTTTGAGCAAGCCGGACGGCGCGAACATCTGGACGCAGGGCTGGACGTTCAATTACACGCTCATCGTCATCGGCATCGTCATCGGTCTCGTCATCGGCGCGCTGGGCGCGTATTCCGTGAAAATGACCGCGATGCCGCAAATGGTCGCGCTGTTCAACGGCCTCGGCGGCGGCGCGGCGGCGCTGGTCGCGAGCCTGGAATTCATTAAGGGCGCGAACCCGCCCGAATTGCTCGGAATCAAACTGCCGGAATTGCACGATCCCTCGGCGGCCATCACGATTCCGATGCTGTTCGCCACGCTCATCGGCTCGCTGTCGTTTTCCGGCAGCATCATCGCGTATCTCAAGCTGGAGGGAAAATTTGAAAAACCACACACGTTCCCCGGCCAGAATTTCCTGAACGGCCTGATTTTGCTGGTGATTCTCGGTTTGTGCGGCTGGCTCACGTTCAACGCCACCGGCCACAATGCCGTCGTCGCCTTCATCGTGATGTTTTCACTCGCGCTGTTCTTCGGCATAGCGATGGTCATGCCCATCGGTGGCGCTGATATGCCGGTGGTCATTTCACTTTTGAACTCGTTCACCGGACTCGCCGTCGCGGCGGACGGCTTTGCCATCAACAACAACGCGATGATTGTCGCGGGAACGCTCGTAGGCTCGTCCGGCACGCTGCTCACGCTGCTCATGTGCAAGGCGATGAACCGGCCGGTCACAAACGTTTTGTTCGGCGCATTCGGCTCCAGCGGCGGAACGGCTGCGGCTGCCAGCGGCATTGCGGGAACGGTCAAGCCGATTCAAGCCGATGAAGTGGCGCTGCTGCTCACCTACGCGCAGCGCGTCGTGATCGTTCCTGGCTACGGCATGGCGGTGGCGCAGGCGCAACATTCCGTGCGCGAACTTTCCGACGAACTCGGCAAACGCGGCGTCGAAGTTCAGTTCGCCATTCATCCAGTCGCCGGCCGCATGCCCGGCCACATGAACGTCTTGCTCGCCGAGGCGAATGTTCCTTACGACCAGCTCATCGAAATGGAAGCAATCAATCCCACGATGGATCGCGTGGACGTTTGCCTCGTCATCGGCGCGAACGACGTGGTGAATCCCGCCGCGCGCGAGGAAAAATCCAGCCCGATTTACGGGATGCCCATCATCGAGGCTGACCACGCCAAGTCCGTCATCGTGATGAAACGCTCAATGGCCGCCGGATTCGCCGGCATCGAAAACCACCTCTTCTACAAGGACAACACCCGGATGCTTTTCGGCGACGCGAAAGCCTCGCTCAACGCGCTCGTCGCGGCGGTGAAGGCGAGTTGAGTTTCCGCCTGGAAGAATTGCGACCGGATAAACTGGAATGAAAACAATCCTGTTCATCCGGTTCCGCCGGCAATTCGCCCGGTCGGTTTTATTCGGGGAAGTTCAAGCGTCTGGAGAATTTTCAAAGTCCGGGTTGCTGTTGCCGCGATTGGGGGATAAGTTCTGTTAAGCGTTATGAAAACCGATTTGAATCCAGCCACCGCCATGCTCCTTGCGGACAATGCGGCGTGGAAGGAGATTGTGCTCAAATACCAGAAGCCCTCGATCTGGCGGGCAATGTGGCAGATCATTGACACCGTCGCCGCCTACGGTCTGACGTGGTATCTGATGTATCTGTGCCTGTCGGTGTCGTGGTGGCTGGTTGTCCCGCTGGCGGTGCTGGCCGGCGGGCTGCTGGTGCGCGTGTTCATCATTTTCCATGATTGCGGCCACGGCTCGTTCTTCAAAGCGCGCGCCGCCAATGATCTGGTGGGATTTCTCGCGGGCATTCTGACGTTCACGCCGTATTATCATTGGCGCTGGGAACATGCCATCCACCACAGCAGTTCGGGCGATCTCGACAAGCGCGGCACCGGCGACGTTTGGACCATGACGGTGCAGGAATATCTGGAATCATCGCGCTGGAAAAAATTCGCCTACCGCCTGGCCCGCAACCCCTTCATTTTGTTTGTCCTCGCGCCGCTGTATTTGTTTCTGATCCGGCAGCGGTTTGCGTCGCCCAAGGCCAGCCAGCGGGAACGCCATTCGGTTCATGCGATGAACGCGGCCATTTTGGGAATGGCCGTTGCAATGAGTCTGGTTTTCGGCGTCAAGGCGTATGTGCTGATTCAATTGATTGTCATCATGGTCGCCGGCGGCGCGGGCGTGTGGATGTTTTACGTCCAGCATCAATTTGAGGGGGTTTATTGGGAGCGGGGTGAAGACTGGAGCTACGTCGCGGCGGCCTTGAAAGGCAGTTCCTTTTACAAGCTGCCCCGCATCCTACAATGGTTCTCCGGCAACATCGGCTTCCACCACATTCATCATTTAAGCCCGCGCATTCCCAATTACAATCTTGAAAAATGCCACAAATCCGACCCGCTGTTTCAGGCGGTGAAGCCCATCACGCTTTTCTCCAGCCTGAAATCATTCACCTTCCGGCTCTGGGATGAAAAGCACAAGCAACTCGTCGGCTATCATCGTCTTCGTCAGCTTCGCAAGCAACAAAGCCAGTCGCCGCGTCCAAAAAATTAACCACGGACAAAATCGCCGCTTCGACTGAATCCGACGAAATCCGCGTCCACCCGTGGTGGAATAAAATCCTTTGCGCCTTTTGCGCCTTTGCGTGAAAATGAAACGATGAGCGCAGTTGCCAATCGGAAATTACCCGACGCCCAAGGCCATTTCGGCCAATACGGCGGACGTTATGTGCCGGAGACGTTGATGCACCCGCTGCAAGAGCTGGAAGCGGAATACTTCCGCGCGCAGCACGATCCGGAATTTCAGAAAGAGCTGAGTTACTACCTCACCGAATTTGTCGGCCGCCCGTCGCCGCTTTATTTTGCCGAACGCCTCACGGAGGAACTCGGCGGCGCGAAAATTTATCTCAAGCGCGAAGACCTGAACCACACCGGCGCGCACAAGATCAACAACGCCCTCGGCCAGATCCTGCTCGCCAAGCGCATGGGCAAGACGCGCATCATCGCCGAGACCGGCGCGGGCCAGCACGGCGTCGCCTCCGCCACCGTCGCCGCGATGTTCGGGATGAAATGCGTCATCTACATGGGCGCGGTGGATTGCCAGCGGCAGGAGTTGAACGTGTATCGCATGAAAATGCTCGGCGCGGACGTCGTGCCGGTTCACGCGGGCCAGAAGACCCTGAAGGAAGCCGTCAACGAAGCCATGCGCGACTGGGTGACGAACCTCCGCAGCACGCATTACATTCTCGGCACGGCTTACGGCGCGCATCCGTATCCGGTGATGGTGCGGAATTTTCAGCGCATCATCGGCGACGAGGCGCGCGCGCAGATTTTGGAGAAGGAAAAGCGTCTGCCGGACATGCTCATCGCCTGCGTCGGCGGCGGCTCGAACGCCATCGGACTGTTCTATCCGTTCCTCGACGACAAATCCGTAAAACTCGTCGGCGTGGAAGCCGGCGGCCTCGGCATCAAGCCCGAGCAGCACGCGGCGCGGTTTCAGGGCGGCTCGCTCGGCGTGTTGCAAGGCACGCGCAGCTACATTTTGCAGGACGAATTTGGCCAGATCCAATCCACGCACAGCGTCAGCGCCGGACTCGATTACGCCGCCGTCGGGCCGGAACACGCGTGGTTGCGCGACGCCAGCCGCGCTGAATACACCTACGCCACCGACGATCAGGCGCTCGCCGCCTTCATGAAACTCGCGCGGCTCGAAGGCATCATCCCCGCGCTGGAAAGCGCCCACGCCGTCGCTGAATGCATGGTGCGCGCACCGAAGCTGGGCAAGGACGCGCTCATCATCGTGAACCTCTCCGGCCGCGGCGACAAAGACGTGGCGCAAGTGGCGGCGAAGGTGAAACTGGAAATACCGAAGTGAACTTGCTTTGCCACGGCCTCGGGATTATTGTCGAACCATGAAATATCCGGTGATTCTCATCAAGTCGGATGAAGGCTTTGCCGTTTCCTGCCCGGCGTTGCCTGGTTGCTGGAGTCAGGGCAGCACCCAGACGGAGGCGCTCGCCAACATCCGCGAAGCCATCCAACTCTGGCTGGAAGTGGCCGAGGAGGACGCCCGCGCCGAAGCCGGCCGCGAATCCGGCACGCTCGCCGAAGTGACGGTATGATATGCCGAAACTTCCGGGCATCAGCCAGCGCGACGCCGTGCGCGTGTTTCAAAAGCTCGGCTATTACATCGCCCGCGAAAGCGGCCACATCATCATGAGCAACGGCAAAATCCGGCTGGTGATACCGCGCCACAATCCCATCAACGCCATCACCATGGGCGGCATCGCCAAAACCGCCGGGCTGACGCCGGACGAATTTCGGAGGTTATTGTGAACCTCTCCGGCCGCGGCGACAAAGACGTGGCGCAAGTGGCGGCGAAGGTGAAGCTGGAAATGCCGAAGTAAATTTACCGCGCAGATGAATTCATCAAATCGCCTTCACCTGATTCTAATGTTCTGCGCGGTTTGAACTGGCGGGCTAAACGCTGGGCTTCGGCAATTTCTGTCGGTGTAATTTCAGATTCAATAACGGCCAGCGTTTTTATTGCCGGCGCATGGCCTTGAGCAGCCGAGAGGCTAATCCATTTGTAACCCTCGATTTTATCTTGGTTCACGCCTTCACCATTGTAATAACAAGCACCTAAATTGAACTTGGACGCTGCATGGTCTTGATCAACAGCAAGCCGAAACCATTTCACAGCTTCAACAAAATCCTTATCCACTCCGACACCTTTGTAATATGCCACGCCAAGATTATATTCCGCTCCAACTTCATCTTGATCGGCAGCTTTACGATACCACTTTGCTGCTTCAACCGGGTCTTTGGCTACGCCAGCACCGATGGCATAGCAAACACCAAGATTACGTTGCGCTCTTGCATGACCTTGTTCAGCAGCCTTGCGATACCAGTTCACCGCCTCTTCGAGATTCTTGGTCACGCCCCAGCCGTTGAAATAACACACACCGAGATTGGATTGAGCCTTTGCGTTTCCCTGTTCGGCTGCTTTGCGATACCAACTCACAGCTTGGTCAATATCTTTTGGCACACCCTCGCCGCGTTCGTAACAAACACCAAGATTGTATTCTGCTTTTGCGTTGCCTTTATCAGCGGCTTTGCTGAACCATTTAACTGCTTCAGCAAAATCTTTCGGCACGCCATCAGCGTTGCAATAACGGATGCCCAAATCGCACTGACTCGATGCGTCTCCCTGCTCCGCCTTGGCCGTTAATTCTTGAATCGTTTGACTTGTCATAGAATTGGTTTGTTGAGCCACGGCTGCGCCCGACATCAAAGCCAGTAAAACGCATATCAAGCAATTCGCTTTCATGTCGGCAGACTAAACAGTTTCATGCCGCTGGCAAGTTTGGACGGTTTGCCTGCTGTCGCTTTGCCGCAATCCGTTCCAATCAACAAACGGCCCGATATTTTCGAACACCGATGTATCAATGAAGAATTTTCTGACGTAACGCTCATTTTGAGCGCGAGCCAAATACTTTTGAATGAGCGCGAAGACTTCCGCATTCGTGCTTCCCGGTGGGATTTCTTCTTCATAGGTTACTTTCAGATCAAGGAAGGCAAAACATTTTTTGCGTGTCCTTACAATCTTTTTTGCCGTAACACGCCAATATTCTCCTCGAATTTGCGTGAAGAAAAAATGCAGCCGGATAAAGCCAATAATTTCGTTGAAGCGCCAACATCCGCCGTAAGTTTTCCAAAGATGCTGTTCCATCCGTGTTTTCTGTTCCGGCTCACGGCGATACATTTCTTGAACAATCTCGCCGCCTTCGGACATTTCGTGTTGAATAAATGAATTCTGTTCAGATTCATATTTTTCTTGGGGAATCCTGTAAACAGGAATGTCAAAAAATGTTTTCATCAGGGAATTCAAACGCCACTTGCCTTCCGCTGCAAACTTTTTTCCATCCCGTTGCCGGATTACGCGCCGTTGAAAAAATGGGAGTGCCTGGACTCGGACACCGGCGAAGCTTCCGCCTTCATCAGATTTCGGCGCGACAGGTTGGCGGAAACCGTCCGCAAATATCACCTCCCCGATTTCTCGAACAGGCAACACCTCGCCGCCTTTGCCCGCGCCTTCACCCGTCTGGAAAAAGCTTTGCCACCAGCATCAGAAAATGACAGACAGGATTTACACGATTTTCAGGATTAAAAGCCGGGCATTTTCATCCTGTTAATTCTGTTAATCCTGTCTCCATGTCTTGGCGGTTGTTTTGGGCGCGCTATTTTGTTAATCTTTCAGCGTGATTTACGACGCGTCATTGGACGAGTTGCTACAGAAAGTCTGGGATGGCAAGCGCATCAATCAAAGCGAGGCGCTGCGGCTTTGGCATCTGCCGCTGGAGGAACTCGGCGCGCTCGCGGACCGGCGCCGGCAACTGGCCAAGGCGAAGGATTTCAACGGGCGCGGCAACGACATCGTTACCTACATCGTTGACCGCAATGTCAATTACACAAACGTCTGCAACGTTTATTGCAAATTCTGCGCGTTTTACCGCGTGGAAAAGGACGACGATTCCTATGTCATCACGTTCGACGAGATGGACAAAAAGATCGAGGAAACCATCGCGCTGGGCGGTTCGCAAATGCTGATGCAGGGCGGCCATCACCCGAAGCTGTCGAAGCAGTGGTATCTGGATTTGCTGGCGCACGTCAAAAATAAATTCCCCGGCTTCAACATCCACGGTTTTAGCCCCAGCGAATTCATTCATTTCCGCGAAGTGTTCAACGAGCCGCTGGAGAAAATCATCGGCGATTTCAAAGCCGCCGGCCTCGGCTCAATTCCCGGCGGCGGCGGGGAAATTTTGGTGGACCGCGTGCGCCAGAAAATTTCACCGCTGAAAGCCATGAGCAGCGACTGGCTGGAAGTGATGGACGTGGCGCACCGGCTCGGTTTGAATTCGAGCGCGACGATGATGTTCGGCCACGTCGAGACGGTTGAAGACCGCATCGAGCATCTGGAGCGGTTGCGCGCGCAGCAGGACAAATCGAAAGGTTTCACCGCGTTCATCTGCTGGACGTTCCAGGCGGAGCACACCAACCTGAAGGCGCCGACGATTGGCGCGCACGAATATTTGCGGACGCAGGCGCTGGGCCGGATTTATTTGGACAATTTCACCAACGTTCAAAGTTCGTGGGTGACGCAGGGCCAGGAAATCGGCCAGGTCGCGTTGAAATTTGGCGCGAACGACCTCGGCAGCATCATGATTGAGGAAAATGTCGTCTCGCAGGCGGGCGCGATCTTCCGCATGACGGTGGCCGACATGCAGCGGCTCATCAAGGACCTGGGCTACGAGCCGCATCAGCGCGACAACTGGTATCGCTTGCTGAATTAACTCCGCGCGGCCATCCTATTTTCATGGCCACTTCGCCGACATCGCGGGTGATAAAAAATCCAAAGACGCGCTTCAACTGGCGCGTCAGCGATCGCATCCGCTGGGCGAAATCGCGCTGGCTGGAACTGGGGGCGAAAATCGCCAGGCGCAAATTCCACTGCCACGCGCTCGACGGCGAATCGGAATACAACATCACCATCAATTCCGACCTCACCGTTTCCTGCAACTGCCAGGATTACGACGGCAGCGGTCATCTCGGCGATTTGCGGAAGAATTCTTTCGAGGAGGTTTTTTTCGGTCCGGTCGCGCAAAAATTCCGCGACGATCTCGCGAAGGGGAAAATGCCGATTCCAACCTGCTCGCGCTGCGGCGACTTGCGGCGTTTGAAAAAAAGCGGGACGCCGCCGAAACCGCGCCTGCCGTATCGCGGAATGCTTTTGGAAAACACCGTGATTTGCAACGTGGACTGCATCGGCTGCGCCCGTGAAGGCGCGGCGAACGTGCGCGCCGGCAAAACCATGCCGCTGGCCGAATTGAGCCGGATGGCCGACCTCGCGGCGCGGCTGGGGATGCAGCGGATTTTTTATCTGAACCTCGGCGAGCCGTTTTTGTCGCCGACGATCTGCCAGGAGCTGCCGCTGCTGCGCGCGAAAAATCCCGACGCCTACATCCGCGTTTCGACGAACGGCATTTTGCTGAACACGGACGCCAAGCGCGAGGCGGCGCTGAATTTGAGCGACATCCAGTTTTCCGTCCACGGCATCAGCGACGCGATGTGCGAAAAATACATGATGCGCGGCAGCTTTGAAAAGGCGTCCGACGCGATGAGGCAAATGGTCGCCTATCGGGACGCGCGCGGTTTGAAAAAGCCGTTTCTCGAATGGAAATATCTTTTGTTCAACTGGAATGACAGCCCCAGGACGATTTCGCGCGCGATTGAAATGGCGAAGGAAATCGGCGTGGACATCATTTCATTCTGGCCGACGCACAATCCGTTTTACGGAATGTCGTGGCGTTATCATCTTGGTTTGCTGAATCATGTCGGCGTCAAAACCTGGAAAGGCCGCGAGGTTTTTTTGCGCGTGAAAGCAGGCGAGGCAAAATGAGCGGGACGACGGAAATCAGTTTTGTCATTCCCTGCCACAATGAGGCGGCGAATTTGAAGCCGCTTGTCGCGGCGATTGTCGCGGGAATCGGGCCGCTCCAAAAAGATTATGAAATCGTCATCACGGACGATTGCAGCACGGACGATTCGTGGGCGGTGTTGAAAGAAATGGCGGCGGCGGATTCCAGAATTCGCGCACAGCGGTTTGCTTTCAACTGTGGGCAATCCGCCGCGCTGTGGGCGGGCATGAAGGCGGCGCGCGGCAAATACATCGTCACGCTCGACGCGGATCTGCAAAATGATCCGCAGGACGCGCCAAAACTGCTGGCCGCGCTGGATCGGTTCGATTGCGCGTGCGGCACGCGGATTGAAGCGCGCAGCCACGGCGACAATTTCATCCGCATCGCATCGTCGCGCATCGCGAACTGGGTGCGCAACCGGCTTTCCGGCGAGACCATTTCCGACGCGGGCTGTTGCTTCCGCGCGTTCAAACGCGAGTGCGTCGGGGACTTGAAATTTTTCAAAGGCATGCATCGTTTCCTGCCGACGCTTTTTAAGATTGAAGGATTCACTGTCACGGAAATTCCCGTCGGCCACAATCCGCGCGCGAGCGGGCAGACCCATTACGGGGTGTGGAACCGGCTGTTTGCGTCGTTCTACGATTTGCTGGCCGTGCGCTGGATGAAGCGGCGGATGTTCAAATATAAGATCGCGGAACGCATCAATTAGCCGGCGGCCCGGCGGCTGATTGCCACCGAAGCCGGCAGCCGGCAGCCGGCCAGCCTCAACGCCAGAAATCAAGACGGGTTTGCCGGTTCCGGTCGGCGGATGGATAAGAAACTCAACTAGAAAAGTTAATTGTAACTTAATGAACTTGATTTTTTTCTTCTGGAAAACAGAAAGGTTTCCACCTAACCTTTGATGTCTGTTCAGGTTGTCGAAATTGGCGGATATGTTCGATGGCCGTGAAATCTTCCGCCGCAGAAAGATGTTTTATGGAAACAATGGCCGTGGAAAAAACTTCGTCGGTGCTGACCACCCTCCCCGGTGACGACGTCCGCCAGATGATGTGGCGCTTCGCCGACCGCTACGAACTCCACATGCTGGTGCAGGCGGCGCGCGGCGTGGCGCGCGGGCCGGTCGCCCGGCTTGTCGCCGCCGGCGGGCGCAATTCGCACGAATGGACGCCGGAGAAAAACAGCCTGCTCCAGCACTACGACGAAAGCGGCATCACCGCCGCGTTTTTGGATCCGGAACAGGGCGGGTTCGTCGCCGGCCCGAAAAATCTGGTGCTGGCGCTCATCGCGTTTGAGCTGGCGTGGGTGGACGCCGGCGCGGCCACCGGCAGCCTCGCGGGCAACCTGGGGCTCGCGCCGATTCACGAGCGCGGCACGCCGGAGCAGCGGGCGAAATACATCGCCGCCGCCGCGCCGCTCAAACCGGGCGAAAACCGGAAGCAAGTGCGCGCCGCGTTCGCGCTCACCGAACCGCTGCCGTTTGTCGGTGTCGAAACCGGCATGTTGGCTGGCAAAGTGAGTGTTGCGGAATGGAAGGACGGATTGGAGCCGCTGTTGCAGGTGGACAAGCGTGGGCGTTTCATCACGAACATGGGCTTCGCCAACGTCGTCACCGTCGCTGTGGATTCTGACGATCCAAAAATCAAGGGCAGTTGCATGGTGATTTTGGAGGAAGGCGATCCGGGCATGTTCGACCGCGGCACGCCCACGAAAAAACTCGTTCACCAGCTTTCTTCCACCAACGATCCGGTTTTCAATTTAACAGTTCCCGCCAGTCGCATCGTCGGCGGTTACACGGTCAAGGACGGCGTCATCATCCCGAATTATTCGCACGGTGAAATCATCGAGGCCGTTTTCCGCCGGACGCGCGTAACGGTCGGCTTGATGACCGCCGCGAAGCTGCTTTCCGCCGTTGAGCCGGTGATTCTTTACCAGCGCCGCCGGTTCCGCGGCGGCGAGGGCGCGCCCGGCACGCCGCGCTACGAACTCGGCATCCAGCAGAAGGAAGACGCGTTGCATCGGCTGGTGGACATCTGGGCCACGGGCGAGGCGAGCGCGTCGCTGGGTTTTGCCGCCGCGCGGTTGTTTGATGAATTGGATCCACTCGAAAAACAAAAAGACGCCTGGCTCGCCGGAAAAAAATTGACCGGTCGCGCCGCGTTCAAGGAACTTTCGAAGAAGCAGCAGGAAGCGTTGGAACTGGTCCGGCTGAATTCCCAGCCCGTCGGCCAGCGCGACCTCAAGCGCACAGAAACGCAGGAAGCCGACCCGCTCGTGAAATTCTCGATCCTCGACTCGATTGCGAATGTTCTTTGCCCCGCGTGCAAGCTCTGGAACACCGGCCACGGCGCGAACATGATGCGCGAGGCCGTCAGCCTCATGGGCGGCTACGGCATCACGGAGGATTGCCCCGGCTTTCTCGGCCAGAAATGGATGGACGCCCAGCTCGAGGCGACTTACGAAGGGCCGGAAGCCGTGCAGCGTTTGCAGCTTTCCATCACGATGACCAACGAGCTGTTCCGGGCGCAATTCCAACAGTGGATTGCGGAAATGCGCCGCATCGCGTCCGACCGGCCCGGCACCGGCGCCTGCACGCTCGCCACTGCCATGCAGCTCTGGCTCTGGTCGCTCAATCATGTTCAAAACGCCACCGACGCCGACGGCGCGAAGCTGTATCACAAAACACGGCAAGGCGTGACGTTTCCGCTCGCGGACGCGCTTTGCTGGCTGCTGGCCGCGCGGCAATTTATTCTCGACGTGATTGAACTGGAAACCAAGGGCGCGGAAAATCCGGCGCTCGCTGACGGGCTCGCCGGCACGGTGGCGTTTTTCACCGATCTTTGCCATGTGCAGGCCGCGCGGGCTGCGGGCGAATCTGGCCGCGTCTGCGCTGAAATTGTTTATGGTTACAACCGCCATCCGGCTTGGGACGAAACCAGTTGCCATGCCTGCTATTGCGCGGCGGAACTGGAAACGCTCGAAGGTTTGATTCCTGGAATTGACGGCTCGGCCCGCGCTCACTCGGATGTTTTTGAAGGCGATGAACCGCATCCGTTGAAGGCCGGCCCGTGCGTGCGATTTGCCGGGCTTGAAGATTTTGTCCGCCTGCGCGCCAAGCTGGACGGCTGTCTCACCGGCTGCCGCCTTGCCAAAGACCGCGCCGCCGAGTCGCTGACCAAGGTGATGACGCGCGAGGCGCTGGATTATCCCGTGTGATTTTCGTAGCAGCCGAGGTAACGAGGCGCAAACTGAAAAATAAATTCAGAGCCTCCTAACGTCGTCTCCTGCAAATAAAACCGGCATCGAACAAAACGCTTCGTTATGTCAGATCAAACTATCGAACGCCAGCGCATGGACGCGGACATCGTCTGCGTCGGCTTTGGCCCGGCCACGGCGGGTTTTCTCGCCACGCTGTCCAAGCAACTCACCAACGCCGATGGCATGCCCGCCGTCGAAAGTGCCGTCATGCCCGGAATGCCGCCGCAAGTGCTGTGCTACGAACGCGCGGACGACATCGGCTTCGGCGTATCCGGCGTGGTCACGCGGGCGCAGGCGTTGCGCGCGAGTTTTCCTGAAATCAAAACCGCCGGCATCCCGATGGCCGCGCCAGTTGGCGAGGAAAAAGTTTTGTATCTGCTCGACCCGCACGGCGCGAGCCGGCGTTCGGCTGCTTTAAAAACAGCGGACGCGCTGATTCGCGCGACGAAATTTGCGCTGCCATTCGAGCAGCACGCGCTGAACCTGCCGTGGACGCCGTCGTTTTTGCACAAGCACGACGGCATGATTCTCTCGATGGGCCAGTTCATGCAATGGGTCGGCGCGCAGGTGCAAAGCACCGGCACCGTCCAAATCTGGCCCGGCACCCCCGTGACGGAAGTGTTGATTGAGAATGGCGAAACAGTAGCGGCGATGGCCGATAAAGTAGGGCAGGCGTCCCGCCTGCCCAGCGAGCGCGTCAGCGCGAGCGAGGAACCCTCCACAGTTGCCGGGCGCAGGCGAGACGCCTGCGCTACTTTACGGGCCGCTCCCAAAGTCGTCGGCGTCCGCCTGCTTGATCAGGGCGTGGATAAAAAAGGAAATCCCGCCGACGGCTTCACGCCGGGCATGGACATCCACGCCGCGCTAACCGTCGTCGGCGACGGTCCCGTCGGTCCCATCGGTCGCCAGCTTGATGAAATTTTTGGCCTGCCGGAAAACCATCACATTCGTGACTGGGCGGTGGGCATGAAGTTTGTCGTGGATTTGCCGGAAGACACGCCGCTCAAAGCCGGCACCGTGCTGCACACATTCGGTTATCCCGAGCCGGAGATTTTCGGATTTCTTTACGTCCATCCCGACCGCGTCGCGTCGCTTGGCATTTTCGTGCCGTCGTGGTTCGACAGCCCGGCGCGCACGGCTTACCGCTATCTCCAACACTGGATGCTGCATCCGTATCTCTGGCGCCATCTCAAGGGCGGCAAGCTCCGCTCGTGGGGCGCGAAGACGCTCGGCGAATCCGGCAAGCGCGGCGAGCCGCACCTCACCGGCGACGGTTACGCGCGCATCGGCGAAGGCAGCGGCACTACGAACGTCCTCACCGGCTCCGGCGTGGACGAAGCCTGGGCCACCGGCACGCAACTCGCCGAGGCCGTCCTCGAATTGCTCAAGGCCAAAAAACCGTTCACCAAGCAAAACCTCGATGAAACCTACGTCAAACGCCGCCGCGCGAGCTGGGTGGAAGCCGAAGGCCGCGTCGCCGAAAAATCCCGCGACGGTTTTCAAAAAGGCGTGGCCACCGGCATGATCGGCATGGCGCTCGCCGGATTGACGAACGGAAAATTCTCGCTCGGCAGCGCGCCCGTGCAGCCGTGGAAACGCATTCCGACGGTGGAAGATTATTTCGCCGGCAAAATTTCCCGCGACGAAATCGCCAAGCTCCGCGACGAGTGCAAAACGAAAAATGTTTCGCTCCATGGCGCGCTGATGGACAAAGCCGGCTGGCCCGCGATCCCGTTCGACGGCCAATTACTCGTGTCGCATCAGGACGCGCTGCTGATGGGCGGCAAGGTGCAGGCGCCGCACGGCTACGCAGACCACGTGGTTTTCCTGCATCCCGAACTCTGCGAAAAATGCGGCGCGCGGATTTGCATCGAGGCGTGCAGCGGCCAGGCGATTTATCCCGGCGAAACCGGCGTGCCGGCTTTCGACCGCGAGAAATGCGTCCACTGCGGCGCGTGCCTGTGGAACTGCTCGCAGGCGAACCCGGAAAATCCCGAGCGCATGAACATCGCCTTCCGCGCCGGCACCGGCGGACTGCACTCGGCGGAGAATTGAATAACATGAACCGTAGGAATGCTAAAATAGCCGTTCATTATAAACTAAAATTGAATAACCAACTGACCTATGCGCCAGTGTCAAAAGTTAAGCCTGACCCATTTACTTGCGCGCGCAAAAGCAAATTCCCATCAATAAATTATGAACACAAAAAACATGGCCGTCCTGATCGCCGCAGTCGCGGCGGTAGCGTTTACGCCGTCCGCCAAAACGCAAACATTCACCGATACCACCCAGCAATACACCTTCACCACCAACGGCACGCCGGCCGTTGCCACCATTACTGGCCCTGGACCCGCCCTCGCTTGGGGCAATGTGAGCATCCCGTCCAGCCTCACCGTGACAAATGGCGGCACGCCGCACACCTACGGCGTGGCCGCCATCGGCGATTCAGCATTCTCCGGCTATTCCATTCTGACCGGGCTGGTAATCCCCGATAGCGTGACCAACATCGGCGTGGATTCGTTTTACAATTGTTATGCGCTAACGAATCTGACAATCGGGACCAACGTGGTCAACATTGGTAGCGGGGCCTTCGCCAACTGTTCCGTGCTGCCAAGCGTGACAATTCCAAACAAGGTGCCCGCCATCGCCAGCGCCGTATTTGGCGGCTGCAATCATTTGACCAACATTGTGATTGGAACCAATGTGGCTTATATCGGCACTTATGCGTTTCAGAATTGTTACGGACTGACCGGCGTGACGATTCCCCCCAAGACCACGAAAATTGATCTTCATGCTTTCGAAAGTTGTTATGGCCTGATGAGCATGACCCTTCCCGACAGCGTGACCAACATCGGTGAAAGCGCGTTTTATGGTTGTTCTGGTTTGACGAATCTGGTGATTGGCAACGGTGTGGCCAGCATCGGCAATTATGCGTTCCAAATGTGCTCCGGTTTGACGAGCGTGACGATTGGCACCAACGTGACCGGCATTGGCCTCGATGTGTTTTACTATTGCCCAAGTCTGACGAGCGTGAGGATTCCCAATAGCGTGACCAACATTGGGTATGACGCGTTTTATTACTGCGTCGGACTGACAAATGTGGTGCTGGGCAACGGCCTGACCAGCATCAGCCCCCTGGCATTTTATGACTGCACCAACCTGACCAGCATAGCGATTCCCTCCAGTGTGACCAACATCGGGTATGATGCGTTCTTGTTGTGTTCCCATCTGACCACGGCCTGTTTCCTGGGCGCTGCGCCATCGGTTTTGGAGAATAGCACACCATTGTTCGTTGATGGCACAAATGATTCCACCATTTTCATGGGGCATGGCACGAACTATGTGTTGAACACGGCAGCAGGATGGCCAACCAATGGCGTCAAGTGGGGCGGCTGGCCGGTGCGGAGGTGGCCGCAAGACCATCCTCAACTGGGAAGTTCGGGCGGTGGATTGGGTGTGGCCACCAACGGTTTCCATTTCAGTTTCTCATGGATGCCCGGTGCCACACTCGTCGTGGAAGTGTCCACCAATCTTCTGTCCGGCGTCTGGTCGCCGGTCCATACCAACACCCTGCCCGCGCCCGCTGGCGGCGCGAATTACACCGATCCCAATGAGACAAACGTGCCCTGCCGCTTCTACCGCGTCCGTTCACAATAATTTTATGAGCACAGCCCATCAAATCGTCGTTTGCGGCAGCATCGTTCCCGATCCGCTGCAGACGCTTGAACCCGTCGCGTCGCCCACCGGGCCGGCGTTGAAAAATGAAATGATGCTGCCCGCCGTCCTCGATCCGTGGGCGGGCCACGCGTTGTTTGAGGCAGCGAACCTCGCCAAAAACACGCCCGGCAGCAAAGTCTGGCTCGTCAGCCTCGGCCCGAAAGCCAAGCTCCAGCAGGTGATGATGACCGTCGCGCAGAAAGTGCCGTTTGAACTCGTCGCGCTCGACGGTTCAGCCAGCGGTTTCACCGACGCCACCGAAACGGCGGCGGCGCTCGCGGACGCAATCGCCGCGATTCCGGGTCTCGACAAATCCAAGCTGCTGGTTTTCGGCGGCTGGGAATCTGCCTCGCGCGGCGCGGGCGCGACGATGCAAATGGTCGGCGAACGCCTCAGCATCGTGGATCAGTTTCAAGGCGTGGATCAGCTCACGGTGAACGCCGACGGTTCGCTGGAAATTCTGGAACGCATCGAAGGCGGCAAACATCAAGTCTCTAAGTGCGCGAGCGCGCCGGCGTTGCTCGGCTGGGCCACCGGCAATTTGCCGGAGCCGAAAAACAATCCGCAGGTCGGCATGGTCAACATGCGCACGGTGATGCCGGCACTGCAAAAGGCCAAGCCGGTGAAACTGGCCGGCGAAGGCTTGAGCTTCGCCAGCGTTTCATTGCCGAAACAACTGCGCGAAACCCAAATCGTGAAGGACAAATCGCCCGACGACATCGCGAAGGAAATTGTCGAGTGGATTAAGAAATGAGTGAACCGTTGAATTGTTAAATCGTTACATCGTTAAAAAAATATGGAAACCATTCTTGTTCTTGCTCACACGGAAAATGACGGCTCGCTTGCCAAATCGGTGCATGAAGCGTTGCACGCGGCGGCGACGCTGCACAAATCGCTCACCGGTTCGAAATTCGTTGTTGGCCTGATTGGCGACAATGTCCAGGCGGCGGCGAACTCTATCGCCGCCAGTCCGGCGACAAAATATTTCAGTGTCATGGGCGCGGATTTCAGCCAGTCGCGTTACGCCACGGACGCGGTGGCAGCGGAAGCCATTTTCAAAGCAGCCCAGGCAACGATTATCGTGGCTCCGGCAACTTCGCGCTGGGCGCGGGTTTTACCGGGCGTCGCGCAGCGGCTCGGCGGACGCGCGGACACGCACGTCACCGGCGTGGCGGCGGCCGACGGAAAAATTTCCGTGAGCCGCTGGTATTACCGCCAGCGCATGGAGGGCGCGTTGACGCGGACGCAGCGTCCGTGGATTCTTGGGATTGATCCCGGCAGTCAGACGACGTGCAATTGCGGTCCGGGCACCGCGGTTATTGAAATGGTTCCGGTAAATCTCACCGACGCGAGCAAACGCACGACGGTCGTTGGAATTCGAGAACCGAAGGCTGACGCGCAGACGATTCGGCCCGACGCGCAGTTGTTGTTCGTAACAGGCGCGGGCTGGACAAAAAAACAGGCGGACGGCCAGACGCACTTGCCGGAAGCGGAAAAATTGATTCTCGATTTCCTGAAAAAATCGCGCGCGTCACTCGGCAGCAGCAAATCGCTGGTGGACATTGGCGGCGAAGGCCAGGCGGTGCTGCCGTTCCTGTCGCATTTGAACCAGATCGGCCAGACTGGCGCGACGCCCCGGCACGCGAAAGGTTTGAGCACGTGTTGTCACGGCGAGGAGCCGCACACGGTCGGCTGGCGCTTTATCGGCGAGCGCCGCGCAATTAATCTCGATCCGAATTGCGGCTGGGCGCGCGGCAAGGCCGACGTGCTTTATGTCGCGGACGCTTTCAAAATCATGGCGAAGGTCAACGAATTGCTGGCTGGCGCCGGCAAAACGTGAAATTATTTTGGCCGGCCATGGCGCAACCAAATTTTTATGCTCGCAAAAATCTGTTCCGCCGCGCTCAACGGCATTGAAGCCTTTCCGGTCGAGGTCGAGGTCAACGCCGGCTGGGGCGACACGCTGATTGTCATCGTCGGTTTGCCCGACGCGGCGGTGAAGGAATCGCGCGATCGCGTGACGACCGCGCTCACGAATTCCGGCTACAAATTCCCGATGGGCCGCACGACCATCAATCTCGCGCCCGCCGACGTGAAAAAGGAAGGGCCGAGCTTTGATCTGCCCATCGCGCTTGGAATGCTGGCGGCGAGTGAACAAATCGAGACCGACCAGCTTGATAATTTCATCGCCGTCGGCGAACTCGCGCTTACCGGCGCGGTGCGAAGCTGCAAAGGAGTTCTGCCGGTGGCGCTTCGCGCGAAAGCCGACGGGAAAATCGGCGTGCTTGTTCCCGCCGAAAACGCCGCCGAAGCGGCCGTCGTCGCCGGCTTGCAGGTCATCCCGGTTCAAAATCTGCGCGAGGCGGCGCAATTCCTCGAAGGCGAAATCAAAATCGCGCCGGTGAAGGTGGACATCGGAAAAATATTCGAGCACGAGGAGGACGATGATCTGGATTTTGCCGAGGTCAAGGGTCAGGAAAACGTGAAACGCGCTCTGGAAATCGCCGCCGCCGGCGGACATAACGCGCTGCTCATCGGTCCGCCCGGCACGGGAAAATCCATGCTGGCGAAGCGGCTGGCGACGATTCTGCCGCCGCTGACCTTGGACGAGGCGCTGGAGACGACGAAAATCCACAGCATCGTCGGCCTGCTTGCGCCGGGGCAGGCGCTGGTGACGCGCCGTCCGTTTCGTGCGCCGCACCATACCGCCAGCGACGCCGGTCTGCTCGGCGGCAACATCAATCCAACGCCGGGGGAAATTTCGCTCGCGCACCACGGCGTTTTGTTTCTGGACGAACTGCCGGAATTCAAGCGCAGCGTTCTGGAAACTCTGCGCCAGCCGCTGGAGGAGGGCCGCGTGACAATTTCACGCGCGGCGGGCACGATGACCTTTCCGTCGCAATTCATGCTGCTGGCGGCGATGAATCCGACGCCCGACGGCAAAATGCCGGGCGAATCAAAAAATTCGCCGCGCGAAATCCAGAATTATCTCGGCCGGATTTCCGGGCCGCTGCTGGACCGGATTGATTTGCACATCGAAGTGCCGCCGGTGAAGTTCCGCGAAATTGCCGGCGACCGGACGGGCGAAACCTCGGCGCAAATCCGCGGGCGCGTCGTCGCGGCGCGCCAGCGCCAGCAGAAACGATTCGCACACAAGCCGAAGATTACGTGCAACGCAAGAATGGAGCAAAAAGAGTTGAAAGCGTTTTGCGCACTGGACGAGGCGACAAAAGGGTTGCTCCAGAATGCGATGACGGATTTGAATTTGAGCGCGCGCGCCTACGACCGGATTTTGAAGGTGGCGCGAACGATTGCGGATCTGGCCGCGTCCGAAAAGATTTCGAGCGACCACATTTCCGAGGCGATTCAATACCGTTCGCTGGACCGCCAGTTGTGGGGGTGATCCATTGCCAAGTCGGGATGTAAAGGGAATCGAACCCTCATGTTTATTCCCAAAGCGAACTCGTCAGTAATTTGTAGAAATCAACCCCAAAAAATTGGCAATAAACACCATTCGGCACCACTTTTTTAGAACCTCTAAAACGCTTTTCCACAGTTTGCAATTTGTCACGACCGTCAGCATTCCCGGTTCCAGCGAAATTTTCGATCGGCTACGTTGATGGGCAAGCCGTTGATGCTCTCATCGCGAGATTTCATGTAGGGCGACCCGGAATTTAGGAAGCGCCTCTTAACATATGGGTTGAGAGAATGTCACCTGGCTGCCAGTTTTATATCTCACCGGCGTGCAAACTTTCAATTCGACGAAATGCTCGCGGCGATCATTAACCAAGGGAACGGTTTTTACGGCCAGTTCTTCGCCATCGAGAAAGAGTTGATGTGCCTCGGCAGCATTGGTTGCCAGACGGCTGATGGTGATGTGATAAACGGTTTGGCGGTAGCGGTAATGGATTTTATAAGTCGTCCAGCTTTTCGGCAGACGAGGAGTCAGCCGCAATTGATCGCCTTCAAGGTTCACGCCCAGCAGGGTTTCAATCAGGAGCTGATACATCCAGCCGGCGGAACCGGTATACCAAGTCCAACCGCCCCGGCCCGTGTGCGGCGTGACCGCATAGACATCAGCCGCAACGACGTAAGGCTCGACTTTGTAGGTGGCGATCTGTTTGGCAGTCCCGGTGTGATGAATGGGATTGAGCATCTCAAAGAACTCCCAGGCACGGTCGTTTTCACCCATGAATGCAAAGGCCATCGCGGACCAGATCGCGCCTTGTGTGTATTGGCCGCCGTTTTCGCGCACACCCGGAATGTAGCCTTTGATATAGCCGGGATTGAGCGCCGACTTGTCGAACGGCGGGTCGAATAACTGAATAAGTGCGGCCTTGCGACGGACGAGGCGCTGGCTAAGGGCGTTCATCGCCTCGCGGGAACGCTCCGGCTCGCCAGCCCCGCTGATCACCGACCAGCTTTGCGGCAGAGAATCTATCTGACATTCGGGATTGGTGGCGGAACCGAGCGGCTCACCGTTGTCGAAGTAGGCGCGGCGATACCATTCACCATCCCATCCGTGCAGTTCGATGTTTGCCTGCAGTTGTTGCGCTTGCGTGTCGCACCGGTCGGCGAAAGTGAGGTCATTGCGTGAGCGTGCCAGCTTGGCAAACTGCGTGAGCACGTCGTAGAGAAAGAAAGCCAGCCACACGCTTTCACCGCGCCCATCTTTGCCAACCAGATTCATGCCGTCATTCCAATCCCCGCAACCCATCAAGGGCAGGCCATGTTCGCCGAATTTCAGCCCGCGCTCGATGGCGCGCACGCAATGTTGGTAGAGCGTGGCGGACTCTTCGGACTTGTTCGGCAAATCATAGTAAGATTCTTCGTCCGGTTTTACTGGCCGGGCTTCGAGGAAGGAAATGTTTTCATCCAGCACGCCGGTGTCCGCGATGCACGAAACATAGCGGCAGGTCACATACGGCAGCCACAGATAGTCGTCGGAAAAATGCGTGCGCACGCCGCGCCCGGACGGCGGATGCCACCAATGTTGCACATCGCCTTCGCGGAACTGGCGTGCGGCGGCGCGGAGCAGATGTTGGCGGGTCAGCGCCGGCTCGGCATGAACCAGCGCCATGACATCCTGCAACTGATCGCGAAAACCATAAGCCCCGCCGGACTGATAAAAGCCGGTGCGGCCCCACAGGCGGCAGCTCAAGGTTTGGTAGAGCAACCAACCATTCGCCATGACGTTCACGGCGGGATCGGGCGTATCTACGTTCACCGCGCCAAGCGTCCGGTTCCAATAAGCCCAGACGCCTTCGAGCGCGGCGCGGCCGGCATCCGCGCGACGAAATCGCCGGATGAGAATCTGCACGTCCGACGCGCTGCGGCCAACGCCGAGGCGAAAACTGGTTTCGCGTTCTTCGCCATCCGACAAATTAAAACTCACTTGCACCGCGCCGCACGGGTCCAATCCCGCGCCCACTTTGCCGGACAACCGTGCGCGCCGCAGGGCCGCCGGCTGCGACAGGTTGCTGTTGCGGCCAATGAATTCCTTGCGGTCGCCTGTCAGCGTGCGCGTGGCGTCATTCACGTCGAGGAACACGATACGGTCGGGAAATTCGGTGTTGTAATAATTGCGCGCCAATAGCGCGCCCGTCTTGAGGTCCACTTCGGTTTGCACGTGCAGCAGACTCTTGGGGCGCAGGTCGCCCAGCACCCATTCCATGTAGCCGGTGACGGACAGGCGACGCGGACGCCCGGAAACATTGCGCAATTTCAAAACGGAGAATTTCACCGGCGCATCCATCGCCACATAGACCCACAGCTCGGATGCGATGCCGAATTCAGTATGCTCAAATACGGTGTAGCCGAAGCCGTGGCGGATGACATAAGGCGTCGCTCCACGCGCGGGCAGCGGCGTGGGCGACCAAAACTGTCCGGTCTGGTCATCGCGGATATAAAGTGCTTCGCCCGTGGTGTCCTGCACGGGATCATCGCTCCAAGGCGTCAGGCGGAATTCATGGGAGTTCTCCACCCACGTATAAGCCGCGCCGCTTTCGGAAATCACCGTTCCGAAAAACGGATTTGCAAGCACATTGACCCACGGCGCGGGTGTCATCTGGCCGGGCTGCAGCGTTATGACATATTCGTGGCCGTCGCGGGTGAAGCCGCCGAGGCCATTGTCAAAAATCAATTCTCGTGACGGCAGCGGCGTGGGCAAATCGGTGGGCCGGAAGCGGCTGGTTCGTAGTGGTGGTATTGACGGCTCCAAAACGCTGCGGTGTTCGAGCTGTTCCGCCAGCGTGCCTTTTTCATCGTCGAGAACAATGCGCGCCGCCGCCTGCAACAGCACACGGTCGTCGTTGGGGATTTGTTCGAGACGCCGGACAAAAATACCGCCCGGTTTATCGAGCATTTGCGCCTCAATGCCGGACGAAATCAGCGTGGTGATCTGGTCCTGCAAGGACTGGCGATAAACCGAAACGTCCTCGTTCAAGATGACGAGATCAACGGTTAGGCCTTTCATGCGCCAATAGGAATGCGCCTGAATAAGTTGCCGGACGATTTCGATTTTCTCGGTGTCACTGATGCGCAACAGCACGATGGGCGAGTCGCCGGAAATGCCGTAGCTCCAAAGACCATTTTGTCCGCGACGGTTGTTGAGCAGCACGCCGTGGTTTGCGCGGCGTGCAGGGTCGGCATAAATTAACGCACTTGCCAAATGGCCGTAGAGTTGCGCTTCCGCCTCGGTCACGTCGAGCTGGTGCAGAGTTACCTGGCTATGCGTCCACGCCAGATCAAAGACACGGTCAGTCATGCGCGAGCTTTGGTATTTTTCCACCTGCGCGAGCGCGGTCTCCCGGCTCTCGGTCACGCCGACCACCAGATCAATGATAGCCGTGCCAAACGGCGGCAACGTGACCGTGCGCCGCAGCGCCATGATGGGATCGAGCACCGAACCGACCGTGTTCGACAATGGCGAAAGGGTTTGCATCGCCGCCGGATTGGCGAGACTGCCGCCGCGTCCGACAAAGCGGGAACGATCCGTTTCGCAGGAAATTTCGCCCTGACCTTCGCCCTGAACCTGCATCACATGCAGCAGCCACGGAGGCTTTTCGGCTTCGGACCGGGCGCGGCGCGTGCAGAGAATGGCGGAAGATTTGCGCGCGAATTCCGTTTGCACGAAGAGATTGCTGAACGCCGGATGCGCCGTGTCCGCGTCCTGCTTGGCGAGCACCACTTCCGAGTAACTCGTCAGTTCCACTTGTCGCGTCACCGGCGAGCGGTTGGTGAGGGTGATGCGCCGCAACTCCACGTCGTCTTCCGGCGAGACGCTGATCTCGGTGTGGACATCAATGCCCGCATGACGATGGCGAAATTCCGCGCGCGCCTGCGTGAAAATGGCTTCGTAGCCTTTCATCATCTTCAAGGTTGGTTGATAGGCGGTGGACCAAAATTCACCAGTGCCCAGGTCGCGCAGATAGACAAACATCCCCCAGCAGTCGCGCGTGGCATCTTCGCGCCAGCGCGTGACGGCCAGTTCGCGCCAGCGACTGTAGCCGCCGCCGGCGCTGCTGATGACGACATGATAACGCCCGTTGGACAGCAGATGAAGTTCCGGTGCCGGCGTGGTGGGATTCGTGAACACGCGCATCACGCTTTCGCCCTCGCCGGAGGGCGTGCGCGACTCCTCCAATTTCAAATCCTCGACGAACACGCTCGCGGCGGTTTTGGGGACGCGCTCCTGCAGGAGCAAGTCCGCCGCCTTGAGCAGCGGGCAGGCCATGAAGCGCCGTTGCATCGGGCAGTCGTGCAATA